>Ga0126377_10002825_pt1 | contig 12115 bp, 9 predicted proteins | sample PanSoiMetPlot_22_FD_92647 | JGI IMG/M metagenome (GOLD analysis project Ga0126377, IMG submission 92647) | Tropical forest soil microbial communities from Panama - MetaG Plot_22 | ecosystem: Environmental > Terrestrial > Soil > Tropical forest > Bulk soil | place: Panama | collected 2016-02-17
CGGATTTTGTTGGTTTTTTCGCTTCTGTTCATAACCAAGCATGTGCATCGCACTTGCGGCATCGTCAAGGCACAGTCGAAAAATCCGGGGCTGTTATTGGTGAAGGATGATTACGGGCCGGAAACCTCCTATATGAAGGCCTGAATGAGCGACCACCACTCTCACCGCACATCCGAAAGCGATTCGCGTGTTTCCGCCGGGCGCGGATCACTGCTCAGCACCATTGTCCACCTGTGGCCTTACATTTGGCCATCGGACCGTGGCGATCTCAAAATTCGTGTGTTGGGATCCGTCTTCCTTTTGCTTGCGGCAAAGCTCGCGACCATTGCCGTACCTTTTACTTTCAAATGGGCTACGGACGCCCTCGCTGGCCACGGGACCGCGCCCGTCGCGGCATCTGACTGGCTGTTATGGGCGATTGCCGCGCCGATTGCGATGACGATCGCCTATGGCGGCATGCGTATTCTGATGGCCGCTTTTACGCAATTGCGCGACGGGTTGTTCGCCAAGGTGGCGATGCACGCAGTGCGCCGGCTTGCGTACCGGACATTCATTCACATGCACGAATTGTCATTGCGCTTCCATCTTGAGCGCAAGACCGGCGGGCTGACGCGCGTGCTCGAACGTGGCCGCAATGGCATCGAAACGATTGTGCGCATGGTCATACTTCAACTGGCGCCAACGATCGTCGAACTCGCGTTCATAATAATCGTACTGATGTGGCAATTTGACTGGCGATACGTGGCCGCCATTTCCGTTACCGTCGCGCTGTACATGACCTATACGTACCGCGCGACCGAATGGCGCATCGGCATTCGCCGAAAGATGAACGACAGCGACACCGATGCAAACGTGAAGGCCATCGACTCGCTGCTCAACTACGAAACCGTAAAGTATTTTTCCGCTGAGGAGCGGGAAGCCGCCCGATACGATCGGGCCATGGCCCGATACGAAGAGGCGAGCGTGCGCTCATATACCTCGCTCGCTGTTCTCAATGCCGGCCAGGCGGTGATTTTCACCTTTGGGCTTGCTGCTGTCATGGTGATGTGCGCCTTCGAAATCCAATCTGGCTCAAAGACAGTCGGTGATTTCGTGTTGATCAACGCCATGATGATCCAGCTTTACCAGCCTCTCAATTTCATGGGCATGGTCTACCGGGAGATCAAGCAGGCGATCACCGATATCGAGATTATGTTCGCGATTCTCTCGCGTGATCCCGAAATCAAAGACGTCGCGCGCGCGCCGCAACTGAAAGTAGCGAGTGGAACAATCTGCTTCGAGAATGTAGCTTTCGCCTATGATCCGGAACGCCCAATTCTCAAGGGCATCAGCTTCGAGGTACCGGCCGGCAAGACGGTTGCCGTTGTCGGCCCCTCCGGCGCCGGAAAGTCGACGATATCGCGGTTGCTATTTCGTTTCTACGATCTGTCTGGCGGCCGTATTCTGATCGACGGTCAGGATATCGCAAAAGTCACGCAGAAGTCGCTTCGCCGTGCAATTGGCATGGTGCCGCAGGATACCGTGCTGTTCAACGACACCATTCGCTACAACATTCGCTACGGCCGCTGGGAGGCGACGGATGCCGAGGTTGAGGAGGCGGCCCGCCTAGCGCAGATCGATCCACTCATTCGCATTGCTCCGAAAGGCTATGAAACGGAAGTCGGCGAACGCGGACTCAAGCTGTCAGGCGGTGAAAAGCAACGCGTCGCAATCGCGCGCACTATCCTGAAGGGCCCCCCGATCCTAGTTCTTGACGAAGCAACGTCGGCATTAGACAGCCATACTGAAAAAGAAATTCAGGATGCGCTCGAACGGGTCTCGCGCAACCGAACTACACTCGTGATCGCGCACCGGCTATCCACCATTGTCGGCGCCGATGAAATTATAGTGCTGGACAAAGGCGAGATCGTCGAGCGGGGCACGCACTATGGTTTGCTCGACAAGAACGGCTTGTACGCAAGCATGTGGAATCGGCAGCGTGAGGCGGAAGAAGCGCGGGAAAAGCTTGCTCTCGCGGGCGAGGATCAGGAGGCGCCAAACCGAAATCCGCCTCCGGTAGTGGATGCAATTACAGAGGCTCCCGCGCCGCTCGAGGCGGCCGCCGATGCGGCAGAGTAAGATAGCGGCATGTCAATTTATGATTCGATTCGTTCACAATTCGTGCCGGTCACACCGGAAGGGTATCCGTTCATCGGCGCCTTTGCGCTGGTAAGTCTGGTCCTGTTCTGGCTGTGGAGCCCCTTAGGTTGGCTCGGCACACTTGCCACTCTCTGGTGCGCTTATTTCTTTCGCGACCCGCCCCGCGTAACACCGGTACGCGATGGCCTCGTGGTGGCGCCTGCAGACGGCCGTGTGAGCCAGGTAACCAGCGCGGCGCCGCCGCGCGAACTCGGACTCGGCGAAAAGCCGTTGCCGCGAATTTCGATTTTCATGAGCGTTTTCGATTGCCACGTGAACCGGAGCCCGGTCTCCGGAAAAATCGAAAAAATTGTGTATCAGCCCGGGAAATTCTTTAACGCCGACCTGGACAAGGCCAGCGCCGATAATGAGCGCAATTCGCTGGTGATTGCGATACCTGGGGCGCGTATCGCGGTGGTGCAAATCGCGGGCCTCATTGCTCGTCGTATCGTCTGCTTCGTGCGCATGGGCCAACCAGTCGGAGCAGGGGAGCGCTTTGGCATGATCCGCTTCGGTTCCCGGGTCGATGTCTATCTTCCGGAGGGCGTGCCTCCGCTTGTCGGGGTCGGCCAGACGGCAACCGCCGGAGAAACCGTTTTGGCTGATCTGCGTGCGGCCAGCGACGGCGGACGCGCGTTTCGGACGGGATAAAAGGTTAACTAGCCCGCAGGAACGCGTTTTGGCTGGCGTGGCGTTGGCACGGCCACGGGACTATATTGTGCCCATGGTTTTTCAGCCTATCGACCCTGCACCGCCGCCGTTCCGTCGCCGCTTTAAGGCGATCCCGGTGCGCACGTTGCTTCCCAATCTGATTACCTTGCTGGCGTTGTGCGCTGGTCTCACGGCGATCCGCCTCGCTGTCGAGAACCGACTTGAGCTGGCGCTTGCGGCGGTCGTGCTTGCCGCCTTGCTTGATGGAATTGACGGGCGCATCGCCCGCATGCTCAAGGGCACCTCCCGTTTTGGCGCGGAGCTCGACAGCCTTGCAGATTTTGTGAACTTCGGCGTTGCGCCGGCAATCATTCTCTATTTTTGGGGATTGCACGATATCAAGTCAGCGGGGTGGATTGCCGCATTGGTCTTTGCAATCTGTGCCGGGCTGCGACTCGCGCGGTTCAATGTGATGATCGACGATCCCAACAGGCCGGTATGGGGTGCCAATTTTTTCACCGGCATTCCAGCGCCTGCCGGCGCCATCACAGTCATGCTTCCGATCTATCTGAGCCTTCTCGGAGTTTCGGATGGCCTCGTCACTGCCTGGTTGACGTTCTTCTACACTTTGGCAATTGCATTACTGATGGTTTCGCGGCTTCCCGTGTTTTCGGGAAAACGTGTCGGAAAACGCGTGCCGCCTGAATTGGTGTTGCCGGTCTTCGTTTTGGTGGTTTTGTTCTTTGCCTTGCTACTCAGCTATCCATGGCCGGTGCTAACCATTGGAACGATAGCCTATCTCGCCTGTCTGCCGCTCAGTTGGCTGTCGTACCGGGAGTACCAGCGCAAAGACGCCGCTGCCGCCGCGGTAAGCAAGGGCGAGGGGGCAGCTTTCACGCCCGGCGCGGCCGATCACGCCGCCGACGACAATCGCCCGCCACGGCTGAACTGAGTTCAACCTTTCGCCAACGGGTGCCCGGGCATTAAATCGTAAGGGTCCTTCCATCCTGGCAAAGCCTTCACGCGGTCGAGCCACGCACCGATCGCCGGGTGATCCTTCGCGATATCAAATCCGAATTCTTCGGCGGGATAATACAAGTAGGCGCTCATTGAAACGTCGGCGATTGTAGGCCTGTCACTGATAAGGAATTGGCGGCCGGTCAACCGCTTGTTCACGATCGCCAGGTTGCCGTCGATGCGTCCTTTCAGAAACGCAAGCACCGCTGGATCACCCGGCGGCTTGGCGAATATTCTCAGAAAACGGAATGGACCCAGGAAGCCGTTTACCTTCTGGTTGTCGAAAATCATCCACCGCAGAGCTTCAAGTTCTTCGTCCTCATCCTTCGGTTGGAATTTTCCGGTATGCCTGGCGAGATAGGTCAGGATGACGCCTGATTGCGAGAGTTTCTTTTTTCCGTGGACGAGAACAGGCATCTCACCCATTTCGTTGACGTCGGTCCGGAATTCCGGTGTCCGCTGTGGCATGGCTCCGAAAAAATCTACCCAGATCGGCTCCCAATCGGCACCGATCAAGTTGAGCATGAGCGCGGCACGGTAGGCGTTGCCGGATTGAGCGAAGCAATAGAGTTGGTACTCGGCCATAGGGATTTCCGATCCTGATGTTTTTAACGTGAAAGAGTCATCGGGGTACCGTTCGTGGACTGTCCTTCATAACGGTCGCCAACCAGTCTGAAATGAGCCAATGGCTGGCTTGCAGCATCGGTGATCGTGATCGCGCCGTCGGCCATCAACCAGCGTCGGCTTGTATAGAATTTTTCGGGGCAGCCTCCATCTGGCGAAACGGATCCGGCGCGGCCACTCGCGGCGCCTCCGAATTCAAGCCCGCAGGTGGGCGCATTTGCGGTCGACAGGATCCAACGGCCGGGAAGGGTGAGATCTTTTTGCGTCGGGGCGGATTCAAGAGGAACCCGCTCGCCCGCACAGCCTGTCAGCGTCAGGACAACAAGTATTCCGGCTGTCCTGACGCGCGCCATTCACTTCATCGTGGGAATCACGAACTCCGCGCCTTCCTTCGTGCCGGTCGGCCAACGCGAAGTAACGGTTTTGGTTTTCGTGTAGAAGCGGATCGAGTCAGGACCGTGCTGGTTGAGATCTCCAAAGCCGGAACGCTTCCAGCCGCCGAACGTGTGATATGCGAGGGGGACCGGAATCGCGAAATTAACACCGACCATTCCAACCTGCACTTTGTTGACAAAGTCACGTGCGGTATCGCCGTCGCGGGTGAAGATGGCGACGCCGTTGCCGTATTCGTGCTCCGAGGGCAGACGCACCGCCTCCTCGTAGTCCTTGGCGCGCACAACGGAGAGGACGGGCCCGAATATTTCTTCTTTATAGATTCGCATATTTGGCTTCACATCGTCGAACAGGCAGCCGCCCATGAAGTTGCCGTTTTCGTAGCCTTGCAATTTGAAGCCGCGGCCATCGACCAGGAGTTTGGCGCCTTCCTTCACGCCGAGATCGACATAGTCCCTCACTTTGTTGAGATGCGCCTTGGTCACGAGCGGTCCGTAGTCAGCCTGCGGATCGCTCGAAGGGCCAATTTTGAGGCTTTCGACGCGCGGAATGAGCTTTTCGACGAGGATGTCCGCCGTCTTCTTGCCGACAGGCACGGCGACTGAAACCGCCATGCAGCGTTCGCCGGCCGAGCCGTAGCCGGCACCGATGAGAGCGTCGACGGCCTGGTCCATGTCGGCGTCAGGCATCACAATCATATGGTTCTTTGCACCGCCAAAACATTGGACGCGTTTGCCGTGAGCGCAGCCGGTTGAATAGATGTACTCGGCGATCGCAGAAGATCCGACAAAACCAATGGCCATGACGCGCGGATCGGTAAGAAGCGTGTCGACGGCTTCCTTATCGCCGTTGACAACGTTGAGCACGCCGGCGGGGAGGCCAGCGTCGATCATCAATTCTGCAAGACGTATCGGAACGGACGGATCGCGCTCCGACGGCTTGAGGATAAACGCATTGCCGCACGCAATCGCCGGTGCGAATTTCCACATCGGAATCATTGCCGGAAAATTGAATGGCGTGATGCCGGCGACCACTCCAAGCGGCTGACGGACCGAATAAAGATCGATGCTTGGTCCGGCTCCTTCCGTGAATTCGCCTTTCAGCAAATGTGGAATGCCGCAGGCGAATTCGACCACTTCGACGCCGCGCTGAATGTCGCCCCGTGCATCGGGAATGGTTTTTCCGTGCTCCGACGAGAGAAGCTTGGCGAGCGGCTCGAACTCTTTCTGAACAAGCTCGAGAAATTTGAACATGATCCGCGCGCGGCGCTGCGGGTTCGTGGCGGCCCAGGCCGGCTGAGCTGCTTGCGCATTGGCAATCGCGTGTTCGACCTCCGAATGTTTCGCCAATGCAACCTTTGCCTGGATCTCCCCGGTGTTGGGATCAAAGACGTTACCAAAGCGTCCGGAGCCCCCTTTTACCGCCTTGCCACCGATGAAATGGCCGATTTCTCGCATGGTCGCACTCCTTTTGACTTTTTAGGGGTCCGGGGCCGGACCATGGGCATTCCGCCTGTTTGCAGCAAGTTTTGCAACTTATTGCCGCAGGGTCACGGCCAGATCGGCCTATTCCGAGCGTTTTTCTTTCACGATCGGTTAGCCTTTACCGCCTCTTAACAGCGCCAGTCTAGGGTCGACACGGGGGAACTGCTTTGGCAGTTGCCCGGATGTTGTGGGCGTTGGGTGGGTTCGTAATGGACATTTCGACAGGTCTTGGACTCCTTGCCGGTGCGGGCGTCCTCGCAACGCTGATCCTGCTGGGCGGCGATCTGCGCATGTTCGCCGACATGCATGCCGCCATCGTGATCTTCGGCGGATCATTTGCCGCAACACTCATCCGCTTTCCGCTCGCATCGATCTTCCACGGTCTTCCTCTCGGGGCGAAGTTCGCCTTCACGCTGCGGCGCATGAGCCAGCGCGACCTGGTGGATGAAATCGCCGGTTTGGCCGAGGTTGCGCGCAAACAAGGCCCGATAGGGCTCGAGAAGGTCGAAATCGAAGACCCGTTTCTTGCCAAAGGTGTTCGCTTCGTCGCCGACGGTTACGACGGAAATTTCATTCGCGACAACCTCGAACGGGACCGCGACAATTTTCTAACGCATCTCGACGAGGGACAGAAAATTTACCGGGCGGTGGGGGACTGCGCCCCGGCCTTCGGCATGATCGGGACACTGATTGGCATGGTGCAGATGTTTGCAAACATGACCGATCCTTCCAAGCTCGGCCCGTTCATGGCGGTCGCCCTGCTGGCAACATTCTATGGAGCGGCGGTGGCCAACCTTCTGTGCCTACCGATCGCCGACAAGCTGCATCTCAAACTCGTCGACGAGGAGATCAATCGCACACTGATTATCGACGGGATCTTGATGATCCGCGAGGCCAAGAGCCCGACTCTGGTGCGCGAGATGCTGCTCGCCTACCTGCCTGAGAAGCACCGGCATACCGACGAGGAGGCGGAGCAAGAGGGTGAGGCGGTACCCGCCTAGCGCAGTTCGTCCGGAAGCATGTAGATGGCCAAGCGTAGAGGCGAAGCACATGGTGGTGGTCACGGCTGGTTCGTGACCTTCGCCGATCTAATGGGGTTGCTCGTCAGTTTTTTCGTGATGCTGGTCGCGTTTTCAACGCAGGATCAGGCAAAGCTTCAAGTTGTTGCCGGATCCATGCGCGACGCTTTCGGCGTTCAGGATCGCGTGCGCTACTCGGGCATCATTGAAGTTCTCGGGCTTCCGACGCGGCCAAGACTCAAGAACGCAGCACATATCGACCCGTCCGAAGCGTCGGCAACGCCATCACCAGAGGAGAACGATCGTCAACGCTCCTACGGGGCCCGTTTCAAGGAAGATCGCAAGTTTTCGCTTGCTTCCGCTTCGCTGCGTCAGGCGTTGCAGGAAATGCCTGAGATCACCGAGGTCTCGAAGCACATCATGCTCGAGGAAACGAAGCAGGGGCTCAACATCGAGATTGTCGACCAGGACGGGCGTTCGATGTTCCCCGATGGGGCCAAAGAGCCTTTCGAGCGTACGCGCAGGATAATCCAGAAGATCGCACCGCAGCTCAAAGCGATGCCCTACCGGCTCTCGATCGTGGGGCACACGTCGACAAGCAAGATTCCGCCAAAGCCCGGATACGGCCCTTGGGAGTTGTCGGCGGACCGTGCAAATGCGGTGCGCCAAATCCTCGAAGCGGAGGGCGTGCCGTCGGGTAATATCTTTATGGTTGCAGGCAAGGCAGATACCGATCCCTTGTTCCCCGACGATCCTTCCACGTCCCCGAACCGCCGGGTGACGATCACGTTGATGAAGGAAGAGCCTCCTCTACCCGAGAATTTGAGCCCCTAAAAACCGGCAGGCCGACATCGCTTGCCAGGCGGGGGGCTTGTGCCCCGGCGGGGGAAAGTCCTGTGTCCTAAACGCCAGTGCAATGATATAAGCCCCGCCTTCGGACACCGGCGAGCCAAAAGTTGTTCAATGAATAATGGCGGGAGTGAAACGACAGCCGCCGCGCGCGCCGGACATGACGCGCCCCCAAGCCTCGCTGCGCTTGCGCTCGGCAGCGTCGGCGTCGTCTACGGCGACATCGGGACCAGTCCGCTTTACGCATTTCGCGAAGCTGCGATGGCTGCGAGCAATGATCAGGTCGTTACGCGCGAGATCGTTTTCGGCGTTCTGTCGCTCATTCTCTGGGCCCTCATCATCACGGTTACGCTGAAATACGTGCTTCTCCTGCTGCGTGCCGACAACAATGGCGAGGGTGGCACCCTGTCGCTGACCGCGCTCGCTACCCGTGCACTTGGCCGGCGTACGGCCTTCGTCTTTATCGTTGGCGTCATCGGTGCCTCAATGTTTCTCGGCGACTCCGTGATCACGCCGGCGATTTCGGTGCTGTCGGCCGTTGAAGGGCTCAAGCTCGCGAGCCCCGCATTCAGCGATTTTGTTGTTCCGTTGACCGTTATCATTCTGATTGCCCTGTTCGCGGCGCAGAGCCGCGGTACCGCCAGAGTGGCAGCGATGTTCGGCCCCATCATGGTCATCTGGTTCGTCTCGATCGGTATCGCTGGCGGCCTACACATACGCGACGATCCAACCGTTATCTTTGCGATCAATCCGTGGTACGGCGTGAATTTCCTGATCCACCACGGCGCTATCGGGTTGGTAACGCTTGGCGCCGTGTTCCTTGTGGTGACCGGTGGCGAGGCTCTCTATGCCGACCTTGGGCATTTCGGCCGCAAACCGATCCAGACGGCCTGGTTTTGTCTCGTATTTCCTGCGCTTCTCATCAATTATTTCGGGCAAGGAGCGAAGGTTCTGGCGGATCCCGCTGCCATTGAAAACCCATTTTATCGGCTGGTGCCGGACCAGTTTCTGTTGCCAATGGTCGTTCTGGCAACGGCAGCCACCGTCATCGCAAGTCAGGCCGTCATCACAGGCGCATATTCACTGGTGCACCAGGCTATTCAACTTGGCATGCTGCCACGCCTTGCGATCCTGCACACCTCTGCGTCGCATGTCGGCCAAATTTACATCCCCCGCGTAACCGTCTCGTTGATGATCGGTGTGCTGTTGCTCGTCGGGCTCTTTCGCACGTCGAGCGCGCTGGCGTCCGCCTACGGTATTGCCGTCGCAACGACCATGGTGGTCGACGGACTCCTCGCGTTCATCGTCATCTGGAAGCGATGGGAGTGGCGACTTTGGCAGGCGTTGCTGCTCATGGCGCCATTCGTCATCGTAGATGTCGTCTTCTTTTCGGCCAATTTCCTCAAACTGTTTGAAGGCGCGTGGGCGCCGCTTCTGTTCGGTGCCACAATGGTTCTGCTGATCCTCACCTGGCGGCGCGGAACCGGAATTTTGACCAGCAAGACGCGGCGGACCGAAGTCCCGCTCGACACGTTGTTCCGTAGTCTCGAGAAAAAGCCTCCGCATATCGTTCCAGGCACAGCCGTGTTTCTCACGAGTGACCCGGAATTTGCACCAACCGCGCTTCTGCATAACCTGAAGCACAACAAGATCCTGCATGAGCACAATGTCGTGCTGACCATCATTACGGCCGATACGCCCCGCGTTTCCGAAGAGGATCGTGTGCGGATCAAACCGTTGTCTCAGCATTTCGCGCGGGTGTCGCTGAAATTTGGCTACATGGAGCAACCGAACGTTCCGAAGGCACTCGCGATCGCGCGCAAGCACGGCTGGCAATTCGACATCATGTCGACGTCTTTTTTCCTTTCACGGCGCGCACTCAAGCCATCGGCAAAGTCAGGCATGCCATCCTGGCAGGACCACCTGTTTATTGGTCTGGCCCGGTCGGCGAGCGACGCGACGGACTTTTTCCAGATTCCGACCGGTCGTGTCGTCGAAGTTGGCACCCAGGTGACAGTTTAGGTCCCCGCTTTAGCTTTCGCGTGTAATTTACTGATATTTCAACCGTATCGGGCTTGGCAGCTCGTCGAATTCTGCGTGGCTAGCCGGGCTGGGTTGCGCAAATGACGGTGCTGCAGCGCCAGATGCAGCGTTATAAGCCCGCGCTCTATTTATTGCAGTGCAACATTCAAGGCATTCCCCATGTCCCACAGCGCCACCGCCACGGTCCTCGAACCGGCCGTGTCTGCAGGTGCCGGCGACGGGCCGGCAAAGGCCAGGCTATTGCCGCTTGCGATCGGCAGCATCGGTGTCGTCTACGGCGATATCGGCACCAGCACACTTTACGCCTTTCGCGAGGCGATATCGGCAGCGACCGGCTCCGGCAATCCAGCGAGCGAGCCCGTCGTGCTTGGCATTCTTTCGCTGATTATCTGGGCGCTGCTGCTAGTCGTCACGGCAAAATATGTCCTGATCCTGCTTCGTGCGGACAACAAGGGTGAGGGCGGCACACTCGCGTTGATGGCGCTCGCTTCGCATTCGCTGGTGCGCCGGGGCGGCACCATCATTCTGCTTGGCATTATCAGCGGTGCGCTGTTTTACGGTGACGCAATCATTACGCCGGCCTTGTCGGTACTGTCGGCCATCGAAGGATTGAAAGTCGTAACGCCGGCGTTCGATGCCTATGTTGTTCCGCTTACCGTCATTGTCCTGCTTGGTCTTTTTGCCGTTCAGTCGCGAGGTACCGCCAGCGTTGCGACGTTCTTCGGCCCGGTGATGCTGTTGTGGTTTGGAGCAATTGCAGTTGCAGGCACCTGGCATGCCGCCAGCAACCCAGTCGTGTTGCTGGCATTCAATCCTATCTACGGGGTCAGCTTTCTTCTGCAGCACGGTCTCGTTGCTTTCTTCACACTCGGTGCTGTCTTTCTAGTCGTTACTGGTGCCGAGGCGCTCTACGCCGATCTCGGTCACTTCGGTCGGGCGCCAATTCGCTTTGCCTGGCTCATCGTTGTGCTACCTGCGCTGACCCTCAACTATCTGGGGCAGGGCGCATTGGTTCTCGCCAATCCAAAAGCAATCGAAAATCCCTTCTTCCTGCTTTACCCCGAGTGGGCGCTTCTGCCGATGGTACTGCTTGCAACCATCGCAACCGTCATAGCCAGCCAGGCGGTCATCTCCGGGGCCTATTCGCTTACGCGGCAGGCGATTCAGCTCGGATTGCTGCCGCGGCTGGAGATCCGGCACACCTCGGAAGCGCTGTTCGGCCAGATCTATATGCCTCGCGTGAACACACTGCTTCTATTTGGCGTGTTGCTGCTGGTAATTCTGTTCCGGTCGTCAAGTGCATTGGCCTCTGCTTACGGAATAGCCGTGACGGGTACGATGGTCGTGACCGCAATGATGGCAATTGTGGTCGTGTGGCGTGTTTGGAACTGGCCGCTCGCTGCCGCTCTGGCGTTGATCGTGCCGTTTCTGTTCATCGACGTCACATTTCTCGCGGCGAATCTTCTTAAAATCGTGGAAGGCGGATGGATGCCTCTGGCGCTTGGCGCCGTAGTAATGTTGATCATGTACACTTGGCGGCGTGGGAGCCGGCTCCTTTTCGAGAAAACGCGTCGGCTCGAAGCGCCGCTCGAAGGGTTGGTGAAGAGCCTGGAGAAGAAGCCGCCCGCGCGCGTACCAGGAACCGCGGTCTTTCTGACCAGCGATCCCGTCAGCGCCCCCACCGCGCTTTTGCACAGCCTCAAGCACTACAAGGTACTGCACGAAAAGAACGTCATTTTGACAATCGAGACCGCTGACACCCCGCGTGTCGATGCCTCCGAACGGGTCCGGATCCAGCCAGTCGGCAAGACATTTACGCGAGTGGTTCTCCGGTTCGGTTTCATGGAGACACCCAAC
>Ga0126377_10002826_pt1 | contig 12112 bp, 9 predicted proteins | sample PanSoiMetPlot_22_FD_92647 | JGI IMG/M metagenome (GOLD analysis project Ga0126377, IMG submission 92647) | Tropical forest soil microbial communities from Panama - MetaG Plot_22 | ecosystem: Environmental > Terrestrial > Soil > Tropical forest > Bulk soil | place: Panama | collected 2016-02-17
CGTTGATCCAGGTCGGCGAGATCGTGTAGACCCAGTTGAGCGAAGTCGTCTGGTTCGGGCGATCAATGATCTGTGGCGCGCGGTCGGTGTTGGCGCGGAACGCGCTCACGCCGACATAATGAAAAATCTGGGCGCGCCAGCGAATCTGATTTTTCTCGGTCGGATAATAATCAACCGAGACCGTGGTCTTGCGTTGGTCGTCGGTCGTCGGTCGCGACTGCGTAAAATTGTTCGTGCCCGATTGGAATCCCGGAGTCGGGATTGGGTAGGCGTTGAGCAGCGCCAGACCTTGCGGCGAAGTGCAAGTAACAGTCACGCCGCAGCCGGGCGAGCCGGCCTTCGGGATGATGTTTCCGGGATAAGCTTGTTTGGTAATCGGGTCGGTAATGATAATTGCCTTGTTTCCGCCGTAATAAGGGTTCGCCGGGTTAAGAAGCTCGCTAAAGTCACCATTGCGCATCTTGAGCGAAGGCACAGTCGTGACCGTCGTTGAGGTTTGGCGCTGCTTGACCCATTCCTGCCCGAACAGCCAGAAGAGCTTGTTGCGCTCTCTGTTGAACTTAAGGCCCGGGAGGATCACGGGGCCGCTCAGGTTGTAGCCATACTGATTGTACGTGAATGGGCTGGGACGGCAATTGTCGAGCTTCGGGTTGACGCCGCAATCGCCAAGTCCAAGCTTATTACGGCTGAAGCTATTGGCGTTGAGAGCCGCGTTGCGCATGAACTCGTAAGCGGAGCCATGAAAATCTCTCGATCCGCTCTTGGTGACGATGCGGATTTGCCCTCCCGCGGAGCGTCCATACTCGGCGTTATAGTTGGCCGTCAGAATCTGTACTTCCTGGGTTGAGTCGGCGTCTGCCACGCCAATGCTGGTACCGTTTGAGCGTGTACGAACGGCGACCGCGCCGTCGAATGTGATCAGGTTGTCCTGAGTGCGCGAGCCATTAATGTTAAGACCGCCGGTGGTCAAACTGAAACCGAATTGTCCGAGCGCGCCGCCGTTCACGCCCGGTTTGAGCAGCGCGAGGAAGAGCGGGTTGCGGCCATTGAGCTGGATATACTGTATTTGGCTGCCTTCCACGACTTTGCCAAGGGCGGCCGATTCGGTCTGCACGCTGGCAGTAGAAGCAGTGATGTTTACTGTTTCAGTCACTTGTCCCGGCTGCAATGAGACATCAATGCTGGCCGGGATATTGGGATCCAGTTTCTTTCCTGCTTCCACGTATTGCTTGAAACCGCTGGCTTCGACTCGCACTGTGAATAGCCCCGGCGGCAACTGGGTAATAACGAAATAGCCTTCGCTGTTTGTCGTCGCAACGCGCTCGAAAGCCCTGGTATCGCTCTTGATTGTGACCTTGGCGCCGGAGATGGCGCCACCTGCCTGGTCCTTAACGAACCCGGAGATTTGCGTATTGTCTGATTGCGCGAAGCATGTGAGTGAAATTGCGAGCGACAATGCCGCCAGCAATCCCAATCCGATGCTCTTCGCGACCACTCTTCTCATTCTGGTACTCATTTGAACCTTCCTTATGCGAGAGGGGCGAAAGGGGGGGACCTCCTCCGCCGTCTTCACTCAACGATCGCCGCCCGGGGCGGACAATCAAAAAATCGGATCCGTTCATTCGCCGCAAGCGCCAGCGAATAAACGATCGCCTAACTGTTTAAATCAGGATAGCGTGGTAAGCCTTCGTCCCAGCAATGAAATGATAAGCCTTGCCAACGAATGCGCCACTCTGGGCGCGGGGTCTATTTGAATTATTGATGGAATCAATTCCGTTGGCTATGGCGGATTATCAGGATGGTTATACCAAGTGTCAAGGCTGAGGCGGTCAAGAAGGAGATATTCCGGCTGTGATTTACAACATTTACAATGATTTATCACATCTCGATGATGCGCTTAACTTTCCCGCTCTCGAAATGTATCATCGGCCTTTATTCTTCCCATGACCGATTCCCCTATTATCACGGAGAAACTAAATGGCCGAAGTCATCGAGCGCAGAGTCGTCCAGTCGTTCCCGCTCTACTATGACCTCTATGTTCCCGAAGATGATAAACCGAACCCGCTCATCATCGCGCTGCACGGCTACGGCGGCGACAAAGGCTCGATGATGCGCCTGATGCGCCGCATCCTCAAAGATGGGGAATGTGACTATGCCATCGCTTGTCCGCAGGGTCCGCACCAGCATCTGGTCATGCCTACCGAAGAGTCGCCGAATCTCGGTTACGGATTCGGCTGGCTCTCGAACTTCAAGCCCGAAGAATCAGTGGCGATGCATCATCAATTAATCCGCGAGATCATCGACACGCTCACGTCCGCGGGCGAGGTCGACGCGAGCCGGGTTTTTCTGCTCGGATTTTCGCAGGCATCCGGCGCCAACTTTCGATTCGCGTTCACGCATGGCGATCTGGTCCGCGGCGTGGTGGCGATCTGCGGCGGCATTCCCGGCGATTGGGAGAACGAAGAAAAATACCAATCGGACGTTGTCGATGTGTTGTATATCGCCGCCGAACGCGACGAATACTACACGCCGGACCGGATGCGGCGGAACGCTGAAGCGCTTCGCAGTCGCGCCAAATCGGTCGAATTGCGGTTCTTCGACGCCGGACACGAAGTCCCGCGTGAATCTTACGCTGTGATTGAGGAATGGCTGCTGAAACAACTATGAACAAACTTGAATTCAAATACACGTTCAAGGAAATTTTCGAAGGAAGCAGAAATGCGGCTCGCTCGTTCTGGACATTGTCATTGGTAGGCGGGCTTTTGATTCTGAGCACATTTTATCTGTATTTTAAGAATCAATCGCAGGGGACTCCGCAAGGCGAAACCAATTCGCCGATTTCCTATTTGGGACCTTTGCTGATGGGCGTTTTATTCATTTCTATACCGCTATTGCAGGCATGGGCAGTGTGGAGAGGCAATCCGTCAGTCAGGGGCGCCATCATTTGCTGGGCCGATGAAGAGGGTTTCAGCCAGCAAACGGCGAACACAGACCTGAGAGTAAAGTGGCCGGCCTTGGTCAAATCCAAGGAGACACGGAATCTGTTTCTAATCTATCCGTCAAAGCGAATGTGCTATTTGATTCCCAAACGCGCATTCAGCGATGAGAGCCAGGTCAAGGAGTTTCGTGAACTTCTTGATCGAAAAATCAATCAACGTCAATAGACTTGCGCCGCTTACCTCGCGGCGAAAGGGGCGCCAATTTTGTCCGAGTTGATGCAATACATTTCAAGGGTCGCGATGCTCATAGCGATTTTGCTGGCTTTCAGCATCGCGGTTTATCTCGTCGGCAAGTTCCGTGGGAAAAAGTAGATCTAAATATGCAAATCTCAAATCTCGAATCTCAAATCGAATCTTTTTTCGCGATTCCCGTTCCGGAGATGACGCCCGAACGCAGGCAGGAAGCCCTGAGCGTTTTCGCCGAATTCAAGTCCGCGCTCAATCGAGGCGAGATACGGGCCGCGAGCCGAAGCGCCAATGGCGACTGGGTCGTCAATCAATGGGTCAAACGAGGCATCCTGCTCGGCTTTCGCCTGGGCGCGATGGTCGATTATTCAATCGACGAAAACTTTCGCTTCTTCGACAAGGAGACCTACCCGACCAAGCGCGTCACGATCAATGACGGCGTGCGGATCGTCCCCGGCGGCACAACGGCGCGGGACGGCGCTTATCTGGGGCAGGGCGTGACGATCATGCCTCCGGCCTTCGTCAACGTCGGGGCTCACGTTGACGACGGGACGATGATCGATTCGCATGCGCTCGTCGGGTCGTGCGCTCAGGTCGGCAAACGATGCCACATCAGCGCGGCGGCTCAGATCGGCGGCGTGCTCGAACCCGTGGGCGCAATGCCCGTGATCATCGAAGACGAAGTGCTGGTCGGCGGCAACTGCGGCGTCTACGAAGGCGCCCTCGTCCGCGAGCGGGCGATCCTGGCCTCCGGCGTTGTCCTGACCGGTTCGACGCCGATCTTCGACGCGGCCCGCGGCGAAATTTACCGGCGCGAAGGCGACAAGCCGCTCGAAGTTCCCGCCGGCGCGGTCGTCGTGCCCGGCGCGCGCGCAATCGGCGTCGGCCCGGCGAAAGACTGGGGGCTATCGGTCTACGCCCCGATCATCATCAAATATCGCGATGAAAAAACTGATGCTTCCGTGAAACTCGAAGATTTCCTGCGCTAAACAACCCTAACCAATAGGAGGAATCCACTATGTGTCGCGTCTCCCGACGTGAGCTTTTGCTGGGCGGCGCAGCGCTGCTCGGCGCCGCCGCAACCGATTCGAAAGCCACTGCAAAAACATTCCCCGCAAAACCCGGAGCCGTCGAAGTCGGCAAAGTCGATCAGCTCTCTGACGGCGTCTATTTCCATCAGGGCAATCTGCTGGTCGGCCATTGCAACAACGGCTGGATAATCTTTGAAGACTACGTGCTTGTGATCGACGGGAACTATCCGTCGGGCGCGCAGGAGATCATCCCGAAGATCAAAGCTATTACCGACAAACCGATCCGCTTCGCTTTCGACACGCACCATCACGGCGATCATTCCTACGGCAACCAGGTCTGGGTCGAAAACGGCGCCGTGCCCGTGGCGCACACCGGCGTGATTGACGAGATGAAGAAATACGAGACTGGCTATTACGGCGGCGCTCCCGGCCGATGGGAAGAGGCGGCCAAGGAACGTCCGGACGTTCGCGGCAGCAAGCTCAAACCGCCTTCGGTGCTCTTCCCGCGTGAAATGATCTTCGACGACGGCAAACACCGCGTGGAATTGATGCACCTGGGCGTCGCCCACACACACGGCGACGCGCTCGCCTGGCTCCCGAAAGAGAAGATTCTCTTCACCGGCGACGCGTGCGTGAACGGCCCGTACAATTTCGTAGGCGACGGCGAAGTCGAAAAATGGATCGCCACGCTCGATGCGGCCAAGAAGTTGGGCGCGAAGATCGTTTGTCCGGGACACGGCGAGCGCGGGGCCGAAACAACGCTCAATGATCAGCAGAAATATTTCCGCACGCTGCGCGAAGAAGTAGGCAAGCTGGTCAAAGCCAAAAAGACGCCGGAGCAGGTTCGCGACTCGGTCAAGCAGGTCGAGGCCGCGCTCAAATCCGACGCGAGCATCGCCCGCTACTCCGACGCTCGTTCTATGCTCGCGCACGTCGAGAAGGTTTACGAAGAGATGACCGGCAAGAAGCTGCCCGCGGCCCAGAAGCAGGCGTCGCGCGAAGCCCGCGACCTGCACGCCCAGGCGCACGGCCGTCAAAGTGATTTCGTAATGCAGAGGAGCCATCATCACGGTCATTCTTGAACCTTTTGCTAAATCATACCGACCAACATTGGCGCGTTCGTTGAAACCACAACCACTGAAAGCGAGCGTTTGGAGTATTGCCTTTAGGCTGCGGCGTTCGGCCGCGAGCCACTACCGCCTAATGGTCTTTGAGAAATAACTGCAACAACAGCGTAGGGGCGGGTTTTCCCCGCCCGCATACGTGATCCAAGCGATTGGGCGGGGAATACCCGCCCCTACGTTGAATTGCATGGGCGCATTTAATTCTCAAAGACCATAGGGCGCCCACCAGACGCTCGCTTCCAATGATTGCGCCAAACGCCAGCCTGCATTATGCTACTCGCACTTCTGTCAATGGGGCCTTCGCCGCGATTAGCATTAACAATCCGGAGGAATGATGGAACAACAAGCCGCGACTGCGCGTGTCGCCGCCGTATCGACGATCAAACATCTGCGCTGGTACATCTGCGGGCTTCTTTTTTTCGCCACCGTCGTCAATTACATTGACCGTCAGGTGCTCGGCTCGCTCGCGCCGGAGCTGAAGACTACGCTCGGCTGGACTGAATCGGAATACAGCCAAATCGTCATCTGGTTTCAAATCGCATACGGGGCGATGTTCGTCGTCTGGGGCGGCTTAATTGACCGCATCGGCGTCAAACTCGGCTTCGCCATCGCCATCGTTGTGTGGTCGTTGGCGGGAATGGGACATGCGCTTGTGGCCACCGCAGTCGGCTTCAGCGCCGCGCGTTTTATGCTCGGCGTCGGCGAGGCCGCGAACTTTCCTGGCGCGCTCAAGACCGTAGCCGAATGGTTCCCCAAGCGCGAGCGGGCGCTGGCCACGGGCATTTTCAACGCGGGCACCAATGTAGGCGCGATTATCGCGCCGGCTGTCGCGCTGACGCTTTCAGCTCGCTATGGATGGCGCAGCGCTTTCCTTTTCACCGGAGCGGCCGGCCTGCTCTGGCTTGTCTTCTGGTTGCGATTCTACCAACGACCGGAAGATCACCGGCGACTGTCGGACGAAGAATTCAAATTGATCCGTGACGGCGAGAAGGAAGAGGTAAAAGAAAAGACGCCCTGGCTGCCATTGCTCGGCTACCGCCAACTATGGGCCTTCTCCCTCGGCAAGATGCTGACTGACCCGGTCTGGTGGTTTTACCTCTTCTGGCTGCCCAAGTTTCTCAATCAGAATTATGGGGTGAAAGGGACGGCGCTCATCCCTTATATCACGACGGTTTATCTGATCGCCGATGTCGGATCCGTAGGCGGCGGCTGGATATCGTCGACGCTCATCAAGCGTGGCTGGACGGTAAACTGGGCGCGCAAATCTACAATGCTGTTTTTTGCCGCCACAATCCCGTCGGTGATTCTGGCTTACTACTCTTCTAACGCATGGACGGCGATACTGCTAATAGGGTTCGCGGCGGGCGCGCACCAGGGTTGGTCAGCCAACCTGTTCACGCTAACGGCGGATATGTTCCCGCGCAAGGCGGTCGGCTCGGTCGTCGGCATTGGCAGTTGCGCCGGAGCCATAGGCGGAACCCTGTTGCCGTTATACGCCGGCAAGGTGCTGGATGCGAATCCGAGCTATTACCTGCCGATGTTCATCATCGCGGGCGTAGCCTATCTGGTGGCCTGGATAGTCATTCATTTGCTTGTACCGAAGCTTGAACCGGCGAGGATGGAATAGATACGATGATTTCTCACCTGGCCACCATCACCCGCAGATGCGAGGGAGAAGTCTTCGATCGAAACACGCGCTGTGTCGCTTTGATGTAATCCTCTTCTCTGGCTTTGAAGATATTATCGACGTACTTTTGCGGATTGCGGTCGATCACCGGGAACCATGAGCTCTGAACCTGAACCATGATCTTGTGGCCTTTCAGGAAGCGGTGGTCGCATTGATGCAGGTCAATCACGTACTCGTTGACTTTGTCCGGCGTGATCGGTTCAGGCTTTTCAAAACCCTTGCGGAAACGCCCGCGAAAGACGTCGTTTGCGATCATCAATTGATACCCGCCCATCTTGTAATCTTTCGGATAATCCTCAGGGTAGACGTCAATCAGCTTCACAATCCAGTCGCTGTCTGTCCCAGTCGTTGACGCGAACAGATGCGCGGCGAGGTCGCCGGTGATCGTCACCTCCTCGGTCAATGGATCGGTCTCCCAGCTCGACACGTCGGGACGGCGTTGGGCAAACCGTTGATCTTCAACCAGCCACTCCCTCCATCCCGAACCGCGAACGTAATATGTCGGCTCAATCGGGCGCGGGCGATAGGGAACCGGGTTGGCCGGATCGGAGACGTAGCTGTCGAATGCGCGCGAGCCGGTTTCTATAGCCCCTTCTGGAGGATCGAATGATAATTTGCCGTTCGCGCGGAAATAGAGACTGCGCTCAGTCGTGGCGTTGCGCGGTGGCCATTGGTCGTAACTCTTCCACTCGTTCGACCCGGTTTGGAACGTGATGGCTTCGGTAATTCCGAGTTTGCCTTCGTCTTTCAGCCAGTAGGCGAACCAGGGCGCTTCGATCTTTTCGCGGTAATGCTGCGAGGTGTTGCTTTCGAATTTGATTTTGCCCAGGCTGTTCCCGTCCGAACGCGCCCAGCCGCCGTGATTCCACGGCCCTGCGACGAAGAAATTGATCCGCTTCTGGTCGTGAGGTTCGAGCTTTCCATAAATCTTGATCGGGCCGTAAAAGTCCTCCTGATCCCACCAGCCCGCGACGTTGAGCATCGGAACCTGCGGTTTCTTCAAATACCCTGCCATCGCCTGCCGCCGCCAGAACTCGTCGTAGTTAGGATGGTCGACGAAATCGTTCCAGCTGGGGATTTTACCCTTCAAGTATTTCTCGTTGGCGTTCGAAAGCGCTCCCAACCGAAGGTACCATTCGTAGGTGTCGTATCTGTCGAAATCGAATCTGGCCTGCTCCTTGTTGGTCTCCATCATCGTCGCGTACTCGAAGCCGTAGCTCAGCCTGAACGCGCCGTTGTGATGGAAGTCATCGCCGAGAAACATGTCGGCCGGCGAGGCTTGAGGCGAAGCCGCCTTCAAAGCTGGATGTGGCGCGAGTGTGGCCATCGCCGCCGTCCAGCCCGGATAGGAGATGCCGATTATGCCTACGCGCCCATTGTTATTGGGCACGTTCTTTATCAGCCACTCGATTGTGTCGTAGGCGTCGGTGACTTCGTCCACAAGATTGGTGGCTTTAGGATCGTTATTTTCGCCAAGCAAAGAGACCGGCGACCGCTGCATCACGAACTGGCCTTCGGATTTGTAGCGCCCGCGAATGTCCTGGAAGACGAAGATATAGCTGTCAGCGACCAACGCCGCGTATCTGCCCTGCGCCCAGCCGCGCGCCGAATCCGGAGCGTTGTAAGGCGTGCGTTCGAGTATGATCGGCAGGGGCCTGGCGGAGTTTTTCTGGGCGAAGATGTTGGTGTTGAGCTTCACGCCGTCGCGCATCGGAATCATCGCGTTGGTCATATCGAAAGCCGGTCCGGACTCCTGGCCGGCGTCCGATTGAAACGCGACGGCGAAGATGAACGTCGCGATGAACAATCCGTATAATGGGGTGCGTTTCATGATTCCTCCAAAAACCATCCACAAAGCCACACGAAGAACCACAAAGGAAAATGCAAAATCTTCGTGGTTCTTCGTGTGGCTTTGTGGATGGTTTTATTTGACTCGCGCCATCGCGTAAGCGTCCACGAACTCCCCGTCGCGGAACGCATACTTGCGAAGCGTCCCCTCGATATCGAAACCGAACTTGCGATAGAGCGCGATCGCTAGCTCATTGTCCGTGAACACGGTCAGTTCGATTCGCGTCAGATTCAGCCAACTGTCGGCCAGATCAATCACTGCCTGCATCATCGCCGTTCCAACGCCTTTCCCCTGCCAATCGTCGCGGACCATCATTCCTATCTCGCCTCTGTGGTTGACTCGCGGTCTCAAAGACGTATGCAGGCCGATCACTCCGACGACCTCGCCGTCAATGACGGCGACCAGAGTGTGTTGGCCCTCTCCACTTTTGGTCAATTGCCCAAGGACTGATTCGAGGCTGCGGTAAGGCAATTGCAAGGTGTTGCGGACGACCAGCGGCGCGGTGTAACACTTCCAGATAGCTTCGGCGTCCGAAGGCTCGGCTCTGCGTATTTTGATGTCCATATTCACTTCACGTTCGCCGCCGTCCACTGACCAGCGATCTTCTGTTCGACCCAATCGCGCGCCCAACGGTCAGCGGCGAGCACTGTGTCGAGGCTCGAAACCGTCTGTGGCGTGTGAGCCTCGCAGGCGGCGCGGATCAAACGCGGGATGTCGCCGAATCCGATCTTTTCGTCGAGGAAGGCGGCGACCGCGACCTCGTTCGCGGCGTTCAATACCGCGGGCTTGGCGCCGCCGCGTCGCAGCGCGTCGTAAGCGAGCGCGATGCAGGGAAACTTCTCCGGGTCCGGCGCGAAGAATTCGAGCTTGCCGAGCATGGTCAGGTCGAGCGGAGGAAGCTCCGCCGGACGGCGTTCGGGATAAGTCAACGCGTATTGGATCGCGTGGCGCATGTCCGTGACGCCCAGTTGCGCGATGATCGAGCCGTCAACCAATTCGATCATCGAATGAACGACCGATTGCGGATGCACGAGGATGTCGATCTCGTCCGCCGAGGCGTTGAAGAGCCATCGAGCCTCGATTACTTCGAGTCCTTTGTTCATCATCGTGGCCGAATCGACGGTGATTTTCGCGCCCATTCGCCACGTCGGATGTCGTAGCGCCTGGGCGGGCGTTGCGTTCTCGATCTCTTCTACCGGCGAATTCCGGAAAGGCCCTCCGGACGCGGTCAGAATCAGGCGTTTCACTTCTCCGCGTCGTTCGCCGCGCAGGCATTGATGCAGAGCGTTGTGCTCGCTGTCGACGGGCAGCAGCTCGGCGCCGGATTTCTCGGCCGCGCGCGTCATCAGTTCTCCGGCCACGACCAGCGTCTCTTTGTTAGCCAGCGCGACGCGACGCCCGAGTTCCAGCGCGCGATAAGTCGGCAGTAATCCCCGCGCTCCGACGACTGCGCCGATTACGATCTCCGCGCCGTCGCAGGTCGCGACTTCGCACAGCCCTTCGACGCCGACGCCGATCTCCGGCCGCGAAGCCACGCCCAGCCGCTTCAATTCATATATCAACTTCCCCGCGCTCTCCTCGTCGCTGACCGAGACCACGCGCGGGCGATATTGTTCGATCTGTCGGGTTAGCAGTTCGACATTCGACCCGGCGCCCAGCGCCGCGACGCTGAACTCGCCTTTTAGGGCGTCGACGACGCGCAGAGTATTGCAGCCGATTGATCCGGTCGAACCGAGAATCGCAATCTGTTTCATAAACTCAATCTCGGATGAACCCCGTAGTTACTTCAGGAATATCCAGTAAAAGTAGTAGAGCAGAGGGGCGTTGAAAAGCATGCTGTCCAATCGATCGAGCAACCCGCCGTGCCCGGGGATCAGGGCGCCGGCGTCTTTCGCCCGCGCCCCGCGTTTGAGCATAGATTCGCATAGATCGCCCGTGATCCCAAGCGCGCCCATCAAAAGCGCCAGCGGAACGGCGTGAACGATTTTCAGTTCAGGAAAGAAAGTGAAATGCGCGATCAGCGCCGCGGCCGTATTGCCCAGAAGCCCGCCAATCGCGCCCTCCACGGTTTTGCCCGGGCTGACCCTCGGCGCTAGCCTCTTCCGACCCATCGCGCGCCCAGTGTAATAGGCGCCTGTGTCTCCTGCAAAGACGACTATGAAAAACAGCGTCAACAGCTTCGGCGCAAGCTGCGGTATGTCGGGGCTCTCGATCACTCGAATCGCGATGATGAACCCGCCGAGGACGGCGACATACAAAACGCCGAAAATCCTCGTCGCCGCCGCCGGCAGCGCTTCGCTGAAGTCTTCATCCTTGGCGCGGGTAAAGAGCTGAACGAGCAGCTCAACGATCACTAGCGCCGCGATGATCGCGACGATCAATTCGCGCTGCCCAAAATAAAAAGCGGCGAGCGTCGCCGCCGCCGCCGCCAACCCCTGAGCCTCGCCGCCGCAAGAGGCCAGCCGGTAATACTCATAAAGCCCAATCAGGACGCCTGCGGCGGCGATCGCCGAAAACCAGATCGGCTCCCCCAACCAGAGGGCGGCGAATAGAATCGGCAGAAAGATGATTGCGCTAAGAACTCGTGCCATAGAGCAGATGGGAATGGGGAATGGGGAATGGGGAATGGGGAATGGGGAATGGGGAATGGTAAGTAATTACCTCTCCCCATTCCCTACTCCCTACTCCCCATTCCCCGTTTACGAAGCGTTGACGACGGCGAGCATCGCGGGTTCATTCAAACCGCCGAACCGGCGCTCGCGTTTCTGATAATCGATGATGGCGGCGAAAAGGTCCGGTCGGCGGAAATCAGGCCACAACGTGTCAGTCACATAAATCTCCGAATATGCGATCTGCCACAAAAGAAAATTGCTCACGCGCATCTCGCCGCTGGTGCGGATCAACAGGTCGGGATCGGGCAGACCGGCGGTGTAAAGGTGGCGCGCGATCTCGTTTTCGGTGAGCGATTCGGGAGGGCGGCCTTCGCGCTGGAACTTCTCCATCAGCTTGCGGAAGGCGTCAACCATCTCAACGCGCCCGCCGTAATTGAGCGCGACGTTCAAAATCATGCCGGTATTGTTGGCGGTCTTGCGAATCGCGCTCCGCAATTCGAACTGCACCGATTCGTCCAGCTCGTTCGTGCGTCCGATGGTCTGAAATCGAATGTTGTTGCGGTGGATGTTCTCCAGCTCTTTGCGCAGATACTCTTTCACGAAGGTCATCAACGCTTCGATCTC
>Ga0126377_10002827_pt1 | contig 12112 bp, 5 predicted proteins | sample PanSoiMetPlot_22_FD_92647 | JGI IMG/M metagenome (GOLD analysis project Ga0126377, IMG submission 92647) | Tropical forest soil microbial communities from Panama - MetaG Plot_22 | ecosystem: Environmental > Terrestrial > Soil > Tropical forest > Bulk soil | place: Panama | collected 2016-02-17
CAAAGAGATTGCCGTGCGAACCGCGTTGGGCGCCGGGCGGGCGCGCATCATCCGGCAGTTGTTAACTGAGAGCCTGATGCTCAGTCTGGGCGGCGCCTTACTGGGTTTGTTGCTGGCGTGGTGTGGAATGGGGGCGCTGCTTCGCTTCGTCCCGGAAGATCTGCCCCGCCTGTCTGAAATCGCGCTTGACCGCTGGGCGCTGGGCTTTACGTTCACGATATCTTTATTGACCGGCGTTGTCTTTGGCATCGCGCCTGCGCTGCAAGCCTCCAAAGTAGACCTGATCGAAGCGATGAAAGACGGCGCCCGCGGCTCGTCGAATTATGGCGGGGCGCGGTTGCGCGGCGCGCTGATTGTCGTTGAAATAGCCATTGCGCTAATGCTGCTTGTCGGCGCGGGACTGCTGTCGCAAACCTTCGTCAGGTTGCAGCGAGTTGATCTGGGCTTTGACGCGCACAATGTCTTGACCGCCACGGTCGAATTGCCGGAGGCGCAATACGCCAGGCCGGAACAGAAGATCGCCTTCTATCAGCGATTACAGGAACGTGTGCGGGCGCTCCCCGGCGTTACGCAAGCCAGCGCCATTCTTCCGTTGCCGATCAGCGGCGGTGACGCATTCATCGACTTCCAGATCGATGGCCGAGCCGCGCCGACGGGAGAAAAGCCCCTCGCGGATGTACGCGTTGTTAACCTCGATTACTTCAGCGCGATGAGGATTCCGCTCTTAGCCGGACGCGATTTCACCGCGCTGGATGCGCTGAACTCTCCTCCTGTCGCCATCGTCAATCAATCGTTCGCCAAAACCTACTTTCTCAATGAAGACCCGATTGGCAAACGATTGGAGTTGGCGTTCGGCGACGAGAAAGAGGCGAGGAAGTTTCAAATAGTCGGCATCGTCCGGAATGTGAAGCACCAGACGGAGCTTGGCGCCGAATACAACCCGGAGCTTTATATGCCTTACGCGCAGGCGCCGTTTCTAGGCCAGATGAGCCTGGTGGCGCGCGCGCAAGTCGAGCCGGGCAGCCTGGCCAAAGCGATTCAGAATGAAGTGTCGGCGCTGGATCGCGAGATTGCGCTCAGCGACGTGAAGACGATGGACCAATACCTGGGCGCCGCCGTGGCGCAGCCGCGATTCAGCGCGCTGTTGTTCGGCCTGTTCGCGCTGCTTGCGCTGTTGCTGGCCGCCGTCGGGCTATACGGCGTGATGGCCTACACCGTCGCGCAGCGCACGCGCGAAGTCGGCATTCGGATGGCGCTGGGCGCGCAAACGGCCAGTATATTGCGGCTGATGATCGCGCAAGGAATGAAGCTAACGCTGCTAGGCGTCGGCGCCGGGCTGGCGGGCGCATTGGCGTTGACTCGGCTGATGAAGGCGCTGTTATTCGGCGTGAGCGCAACCGACCCTGCGACGTTTGCGGTGATAGCGTTGTTGCTGACGACAATCGCGCTCGTGGCCTGCTGGATCGCGGCGCGTCGGGCGACAACAGTTGACCCGATGATCGCGCTGCGCTCCGAGTGAATGCCGAGAGATTGCGCCGGTTAATTCAAATACGCCCAGGTAGAACCCAAGGATATCGATATGCTAAGCAGATTGAAGATTGCGCTGCGGGCGCTGCTGCGCAGGTCGCAAGCCGATCGCGAACTGGACGAGGAACTACGCCATCATCTCGACCAACAAACTGAACAGAACATCCGCCTCGGGATGAGTCCGGAAGAGGCGCGCTCCACCGCTCGCAAGGCTTTCGGCGGTGTGGAGCAGGCGAAGGAGAGAAGCCGCGACGCTCGTGGCGTGCGATGGCTCGAAGAGCTTTGGCAAGACCTGCGCTTCGGCGCGCGAATGCTGCTAAAGAATCCCGGCTTCACTTTTGTGGCGGGCGCCACACTCACTTTGGGCATAGGCGCGAATACGGCGATCTTCAGTCTGGTAGAGGCGCTGTTGCTGCGCCCATTGCCATATGCCGAGCCTGACCGGCTGGTTCTGCTGTCGGAAAAAGGGCGCAACCAGATTCCGTATCCAAACTTCAGCGATTGGCGGGAACGGGCGCAATCCTTCGAGGGGATGGCCTCGATTCGCAAACAGACGCTCAATCTCACGGGTGTAGACAAGCCGGTTTCGCTGCGTGGGCGGACGGTCAATTGGAATTTCTTCCACCTGCTCGGCGTGCAGCCACAACTCGGTCGTCTGTTTGTCGCTGAGGACGACAATCGCGGCGCGGCGCGTACGGCGCTGCTCAGCGATGGGCTGTGGAAGGCTCAGTTCGGCGGCGATCCTGGCGTCATCGGCAGGAAGCTGACGTTGGACGGCGAGCCGTACGAAGTGATCGGGGTGTTGCCGCCGGGGTTTGAATATTTCCAGGCGGATGATGTGTATACGCCTATTGGTCCTTTTCTCAAACCGGATGGTTTGATGCAACGCGGAGTCTCAATGGGATTGTATGCGGTGGGGCGCCTGAAACCAGGCGTCGCACTGGCGCAGGCGAACGGTGAACTGGCGGGAATCGCCGCGCAGCTCGAACGCGAATATCCGGCGGATAACAAAGGCAGGGGCGCAATGGCCGAACCTTTGCAGGACGTGATGTCGGAGGGCGTGCGCCGTTCGCTGTGGGTTTTGCTTGGAGCGGTCGGATTCATCCTGCTGATCGCCTGCGTCAACGTCGCCAACCTGCTGCTGGCGCGGGGGGCTGAGCGGCAGAAAGAAATGGCTTTGCGGCTGGCGCTGGGCGCGGGACGCGGTCGAATCGTCCGGCAACTGCTCAGCGAAAGCCTGTTGATCGCCCTATTGGGTGGGACGTTCGGCGCGTTGCTGGGAGGCTGGATGCTGAAAGGCCTGCTGGCGCTTGCTCCGGACGATGTCCCGCAACTCAATCGCGTCAGTCTCAATATGACAGTGCTGCTCTTCACGCTGGGGGTTTCGGCGCTGACCAGCGTGTTGTGCGGATTGGCGCCTGCGCTTCACGCGGCGCGCTCCGAATTGCACGTAGCGATGAAAGAAGGCGGACGCTCGACCGCCGGCGCGACCCGCGACCTGACGCGCAAAACGCTGCTGGTGGTCGAGGTCAGTTTAGCGTTGGTGTTGCTGGTTGGCGCAGGGCTGCTGGTACGCTCGATGGCGCGGCTACTGGGAGTAGATCCGGGGTTCAATACTGAAAACCTGCTGACGATGCGGCTCAACCTGCGCAGCGACGCTTACACCGCGCCGCGTCGTCTGACCCTTTATGACGAAAGTCTCAAGCGCATCACCGCGTTGCCCGGAGTGCAAGGGGCTGCGATCACGCGCTCGCTGCCGATTGATGGCTCTGATTGGGGCGGCCCAGTCAGAGCCGCCGATAAACCCTCGCCGACCGATTTCCAGATGTCGGCGCTCTCGGCGATCAGCGCGAATTATTTCGAGGTCATGGGTATGCGCCTGTTGAATGGCCGCGCTTTCACCGAGGCCGACACGACGGAATCGCCGCGCGTGGCTGTCATCAATGAGTCGCTGGCGCGGCGCCTCTGGCCGGGCGAAAACCCCGTCGGCAAACTCCTGAAAACCGGCGCCAAGGAAATCCCGGATCCCCGGAACCCATGGTGTGAGGTGGTGGGCGTAGTGGCCGATGTCAAACTGGAAGGCCTGGAGCAGGACACGCCGATGCAAATGTATCTACCGCTTCACCAGCGACCGAGCAGCCCAACACTGTGGTTGGTCGTCCGTACGGACGGCGATCCGCTGCGGGCTGTGGCGGCGGTCGAGCGCACGATTCACGCGGTAGAAAAAGACCTGCCGGTCTATTCGGTCCGGTCAATGAATCAACTGCTAGGGAGTTCGCTCGCCACGCGGCGGCTGACGCTCGTCTTGCTGGCGGGCTTCGCCGCGATGGCATTATTACTGGCGGCGGTCGGCATCTACGGCGTGACCTCGTATTCAGTCAGACAGCGCACACACGAATTGGGTATTCGGATGGCGCTGGGCGCGCAAGCAATGGATGTATTGAAGTTGGTCCTCTCGCAAGGGTTGAAGCTGGCATTTGCCGGAGTTGTGATTGGATTGACGGCGGCTTTCTCGCTGACCAGGTGGATGAAATCCTTGTTGTTTGAAGTGCGCCCGACCGACCCAATGACATTTGCCATAATTTCGCTGTTGCTGATCGCCGTGGCGCTGCTGGCTTGCTGGATTCCGGCGCGAAGGGCGGCCAGGGTAGATCCAATGGTCGCGCTCCGATGTGAATAGGTGTCAGGTGTCAGGTTCCAGGTTCCAGATTCCATATTACGGATAAGGAATGACGCCGCAGACGCTAACCTGACACCTGACACCTGATACCTGACACCTATTCGCAGCGCAATGCGACCATCGGATCCACTTTCGCCGCGCGCCGCGCAGGGACGTAACAGGCAAGCAGCGCCACCACAGTCAGCAGTAGCGCGATCGAAACAAACGTCAGCGGATCGGTCGCGCTCACGCCGAACAGCAGCGTCTTCATCAAACGCGTCAAAGCGAAAGACGCGAGCAGGCCGATCCCGACGCCGGACGCCGCCAACGACATTCCTTCGGCGACGACGAGTTTCAACACGTCGCGTGATTGCGCGCCCAAAGCCATCCGAACTCCGATCTCGTGGGTGCGCTGCGCGACGGTGTAAGCGATCACGCCGTAAATGCCGACCGCGCCGAGCGCCAAGGCCAGCAGCGCGAAGCCACCGAACAGAATCATATTGAAGCGCGGCTGCGTGACGGCGGCGGCCACTATATCGTCCATCGTCCTGACGTGCGTGATAATGAAACCGCGTTCTATTTCGCGGGCCTCGCGCTGCGCTGTAGTCGCCAGTATTGACGGATCGGCCGTTGTTCGCGCGACCAGATTGAAATCTCTTTGAACACCCTCTTTGCCATAGGTAACGGCATGCTGCGCAAGGGGGATAAAGGCTTCCAGCCACGCGGTGTCGGCGAACGCGCGGTTCTTCGCGTCGGCGACCACGCCGACAATCGTCAGGTAACGCGTCTTCGCCCGCTCCGGTATGTTATCCAGGTAACGGAAGCGCTTGCCGACGGGGTCTTCGCCCGGCCAGTGATTGCGCGCAAAACTTTCATTGATTATGGCGACGGGCGCCGCGCCTTCCTGATCCGCGCCGGTAAACAGTCGTCCGCGCAACAGCCGCATGCCCATCGTCTGAAAATAACCGGCGCTGACCGTGCGAAAATCGATGCTCATATGCTTCAGGTTGTTCATATCGAACTTACGCCCCTCGATCTCGACGACTGTGGTATTGCCGCCGTCGTTGAGAGGTAAATGGTCTGCCACGGCGGCGGATTCGACGCCGGGCAGCGCGCCGGCGCGAGCGAGCAATCTTTCGTACAGGTCAGTGACTCGCTGGTTGTCGGGATAAGCGGAGGCGGGCGGCGTCAGGCGCATGGTCAGCAGATGATCGGATCTGAACCCAATATCGGTTCTCTGCAATTCTCTCACCGAGCGGATCAATAAACCTGCGGCGACGAGCAGCACGACCGCCAGCGCCGTCTCCAACACGACAAGCGACCGCCGCAAGCGGCTGCGGCTGTTTGCGGCCTCGCTGCGTCCGCCCTCTTTCAGCGTCGTGTGAAGATCGAATTTTACCGCGCGCAGAGCCGGAGCCAGGCCGAAGAGCGCCGTGGCGCCCAATGAGATCAGCAGCGCGAAGCCCGTCACGCGCAGGTCGAGCGATGTTTCGGCCAGTCGCGGAACGTCCTCCGGACTGATTCTCAACAACGCGTCCACTCCCCAGGTCGCCAACAACAGGCCCGAACCTCCGCCCAGCGTGGCGAGCAGCAAACTTTCCATCAGTAATTGCCGGACGATTCGCCCGCGACTCGCGCCCAACGCCGCGCGCACTGCGATCTCCTTTTGCCGGTCTTCGCCTCTGACCAGCAGCAGGTTCGCGACGTTCACGCATGCGATCAGCAGAACCACCGCCACCGCCCCGAGCAGAATCAGCAAAGCCAGCCGCGCGTCGCCGGCGACGGCTCGTTCGAGCGGCAGGACATAACCGAACTCGTCCGGCGGGTACCATTTCGGATACTCGGTAGCCTCGCGCCGAAGGTTCGCGTGATGTTCGGCCTGAGCCTGGGCCGGCGTGGCGCCGGGCCGCAGGCGTCCGATCACATCTAAATACCCGTTGCCGCGACGCGGGTCGGCCGGGCGCAAATCAATAGCGCGCCACAGATCAGCGCGCGTATCGGCCCTCAATTCCATCGGGGCCTTGAACGAAGCCGGCAGCACGCCGATCACGGTGTAACCGGAGTCGTCGAGGTCGAGCGTCCGGCCGATGACCGCCGGATCGCCGGCGAATTTGCGCTGCCAGAAAGCGTGGCTCAGCACAACGAATTTGTTCTTGCCTTCCACTTCCTCTTCGGCGTTGAAATCGCGGCCCAGCGCGACCTTGACGCCCAGCATGCGGAAGTAATTCGCCGTGCAGAACGGCGCGGCCACACGTTCAGGCTCGCTCACGCCACGCAAGGTCGACCGCTCGAACATGTACCACCCGGCAAGCGCCGCAAAGCTCCGGTTCTCCTGGCGCAGATGGATGAATTCCGCCTCCGTCAACCCGCTGCGCGGATACCCGACGGTGGGCGACGCGGTGTAGAGCGCCACCAACCGCTCCGGCTGGTCATAAGGCAGTGACCGCAGCAGCACGGCGTTGACGGCGCTAAAAATAGCCGTATTCGCCCCGATGCCGAGCGCCAGAGTGATGACGGCGATCAACGTAAAGCCGGGCTTCTTCGACAACATTCGCGCGCCGTAGCGCAGGTCTTGCCACAGTGCTTGCATAATTTCTTCAATTTTTGTCCCGGAGGGACAGCGGATATTAGCCGGTGGAGAAACCACCGGTACCAGATGCAATGGTAATCCGCACCCTGGAAGGGCGCAGGACTGAAACTTTGGTCTGCCGCCCTTTCAGGGCTGGAAGAGTTTTGACGCCAATTTTCCGGTGGTTTCTCCACCGGCTAATATCCTCCGGCGCCTCCGGCGCAGAAGAATGTTTTCTTGAACGCTATGGCTTAGGCGCCTATTCGAAGCGCAATGCGACCATCGGATCAACTTTGCTGGCTCGCCGCGCGGGGAGATAACAGGCCAGCAACGCCGCGGCGAGGAGCGTGAACGCGGCTGCGCCGAAGGAGGCAATGTCCATCGCGCTGACCCCATACAAGGTGGAATGCATCGCGCGACCCACCAGATAAGCGCCTCCGAGTCCGAAGACCATTCCGATGAATGCGAGCGTTCCGCCTTCTCTCAAAACCATACTCAAAATGTTCGCGCCTCTGGCGCCCAGAGCCATTCGCAAGCCGAACTCATTGGTCCGCTGCGCGACGGCGAAGTTCATCACGCCATAAATCCCAACCGCCGCGAGCAGCAATGCGAGCGCCGCGAAGCTGCCGTACAACACCACTCCGAAGCGGTCAAAGGCCAGAACTTCTCCAATTTGTTGATCCATTGTCCTGACGCCGGCCAGCGGCAAATCCGGATCAATCGAGTTCACGGCGGCTGCAATGCCGCTGGTCACACGGGTTGGGTCATCCGACGAACGCACCGCCACTGCAGCCTGTGGCCAGGGGCTTTGCCAGAACGGGACGTAGATTTCCGGATTGTCGCGGCGCAGCCCACTACCATTGCGAACGGTATGGAAGACACCGACAATCTGCCACTCTACGGGTGGGCCGGCTGTCCTACTACCTGGAACGAGCTCGTCAGTCAGGATCCGCTGCGCCAGCGGGTCCACGCTGTATAAGTAGCGGTTGACGAAGTTTTCGTTGACCATCGCAACCCGCGCGCTTTTCGCCGTGTCTTGTTCGGTAAAGCTGCGCCCCTTGACGACACGGATTCCAAAGGTTTCGAAATATCCGGGCGTGACCATCTGAAATCCCGCCCCCTGGCGCGCGGCAGGGTCTACCGGCGGCGCGCCGGCAATACTGAAGCGCCTCCCGAATCCTGTGCCTCTCGTTGGTATCCCAGTCGTCACCGCCGCATTCCGGACTCCAGGAACAGATTCGATCTTTTCGAGCATCTGTTGATAGTACGGGCTGATGCGCTCGACATCGGAAAAGCGGTTCCGAGGCGTAGGAAGAAAAAATGTGAGGACATGGTCGGCTCGGATGCCCAGGTCCACCCGTGTCAGCTTCCAGAAGCTGCGGAGCGTCAATCCCCCTCCCGCCAGGAGCGTCAGCGCCAGCGCAAATTCGACAACCACCAAAATTCGTCGCAGATTGCGTCTCCCGCCTCCTCCGCCCGAGCGCCCGCCCTGTTTGAGAACCTCGTTCAGATCCAGCCGGCTCGCCTGCCAGGCCGGGGCGCTGCCGAAGAGCAAGCCAGCCAGAGTCGTCGCCGCCAGTGTGAACAGCAGGACCGGGACGCTGATTCTGACATCTGCCTCAGAGGGAAGCATATTCATTGGGACGATGGCCATGATCGCGTCAATCAGCACCCATCCGAGATAGACGCCCAATACTCCTCCAGCCGCTGCCAGTAGAAAGCTCTCGGTGAGAAACTGTCCGAACAGCTTCGCTCTCGAAGCTCCCAGCGCGGCTCTGATGGCGACCTCTCTTTGCCGCGTCGTCCCTCGCGCCAAAAGCAGATTGGCTACGTTGATACAGGCGATCAAAAACAGGAAGCCGACGGCGCCGAGTAGGAGCCACAGGTTTTTGATAGTGGTATCAGGTATAAAGTTATTTTGCAGAGGCTCAACGCTCACGCTTATTTTCGCGTTTGATCCCGGATGCTCACTGGCGAGGCGCCGGGCGATCTGCTGCATCTCCGCCTGCGCCTGCGCCTGCGTAACCCCGTCTTTCAAACGCCCCATCACCAGTAGCCTATGGTCTTCGTGGTTGATCTCTTCCGGCCTGAACGCCAGGGAAACCCATAACTTTGCATAAAACCGATCATTCAGGCCGGGCGATGCGACGCCAATCACCGTATATGGCTCGCCATTCATCCGAATCTGTTGGCCGATGATCTCGCGATTGGCGCCGAAGTGTTGATTCCACAGTTGATGGCTCAGGATTACGACGCGCTCTTTGCCCAACTCGCCCTCTTCCGGCAGGAAACTGCGGCCCATATACATCGGGTACCCGGTCATTCGAAAGAAGCCGGGCGTATAGAACACGCCGTCGACCTGTTCGGGTCGTTCCGATGTGGAGACGTTAAAGGAACCGCCGTTCCATGCTTCCAGGTACTGAAAAGACTCGCTTCGTCGCTTCCATTCCAGAAAATCGCCCGTTGACGCGCTGCCGCGCCCATTGGGATACATTGTCCAGACCATCATCAGTTGGTCAGGTTTCGGATAGGGCATGACTTCGAACAGCGTGGCGTAAACCACGCTGAAAATTGCCGTGGTAGAGCCGATCCCGAGCGCAAGCGTCAGCACGGCCACTATGCTAAAGCCGCGATTCTTCGCCAGCGTTCGCGCGCCATAACGCAGGTCTTGCCATACGTTTTTCATCGTCCCTCCGTCGAATCAATAACGTTTCAAGCGAATGACGCCTCGATCTCCCTCGATCGTCAGTCGCGGCCCCCCGCCGTTGATCACGCCTTCAATGTTATTTCGATCGCTGAGGCTATTCACCGTGAGTCCGAAATCATTGTAGAGGCGCTCCCGGCGACCGAGGCGCGAATTGAGAGTTAAGCCCTGCGAACCGGGAATACTCATCTCGCATTCGCCGCGTCCGATGTTCAACCGTGAATCACCCTCGATGCGAACGGCCTGGAGCTGGCTGTCGGTTCTGTCGGTGTCGAGATAGAGCCTCCCCTGAAACCTCGTGACCGTCGCCTTTCCCCTGTCCATCTTGATCTGAATCTCGCCCGACAGGTCGTTCGCTGTGACGGGGGTCCTGTCGGTATCAATCCTGATTCTGCCCGCGAATCCCTGCGCTTCGACTTTGCACCGGTCGGCGCCCAGATCCAGGTTCAGGTTGCGCGGCGCGCGGATTTCGTAGTGAATGTTGGGCAAGCTCCGCGAGTGGCCCAGGCCATCCTTGTATGGCACATCATCGAAGTTGGAGCGGATGGTGAGCGAACGCGCGTCGCCTGACACTTCAATGCGGGCCGCTTCGACGGCGCGCCGGCCATAATCGGCGTCTACGTCCTCCGGCGCCTCGATCCGGGCGTAGATTTCGACCCGACTCTGATCCCAGGAGCTCAGTCGTACGCTGCCTTTGTCAGTGTTGAATCTCAAATCGCCGCCCGAGACAAATTCAACGGTCTTTCTGAATTCTCTGCTCTGAATGACGGCTGCGGACTTTAGCGGCGCAATTATGCTGGTCGCCAATAGTACGATCAGAAATAGCCAGCTTGTTTTCTTCATGTTCATACCTCCTCGGAAAATAACCACGTAGTAACGAATTTATTCGTTACGGCGCCGCAACGAATAATGGTCTTTGAATAAATAATGCCACCAGCATTGTAGGGACGCCCTTTCCCCCCTGTCCGTGATCCAGGCGATGGGGCGGGGGAAACCCGCCCCTACGCTGTTGTTGCAATTAATATTCAAATACCATAACGCTACTACGTGGCGCGCATTCAATACTTCACTTGATGATGGCGCTCAACACGCGCCCTCGCTCGTAATCCGATTTGATCGAGCGGGCAGCCTCAATAAACGCCGCGCGAACGGTCTCATCGCCGGTGCGCTCCCCGGCCAGTTTCAGCAGCGTCTGAGCCTTGTAATAATCGGACGACATGCCGGTGGCCGCCTTGAGCGCGACGAGCAACGCCTCCTTCGAATTGTCGCCCTTGCTCAAGAGCGCCGCGAGCGCCTGCGCGCGATAATGATCCGAGCCGATCGTCGCCGCCGTCTCCACGAAGGCGGAACGCGCCGCGTCGTCATTTAGAGAGCTACCGGCCACATCCAGAAGAACCTGGGCTTTGTAATGATCCGAAGAAATACCGCTCGCAGCTTTCAACACCGCCCGCATAGCCTCTTTCGAAATATCGCCTCGCTTTAAAACAGCCGAGAGTGCTTGCGCGCGGTAATGATCGGAGCCGATGGTCGCCGCGGCCTCCACATACGCGGAGCGGATGGCGCTGTCTTCGAAATCGCTTTCGGCCACTTTCAGAAGGACCTGGGTTTTGTAATGATCCGAAGAGATCCCGCCGACCCCTTTGAGCGCCAACAGGAGAGCCTCTTTCGAGAGCTTGTCAGCCTTCAACCCGGCTAAGAGCGTTTGCGCGCGGTAGTGATCCGAGCGAATCGTCCCGGCCGCTTCCAGGAAGGCTGTGCGCACGGATTCATCACGCATAACCTGTTCCGGTAACCCTGCCAAGACCTGCGCTTTGTAATGATCGGAGGACATCTCGCGCGCCGCTATCCCGATAGCGCGAGTCCCGGCGCGCGCATCGAGAGTTCCGCTCTTGAATAGCTCTTGAAAGTAAAGATTCTTGACGTGGTCGCTCTTAAAGCGGGAGATCTCATCGAGCAGGCCGCCGGCACCGCGCTCCTTCAAAATCTTCTGCGCTCTCGGCCCGGCGTTAAGCCCGCTCTCGGTGACCGCTTCGTCCAGCACTTTGGCGAACCAGGCTTTGGCATCGGCGTCGTATGGCCGGCTCTGACCATTAACGGAGTAGGAGACGCTCAATCCGCCGCCCGGCCCCGCTTCGATCTCGAGTCGGCGGCGCGCGCCTCCGCGCGTCTCTCTGATCTCTAGCGAGCCGCCGTTGGAGATGCGCTTGACCTCCGTGTAGTCATCGTTGAATTCGACATCCCCGCGAACCGTCATTTCGAGCGAGTCGCCATTATCACTGCGATTCCACACCCAGACACTGTCCCGCTGAGATATCCAGTTGCGGCTTTGTTGTGGAGCGACGCCTCCCGCTTCAACCACAACCGGCCCAACCGTCGCCTCCGACAGCGCCCAGGCAAAAACCAGAACCAATGTGAATCTAATCAGCATAATCAACTCCTCTTTGAGTAGGGAGTGGGGAGTGGGAGAAGTAACATCCTTGTCCCCACTCCCCATTCCCAATTCCTCACTCCCTATTCATATTTCAACGCGATCATCGGATCCACCTTCGTCGCGCGTCGCGCCGGGATGTAGCAGGCTATCGATGCGACGAAGGTCAGCAGTAGCGCGACCGCGACAAACGTCAGCGGGTCAAACGCGCTTACGCCGAACAAC
>Ga0126377_10002828_pt1 | contig 12110 bp, 9 predicted proteins | sample PanSoiMetPlot_22_FD_92647 | JGI IMG/M metagenome (GOLD analysis project Ga0126377, IMG submission 92647) | Tropical forest soil microbial communities from Panama - MetaG Plot_22 | ecosystem: Environmental > Terrestrial > Soil > Tropical forest > Bulk soil | place: Panama | collected 2016-02-17
ACATAAGACCTATCGATTTTCAGTTCGTGCAGTGGGTAGCGCCGGATCTGTTGGAGTGATGCGAACCCGGTGCCGAAGTCGTCCAGGGACAACTCGACGCCCATGGCCGCCAGGTCCGCAACAGTCCGGTCCACGCTCGGGCTCGGGGTGACCAGAGCGCTTTCGGTGATTTCGAGCTCAAGCTGCTCGGGCGCGACCGCGTGTCCGGTCAGGCGCAGGCGAACCTGATCCGCGAACTGTGTCGAGGCGAAGTCCTTGGCGCTGACGTTCACAGACACGCGCAGCTGCAAACCGGCATCCTTCCACGCTTCAAGTTGTGACAAGACGTCGTCGAGAACTCGCAGCGTGAGCAGCTGAATAACACCGCTGGCTTCGGCAGTCAGGATCATGTCGGCGGTGTCGACCGTGCCGCGCTCGGGGTGTCGCCACCGAACCAGCGCCTCCACGCCGATGACTTGCCCGTCATCGATACGGACCTGCGGCTGGTAGAGCACAAACAGCTCGTCGGCGTGTCCCGGCTGCTGGATGGAGGCGCGGAGGTCGGTCAGTAGAGCGAGGTGGCGGCGTGCTTCGGTCTCGTCGCCGGCGGGGATGGTTCGGACCATTGCGCCCGTACGTCGGGCGTCCATGATGGCCCTCTCGGCCTGCGCGGTCAGCGCGCCGAGTTCCGTCCCGTCGGCCGGCGCCGTCGCTATGCCGATGATCGGCCGGACCAGGAAAACGACGCCATCCACGTCGATCGGTGCCGTTAGGGTCTGGGCAATCCGGTCGGCGGCGCGCTCGATTTGGCCGATGTCGGCGTTGGGCAGTAGCACCACAACGTCGGCCGACGCGATCCGGCCGATGATCGCGTCGCTTGACATGTCGGCGGTGAGGAGCGCGCCGACTCGATCAACCAGATGGTCTGAGACCAACCGGCCAAAGGAGTTCGTGACATCGCCTACGCCGCTTAACCGCACCAGCAGCAGGCCGAGACGGGGTGTGGGGTACGTTGACGATCCCGGGGCGAGGAGCTGGTCCACCGACACTGCGAGGCCACGCATGTTGCGCAGCTGTGATGACGGATCGCGGTTGAGATTCCGCTCCTGGACGCGCAGCACGCGAGCTACCAGTCCGAACAAGGCGAGTGGGACGGCGAACAGGGCCACCGCCCACCCGGTCGGCGCAATGATGAGCGCGGGAGCGAGCATCAGCAGGCCCGCGGTCGCGATCTGGTAGTAGTACAGCGGCGGCCCCGCCCACCTGCGCCAGATCGCCCGTCCGGCCGCGGTCAACATGACCGCGATAAGGCCGTTGTCCACGAGGAACCAGACGAGCGGCACCAACACCACGGTCGCCCCGCCGAACTCGTCGATGTCCATGCCGAGCCTCGGCTCTCCGACGATCCGACTCTCGACCCAGCCTGCCACCAAGAACGCCAAGCTGAATCGGGCGACGTCGAACGCGACGTCGCTCAGCGGTCGGCGTTCTCGCAGCGCGGCGACACCGATGGCCAACGTCTGCACCACGATGGCCACCGCCGACCCCCACAACAGCATGATCGCGAAGGTCAGGCACAGCGAAACGGCCACCCGGGTTGGAGATCGCTGGTCATGCGGAATGGTCAGCGGTCTTAGCTCCACCACCAGCGCGATGATCGCTAACAGCCAGAACTCGAGTGGCGCATGAGCCAGGAAATGAGACGCTCCGACGATGGAGCGGACTACCAGCACAGCACCGGTCGCAACGATGACCGAGTACGTGCCCCAGACGCCGAGAACCTGCCATGAGGCCGCCCTGGGGCGGATCACTCCAGTTCCCCCATGCGCTCTAAACCCACTGGCCGCACCAGATCCCGTCGGTCTTCAACGCACTGTATCGCGATCGCGGTGGTCCGGGACTATTACCAGCGCAAACGAGCCGCCGGCAAGACCCACAAGGACGCGCCATGCGCTGCCGAGCCGATGCCACGGTTATCAGTTCCTAATGCGCTTCCATTTCGGCCCCAGGATCACCGGTGGTATCGACGCGGCGCGACACGATGCGGCGCCGGTCGGCCGTAGAGTCGTGATTCGGAGGAACAGCGGTGAATGACAAGAGTCCTCGTGTCTGGATCATCACGGGAGCGACTTCGGGTTTCGGGCGAGCGTTGACCGAGGCGGTGCTCGGACGCGGCGACATCGTCGCTGGCGCTGCGCGGACGCCGAAACGGCTCGATGACCTAACGGCCGCCTATCCTGACCGGCTCTGGTCACTCGCCTTGGACGTGACTGACACGGCCGCGTGCGTCGCGGCCGTTGACAAGGTCGTCGATCGATTCGGGCACGTCGACGTCCTGGTCAATAACGCCGGGCGTACCCAGATCGGCGCTCTCGAGGAGACCACAGAGGAGGAGCTGCGCTACCTGTTCGACTTGCACTTCTTCGGTCCGGCAGCCCTGACCCGCGCCGTACTACCGCACATGCGGCGTGCCGGCGGCGGCGCCATCGTACAGATGTCGAGCACCGGCGGACAGATCAGCGGTGCCGGGTTCGGGGCATACTCCGCGACCAAGCACGCGTTGGAGGGCCTGACCGAGGCCCTGCGCCAAGAGGTCACGTTCGGAGTCAACTTCCTGATTGTCGAACCTGGCTCCTTCCGTACCGGCCTGTTCGGGCCGGAGTCCGCGTACGTCTCCACTCCCATCGTGGAATACCACGCGACAGTAGGACGAACGCGGGCAGCCCTGCGGATGCACGGCAGCCAGGCAGGCGACCCAGCCAAGGCGGCTCAAGCCATCCTCACCGCTCTCGACGCACCGGAGCCACCGCTACGTCTAGCACTCGGCGCGGACGCGGTCGCCAGCATCCGCGGGAAGCTCGAATCGATGCTGGCCGAACTGTCCGAATGGGAATCGCTGAGCGACGCGACCGCCTTCGACTCCCAACCCTGACGCCGCGCGGGACGCCGCCGAGGCCGTGAGGAACGGCCGACGACTGGTCCAGTTCGGACGATGGTAGGCGCTCTAGTGGCCACCATCGTTGGGCCGGTCGAGCACGACCGGAGCTTCCTGGACCACTGGTGGCGCTCGGCGGAGGGTCCTGGTCGTGGCAATATTCAGTTGATCTATATACCGATGCTCAGTTGATCTGTACGTTGTGAACATGAGCGGAATGCGCGAACCGACGTTTCTGATCCTGACCGCGCTTGCGGCCGAGCCACGCCACGGGTACGGGATCATCACTGATGTCACCGACCTGTCCGGCGGTCGGACCCGGCTCGCGCCCGGCACGCTGTACAGCGCGCTCGATCGACTGGCCGCCGAGGGCTTGATCGAGGTTGACCGGGAGGAGATTTTTAGCGGCCGGATGCGCCGGTACTACCGCCTTTCCGAGGCAGGTGCCGCCGCGCTGCGGATCGAGACCGAGCAGTTGCGGGCGCGGGCCGCGGCGGCGTCCGCCCGGCTTGCGTCCCGCCGGACCGGCCTGACCCGGTCGGTGTTGGGAGCGATGCAATGAGCGATCTCCGGGCCCGCTACCAGCGGCTATTGTTCGCCTACCCGCGGGAGTACCGCCGCCACCGCGGCGCCGAGATCGCATCGACATGCGTTGAGATGGCGCAGGAGGGACAGCGATATCCCAGGGTGCGCGATGTGGCCAGCCTGGTGGCCCACGGGCTGCGGGCCAGGCTGGGCCAGCCGGGCAGTCGGTGGATCGTGCCGGTCACGCTAATCGCGGTGGTCATCGGCGGTCTGTCCGTGGCGGCTGGCAGCGCCCGCCTCGGCTGGGGTGGCTCGACGTCGTTGAGCCGCAGCCAATCGGCAGACATCGAACGGATCCGCACCGGCGTGGCCGGAGCGCTGCCGGCGACGGTGGGCTATTCCGTCGACGGCCCGGCGTTCGCCGGCTACGACCTGACCGGCCCGATCGCGGAGCAGGAGTGGCTCGACCCGGACGCGTTCGGCGGCAACGACGCCGGCCCGGCCGTGTTCACCCCGGGCCAGCTGGTCGACCGTGAACGGGCGCGGCTAGCCGGCACCGGCTGGGCGGTCACCGCGACGGCAGTCACCGATACCGGCGCCACGATGACTCTGCGTCGCGGGCCCCTGGTGGCCCACCTCGCGACGGTTGCCATCACCGCGCATCGCATCACCGGACCGGCCGGGCGGTCCACGCTCGCCATGAGCTTCCCGACGCCGGTGACCCGTGGGGGGATCCCGCGACCGGAGGACTCATCGGCATCCGGTCCGAACGGATTCGTGGACACGGCCCACCGCACCGCCCCCTGGACTGTGCCGCTGCTCGCCGCGGTCGGCGGCATCCTGGGCGCCGTACTGTGTTTCCTGATGGTCGGTTGGCTCAGCCGCCGCGCCGCCCGGCTGGACCGCCGGCACGGCAGGCTGGTGGCGGCCGCAACGCTCGCGGCCGCTGCGTTGGCCGCGCCGGCAGCCAGCGTCGGCGTGGCCGCGATCTGGACTGCGCTACGCGACCGCTCTGCCGAACTCCCGATCCACTACTGGGTCGGTTACGCCGGTGGCTTCGCTCGGCCGGCGGCCGTGGCCGCCGCCGCGTTGATGGTCCTGGCAATTTCCGCCGCCCTGATGGCCCGGCCTGTGGAGCGGCAAACGGAGGCGGCCGGCTGACCTTGCGGGCCGGCGAGAGCAGTCGTGGTTTGATCGCGAGTTGCATATTGGGTCCAACGCGCCGAGCCGGCCTGGGCCGCACCACGAAGACGCGGCTATCGGTCGGAGGGCTCGTCGAGGAGTGCGAGCGTTATTGTCGCGGCGTGCTTCACCTTGAGATCTCGGACCTGATCACGCGTCATGACCCAGTGACAGGAGCGGGTGTGCCGGTCGAACGCAGCACAGTTGGCCTCGGCCCGTTTACCCTGATCCGTCCATACCTCACGGCGGTCGCCGGCATCGTGGGCGTCTGGTGGTCACACGATCGGATCGCCAGCATCAGCGTGGCTTTGGCGGTCATCGGCGTCCTCGCCGTCGAGCCATACGTTCACCGCCGCTGGTACACCAATGCCGTGTAACGCTAATCCCCAAGCGCGGTGTCGTTGATTTTCACGTCTGGTGGCCGCGGCTGCTGCGGAGCAGCGGTGGGTGTAGCAGCTCGATAGGCCCCCGGCGGTACAGCTGCGCTGGCCGTCCACCGTCGCGAGTGGTGGTGCGTCCGGTCGGTGCGAGAAGGCCGGCCGTCTTCGAGGCCTTGCGGTGGAAGTTGCGCGGGTCGATCCGTACGCCCCAGACGATCTCGTATATCCGCCGCAGTTCGCCGACCGTGAACTCGGCCGGCACCACCGGGTGATGGCCCGTCAACGGTCGCGCGGCGCGTGTCGGCTGCAAGGCCGCGTAACCAAGACGATCCCATTATTTCGTTGATGGCGGCCGACAATACGTTTGTCATGCGTCCATCATGCGAGCCCTATACGCCGCTGAAGTGGTATTGAGCGGAGGCATTCCAACGCCTACCGTCTGCCGCAGGCAGCCGATTCTTCGGTCAGTCGATTAACTCCATGCGCGAGTTGACATTTCCATTGAGCCGCGCAGTCGAGATAGTCGGAATGATCGAATCGGACGATCAGCGAAGGGGTATCCACAATGAACGGTCAAAGTCTCGTCGGTACCGCCCGGACCGTATTTCTCGGGCTACTGCTGGCCGTGCTGATGCTCGGCGGCGCCGCATTGGTGGGATCTCGGGCAGTGTCCGCGGCCGGCAACACGACCTACTCCGCGTTCCCTGACTGCTCACCGGTGGGCAACTGCGGTCTCGGATAACCGAGGTCCTGCGGTACGGATCGGAAGTGCTTGATTGAACACATGTGATCGCTGCGCCTGCCACGAACTACCGTCGGTCGGCGCGGCGATCACCCGGCGCTCAGCGTAGGAATGCGCGGATGGCACGCTCCTGTCGTACGCTCGACCCTGGCATTTGCAGTTGCGAGTGTTGATCTCTCGGGCACCAGGCGTCGCCGGAGCGGTATGGTGCGTTTTCTGCTGTTGGGGTCGGTGGAGGCCATCTCGGACGCTGGTCCGATATCGATTGGCCGCCCCCGACTACGTGCAGTGCTCGCCTATCTCCTCTTACACGCCAACCATGTGATCACCACGGATCTGCTAGTGCAGGCGATCTGGGGCGGTGCTGGTCCGACCTCCGCGCGCACGCAGATCCAGACGGACATCTCGATCATTCGCAGGATCCTGCAGGATGCCGGATGCTGCCCGATCGACACGCGGCCGCGCGGCTATCTCATCAAAGTGGACCCCGAGCAGCTCGACACCTTGGAGTTCGGCCACCGGGTACGCGAGTCTGCAAATTCCCCGGATCCGGCGAGTGCGATCGCCGGGCTGCGTGCGGGGCTGAAGCTATGGCGAGGTCAACCGTTGACTGGCGTGACGGCTGCCTATGGCGCTCAGGCTCGTGAAGGCCTGCAGGAACAGCGGCTTCAGGCGTACGCCTCGCTGATGGATCTCGAACTTGGTCTCGGACACCATGCGGACGTGATTCCGGAGTTGACCACTCTTGTCGATAGCCACCCGTTGAACGAACGCCTTACCGGCCAGCTCATCCTCGCGCTGTACCGCGATGGACGCCAAGCTGAGGCGCTCGGTGTCGCCCGGTCGCTCCGAGCCATTCTGGCTGACCAGCATGGACTCGAACCCTGTCTGGCGATACGCGACATGGAGCACGCGATCCTTCAGCAGGACGCAACGCTGGACGTGCCCGCCACGCCGGCACACGCCGCCACTATCGCGCCGGCGCTAACGGTAGCCGCGCTCGTACCCCCGCCACCAGCACAGCTACCACCGGACATCGCGCACTTCACCGGGCGGGCGATTCATCTGCGCCAGCTCGACCGCCTTGTGTCGAGTGGGGCGCAGACACTGTCGCCGGTCATCCTTATGGGTCCCGCCGGCGTCGGTAAGACCGCCCTCGCCGTCCACTGGGGACACGCGGTCGCCCAGCGTTTTCCGGACGGCCAGCTTTACGTCGATACGCGGGGGTACTCAAGTGATCGGCCGTTGACGCCGCTCGAATCGCTGAGCAGATTGTTGCGAGCGCTCGGCGCCCCGGCCGACCGGATACCGACGGACGTGGACGAGGCGTCCGCCATGTATCGCACGATGCTGGCCGGGCGCCGCGTGCTTGTCATTCTCGACAACGTGCACCACGTCGACTGGGTGCGACCGTTGCTGCCGGCCGCACCCGGTTGCCTGTGTCTGGTCACCAGCCGCAGCCAGCTTGGTGGACTGGTGGCGGTCGATGCGGCACACCCGGTGACGCTGGACGTGCTAACGGTGGCAGAGGCGCTGTCCTTACTAGAAAAGATCATCGGAAACGACCGGACGGACGCCGAGCCGGAATCCGCGGAGAGCCTCGCGCACGCGTGCGGACTGCTTCCGTTGGCCCTGCGTATCGCCGCCGCCCGCCTTGTCCTCGACCCGGTGGGGCGAATCGACGACCTTGTGGCACGGCTACGACCGGGCATCCGCCTTGACACGCTGCGTATCCCAGACGACCCACAGGCGTCGCTCATCGCCGCATTCGACCACTCCTACCGGGTTCTGGGGGCCGAGCCTCGGCGCGCTTTCCGTCTAATCGGCCTTGCCCCCGACGTCGACTTCACCACCGATACAGTGGCCGCGCTCGCCGGCGTCGCGGACACAGCAGCCCGCGCAATGCTGGACGAGCTGACCGCCGCCCACCTGATCGAGCGGCTTGGCAGCCGCTACGTGCTGCACGATCTCGTACGCGAATACGCCGCGGCCAGAGCCATGGCCGAAGACGACCAATCAACCCGCACTGAGGCGGTCGGCCGGTTGATCAGTTTCTGGCTGCGAAACGTCGACGCCGCCGCGTCGCTCGTGTCGACTCCGCCGGTGCGCCTGACGCTGCCGGCTGAGTTCGCCGGGCCAACCCTCCCGTTCGACACCCACATACTGCCCTTGGAATGGTTGGACGCCGAGCGTGTCAACCTGGTTGCGACCATCCATCACGCTGCCAGCCAGCATCCACAGGCCGCCTGGCTCCTCGCGGACTTCCTACGCGGCTACTTCCGCCGCGGCATGCACCTGGCCGAGTGGATCGGCGCCGCCGAAGCGGCGATCCAAGCCGCCGATGCCGCGCCCGCGAAGTCGGGACTACGCGCCGCGGCGATCAGTGAACTGAGCCTCGCACTGGCCTACCAGGCAATGGGCCACTCGGGCGACGCCGTCGCGCACTTCACCGCCGCCCTCGGCCGCGCACGCCGGGCCGGTTGGGCGGAGGTCGAGGCAAGCGCGATCGGGAACCTCGGCGTGATGGCCTGGCGGGCCGGCGACCTGACATCCGCGGCTAGACGCCTTCGGAGCGCCGTCGGCATCGCCCGGCGAATCGGCTGTCCCGGGATTGAGGCCAACAACCTGGGCAACCTTGGCGTCGTGCACCAGTCGCTCGGCCAGCTCACCGCGGCCGTCGAGGCTTTCCAAGAATTGATCCCGTTGTTCCAGCAGATCGGCTCCCGCGAAGGCGAGGCACACGCGAACAGCAACCTGTCGGATGCTTGTATGCATCTTGGTCAGCCGGCCGATGCCATCGCCTACGGCACGCGCGCGGCTCAGCTGTTCCGGGACATCGGCGACGCCGCGGAGGCCGTAGCGCTGATTCACATCGCCGCCAGCTACTGCCTCCAGGAACGGTACGGGGACGCCGCGGAGCAGGCCGGGATGGCGCTGGCTATCACCCGGCGGGCGGAACACCGCTACCTGGAGGTCGACTGCCTCGACGTGCTCGCCCGCGTGCAACGAGGGCTAGGAGACCCGGTGACCGCCCTGGATCTCGCACAGCAGGCCGTACGGCTCGCGGTCGACCTTGATGCGATGGAGAAGCGCACCGCATCGCAAGTCGGCCTGGCCGAAACCTATCTTGCACTTGGGCGGATCGATGACGCCGTGCGGGAGGCGACCGAGGCATGGAACCTGGCCCGTACCAACGGATTGCGCGTGGATGAGGCGCACGCGCTCACCGTCCTGGCAGAGGTGCAGCTGGCAGCGGGCGATCCGGGCTCGGCCGCCGGGCTTGTACGCGATGCATTGAGGATGTGCCGTCGGATGGGGGAGCTCACGTTGGTCGGTCGGGCGTTACGAGTACGCGGCGCCATCAACTCGGCATCGGCCGCTGCGCGAGCGGCCCGTCGTGAAGCCGCCTTGATTTTCGAAGCCATAGCGGCCACAGCGACAAAATGAGAACCGGACGGCGGGTTCAGGGGCGGCACTTGGCAGGGGCTTGGGACCGTCGGAAGCGAATCGGCCGTCGTGAAGCTTCGGGTGCCAGCGCCGAAGTACCAGCGCAACGTCCTGCATGGCCAGTCCAATAGCAAGCGGCATGCACGCGGACGCCCCGACGGGGTGCAGGACACGCACCGCGCCGGCCGGCCGGTCCGCGGGCCGATGGTTGGGTCGTCCACGCCGATTGCGCCGGGAGCGGAACGGCGCGGCCTGCGACACGTGCTAGTGCCAGGATGACTGCATGGCGGATGTTCTCCCGTTCCAAAACAAGCGCACTTCCACGTCGGATCGTGAGCCGGGGCCGTTATGGCGTGAGGTACTGGGCCGGAGCCTGCGAGCGGCCAGGGAGGAGCGGGGGGTCCGCCTGGTCGATGTCGCCGGCCGGGCCGGGATCTCGCCGCAGTACTTGTCGGAGATCGAACGCGGTCGCAAGGAGCCGTCCAGTGAGATGATCGCCGCGGTAACTGGTGCGCTCGGTGTCGAGCTTGCCGACCTACTTGGCAGCATCGCGGTTGCAGTTCGGCAGCACCATAGAGCGGGTTTTGCGGTCGGGCGGGGCAGCACTACACCACAACTTATGGCGGCCTGAGATATTCGGTCTCAGGCTCGACGGTCAAGGACGTGGTCCGCGAGCCCATAGGTGACCGCGCCGTGCGCGTCGAACACGCGATCGCGGTCTGTGTCGTGCCGCAGGTCCGCGACATCGCGTCCGGTGTGCGTTGAGAGGATCTCCTCCAGCTGGGTACGCACCCGTACGACTTCATCTGCCTGGAGGATGAGGTCGGGGATTGCGCCGCGGCCCTGTGCGGCGGGCTGATGCAGCACCACACGGGTGTGAGGCAACACGAAGCGGTGCCCGGCTTCGCCTGCGGCCAGCAGCACCGCGCCGGCCGCAACTGCCTGGCCGACGCATGTCGTCGCGACCGGCGCCTTGATGAAGCACATCGTGTCGTACAACGCGAGCATCGCTGACGGGTCACCACCCTCCGAGTTGATGTATAGGTTGATCTCCCGTTCTGGGTTGTCCGCCTCCAGGTGCAGTAACTGGGCGATCAACGCGTTGGCCACGCCGGAGTCGATCGCGGTGCCGAGGTAGACGATCCGCTCCGACAGCAGGTGTGAGTAGACGTCCATGATCCGCTCGCCGTCGCTACGGCGTGTGATGACGTTAGGGATGGTGTATGTGCTCATGTGCGCGGTCCTGTCTCCATGCCAAGTCCCAGCGTGTGGGTGCGCACAGGTACGACCTGACTGAGATCGGTGACGACGTGGTCGATGAAGCCGTAGTCGCGCGCTTGCTCGGTGGTGAACCACCGGTCGTGCAGCGAGTCGGCGAAGATCCGGTCGATCGACTGTCCGGTGTCCTCTGCGATGATCCCGAGCACTGTGTCGCGGGTATGTCGCAGATCGTCAGCCTGCACCTCGACCTCGACCGCCGATCCGCTGATCCCCGCCGAGCCCTGGTGCATCAGGATGCGCGCATGCGCGAGGCCGAAGCGTTTTCCAGGCGTGCCTGCGGACAGCAGGAACTGCCCCGCACTGCATGCCAGTCCGAGCGCGAGCGTGGCCACGTCGCACGGCACCAGCCGCATCACATCGCGGATGGCCAACATCGCCGGCACTGAGCCGCCCGGGGAGTGAATCCACAACGCGATGTCCTTTTTCGGATCCTCGCTCGCCAACGACAGCAGCTGGGTGGCGAGCACCGTGCCGTTGTCGTCATCAAGTACGCCGTCGAGGACCAGCACCCGCTGGGCGAAGAATCGTTCTCGGAGCCGGAAGTCGAACAACGGCTGTTTCTCGTCGTTGGTCATGCTCCGACAATGCCGCCGTTCTAGCACCGAGCGACGTTTCTCCGCCGTGAGCAGATCAGCCTCAGGCAGCCTGATCCGAACGCCATTCCATTATGGACGTTGGTGCCACAATCGCGACTGCATGATCGTCCCGTGCACCGACCACACGGCTCGAGTCGTCATCGCCGGGCCGGCATTCCTCCAGAACCTGCGCCGCGGCCGCTACGAACTCGCCACTGAAACCCCACGCCCGCTTCGCGTCGTCGCGGCGTTCGTCGAGCCTGCCGAGGCAGCTTCTCGGCGACCGTAATTCAGGTCTCCACACTTTCCGGGGAATCCTGCATCGCCTCCGGTGCCACTTGCGGCGGAGGGCATTGGGTCTGCAAGAGCGGGTCGGGTATCCGGTCGCCGAGGCGCAGCAAGCCGGCTCCGACCAATGCCACTGTCAAGGCGCCGCCCCACCAGATGGCGTCGGGCGAGGTTGCGAGCAGCGCGCCGCCGGCCGCGGGGCCGAGGGCCACGCCGGCCATGAAGCTGAGACCGTAGAGCGACATGTAGCGGCCGAGCAGATGCGGTGGTGCGAGGTCGGCGACGATTGGGCCGAGCACGATGAACTGCGCGCACTCACCGATCGCGATCACGATCGCGACCCCAGCCAAGACGGTGGTAGCGATCAGTGTCGAGCTCGTGAGCGTTGCGGGGAGGACCACGAGCAACCCGATTGCGAATAGTGCGCTCGTCGCGGCAAGAGCGTGTGTCCGGTGCATCCGGTTGACGACCCGCGTGGCTGGAACCTGCGCGACGACGATGAAGAACGTGTTGATGAACATGACGATGCCGATCTCGCCTGGCCCGACAGGCGTGTGCGCCTTCGCAAACGGCGCGAGGATGTTGGTGAAGAGCGCGCCGCCGGTCATCACGAGCACGACGTTGGCGGCGATCAGGATGAGGAAGAGCCGATCGTGGGCAACTGCTCGGAAGCCCGTTGTCCGGTCGCTCGCCGACGCAGCATCCGCAAGGCGAGGATTCGGGATGCCCAGCAGCACAACCAGCGCGAAGACAGCGAAGGTGACGCCGTCGAAGAG
>Ga0126377_10002829_pt1 | contig 12110 bp, 13 predicted proteins | sample PanSoiMetPlot_22_FD_92647 | JGI IMG/M metagenome (GOLD analysis project Ga0126377, IMG submission 92647) | Tropical forest soil microbial communities from Panama - MetaG Plot_22 | ecosystem: Environmental > Terrestrial > Soil > Tropical forest > Bulk soil | place: Panama | collected 2016-02-17
GCTGGGCGTCGCCGAAGCTGCAGTTGGTCGACCTGCAATACGCCGACGTACGACCGGAGAAGGGCCTCTACCATCGGCTCGTGGCGCGCGGCTCGATGCAGACACTGTTCGGCGCGGATCAGGTGCGCCACGCGATGGCCGAGCCGCCCGAGGACACCCGGGCCTATTTCCGCGGGCGCTGCCTCGCCCAATACAGCTCCGAGGTGGTCGCCGCGAGCTGGGACTCGGTGATCTTTGACGTGGGACGCGACTCGTTGGTGCGGGTGCCCATGATGGAGCCGGAGCGTGGCACGAAGGTGCACGTCGGCTCGCTGTTCGATCGTTGCCCGAGCGCGAAGGATCTGCTCGAGGCAATCACCACTACCTGACGCCGCGACTGGCGGGGCCGATGGGCGCCGCACGGGCGTTGACGAGGTAGGTTTTGGGGTACGCACCACATGAGGAGGCATCCATGGCTACTCGCGACACCGGCGGCCAGTCGCAGTCTGGCCGGTCCCGGCGCGACAACGAGATCGAAGACGACGTCGCGCCGGCCGTCGACCCTGAGGTCGCCGAGCGCCAGGAGAAGCTCACCGAAGACGTTGACGACCTGCTGGACGAGATCGACTCGGTGCTGGAGGAGAACGCCGAGGAGTTCGTACGCGGGTACGTGCAGAAGGGTGGTCAGTGACGTTGCCCACCGACCGTACCCCGGCCGATCTGCTGCCTGGCTTCTTGCCCGCGTCGTACCGCGTCGCGGGTGAGTCGTCTTTCACCGACTTCCTGACGCGCACCGCGCCACACATGCTGCCCGGCACGCGACCGTTGCCGGCCGGTGTGATGGTGCCCGCGCCGGAGATGCCGCCGCACGCCACCACGATCGTCGCGATCAGCTGCGTGGACGGCGTCGTGATGGCCGGCGACCGCCGGGCCACCATGGGCAATCTGATCGCGAGCCGGGACATCCAGAAGGTGCACGCGGCCGACGCCTACTCGTGCATCGGCATGGCCGGCACCGCTGGTGTCGGCATCGAGCTCATCCGGCTGTTCCAGGTCGAGCTGGAGCACTACGAGAAGATCGAGGGCACCGTACTGTCGTTGGACGGCAAGGCGAACCGGTTGGCGACCCTGGTGCGCAACAATCTCGGAGCCGCGATGCAGGGCCTCGCGGTCATCCCACTCTTCGCCGGGTTCGACCTCGACGCCACGGATCCCACCCGCGTCGGCCGTGTCTTCGGCTTCGATGTGGCCGGCGGGGTCTACGAGGAGACCGGCTACGACGCGATCGGCTCGGGATCGCTGTTCGCGAAGTCGTCGCTGAAGAAGACGTACCGCACCGGCGTGGCCACCGAGGCGGCGACACGCCTGGCGATCGAAGCGCTCTACGACGCCGCCGACGACGACACGGCAACCGGCGGACCCGACCTGACCCGCAAGATCTTCCCGGTGGTGATGACCGCGACCGCGCAGGGCACGCACCGCTTGACGGATGCCGAGACGGCAACGTTGGCCGAGGAGATCATCGCGGCCCGCACCGCGGAGCCGACGCCATAACCGTGACCATCGACCACCCGGACCGTACGCGCGCCGGCGACCGCTGACCGAGGAGACCGCACACCGTGGCCATGCAGTTCTATGCGTCACCCGAGCAGATCATGCGCGACCGCTCGGAGTTCGCGCGCAAGATGATCGCGCGTGGGCGCAACGTCGTGGTGATGAGCTATGCGGGCGGCGTGTTGTTCGTGACCGAGAACCCGTCGAAGGCACTCCACAAGGTCAGCGAGATCTACGACCGGATCGGCTTTGCCGCGGTCGGTCGCTACAACGAGTTCGAGAACCTGCGCGCCGCCGGCGTACGGATGGCCGACCTGCGCGGCTACTCGTACGACCGTCGCGACGTCACGGGTCGAGCGATCGCCACAGCTTTCGCGCAGACGCTCGGCTCGATCTTCACCGTCGAGACGAAGCCGTACGAAGTGGAGATCTGCATTGCGGAGGTATCCGAGACACCCGGCACCGACGAGCTCTACCGGATCACGTACGACGGCCAGGCCCAAGAGGAGCTTGGGTTCCTCGCGATGGGTGGCCAGACCGACGTGCTGTCCAAGATGCTGCGCGAGCGGCACTCGTTGGAGATGTCGCTGACCGACGCGATCCAGCTCGCGGTGGAGTCGATCGCCTCGGTCGGCGGCGAGGGCGGCAAGCCGCGCACCATCGATCCGAACCAGCTCGAGGTCGCGGTGCTCGACCGCGATCGAATCGGCCGGAAGTTCCGCCGGATCACCGGTTCCGCTCTGTCGCCGTTGCTGGCCAACGCGAACGTCGTCACCGCACCGGCCGCCACCGAAGCGCCCGCACCACCAGTACCCGCCGAGGAGGGCAAAACTGATGCCGCGGCGAGCGGCGGGAGCGCGAACGGCGAGAGCGCGAACGGCGGCGCGGCAACGGATTCGGACGCCGCGCCCGGCGACGCCGACACCACCAGCGGCGCTGCCGACACGCCCACCGACGATGCCGCCAAGGGTCCGGACGCCGGCGGCAAGGCCAACGGCGGCGGCGGGACGGGGAACGGCGGCTCGACCGGAAAGTCACCGCGGCGGGGTTCGTCGGGCGCCTGACTCCCGTCCACGTCGACCGATCCGAGGGCTCTGACCGCTGCGCCTGGCCGCGACACTGCCCGCGCGCGGGCAAAGTTGACCCGGGCTTCGAGTGCTGCAACCGGCGTGGTTACGCAGGTTCGACATGCCCGGTGGAGATCCTCGGATGATCTTCCAGATGCCGGATTGTCCGGCTACTGTCGTTGCATGGACCGGCGCATTTTCGGGCTCGAAACCGAGTACGGCGTGACGTGCACGTACCGGGGTCAGCGGCGACTGTCGCCGGACGAGGTCGCGCGCTACCTGTTCCGGCGTGTGGTGTCGTGGGGGCGGTCCAGCAACGTATTCCTTCGCAACGGCGCCCGGCTTTACCTCGATGTCGGCTCGCACCCGGAATATGCGACGCCGGAGTGCGATTCACTGGCCGATCTGGTCGCACACGACCGGGCCGGCGAACGGATCCTCGAGGGTCTGCTCGTGGATGCCGAGAAGCGGCTGCACGACGAGGGCATCGCCGGCGAGATCTACCTGTTCAAGAACAACACCGACTCGGCCGGCAACTCGTACGGCTGCCACGAGAATTTCCTCGTGTCGCGGCACGGTGAGTTCGGTCGGCTGGCTGACGTACTCATCCCGTTCCTCGTCACGCGGCAACTGATCTGCGGCGCCGGCAAGGTGCTGCAGACACCGCGCGGCGCGGTGTTCTGCTTGTCGCAGCGCGCCGAGCACATCTGGGAGGGCGTGTCGAGCGCCACCACGCGGTCGCGGCCGATCATCAACACGCGTGACGAGCCGCACGCGGACGCCGAGCGCTACCGCCGGCTGCACGTCATCGTCGGCGACTCGAACATGAACGAGGTCACCACGCTGCTCAAGGTCGGCAGCGCGGATCTGGTGCTGCGGATGATCGAAGCCGGCGTCATGATGCGTGACCTGTCGCTGGAGAACCCGATCCGCGCGATCCGTGAGGTGTCACACGACATCACCGGTCGTCGCAAGGTCCGCCTCGCCAACGGCAAGGAGGCCAGCGCGCTCGAGATCCAGCAGGAGTATTTCGCGAAGGCGAGCGAGTTCATCGACCGTCGGGGCGCCGACCCGACCGCGAAGCGAGTCGTCGAGCTGTGGGGCCGCGTGCTGACCGCGGTCGAGACGGGTGACCTCGAGCCGGTTGCCCGCGAGATCGACTGGGTGACGAAGCTCCGGCTGATCGAGGCGTACACGAAGCGTCACGACCTCACGATGGCGCATCCGCGCGTGGCGCAGATGGATCTGGCCTACCACGATCTGCGCCGAGGCCGCGGTCTCTACCAGGTGATGGAAAAGCGCGGCCAGGTCGACCGGGTGACCGGCGATCTCGAGATCTTCGAGGCGAAGGAGACGCCGCCACAGACCACGCGCGCGCGGCTGCGCGGCGAATTCATCCGCCACGCACAGGACCGCCGTCGCGACTTCACCGTCGACTGGGTGCACCTCAAGCTGAACGATCAGGCGCAGCGCACCGTGCTCTGCAAGGACCCGTTCCGCGCGTTCGACGATCGCGTGGAACGACTCATCGCGAGCATGTGACGGTGGCGAGCGACCTGCCGCCCGAGCTCGACCGCCAGGTCGGTGCGGCGCGCGCCGATCGGGACACTCGAGACGCCAACCGGCACACCGGAAACGCCGACCGGGACACCGGAAACGCCGACGCGGACGCCGGAGGTCTGCCCGCCGCGCTCGCCCGATTCACGGCGGTGCAGCGGGCCACGGCTCGGCCGCCACGCCCGCGTTCGCGCCTCGACGAGCGCCGCGACGCGATCCGCGCCGAGATCGAGCGCAATCGCCGCGGCGAGTACAAGGTGCCGACGTGGCTGTTGGGTGCGTTGCTCGTGCTGATCGCCGCCGGCATCGCTGCGTTCGTGGTGTTTGGCTGACGGCGTCTGGTTCTGCGACGGCACCGGGGTTCCGGGACGGGTCCGGTGCCCCCCGGTTGGCCCGCTCGGATCCAGGCCGCGGTCAGGCGTCGCCGAGCACGACGTCGAGCACCGGCCGATAATCGTCGGGTCGCTCGTGGCCGCGAGCGACGTTGGTGGCCATGCGATACATGAGCGCGCGGATCAGCGCCTGCCGCCAGACATCCGGCTCGACATCGGCGGGCGCCAGCGCCGCCAGTCGAGCGTCGTGCCAGACAACGGCATCGACGACCGCGACCGCGTCGGCCCAGACGGCCGGCCGAAAGTAGACGGCCCAGTCGATGATCGCCGGCGCGGCGCCCGGCGCGAACAGCACGTTTCCCAGGAGATCCCCGTGCACCGGCTGATTCGGGAGCGGCAACGGCTGGCGCGCCGTGGCGAGACGGCGCAGTGGATCCGCCCATGGCCCACGGTCGGGAACATCCGCATCCGCGAACGCGACACGGTCGCCGTACGTCCAGCGATTGTCCCGCGTGTCCAGGAACACCGGACGGGGCACGGTGGCCACCAGAGCGTGGAATTCGGTGCCGGCCCACCGTACGTCGGCCAGGCGTCGCGGGTCGGGTACGCCGTCGAGCGGTCGCCATGCCTCCCATCCGTCGTACGTCCAGGCGCCGTCGTCGGCACGAACCGGCCGAGCGACCCGGATGAGTCGCGACTCCGGCAGCGCGTCGAGGATGGCGGCACGCCACACCGATTCGGCCACGTCGCCGACCGGCTTGCAGATCACGTCGCCACACCGCCACGTGCGCCGTTCGCCACCGTCCAGCAGTCGGGGCGGCCCGGTTGCACCGAAGGCACGGCGTACCCGCGGCGGTGGCGGTGTGGGCTGCGCGACGGCTGTCATTGTTCGCACAGCGTCGCGGCGTGTCGGCCGGCGGCCGCCGCGGCAAGAAAGTACGCGGGATCGGCGTCCAGATCGCGGCCCATCGTGGACAGCTTCACTGGCAGTGCGCGTAATGCCGCGTCGAGGCCGTCCGTGGCGACGGTCACGATGGTGTGCCGCACGGCGAGCGGCTCGAGTTGTGCGCTGACGCGGGCCGCGAGCGCCGGCAGCAACGCGTCGGGGACCACCAGGTCCGCCCGGGCGAGCGCGACGCGGCCGTACGCCGTGAGACTGTGATGCGACACGCCCAGGTGCCGTTCCCGCGGATCCGCGTCCGAGATGCGCAGCGAACCGATCGGCCGCCCGCCCAGCACCGCGGTCGCGTTGACCGCCTCGCCCGCCGCGGTTCCCGAGAAGCCCCATGCCGTACCGGTGCCGAGGTTGCCCGGACCCTGCGCGACGACGGCGACGTCGGCTCCGAGCACATGTCGGGCGGCGAGCAGTCCGGAGTGTACGTTCGACGCCTCGAGATCCCCGCCGTACGCCTGGCCGACCGTCACGGTGCCGACCAGAAGGGTACGGAGGCCGTCGAGCGTACGAGAAAACCAGGCGGGCAGCGCACCGCCGTCCAGCATCACGTACGCGATGCGGGCGGCTGGTCGTCGTTCCGCGATGCCGGCCACGATCGCGGGCAGTGCAGAATGCAGGTCGGCTACCACAACCGGCAGCCCGTCGAGGTCCGTTGCCGATGCCATCGCGTTACGGTGCCCGGACGCGGCCTCGTCAACGCCGAGCACGATCGGCTGCAACGGCGTGTAGCGCGCCTTGACCACGTGCCCACCGGCCGCCGTCGCGAAGCCGGGCGCGTCGTCGGGCAGCCGATCCGGTAGCGCGACCACGAGTGCGTACCCCCCGGTACCCAGCGCTAACGTGACCGCGGACATGTTGAGCAGCACGCGATCGCCGACCACCGGATCGCCGACCAGCGGCGGATAGGCCAACGCTCGTACCCGTGTGGGATCGTCCGCGGCGCGCGAGGTGACCGCGACCTCGAGCTCGACGGCTCCGTGCCAGCGACGCCCAGTCGCGGTCACGGTGCCTTCCCGCCACCGGATCATGCGGCGACACTATCGCTATAGCTAGCCGAAGCGCCTGGACCTTCGGTCGGCGCACCGTCCCCGAACGTGATACGCCCAGCAGCGCGACGGGTGGCGGCGTTACGAATCATGCGAAGCCGGCGGCAATGCGTGCCCAATAGGACGGGCGTTCGGGCGGCGGCTTTGCTAGCGTCGCAGGAGTGTCGCGCATCCGCACGGAGCGACTGGTCAATCTGGTCATCTGTCTGCTGTCTACGCGGCGGTTTCTGACCGCTGCGCAGATCGCTGCGACGGTGCCCGGCTACGAGCACGACCCGAACGATCCGAAGGACCACGAAGCCTTCCAACGCAAGTTCGAGCGCGACAAGGCCGAGTTGCGCGACCTGGGCATTCCGTTGGAGACCGGCGCGTCGAGCGCGTTCGAGGTCGAGCCCGGCTACCGGATCACGCGCCGCGACTACGCACTACCGGACATTCCGCTCGCGCCGGATGAGGCGGCCGCGGTCGGCATCGCGGCGCGGCTCTGGCGGCACGCTGGCCTCGCCGAGGCGGCGTCCTCCGGCCTCGCGAAGCTACGCGCCGCCGGTGTCGAGGTGGATACCCAGGCCACGCTCGGTGTCGAGCCGGTGCTCACGGTCGACGCGGCGTTCGGCCCGCTCACCGCCGCCACGCGGGCGCGGCAGGCGGTCACGTTCGATTACCGGGTACCCGAGGCCGACCGGGCCACCACCCGCCGGCTGCAGCCGTGGGGAGTGGTCTGCTGGCGCGGCCGCTGGTACGTCGTCGGCCACGACCTCGACCGACATGCCGAGCGGTGCTTCCGGCTTTCCCGCATGGTGAGCCCGGTCAAGTCACACGGACCAGCGGGCGCCTACCAGCCGCCGGCCGACGTCGACCTGATCAGCTACGTCGCGAACTGGACCGGGCACCCGCCGGAATACACCAAGCGGACCACGCTCCGCGTGACGCCGGGTCGGGCCGCGGGGGTACGCCGGTGGGCCGAGTCCGTGACGCCGTCCGACCATGGCGATCTCGTGGTGCTCGGCTACACCGACGCATGTGGGTTCGCGTCCTGGATCGTGGGCTACGGCGCGGAGGTGGAGGTGCTCGACCCGCCGGAGGTTCGCGACGCGGTCATCGCCCGCCTCAAGCAGATGGCGGCGGCTTGGGCGCCGCCGGATGGAAACCAAGGGCCGGACTCGCTCGATGCGAGCGCCGACGCGGTGACCGCTGAGGCGATGTGATGCCGACGAATACCGCCGCCGACCGGGTGGCCCGCCTGCTGAACCTGGTGCCGTATCTGCTTGCCCGGCCGGGCATCGAGATCGCGCAGGCGGCCGGCGAGCTCGGTGTCACCGACAAGCAACTGCGTGAGGACCTGGAACTGCTGTGGGTGTGCGGGCTGCCCGGCTACGGCCCGGGCGACCTGATCGACATGGCGTTCGACGGCGATCGGGTGACGATCACCTATGACGCCGGGATCAACCGGCCGCTGCGGCTCACGCCGGACGAGGCGCTCGCGCTCGTTGTCGCACTCCGCATGCTCGCCGAGATGCCCGGCATCGACGGCAAGGACGCTATCGAGCGGGCGCTCGCGAAGATCGAGGCGGCGGCCGGCGACCTCGCCGACGCGCCGGTCGCGGTCCGGATCCCGGGTGACGACGACCGGCTGGCCACCATCCGCGGCGTGGTCGAGCGGCGTCGCGCGTTGCGGATCACGTATTACACGGCCACCCGCGACGAGACCAGCGATCGGGTGATCGATCCGATGCGTGTGCTCCTCGTCGACGGCCGCGCGTACGTCGAGGCGTGGTGCCGCCAGGCCGAAGCCGTACGCATGTTCCGCGTCGACCGGATCGACGGCTTCACCGAGCTCGACGAGCCGGCGACGTTGCCTCGGCAGGCGCGATCGAACGATCTCCGCAGCGGAGTGTTCCAGGCGAGTCCGGATCAGCCGCTGGTCACGCTGCTGGTCAGCCGCGACGCGCGGTGGATCACCGAGTACTACCCGTGCGAGTCGGTGATCGACACGGACGCCGAACAGTGGCGCGTCACGCTGCGCGCCAGCGACCTTTTGTGGGCGCGGCGCCTGGTGCTCGGGCTTGGTTCGAACGTCGTGGTGCTCGATCCGCCCGAACTCGCCGAGGCGGTACGGGAGGAGACGAACCGGGCACTCGCCGCATACGACACCGCGGTGGCATAGAGTCGTCGCCATGGTCGGCTGGATCGTGCTCGGCGTATGCGTCGGCAGCCTGCTGGTGTTCGCGCTGGTCGTCACGCGCACCATGGGCGGTCTTCGTCAGTTTCGCCGGGCGGTACGACGCGCGCAGCTAGGGCAGGAAGCGAACGTCACGCGTACCCGGTCCAAGGTCGCCGAGATGCAGACGGCGCTGGGACTCGTCGCGCTGCGGGCCACCCGTACCAGTGAACAGCTGGCCATGATCAAGGCGGCGCGAGCCGACGACCGAATGGCCGTCACCGACCGTGATTGATTAGGCTTCGCGCGGCGCCACGGTTGCGTGAGCGTTCATCTGCGAGTTGCCCGACCCGGGGTTGACCCACCAAGCGAGCTTCCGGGATCCTAACCGAGACCGTTATGAGATAGGCCCGGGCAGGTCAGCGGTTCGATGAGCCGGGCGGCCGACGTAACATAGGGCGTCGGCCCAGTTGGGCCGGCGTGAGTGGTGAGGGGTGGCGCATGGGCGGCTTGAGGCCATGGCACATCGCAGTCCTGGTCGTGCTGTTGATCCTGCTGTTCGGCGCGAAGCGACTGCCAGACGCGGCGCGGTCGCTTGGCCGCTCGATGCGGATCTTGAAGTCCGAGGTCAAGGGCATGCAGGAGGACGACGTTGCAGCGAAGGCCGAGGCGCAGAACGGCCGTACACCGTTGGACGGCCGTCCGCAGATCGACCACAACCAGCACACGTCAACATCTGCGCACGATCCCGCACAACGCGTCCACGACAACTGATCGTCGCGCGATCGGATAGCCGTGTCCGCCCAGCAGGTTAAGCGAGTCACGCAGTTCCAGCGTGCCTCGGACGGCTCCATGACGCTGTTCGAGCACTTGCGTGAGTTGCGTGGCCGGTTGTTCAAGGGCTCGCTCGGCATCGCGGTCGGCACCATCGTCGGTTTCTTCGTCGCGCAGCGCGTGATCAACTTCCTCATCGCGCCGTATTGCCAGTTCCAAGCAGGAAGGACGCCCGGCGCGGCCTGCACATTCTCGGCCGGCGGCCCGCTAGACACGTGGCTGCTCACGCTGAAGGTCGCGCTCTATGTCGGCCTGCTGCTCGGTGCACCGATCTGGCTCTACCAATTGTGGGCGTTCATCGCGCCCGGGCTGCACCGCCACGAGCGTCGCTACACGTACATTTTCGCGGCGATCGCCGCGCCGCTCTTCGCCGCCGGCGTTGTGCTCGCGCACCTGATCGTGTCCAAGAGCCTGCATTTCTTCCTCGGTGCCGGGAACTTCAACGTGGTCGTCGGCGTCAACGGCTACTTCGGCTTCGTGACGAAGATGATGCTGCTGTTCGGTGCCGGCTTTGAATTCCCATTGCTGATCGTGATGCTGAATCTCGCGGGTCTCGCGAGCGGCAAGCGCCTGCTCGGCTGGTGGCGACAGGCGATCTTCCTGATGTTCCTGTTCGGCGCGATCGTCACGCCGACGCCGGATCCGTTCGGCATGAGCATCCTCGCCACGTGCATGGCGATCCTCTACTTCGGCGCGGTGGCCTTCGCGCTGCTGAATGACCGGCGGCGGCGCCGCAAGACGCTCTACGGCGACCTGAGCGATGACGAACTGTCGCCGCTCGACGAGCACGACGAGATCGCGGCGGGCGAGCCGATCGCGGCACCGGAGCCGGTGGCACCGGCGCAGCCGATCGAGCGACGGTACGACGACTTCACGTGACCTGATCCCGACGTGAACGCAGTCCCGTCCGAGTCGAGCGGCCCGATCGCCGTGTTGATCAATCCGTCGGCCGGTCGCGGTCGCCATCGGTCCGCCGTACCGGTGGTGTTGGATCGCTTGCGAACCACGGGCCGCGAGGTGCGCGTGCTGGCGGCGGAATCCGCGGACGCCGCGCTGTCCGCGGCGCACGACGCGGTCGCTGGCGGTGCTGGCGCCGTCGTCGCGATGGGCGGCGACGGTACGGTCAACCTTGCGCTCCAGGCGGTGGCCGGCACCGGGATTCCGTTCGGTGCAGTGCCGATGGGCACCGGCAACGACTTCGTCCGCGAGATCGGGTTGCCGGTCGACCCGCGCTCCGCCGCAGACGCCATCGTTGCGTCGCTCGACGACGGTGCGCGCCGCCGGATCGACCTTGCCCGAATGGAGTCGTCGGATGGCTCGGTGCGGTGGTTCGGCGCGGTGCTCGGCGCTGGATTCGACGCGATCGTGAACGAACGAGCGAACCGCATGCGGTTTCCGCGCGGACCGCGGCGCTATGACCTCGCGATCTTCGCGGAGCTGCTACGGCTGCGGCCGCGCCCCTACACGCTGACCCTCGACGGCGTCGTGCACCAGTTGGCAGCGGTCCTGGTGGCGATCGGCAACACCCCGGCCTACGGCGGCGGAATGCGCATCTGTCCGGCGGCGGACGCGACGGACGGACTGCTCGACGTCGTGGTCGCCGGGTCGATCGGCCGCGCCACGTTAGTGCGGATCAAACCCCGCGTGTACGCGGGGACGCACGTGTCGCACCCGATGGTCACGTCATACCGGGCGCGGGTCGTGACCGTCGACGCACCAGACATCACGGCGTACGTGGACGGCGAGCGCGCCGCACCACTGCCGGTCACCGTGACCGCGGTGCCCGGCGCGTTGACACTGCTGGGATGAGTTGACGCGGTAGAGCGTCGGGCCGGGTTGACTGAGCCCGGCTTGTGCCGTCGGTTAGGTGGCTGCCGGGTAGCCAGCTGCCGGGGCGTTGGCGAGTGCGCAGACCGCCGCCAGGCCGTTGACCTTGCCGGGTCCGGCGGCCGGCACGACGTAGGCCGCGCAGCCGATCGCGACCGCGGCCGCATCCGCTGGCGTGTCGCCGACCATCAACGTACGTTCCGGGTCGACATGTAGGCGGGCGCACGCGTACTCGAAGATCGCCGGGTCTGGCTTCACGCGTCCCACCTCGTAGGACAGCACGACCGCGTCGACGAGCTCGACCAGGCCGTGATGCGCCAGCAGCGGCCGGATGTCAAAGCCGATGTTGCTGACCACCGCGACGCTCGTACCCGCCGACTTGAGCGCACGAAGTGTCGGCGCCGAGTCGACGTACGGGAACCAGGCACGCGGCGACAACGCCCGGTCGTAGAGTGCCTCGGCGAATCCCTCGATGTCCGCGTCCACCGTTTCGGCGAGCCCGACGAACGCGGCGCGGTGCGCGTGTTCGTACAGATCGCGTTCGGCCCACACATCGACGAGGTGCGGCGGGATCCGGGTCGGCAACGGACCGCCGGGCCGTCCCGCGGTGACCAGCCGGTCGGCGAGCACGGTCGCCTTGCCGACGTCCAGCGCGACGCCACACTCGGCGGCCGCCGCTCGCACCCAGGTGACCGGATCCTCGACCTGAGCGAGCGTGCCGTGGAAGTCGAACAGTACGGCTTCGGCACGGCGGCCGGCGCGCATGGCAGACGCGACGGTCGGAACGCTCGGCTGCGCGAC
>Ga0126377_10002830_pt1 | contig 12109 bp, 12 predicted proteins | sample PanSoiMetPlot_22_FD_92647 | JGI IMG/M metagenome (GOLD analysis project Ga0126377, IMG submission 92647) | Tropical forest soil microbial communities from Panama - MetaG Plot_22 | ecosystem: Environmental > Terrestrial > Soil > Tropical forest > Bulk soil | place: Panama | collected 2016-02-17
ACTTCATCATCATGTTCGGGGTCATCTGCCTGTTGATGGAACCACCCATTTACCTTGCTTGCATGGAAAAAGGGCAACCCGAACTTGTCTACTACCAAAGATATACAGAAAAAATTGGCAAGATTTTTTATCAAGTGAAGTAAATATTTTAGTTAGAGTAAAGAGATGGTTAGAGAGACTGACAGAGAAAACTTACAGGATGAAGTCAACAGGACAATAAAGCAGAAGAAAGAAGAAGGAAAGAAAAAAGAGAAAAGCTTTATGCAGAAACGGTTTGACCATGACCCGGGTGTTCCCAAGGCTTTATGGATAAATTGGAATAGGAAAAGACCTTATAAGAAACCAGAATCTGAAGAAGAATCTCCACCTCCTCCTCAAGAGTAATAGATGATAGAAAGAAATGCAACAGATAGAAGAAGTTTACAGAAATAAGATAGGAGAGAAAGAGATGGTAGTACAGCTTACTACAGACGATGTTGATAATCTGATAATGTCTATTGATTGCAAGCTGGATTTAGCAAGGGCACAGGGTGGGACTACTGAAGATTTGGACAGAAGATTGCAGGCATTGAAGGATAAAATTATAGTAGATAATAATAAATTCACATTACAGAATATCAAAGACTTGCATACTGCTACTTATGGCAAGCTTACCTGTGATAACAGGGATGGGTTATCAGAGAATACTGATGTACGTGCATTACGTGAACAGTTGTTAGCATGGCGTAAGGAACTTACAGGGTAATGATGATGAACTTGTACGAATCAGAATGGGACTGGGATAAACCAGCAGTTAAAGAAATAGAAAGATGTGCATTATGTCCTGCACCATTTGATGTTTATATTATCAAGGGTAAAGAGAAGACACCTGTATGTTATAATTGCAGTATTGTAGTAGCTGGTTTACCAGTAGATTACAGAACAGGAATATAATTAGCTAAAGATTAATTACGAAATTATCAAAAGCAGAGTTATCTGTATTCATAAAGTAACAGGTTAGCGTAGCTCCGTTATTACTGGCATCAACTACCCATACTCCGTTATACTGTCTTGATTGATAGGCCTGGAATGATGGTTGAGATGGTAATTGGTACAGTCCAGTACCAGAATCATGTCCTCCTCCACCAGTTACTACATGAATTAATCCTGCTGCTGTTGATGAATAGGGTGCAGTACTATCTATGATATTTGGTGCATTCAGTGGATTTCCAGAATTGTATCCTATCTGGTGGGTACGCTGCCAGTTATGGTTATGCCCGGTGATAACCATGGAAATTTTGTTATCTATGAATTCTTGATGCCATTCCTGTATCTGGTTGAATTCATTTGCTTCATTCCTTGAACCATCGACAAACCAGGGGTGGTGCATTACGACAAATCTCCATTTGATTGTTGAACTACCAGCATAATCAGATAATGCCTGATTTACAAAATCTCCCTGCGTACTACTACTCTGGTCTATATCGATATTGGTATCCATTACAATTATTCCAACGTTCTCGAATGTCTGGGAATAGTATGTTTTTGAATGTCCGAAGAATGTCTTGTACGGGTTTATTCCACCAGATTCTTCATATTCGTGGTTACCATAAGCAGAGATAAATCTTACCTGCGGTGACTGGTCTTTGAATGTCTGCCATGCAGTAGTCCAGCAGCTAGCTGATTCATAAGCATGGTCTCCCACTGAACAGAGAAGAATAGGAGTGGTTTCTGGCAATGCATCTATCAATCCCTGAATTAATGTAATAACATCTTCAGTTGCATTCTCGCAACCCTCATCCCCAACGAATATCATTCTGTAGTTTGCTACTGCGGGTGGTGGATTACCCCCACCCCCTGGTGGACCTTCTTCTCCAGGTGGAGTACCAGGTGTTCCAGTACCACCTGCTGATATTCGAAATGCACCATTAAACACACATGGGTCATCTTTTACTGAGAAGTGTTCATCACTGAAGACGGTAGCTTCTACATGCCTCCATATCCATAATGGATAGATGTCTCCTGCGTCAAACGTACTAATCATTGGGGTGAATGGTATCTCGGATAGTTCACGCCATGTGACTCCAGTAGGTGCTGTATTGATAGTAGCTATGGTCTGTTCTGTTCCGTTCCTTCCAGAAGAACCTCTGGCAAATCTCCATACTGTATGGTTTTCTAAATTACGGAAGGATAGCCAGAAGAATACATCATTCATTTCTTCTGTTGAAGTATTCTTGAGATAGATGCATTGATACTCATCTGTTCCTGCAACTCTTGTAGCTGCTGTTAAATTAGTAAATAGATTATTAGAGTTCCCAGATACTATTAGAGTGGCTGTGTCAATTGCTCCACCTTTGCCTGTATTTAAGCTACGGTAGATTTTGATGTCTCCAGAACTAGCCAAAGACTATTGAATCCTCTCCACCTTGTCATTGAACGTGCGATACTTTGGAAGGTTTGCAAAATGTCTTGACCTTTCAGATAATAGATGTTTACCACAATCCTGTAAATATTTATTTATGTGGAGTTTGGTTCCTTGTAATATTGAGTAGGTTTCGAGATTCTCGGACTGTCTGTGGGTCACTAACATATTATCAGGAATTGGAATATCATCAAGATTTTTATGAATCGAAAATTGTTTCAGAATCACAGATTTGGAAAATAGCGTCTGGGTCATTAGGCTTCAGACCCAGTTGTCAGAGACTGTATAAGCCAGTCGACAGCCATAAACAAACCAGTCACGATTAGCAGCAGTTGAATTCTTTATGGAAAATCTTATCAGGTTATTATTAGCTCCTACCTGTCCTGTAGTAGGGACTGTTGTAGTTGATTGAGCAGCAGCATTTGAGTCAATTGTTAATGTTACCTTTATGGTTCCGACTGCTGTATGCTCTAACTTTAGGGCTTGTCTGTTGGTGGTTGCTGCTATTGTTGTATCTGAGACATTTTTATTTGACCCACTAGCTGTTCTTATCTGCCAGTTGTTGTTAGTTGCAGTACAGATTTCAGCTGCATAGGCTGCTGTATTTGAATCAGCTGAAGTTACTGGGTCACAGTTAACTCCTCCTCTTAGTACTAGACTGGATAATGTAGCTATTCTTGATTTGAACTGCAATCCTGAATTAACACCAAAGTCCTGTTTCAGACCTACCTGAGTTATCTGTGCTCTTGCACCTGATGTTGCACCAGTAGATAATTTAATAGATTGTTCACCAGTAGTTCCATCGGTATCATCGGTTGCAGTACCTCCTGATGCATGTGATTCAACCCATTTTATCTTACGAATATCCGTGTTAAATGTAGCCTGGGTATCGATAAATTTGGGATTGGGAAGTGCTGAACTGGTACCACCAGATACCATTGTACAGGCAACATATCCAGTTTCAGTTGAATTTGCTATGTATAAAGTATCGGCAGCAAAGCCAGAACCTCCAGTAGTACACCTAAGTAAATAATGTTTGGAAGGAGTTAAAGTAGCTAAATCAGAACCTGCACCAGTAATCATTTGCATCTTGTTTGTTCTGGCTGCAGATGCCTGAGTGGCATCATCAGAGGGCCCCGCCACTCCAAATGCGATGACTAAATCTCCTCCTTATTATGAAAAGCGTAAAGCATTATACAGAAAAATTCGGGAATTTATGAAAGTGAACTAATCATTGCTAATCAAGGAGTTGTATCGAATCCTGTATTATCAAATCCTGTTGCATCAAATCCTCCTGAAGCTGCACCACCTGAACCAATCCATGTTGCATAATGGTCTTCTATTGCTACTGCACCAAAGGCTATGTTTGAGATAGACCACTTATTGGTATAGAATCTGGTAACTTCTGTCTGTGATAATACTTTCTCTCTGTATAATCTATATCCATAGAAATCACCATATACATGACCATCCTCACTTCCTGCTCCTCTTTCCATAAGGTACAGGTCATGGTTTGTAAGAGTATCCTGCCAGTTGATTGATGCTGATGATGTGGATAAAGTCTGGTCAACTCCATTCACGTATATGTGGATAACATTACCTGAAGTAGCATAGGTACAGACTATATCATAGGGTAAACTGGTACTTGTTGCTTCCTCTATTGTACCAGTAGGAGTCCATTTAGCTGTTGTAACACCACCGTCTTTGACCACGTATAGCAACCTTCCAGTATCTCGGATTTGAAGCATCCTTGCATCATTGGGAGTATTGTCATCTACTTTCTCCCAGAGTGTTCTTGATATGTCACCCTGATTATCAATTGCGAATGGTCTTACTCTCATCCATTCTGAGAATCCTGTTGTTATGTTGGATATTTTGGTATGTGTGTTGTCAGGTAGTTTGATGTATTCTTCATTCTCAAAGTCAGATGAGGGTCTGTTAAATCGAGTTGCAACACTCTTTGTACCTGTATTATTGCACCCAATATCTAAAGTTCCGTCTACCAGTAAAGTATCTCCGAATATTGAACCGTTATTGTTGAAGCCTGATAGGTCAGCTATTGAATTACCAGTACCTCCTCTGCCTCTTAACATTACATGGACATAATTTTCATCGGGTTCTAACGGATGGATGTAGACAGTAGTGAAGTTGAATTTATGCTGTCCGTTAAGAGAATGAATCTTGATAACAGACTCCATAGTTACTCCTACCTGCTCTATATCTTCACTATCAGAGTCTACAGCTTCAACTGAAGCATCTGTTGTAAACTTGCTGAATTTATTCTGGAATAGTCTTACAATCCTGGCTAATGGGTCGTTATCATCGTTGATTAAGCCACGGAAATCAGAACTGCTCATTGTGTTAGATGCCTCTGACAGTTAGGACAGTAGAATATTGTTGCATGGTCGCAGACAGCACATCTTGTATCATGCCACAGAGTAGTCTGTTTAAGACACTTGGGACATAATGGTGGGAATGTCTTACTATTTGTTGCAGGTGGTTTATCTGGTTCAATAAAATATAACATTTGTTATCCAGCACAAGAATATATGATTATGGTCGAACCTGGTGCGTCAACGCCTTGTTCGTGTTCTATCTTTTCAGGGAATATGGAATGGTCTCCCATGACATCGTCAACCGCTGCAACATCGGTTGCTCCAGTTCCTGGTTTCTGCTTATCAAATATTCCAGATTCTGTCAGGTCTGCATGTAAAAGAGTCTTTGGAAAATTAGCTACAGAATAGAAGGTGGTACCATCAACTGACAAAGCACCACCACCAGAGTCTAATATGACATGAATCCTTGCAATCTCATTGTCCAGAGCTGTATCATTAGGTGAAGGATTACTACCAGCATTAGCTCCATCTCCTATTGCATGATAAACCATTGTGTTAAAGTCCTGTCCTGCAAATGAACGTGCTATTCTCTCTAGGAACTCATTTGGTACTCTATCACAGCTTCTGGTTATCTGTTTGGGCTTTACTGGTCTTCCATATAGATTTACGTATCTTCCCATGAACCATGTTTCCAAGTATTTATGCCATTCAACAGCTACTGGATTTCTTAATACCTTACGACCACCTTCTGGTACCCATTGACTGCCCTGATTGATTGAATCTGTGAATTTTCTTACAAAAGGTAAATCTTTAACGTAGAATGTATATAGATAGGAGAAGTCTATTGATAAATATCTTGATTTGTTAACCTTGTTATCATGCCATGCCTGCTGTACTATATCCTGTATCATGTCAGCAGTTATACCGTGTAATATTACATCAGCCTGAGTTAACACAAAAGAAAATTTATGTTCTAGTTAGTTGGGAAGTAATCAGACGATATGTCATCTAGTCTGGTAAGATACGAGTACTCTGGTGATTGAATTCATCGCCCATGGCTATCGTGGGTTCAAATCCCACCATATCGTCTACTAACTACAGCTACAATTTCCAACTAATGGATTAACTGCACCTCCAAGAGATAACTCCATAAAATAGGCTCCAATTCCTGAATTGTCTCCTGATAATGCAGATACAGTTATTCTAGCTCGCTGTACTTCTAAATCAGCGAATGTATTCGACAGACTATCTTCAAAGCTTACTATCTGATATGGCTGAAATAGATACTGGTTGGGAATGGTACATTGAATATTTGATACTGACATTCTAGCCTTGCTAACCTTGTTAAGATATACAGATAGGAATGCTTGCTTCTCCTCTGTACTACCACCCAAGAAGGAGGTATCGATGAACTGTTCTTTGATTCCTATTCTTTTCTCCATTACTGGATTTGTTCTTGCAACCAGCTTGTTGATTCTTGAGAATAAAGAATAGCAGAATACTGGACCTGAATTTAATGGGGTACCCCAGTTCAGTGTTGCCTTTGTACTGTAGTCTCCTCCTGGTGCTACTGCGTTGTAGACTGGCTGTCCAGCCTGGAAGAAGTTGTTATGATGCCATCTTATAGTATTCAGATTATCGGTATTTGGATTTCCTTTAGTACCAGACCTCTGGAATAGTCTTAACCATACTTTGTTGGTACCTTCTAAAAAGCGAACCTTGACATCGACATCGTTTACAAATATGCTTCTAGGAGATGTCTTGATATCGTCCAGTGGAATATTAAATGTACATATTGTCTGTCCTAATGGTCTATTGGCTGAATCATCCATTACTATATCTCCGTTTACTCTATTCTTGGGAGATTCAGGATTACCTATTTTAGATAAGATGAACATTAAATCTGTGATTCTTCTCTGGTCGTTTAAGATGATTACCTGTTGGGCTAATGCTTTATTCGACAAATCTGAGAATCCACCAGTAGTATTCTGGGAATTGATTACCTGCTGGTCAATCTGTGTTACTGTATAGACAGTTGTAGCTACTCCTGCGTCGAGTGTTGAATCTTCAGTGACTGTGAATGGACCTATCAAATACGAAGTCTTTTTGCGATTGTCATTGGATGCAGCTAAATCTATTGATTTTATTCTTACACCTGTATGTCTCTTGCCTGGATATTTCATCGAGAATATTTCAGCAAAGGTACCAGATGGGTCATTCTCATATTCTAAATCCCATGAAGCACCTGTTAATGCTGACATTCTCTCGATGAAATCCCATAATGTTGTAAAGACTTCATTTACTCTCGAATAGAATGTTTCATTGACATCATCATCGATTCTACCACCATTGGATACCATGTCTGTAGCTATTCCAAAGACTTCTTCAAAGTCATTCCTATTCAAAGGTCTTGATTTTCTTTTTCTAATTATATCGATTATTAGCTGTCCTACTGCATAATCTGGATTTCTCTTCTTGTCAGTACCTCTTCTTACTAATAGGAAAACATTGGATAGATTGGATTTAGTAGATGGACCAGATAGCTTATGTTCCATATAGAAATTCTGTGGTCTGTTGATTTCGTAATGGTCTGAGAATCCTGCCATGAATGGTATGAAATGGTCCTGGTCCTTGCCAAATTCTAATAATACACGCATGTGAGATAGTCTATCTTTTGCAATTAACCCATGGGAATCTTCTATAACCAGGTTAAAGGTACCAGTCTCAAAAGCAGCTTTCTCTGCATCTACATAGACTACTTTAAGTCCCTGTGGAGAAGGTGTATTTAGAAATGCATTATAGGTGAAATAGGTATCTGAACCGTCTCTTGATTGTATTGTTATTCTTGGTTTACAGGGAACAAAGTAATCGGATGCAGAACGGACTAGAGATGTTACTGGCACGAACTAAATTTGGATTAAGAAATAAAGTAAACTAACTAATGTCCGAATCTGTACATTTGAGTTCCAGAGTTCTTCTTTACATGCCTTGTGATTAATTCATTGCCTAGCTGTAACATGATTGTTTGATGTCCTGAACCTCCTCCACCACCACCAAATAGGTTAGTAGAATCACTACTGTTATCATTAGTAGCAGTAGTTCTAACTGCATGTGCTCCTTGTGTTACTTTCTTGGTTGTCACAGTCACAGTTTTATCCTTGAGACTGTTAATTGATGATGCTAAGCTTTTAACATCTTTTGCAGCACTGGCAGCATCTTTACCAACATTAACTAAAACTCTTGCAAATGTATTCATCTTCTTTACTGCTGAATCAACATCCTTTCCTACTTCGGTTATTGTCCTGGCAAGAGTGTTATTTGCTTTAGTCCATGAATTGACATCTTTTGTAACTGTGACTATTGTTCTAGCATAACTGTTATTTGCTTTTATTGCGTCTCCCACATCATCAGCTACTGTTGCAATAGTTCTAGCTAGACTATTATTTGCTTTAGTCCAATCATCAGAATCATCAGTTATTGTTGTAATAGTCCTTGCATAGCTGTTGTTTGCCTTTACAGCAGCATCAATATCATTACCTACATTTGTTATTGTCCTTGCCAGTGTGTTATTACTTGTTGATAATGTATCAGTGTTCTGTGATATTACTAACAACTGTCTTGCCATTACATTGTTCTTGGTAACTTCATCCATTGCAGTACCAACTCCTGTAATTGCAGTAGCTGCTGCATCAGTTGGTGCTTTTACTTTACCTGTGTCAATGGCTAACTGTGCCTGAATCTGTCTGTACTCGTCTGCACTTATCCATCCATCATCCATTGCCTTCTTCACTAACATTATAGTATCCCCAATTTCTGATATCTTCTTCTTCAGTTCATCTCCTTTCAGATTCTTCAATGGTTCAAAAATAGCTGCAACCCCTGCAGCTCCCTTGTTTACTTTTCCTAATTCTGATAGTTTGTCAGTAATTCCAGTTATTATGTTGGTAATATCAATAGCCTTAATCTTCTTTCCACCAGCTTCTATTGCAGTAAATACCAAGTCGATTCCTTTTGCTACTGCGTCCATTCCCTTTGCATTTTTCTGCAGGTCTTTGAACATATCTTTAATATTAGATACTGTACTTTTTGGTAAGTCCAGACCCTTGAAAGCATCCTTTAATCCTTTGAATGCTTCCTTGAATTCCTTTTTACCTGATGCTCCAATAATATCAGAGAATGTAGACATTGCAGAATTGGTCTGTTCTATTGCTTTATTGAACGAGTCTACTATTGCCTTACCAGCAGCTTCAGATGCATCTGCAAGTTGTTTTACAGCAACTACATCACCCTTTGCTACTCTTACCTGTAATTCTAAATTCTCTGTTGTCATTTCTAATGCTGGATTTAATGCATTATGTGCAGTTAGCCAGGCAATCATATTTTGTTTATACCGTTCTTGTGTGGCAACACTATTCTCTGTAGTAGTTAAAAGGTCTGTTAGCTTTGTATTTCCTAGTGTTAATGCATCAGCCATAGAATTTGCACCAATGGCTCCTTCATGCAGATTTTTTGAAAGTGGTGGCATTACACCGTTAACCGAACCTACTGTATTCTTCAAATCATCTAGTTGTATGACCAGGGCTGATTGATTCGCAAGCATGTCTTGAGATTTCTTCTCCAGTTCGTCCATTCCTCCACCAAACTGGCTGACTGCTGGTACAGCTTTAGTTATCACATCAGTGATATTAGCTACTCCTCCTGCTGCAAGTTTGAATCCCTGAGTGGCAATTTCACTTGTAGTAGCAGAGTTCTGCTGTGCTACATTGAACATATCAAGAGCTTTTGCACCCATGACATAGGCTTCTCTAGTGTAAGCACCTGTTTGTTTAACACTTTCTGTTAGATGAATAACTGTAGGAATGTGGGTTTCTACAGCCTTGTTCATTTCATTAACAATTGCTGCTGAATCATGTCCAGTTTTTTGCCAGTCTGCTAATGCCTTATTCCATGCATCAGTATTGAATATTGAATCTCCGACTCTGAGGTTGTATTTTTGTAGAAACTCAGTAGTTGTATCCAGTTCTTTGGCTCTCTCTGGATTTCCAGAAAGTGCATCTCCCAGTAAACTTCCGAATTCTTTTGCTTTTACTCCACCTTTTTCTAAGGCTGGGATAAACTGCTGATTTATTCTATTGGCTATGTCGATTACAATTGCAGCAATACCAACTCCAAGTGCTATGGGTCCACCTATCATTAATGCTCCCATGAATGATTTTGCAATACCAGTACCTCTTACCTGTGCAGCAGTAAGACCTTCAGTTGCAAAGGTCATATCCTTGATTGGTTTTACACCAGCTCCAAATCCCTGAGTATTTGCAGCCTGTACAGTATTGTAGATAGCAGTTTCTGCAGATAATGCCTTTGTAGAACCAGTCAGTACTTTGATGGCATCTCCTCCAGCTTTTGCTCCAGCTTTCATCTTTGCAACCTGTGTTACTGCTAATAGGATTTCAGGAATAAAGTTGGTAAATGCTAAAGCTAGATTTCTTGATGTAAGTGTTAGATATCTCTGGTCTTTGGCTAATGCCTGCTGTGCTCTGGAGTATTCTTCAGTACCTTTTTTTCCTTCATTCTCTAACTCTGTTAATTTAGCCTGAGAATCAGCTACCTGCTTCTGTGCATCATCCATTGTGTTAAGCTCGAATACTACACCAGTTATGGTTCCAATCATGGTACCTGCTGCAAAGATTAATCCTGAAGAACCTTTGATTCTCTCAGCTAATGTCTGGGTAGATTTGGAAGTCTGGTCTATTGATTTACTAGCCTTGTTCATGGTAGAATCAACGGTATTACCTACAGAGTTCATTGCTGTGTTTAAGCTGGTAGCATTACCAGTAATGTTAATACGGATTTCTCCAGACATAATCAGGGTTTCACCTTTGAAAATATGTTAAGTAAGCCCTGCATTGTCTCTCTTGCAAATATTGGAATACCTACACCAATAGTCTTGTTAACAGTTGGAATTGTATAATTGTGAGGTGTTCCAGCTTTAGTACCAGGTCTGCTATTTTCTCTCCTTGCATAGGGTACTGTCACCTGGAACTGGTGCTGTAATGGTGCTAATCTTATAGCTCTGGTATTGTTCTTCATTCTAAATGTTTTTCTGTGCATTATTGGCTGTGCAGTATTTACCATGAAATGTGCTAATCGTGACACACCTGGGTCTAAAGTTGTATTAATAAAAGATGTCTGGACTTCATTACTTGCAGCTACGAGTTTATCCCAGCCCTGAAATTCCATGGTGATGTTGATTAATCCTTTAGTTGAAGCCTGTTGAGTTGCCACTGTTAGTTAACCTTGTCCCTGCTGCTGTCTTAAAGCTTGCTCATAAGCATCCTTATAATCCTGTATCATGTTGATAAAGTGCCAATCCTGTTGGAAGAATTTGCCATGCATTTCTGGGTTTTGTAAGTAAAATTCATCGTACTGCCATGGATATACATTCTTATGAAGCCAGTAGACCATCTCTGCTATTCGTTTATCATACCATGTGAAATAGGTGACTAACTTAATTCCCTGATGTTCTTCTACTCCAGCTTCAAAGAAAGCTCTTAGATAGGTTCGTTCACATTCTTTTTGCCGGACGAAACCCTTGCGTAGCGAGTTGCTGGTTGTCTATAATTTCTTTTAGGAATGGTAAATCGCATTGGTCTAGTTCTTCATCTGTGATGTCCTGCAGTACTAATTTGCCCATCTCCTTTACTTTAGCTGACCATAGTTTGTAATCTTCAATATCATCTTTCGTGTCTATAGCAGCTAATTCTTTCTGCTTTACTTTAAGTCCTAGAATTACTTTATCGGATAGTACTGCTCTCTTGAATTTCTTATCAGGAATACCTACATCAAATTCATCTAAAGTGGATAAATATTTTTGATTATCAAATACAATGGTAGAAGTTTCAGTAGCAAAATCATTCTGAATCTTGGCTTGAATCTCTGTTAATGGTTCTTTTACTACTTTCTTTTCTTCTTTTTGCTTTTGTATTTCCACATCTTGTTTATTATCATCTACAAAGGTCTGTACCTTATTAGGTTCTTCTTCGGACACATATAGACAAAAAGAAATAGATTATTTAACTTGTTGTCAGAGTTGCGGAATTACATTGCCATGCGATGGTATTAGCTAATGCTGCTGTTGGCTGTGCCAGTACTGGATTGTCTCTTGATAATGTCTGCCATCCAAACATATTGAGTTTCATAACACCTGTCTTGAATACAAGGTTGGCACTAACAGGAGTCTCTGGGAAGTTATGTGTCTTGGTTTCCATTACCAAATCCATACCTACAGGGAATGTTACAGAACCAGTAACCTTGATAGGACCTTGAACAATTGCTTCTGCTAATCCTTCTTCTGCACCTACGAATGGTTCTC
>Ga0126377_10002831_pt1 | contig 12108 bp, 9 predicted proteins | sample PanSoiMetPlot_22_FD_92647 | JGI IMG/M metagenome (GOLD analysis project Ga0126377, IMG submission 92647) | Tropical forest soil microbial communities from Panama - MetaG Plot_22 | ecosystem: Environmental > Terrestrial > Soil > Tropical forest > Bulk soil | place: Panama | collected 2016-02-17
CGCATCCTGCTGACGCTGATCGCGGCGGGTCTCGCGATCGTCATCGATTCGTGGTGGCGGCAGACAACCGCGACCGAGGTTGTTGGCGCCGCCGGTACGCTGACCGCGGCCGGTCGGCTTGCCGGTCTCGTCGGCGGCTATCTGCTGCTCGTACAGGTGCTCCTGATGAGCCGGGTACCCGTGATCGAGCGCGCGTCGAGCGGAGCGCGGCGATCGCGGTGGCATCGCGACCTCGGTGCGTACGTGGTCGTCGTGGTCTGCCTGCACGTGCTACTGATCACGCTCGGGTACGCCGCGGCGAACAACTCCGGCATCTGGCACGAGGTGGCGACGCTGCTCACCACGTACCAAGACATGATCACGGCAGTCGTCTCGTTCGGGATCCTCCTCGTAGTGAGCCTGCTGGCGATTCGCGCGATCCGGCGGCGGTTGCCGTACGGGTTGTGGCACGCCTCGCACGCGTCGGTCTATCTCGTGCTGCTGTTCGTCTACGGGCACCAGTTGGCCGACGGGCAACAGTTCGTGTTGAGCGAGCCAGCACGGCGACTGTGGATCGCGGCATACCTGTTGGTGGTCGCCGCGGTCGGGTACGGCCGGATCGTCGTTCCGGTGCGGCTGAACGTCCGGCACCGGCTGCGCGTGGCATCGGTCGTGACGGAACTGCCCGGCGTGGTGTCCGTGTACGTCACCGGTCGCGACCTGTCCGCGTTACGCGCGGCGCCCGGCCAGTACGTGCCGTGGCGATTTGTCACGCCGCGGGGCTGGTGGCGGTCGCATCCGTACTCGTTGTCGGCGCCACCGAACGCCGACTGGCTCCGCCTGACCGTGAAGGCGGTCGGCGACGAGTCACGTGCCATCGCCGACCTGCCGACCGGCACGCGAGTCTGGATCGACGCACCGACCGGCGAGTTCACCACCGCACACGCGAACCGACCGCGGGCACTGCTGATCGCCGCCGGCACTGGCATCACGCCGGTACGAGCGCTGATGGAGACCATGCCGGTGGGTACCGTCGTGATCTATCGCGCGCGTAGCGCGGCGGAGCTGATCTTCCGCGACGAAATCGACAGCCTGGCCATGGATCGCGGCATTCGCCTGTGGTACGTACTGGGACGGCGCACCGACCCGGACCCGGCGCGGCTGTTCACGCCGGACGGACTCCGCGAGCTGATCCCCGACATCCAGGAACGTGACGTCTACATGTGCGGTCCGGCGGTGTTTGCCGCACGAGTCAGCATGGCGCTCGCCGAGATCGGTGTGCCGCCGCGGCAGGTACACATGGATTCGTTCGAGCTATGAACGCTGACGACTCATGAACGCGGGAATCCGGCGGGTCACGTTCGCCGTCGCGGGCACCGCGGTCGCGGCGTTGGTGCTCATCGGGTACAAGGGCACGCAGGGTGCGCTGGGCGCGACCGGGACGACCGCGGATACCGGGTCCGGTGAGGCCACCAACGGCGTACCCGTGAAGCAGGGCCGAGCCACCCTCCGGGCCGGCGACTACATGATCGCCGGACCGGCCGTGTCGACCCCGTTCGGACCGGTGCAGGTGCGGCTGACGGCCAACGGCACCCGCATCGCGGACGTGCACGTCCTGCAGGCGCCGAACGATCGCGGCCACTCCACGCAGATCAACGACTACGCGGTGCCGATCCTGAAACAAGAGGTGCTCCGGGCGCAGAGCGCCGACGTCGACGTGGTGTCCGGCGCGACGTACACGAGCTTCGCTTTTGCGCAGTCGCTGCAGGCGGCGCTGGACGCGGCCGCAAAGCGTTAGCCGGCAATCACGCCGCCTGCGACGCGACGTTGTCCGCGGGCGCCGCCGACTGCAACGGTGGCTGGCCTCGGGTCAGCCACGCGTACGACATGGCGAGCGCGAGATATCCCACCGACACGCCGACGATCGTGGCGGCGGAATGACCGTTGGCCGGCAGCGTCAGCGCCGCGATGAAGAGCCCAGCTACGAACATGAGATTGAACAGTGTGTCCTCGACGCTGAACACCCGGCCGTGGAACTCCTCGTCGCAGCGCACCTGCACATTCGTATCCACCACGATCTTGATGCTCTGCGACGACAGGTTGGCGATGAACGTCGCGGCGACCAGCAGGAGCGGAACGAAGGGCAATCCGAGCGGTGGCAACGTAACGGCGATCAGCAGCGTCATCGCGAACACCCACGCGCGACCGCCGATGCGCCGGGTCGCGTACGGCGTGACGAATGCCGCTCCGATCGCCCCGACGCTGCCGATCACCACGACCACGCCAAGTCCGCCGATCGCGTCGGAGTAGCTGGCATAGAAGTAGCGGGAGTAGAGCAGCAACGTCGCGAGCGTCATGACGCCGTACAGCGTGCGGCACAACGCCTGCAGCGCCATTGCGTACGCAACCGGTGGCCGGCCGATCAGGTGCCGTGCGCCGGCGACCATTCCCCGCGCGGTCGTGGCGATCTCGGAGGTGATCGACGTCGCGCGGACGGCCGTCACATCGGGACCCAGCGAACGTCGAGCAAACGACAGCCGAGCCGTCGCCGAGGCGATCACATAGAACGCCGCTCCGGCGGCGGCAAGCACCGCGTACCCGTGGATGTTCGTGTGCAGGACGGTGTGCAGCGCCACGGCCGTGGTACCGAGACCGAGCGAGTACGCCACCGTACCGAGCGTGGAAGCCACCGCGTTGTTCGTGACGAGCAGCGGTTCGGGTACGACATGCGGCGCGGACGCGGACAGGCCGGACAGGAAGAACCGGTTAACCGCGGTGATCAACAGGGCGCACAGAAAGAACAGCGGGCCTGCGCCGAGCGTTGTAAGCGCCAGCGCGGCGGCGAGCGCCAGCGCGGCACGTACGAGATTCGCAAGGTAGAGGATGTCGCGACGGCTCCAGCGATCGAGGAACACGCCGACATACGGCCCGACCACGGAGAACGGGACGAGGAGGACGGCAAATCCGGTGGCGATCTTGACCGAGCTGGTCTGCTGTGCCGGATTGAAGAGCACCGAGACCGCGAGCGCGGCCTGGAACAGCCCGTCGCCGTACTGACTGGTCAGCCGTACGCCGAGCAGCCGGCGAAAACCACTCAGGCGGCCCAGCGCCCGGAGGTGCCCACGAAACTGGCTGGCCGGCACTCGGCCAGCGTACGGCCGCTGCCTGGGCGCCCGGCCTTGACATCGACATCCGCCCAGGCAGCGTCACAACGTCGTGGCTATCTCGTCGCCTCGGCTCCCTCGATTGCTGGAGTCGCCCCGTTGCCGGTGGCACCAGCGGCTGTGGCCCGGTTGGCCGCTGATGCGGCACCGCCGAGTCGGGCAAGCAGTGCGGTCAGGTCGACGCCGGTCAGATCCGAACCGATCTGGAGACCCTGCGCCACGTTAGCGGCGACCGTACGCGTCAACGACGATGCGCCGTCCGCGGAGACCACGGTCAGCTTGTCGATCGCACTGATCGGGGCGGACGCCGCCTCGACGACCTGTGGCATGACCTTGACGAGCAAGTCGAGTACGGCGGCGTCACCGTACGTGGCGAATGCGTTGGCACGTTCATGCATGGCCGCGGCCTCGGCCTCGCCGCGAGCCTGAATCGCGGATGCCTCGGCGGCGCCTTCGCGTTCGATCGCATCGGCGATCGCGGTCCGCCGGCGCTGCTCAGCCTCGCCTTCCTTGGCACCCTCGATCGCAACCGCCTCGGCGATCGCGGCGCGGCGTGCCTTCTCGCCCTCGCCCACGAGCCGATCGCGCTCCGCCGCGGCCTGCGCAGCGGCGATCGTCGCCTGCCGGTCGGCGTCCGCACGGAGGATCGCAGCCTTGCGCGACGCCTCGGCCTCTTGTTCGACCTTGTACCGCTGCGCATCGGCCGGCTTGCGGACCTCGGTGTCGAGTTCGCGCTCCTTGAGTTCGGCGTTGCGCTCAGCCACCTTCTGTTGCTCGACAAGGATCGCCTGCTGCCGCTCGGCCGCCACGATCGGTCCGGCCGCCGACGACTTCGCATTCGCCGCGTCGATTTCGGCCTGCACACCCGCCTTCTTCAGCGCGAGGTTGCGCTCCGCCTCGGCGATGGCCTCTTCGGCGCGCATCCGCTCCTGTTCCGCGTTCTGCCGCGCCTGTGCCTCCGCGATTGCGGCGGCCTTGAACACGCGCGCGGCTTCGGGCCGACCCAGGTCCTGCAGATACGTGCCATCGGTACGGATGTCCTCGAGCTGGAACGCGTCGACGATGAGGCCCTGATGGGTCAACGCCCGCTCCGCCTCCTCGGCGACCGCGCTGGCGAACGCGGCCCGGTCCCGGATGATCTCCTCGACCGTGAGCCGACCGACGATCGAGCGCAGCGCACCGGAGAGCACCTGCGCGGTGAACACCGCGATGCGATCCTGCTGGTGCAGGAACCGCTGTGCGGCGGAACGGATCGACTCGGCCGATCCGCCGACCTTCACGATCGCAACGGCGTCCGCGTCACAACGGATGCCTTGCTTGCTGACGGCTCCGGTGATCGCGACCGGGATTTCTCGGCTGGATAGATCAAGAATGTAGAGCCGTTGCACCACGGGCATGACGAACACCGACGCGCCCATCACGACCTTCTGGCCGGTCAGGTCCGCGACGACGGTCCCGTCCGCGCTCAACGACGAGTGCGTCTTGCGGCCGGTGATGATGAATGCCTGGTTCGGTCCGGCGACCTGGATGCGCGACAGGACGAACCAGATGATCAGAACGACGAGCACGGCAGCGCCGGTGATCGCGATGGCGAGCGGAGACATGGTCCATCCTTAGTGGACAGCCGGCTGACGTCAGTCAGCGCAGCGAGGGGGTCGTCGCCTCAACGACGACGCTTGTTGAGCTCGGCGCATCGATCACCAGGATCGGCGTACCCGCGGGCAGGGCATCGGCGGCCCGCGCGTGGAACTTCATCAACTGTCCGGCGAACCGGATGCGAACCTCGCCGTAGCCGTCCGCCGGGATCTGCTGGATCACGATGCCGAGCGTGCCGATCACATCGGACTGCGTCGGAGTGGCGTCGGTGGGCATGTCCATCGCAGCCCGGGTCAGTCGTGCCCCGAGCCACGCCGTCGGCAAGGCAGCGGCGAGGCCGACAACGACCGGTACGGTCGCCGTACGCGCGTCGGTCAATTGGGCGGCGATTGCCCCGCCGAAGCCGAACGCGCCGATGAATCCGGCGATGCTCGGCAGCGACAACGCTGCGTCCGCGCCGGACCGGGCAGCGTGGCCGACGTGGGTGTGGGCGGCGGCGGCGTGCAGGTGGATCGGCACGTGCAATCGCAGATGGAACGGCACGTGCAGGTGAAGGTGTCCGACGTGAACGTGCCCGCCGAACACGAGCGACGCGGCGAGCAGAAACAAGCCGAATCCGCCGACGATGAGGAACGTTGTCGTCACCGCGTGTCGCCTCCATCGCGCCCCGCCGTATCGGCGAGGATCACTCCAACGTCACGATAGATCTGCGCTGCCACGTCTGTACGCCCCGAAACTGTGATCACGCAGACACCGGGTGGCGCGCGGTTCGGTGGCTGGTTCGGGTTGGCCGGTTCGGGTTGGCTGACGTGACGTCCGAAAGCCGCCAGCGAACTGTCGGCGGGTGCGGGAACACTAGTAGTCATGCAGTGGATTGCGGTACCAGCACCGATCGGCACTCTGGGCGTCGCCGCGGCGGACGGCGAGATCACGAGCGTGCACTTTGGGGGCGTCGGCCGGCACCCCGTCGCGACCGCACCGGCGCCGGTGCTGGGCATCGCGGCCGCTCAGCTCGACGCGTACTTCGCCGGTGAGTTGACCGACTTCCAGCTACCGATTGCCGCGCCGGATGGGTCGGACTTCGAGCGCGCGGTGTGGAAGGCGATCGCGGAGATCGGGTACGGCGAGATGGCGACGTACGGCGACATCGCAAGGCTCGTCGGCGACAAGGAGGCGGCGCGCGCGGTCGGCATCGCGTGCAACCGCAACCCGCTGCCGATCATCGTGCCGTGCCACCGGGTCGTCGGAGCCGGCGGCAAGCTCGTCGGGTTCGGTGGCGGGCTGGACCGCAAGCGTTTCCTGCTCAACCTCGAAGCACGCGTCAAGATCGAGCGCGACTTCCAATAGGCATCGACTGGTTGGACACAAAACGGCGCCGCCGCTGGGGTCTCCAGCGGCGGCGCCGTGTCTTACGTGCCGTAGAGCGTGTGCCTCGGTGCGTGACCGGGACGACTTACGACTGGCTCAGCGGCGGCGCGAACTCGCCACGGATGAACGCCTCGACGGCGGCGTGCGCGTCGTGGTCGGAATACTGCACCGGCGGCGACTTCATGAAGTAGCTCGACGCGGACAGCACCGGACCGGCGATCTTGCGGTCCATCGCGATCTTGCAGGCGCGGAGCGCGTCGATGATCACGCCCGCCGAGTTCGGCGAGTCGTGCACCTCGAGCTTGAGTTCGGCATTCAGCGGTACGTCGCCGAACGCGCGACCCTCCATGCGGATGTACGCCCACTTCCGGTCGTCCAGCCACGGCACGTGGTCGGACGGGCCGATGTGCACGTCGCTGCGCGCCATCTCGTGTGGGATCTGCGAGGTGACCGACTGGGTCTTCGAGATCTTCTTCGAGATGAGGCGGGTGCGCTCCAACATGTTCATGAAGTCCATGTTGCCGCCGAAGTTGAGCTGGTAGGTGCGCAGCAACTCGACGCCGCGGTCCTCGAACAGCTTCGCCAGCGCACGATGCACGATGGTGGCACCGACCTGCGACTTGATGTCGTCGCCGACGATCGGCAGACCGGCATCGGTGAACTTCTTCGCCCAGACCGGGTCGGACGCGATGAACACCGGCAGCGCGTTGACAAAACCGCAGCCCGCGTCGATGGCGGCCTGTGCGTAGAACTTGTCCGCCTGCTCGGAACCGACCGGCAGGTATGACACGACGACGTCGACGTTTGCCTCGCGCAGCGCGGCAACGACATCGACCGGCGCGTCGTCGGACTCGTCGACCATTTCCTTGTAGTACTGCCCCATGCCGTCGAGCGTCGGACCGCGTTGCACGGTCACCCCGGTCGGCGGCACGTCACAGAGTTTGATCGTGTTGTTTTCGCTCGCGAATATCGCTTCAGACAGGTCGTGCCCCACCTTCTTGGCGTCCACGTCGAACGCCGCGACGAACTCCACATCTGAGACGTGGTAGCCGCCGAAGGTGACGTGCATGAGACCCGGTACGCGCGAGTTTGGATCGGCGTTGCGGTAATACTCCACGCCCTGGATGAGGGACGAAGCGCAGTTACCGACACCGACGACGGCGACGCGAACGGAGCCCATCGCAAGTGCCTCCTTCATTCATCACGGCCGCTCCGGCGTGTCCGGAAGCGGGATATTGCGGATTGCGCCGGTCGGATTTCCATCCAGCCGGCGGCCCGGATCAGCCGGGATGCCTCGTCGAGCCGGCGGCTGGTGCCGCCGGTCCGGTTGGCGGCCCGTCACCGGGCTGTCGGCCGGAGCGCTCGGTCGCGATGAGCTCCTCCAACCAACGGACCTCGCGCTCGCAAGCGTCCAGCCCATGTCTTTGCAGTTCGAGTGTGTATGCGTCGAGCCGTTCGGCGGCGCGGCTGATCGCCTGGCGCATGCCTTCCCGCCGCTCCTCAATGCGACGCCGGCGACCCTCGAGGATGCGCAGCCGCGTGTCGGCATCGGTCCGAGCGAAGAATGCGAAGTGCACGCCGAAGCCCGCGTCCTCGAACGTCTCGGGACCGAGCTCGGCGAGGAGCGTCTGGAAGCGCTCCTTGCCCTCGGCGGTGATTTTGTAAACCACGCGACCGCGACGGGTGGTCAGCGGCGGCACGCCCGGGTCGGTGCTCTCCGCGCCCGGCTCCTCGGTGATCCAGCCGTCGGTCTGCAGCCGACGCAGCGTCGGGTAGAGCGAGCCGTAGGAGATTGCCGCACGGATCGCGCCGAGTTTCGTGTTGAGCTGCTTGCGCAGCTCGTAGCCGTGCATGGGCGACTCGTGCAAGAGGCCGAGAATGGCTAGCTCCAGCACGTGACACCCCCTCCCAGTCGTCGGGCTTCACATGTCGTTCACCCAACCGTGCCGCTCGCCCCGGCCCGTTCATCGCAGGTTTGATGGCCCGATGTATCGCTACGATACATCGCCACGTTAGAGCGTGCTGGCCGGTCGACGCAATCCACAGGGCGGGAGACCTTGATCACGCACGGTGACCGCGGTCGCCGTACCGAACATGACCGCGTACCCTCTTGCCCATGCGCACGCAGCGCCAGTCGGTCGACTACTCGCTTCAACGGCGAGCGCTGCTGCGTGAGGTGTATTCGAACCGTGTTGGTACGTATGAGGTGTGCGACGCCTCGCCGTACCTGAAGAGCGCGGCACGCTACCACGGTGACCAGACCGAGGAGCGCTGCCCAATCTGTCGGCGGGAGAATCTCACCCACGTCAACTACATCTACGGCGATGAACTCAAGACTTCGGCCGGTCAGGCGCGTTCTCAAGCCGAACTGCCGACGCTAGCAATGACGCTGCGTGAATTCACCGTCTATGTTGTAGAGGTATGCCGTGGCTGTGGGTGGAACCATCTCGTTGAGCAATACGTGCTGGGTCGGGACGGTTTAGTGGATTCCGATGGGGACGCGGCAGCCGCCGCGGCGTCCTCGGTTCCAGCAACGGCGTCACGCCGGTCGGCACCCCCGTCGACCGGGACGTCACCGATGGCCAACTCGCCCGCATCGGCGCCGACCCCCGGCGTCGTGCGGACTGGGTCGCGCGGCTCGCACCGCGCGGATCCCAGGTGAGTTGATCGTCGGCGACCGTGTGACGTGACAGCGACTGTTAACCCCGGTGGCGACTGACTGCAGCGCGGCCCTGACCGGCAAGGTGACGGATGACTTCGTATTTCGACGACCCCCCAGCATCACAGGGCTTCAGCGGCCCTGATCATGGGTACGGTCGCGGTGACGGCCACGCTGGTCGCACCGGGCGCCGAGGCCACGATTCCGGCCGGTCGGGCGGACACGGCCCAGACGGCGAGTTCGATCCGTTCGACGGCCGAGGCGGCGTCCACAATGGTCGTGGCGGTCGTGTCCACAATGGCAACGGCGGCAATGGCAACGGCGGCAATGGCAACGGCAACGGGACGCGCCGGCCTACCGGTTCGACCGGCTCCGCGTCGGTCCGCTCCGCGGTCGGCGCGGCAGCGGCCCGGGCGTCGACCGGATGGGCCCGGGCGTCGGCCGGATTTGCCCGGATCGGTGGTCGGGCGTCGGCCGGCCGCGCGTCGGTTCGCCCAGCCGACTACGACTCGGGCTATGAGCCGGGCTACGACTCCGGCTATGGGTCGGGCTACGGGTCGGTTGGCGGCGACGGATTCGACCCATTCGAGGACGACATTCCGGCCGCCGGGCGGGCGACCGTACCAGTGGCCAGCGGCCGCGCCTCCGTACCCGTCGGACCGGGCGGACCCGGCGGACCGGGTGGTCCGGGCGGCCCCGGTGGTCCCGGTGGTCCGGGTGGGCCGGTCCCGGGCGGCCGTCGGCCACTCACCAAGAAGGCGCGCCGCCGCCGCCAGGTCATTGCGCTACTCGCCGTGCTGATCATGTTGACCGGCGTCGGCGTGATCACCGGCGTGTACTACACGTCGACCATCAAGCTGCCGGGCGACACGCCACTGCAGCAATCCACCACGGTCTATTACTCGGACGGCAGAACCGTGATGGCAAAGCTTGGCGAGGAGAATCGAGTCATCCTCGCCGACAACCAGATCCCACCCATCGTGAAGCAGGCGGTGACCGCCGCCGAGGACGTCACGTTCTACTCGAACGAAGGCGTCGACTTCAAGGGGATCCTGCGCGCCTTCGTCAACAACGTGACGGGCGGCGACACCCAAGGCGCGTCAACCATCACGCAGCAATATGCGCGCAGCATTGCCAATCTGACCTATTCGGCGTCGTACTCACGCAAGCTCCACGAGATCGTCCTCGCGATGAAGATGACTCAGCGCATGACTAAGGACGAGATCCTCGACAACTATCTGAACACCGTGCCGTTCGGCCGGGGCGCGTACGGCATCGAGGCGGCCGCCGAGGCGTATTTCGGCGTCACCGCGGCGAACCTGAAGCCGAACCAGGCGATGGTGCTCGCTGGCATGATCAAGAACCCGAACGGCAACGTGTACGACCCGTTCTGCGCCGCCGGCGGCAAGGGACCGTGCCAGACGGCGATCGACCGGTTCAACTACGTAAAGCAACAAATGCCGAAGGTGCCGGCGCGGTCCGGATACATCAACGCTGCTCAGATTGCGACGTTGACATACCCGACGAACGCGAAGAAGGACAACTCTGACGCGGCTGCCAACGCGCTGGCCAAGCCGGAGGGCTTCATCGTCCACCACGTGATGGACGAGCTCAGCCAGGCGAAGCGCCCGGACGGCACGCTGGTCTTCCCGACCACCGGCTCGAACAGCCTCAAGAACGGTGGCTACCGGATCGTCACGACGATCGACGCCAAGGCGCAGGCCGCCGCGGAAAAGGCGGCCGGTGGCACGGTCAAGGGCACGCCGATGTACGGCATCAAGGCGGGCATCGGTGCGGCGCTTGTGTCGGTGCAGCCGGGCACTGGCGCGGTGGTCGCCTACTACGGCGGCGCGAACGGCTCCAATCTGGACTTCGGCGGCATCTACAACGACCCGGTCTTCGGCAACGGACAGACCACGAATGTGTCGGTCGTCCCCGGCTCGTCATTCAAGACCGTTACGCTCGCCGCCGCGCTGAAGCAGGGCATCTCGCTGAATTCGATGTGGTACGGACCGCATGAGCGGAAGTTCAAGGACCGCATCCCGCTGGTGAAGAATTCCGGCAAGACCGAAGCCTGTCCCGGCGTGTTGCACGTGTGCACGTTGTGGAAGGCGTTGCAGGAGTCGCTGAACACCGTCTACTACGCGGTCGGTGAGTTCTCGAAGCAGGGCATGTCGCCGGGGAAGGTCATCGACATGGCGTACGACCTTGGCATCAAGCACCTGTGGGCGATCTCGACATGCAACGGCCGGCGCCTGGACCTCACCGGCAGCAACGGTGACCAGCTGTATCACACATGCATCAGCCCCGACGTCAGCTTCGGCGGTTACGCGGTGAACGTGCAGGACATGGCGAACGTGATGGCCACGCTTGCCAACGAGGGCGTACGAGCCGACGAGCATTTCGTCAACTACGTGAGTCAGGGATTCGGCAACGACGCGCACAAGGTCTACCAGACGGCCGTACACCTCACGCCGGTGCCGGGCTTCACGCCCGAGATGGCCGACGACGAACAGTGGGCGATGCAGCAGGTCTACAAGAACGCGGACGAGAACGACAACCGCCTCGACGACGGCCGGCCGGCCGCGGTCAAGACCGGTACGTGGGAGCTCGGCCAGGCGGGCAAGGCCAGCACCGAGAACAGCAGTGCCTTCTTCAACGGGTACACGGCCGGCGGCGCGAAGCAAGGCGGCATCGCCACGTCAGTGTGGGTCGGTTACACCGGTAAGCCGATCGCGATCGTGGATCAGACCGGCAGGAACATCGGTGGCTCGACCGTGCCAGCGGCGATCTGGGCGTCCTACATGAACGCGTACCTGAACAATGGCCCGGGCGGTAAGCCCTACCCGATCCAGCAGTTCGCCGGTCTCAAGAACACCGGCGATCCGAATGCGGGCGAGACCGAGGCGCCGACCACCGCACCACCGTCGCAGCCCGGTCAGCCGTGCTTCTTCCCGCCGCTGTGTGACGGCGGAGGCGGCGGCGGAGGCGGCGGCGGTGGGGGCGGCGGCGGAGGCGGCGGCGGAGGCGGCGGTGGAGGTTCGCCACCACCCAGCCAACCGCCGGTCTCGCCACCACCCTCGACCGGTCCGCCCGGTGGCGGTCGACACTGACCCGATCGCCTGGTCAGCCGCCGGTTGAGCAGGACAGATATGCGCACGCGCGGCATGTGACGGTCCGTCCGTCCACGCCGCGCGTGCGCGCGTAACGCCGCGGCGGCGCCGCGCAGTCGCAGGCGACGGTCGGGTTGGGTGCACATCGATGCGCAGGGCAGGATGTACCGGTGACCACCACCGAGCCGGCTGCCGAGAAGGTCGACGCACCGATTGACGCGCCATCGCG
>Ga0126377_10002832_pt1 | contig 12106 bp, 10 predicted proteins | sample PanSoiMetPlot_22_FD_92647 | JGI IMG/M metagenome (GOLD analysis project Ga0126377, IMG submission 92647) | Tropical forest soil microbial communities from Panama - MetaG Plot_22 | ecosystem: Environmental > Terrestrial > Soil > Tropical forest > Bulk soil | place: Panama | collected 2016-02-17
CGCCCTCGAGGACGATCCCGCGCGTGACCGGATGCATCGACTCATGCGCCGACGCGATCAGCGAGCGGGCCGTGATGTAGCGCTCCGCCACCCAGGGCCCCTCGTAAAGGAGCCGCGCCGTCTCATAGAACGGCTCGATGTCGATCTCGACCACGGCGGCGCCGAGTTTGACCATGCGTGCGATCGCCGCCTCATAGGCGGCGGCCGCATTGCGATCGCCGAAGAAGATGCGCTGGCCTGTGATCGGCACGCCCAGCTGCAGCCCCTGCGGCATTGCGCCGATGTCGGCGAGCGGCCGCGCCTGCGAGAACGGATCGATGGGATCAGGACCGGCCATCACTCGCAGCGCTGCAAACGCATCGTCCACCGTAAGCGCGAACACCGACACGCAATCAAGCGTGCGGCAGGCTGGCACCATTCCCGCGGCGGAGATGAGGCCAAGGCTCGGCTTGAGCCCGACGATGTTGTTGAGACCCGCCGGCACGCGCCCGGAGCCGGCCGTGTCGGTGCCGAGCGCGAGCGGAACGAGCCCAGCCGCGACCGCGACGGCCGAGCCCGAACTCGACCCGCCCGGGATCAGCTTGGGATCGAACAGGTTGCGCGGCGTCCCATAGGGTGAGCGCACGCCCACGAGTCCGGTCGCGAACTGGTCAAGATTGGTCTTGCCGATGATGATTGCGCCGGCCTGACGCAGCCGGGCCACCGAGCCCGCATCGGCATTCGCCCGATAGCTGAAGGCCGGACAGGCCGCCGTGGTCGCCATCCCCGCGACGTCAATGTTGTCCTTGACCGCGACCGGAATGCCGTAGAGCGGAAGCTCGCGCCGCCCGCTTTCGGCCAATGCACGGGCCTCCGCCCGCGCCTGCGCCTCCTCGCGCAACGCAATGAAGATGGCTGGATCGGCATGCGCCCCGATACGGGCGTAGCTGCTCGCAATCGTTTCCTCGGGCGTCGTGTGCCCGGCACGGTGGGCGGCTAGAATGTCGGCAACGGTCTCGGGCACCGAAAAGCTCCGTATCGGGGTGGACCGGCGCCCGGTACGCCCTCCTCCCGCTGTCTGACACTTTTGCAGACGGCGCAAGAGAAAATGCGCGCAAGAGCGGTTTGGGAGTCGATTGATCGCGATCTTAGGGCCGTGCCGCCTCCAGCTTCACGACCGCCCCGAATTACCTGGACCACTCGGATATCGCGCAGATCAAAGAAAACCGGTTGGAGCCTTATGGCAGGGTCGTGTGCGAGGTGCGCGCAATCGTGAATTTCCAAGGTGTTGTGCGGCCTGGCAGCCCTGTCTTGCTCAGTCGCACCTCGTGCAAAGTGCCTGATGTGCCTGCACTCTTCCACCGCCCGACCGACCCGCAGCCTGCGGCTTTTATCTTGCCATCGCGCGGTCGGGTACTCTGCGCCCCCTCGCATCGCCGTCGAATGTGCGACAACCTCCGAAATTCCACGAACAAGGCCCAAGAGAGTCATTGCACCCTCCGGTCCGACAACCTCGGCACAACCAGACTCTCGATGTGTGCCTTCCTTGTTTCCGGCATTGCAGCTGCAGTCTAGGCAAGCGCGGTTCCTCTGCGGCTCGATCGCCGTTCGGCTCGCCAGCGGATTTGCCATTCCGCCTCGTGCATCTGGTGGGGACAATGCACTTGACCACCCGCGCGTGCGGTCGTCGGATTGTGATCGTGGCGTAGTTGGAGCAGCATGTGGCTTGCGCGTCGGTATGTCGGACGCGATGTCATTTGCGTCGGAATATGCGTCTATCGGCAGGTCAAAGTTGGCTGCATTCCTCTGCTCTAAAGTCACACGGACAGCGTCCGCGAAGCTGATGTCGGGCCGATCCCAGGCGCCATGATAAGGCCGCGGTTGTGCAACAGATCGGGTCAGGGTTCGACGTCGCCTTGCAGCACTCGACAAGCTCGGTCAGCTGCCGCACCACAAGTGTGAGGTTCGGACAACGAGCGAACATGACAGTCGTCACCGTTCGGGATTGATCGAAAGTCCGTGAGTCCCACGTGGATGCGATCGCCCTCAGAGCGCGTCGCCAGTGGCTCGCGAACAGCGTCCTGAAGCGTAAGCGACACGATCAAGGTTGAACCAGCATCAAGCACATAGGAACGGGGTCCCTCGCAACCATCGAGGACGCCGCCTGCGGCTCCTGACGACTGCAGTGCGCTTCGATTGCACTCCGAGAGCGCGTTCACGACGGTTGCTGTGCACAAGTGCGTCTCGCGAGTTGCCTGGGAAGGGCTAAGGTGCCGATGCCGGTCTAACAAACGGATCGCGAGGAATTTTACGTGCGAAGAGCATGATCATGACTCGTCGAGCGTCTACAAGGGCTCGGCTCGACCGCGGCGAGCTGGTTGACGGGCTCAATACTGTTTATCCCGATCGGAACACTTGCGGAGCGTTCCACACGCAAACGCAGCGTTGGCTTCCTGGGCATTGAAAGCTGCTGGGGATGATGGCAATCGACATGGTTATCAGCGTTCCCAGTGCGCGTGATGAAGCAGATTCCCTACCTGCGCAGCCAAGTTTGATGTCGGCGGTGCGTATGGGGTCGCCCAGCGGGCGACGACATCAGGATCAAGGCCATGCACTGCTATCCAGTCGCTGCCAAATGACGGCCGGGGCGGTTCACGCCGAGCTCCGCCTAGGACGGCGGGTAATCGTTGCCTTGACACGGAAGAGGCCCCGCCCTGTGATCCGGGCGGGGCGATGGGATGATGCTGCTCAGTCCCCGCTCTGCTTACGGGTGCGGGACCAGATGAGGGCAAAGGGTTCGCCATCCTCGACCAGGTTGGCGTAGATCGGAGCCATGAAGCTCGGATCGTCGAGCTTGACCGAGAGATAATCGCGGCCCTCGTTGGAGCGCTTCGACCAGGCGGCCCCGATCTCGGCACGGCCGACATAGACCCGGTGGCTCGGGGCGTTGTCACTCATCCGGTTGATCTCGGGAACGATGCGAACGCCCCTGCTCCGCAAGCTCAGAGTCACGATCTCGCCCTGGAAATCGTCGCCGGACTTCTTGAAGGTGCCGATATTTGCCATGTCCACTCTCCTTGGCTGTACGAGCCCGCGATCATCGCGGCCTCGATGGCAATCTGCAGGCCGAAGGCGAACGCCGCCGCACCGTCTTCGGGCCAAAGCGTAGCGGAGGATGGCAGCGGCGAGACTTTCTTGGCTCGCGAGGAATCGGCGAAGCCCAGGGGAAGAAAGTCGCGCCGGTGCCATTGTGGCACAGGCGATCGAGGTGCAGCCGTCCTTTGGCCAGATCAAGCCATCGAGGCGGCTTGGTCGCCGGTCCGGCAGCTCCCGGAGAAAGACCTGGCGGATATCGAGTGAGACGCACAAGAGGCTAGGCTTATCAGGCGAAGAAAAGGAAATGCGCTCATGCAGATCGGCGGCAGTCACTGCTCATCCGGAAGAGCGGGCTCGATTTAACGAGGTCAGGGTCACATATGCGTCGGAACAGCACATCTTCTGCGCTCGAGCCGCCGATATTGCGACGGCCGCCGCAATTGGCTTCAACTGGGAAATTGTTCGCGACATACTGGCCCTGAGCAAACTACTAGTCAGATTTCAGAGCCCGTGATGCCCACTCGAAAGAGAAGTGACGTCAGCGCTGATACGCCGCTTCGCCTTGCGGATGCCATTAAATTCGCGTTTCCTATGGGCGGAATGACGGTTTCGGGTCTGCGGCGCGAGCGGAACCGCAACCGCCTCGTGATCGAGAAAATAGCTGGCAAAGAGTTTACTACGCTAGCTCACATAGAACGGATGCGACAGCTATGCCGCGTCGAAGCAAGGGCGCCAGACTCCACCTCAAAGGCGAACGGCGGGACAAAGCCGGAAACATCACACATCGAGCCACCTGGATCATCCGCGACAACGGTCGCGATATCAGCACAGGCTGCGCTGCAGATGAGGTTGCGGCCGCCGAGCAAAGCCTGAAGAACTACATCGCCTCCAAGTACACGCCTAGGCGTAAGGTTCAAGATATTGAGACAATTCCGGTCGCCGATGTACTCTCGATTTATCTGGACGCGGAATTGGCGAGATTGCGCGAACGGTTTGCCGTCACCGAGGAGAACGAAGACACTGTTCCAAGCATTCGAAAATTCAAGAAGCGCATTGGGCGTCTCAATGACTGGTGGGGCGCAAAGATGTTGGCCGAGGTGGACGGAGAACAGTGCCGCAAATACGTGAAGCTGCGCGGCAAGAAGGGCGGCGCGAGACGCGACCTCGAGGACTTGCGTGCTGCAATCAACCATCACGCCGCGGAGGGCTACCATCGTGGTGTGGTAAAGATCACCCTTCCTACGAAAGGTGAGCCTCGTGATCGATGGCTCACACGATCTGAGGCAGCGAAGCTGATTTGGACTTGCTGGCGATACCGCGAGATGCAGAGAATGTCACGCGGACCGCTAAAGGGGCTTTAAGGTGCCGACGGATAAGCGGCCTCTCAGACATCTCGCACGCTTTATTCTTATCGGGATCTACAGTGGTTCGCGCGCTGGCGCGATCGCTGCTGCTTCGCCGATTCCAGCGATCGGCAGAGCGTTCGTCGATTTGGACCGAGGACGTTACTATCGTCGCAAGCAGGGAAGCGCAAAGACAAAGAAGCGCCAGCCAACTGTTCCGATTCCCTCTCGGCTGCTCGCACATCTGCGGCGCTGGCACAGAATCGATCCTGAGGCGAAGCATTTCGTCGAGTTCAACGGCAAGCCTGTTTCATCCGTGAAGACGGCGTTCAAAAGTGCCGTACAGCTTGCCGGGATAGACAGCGGAGTCTCGCCGCACACTCTTCGGCATACTGCAGCAACGTGGTTGATGCAGAGGGGCGCGGATCCATGGCAAGCGGCAGGCTACCTTGGAATGTCGCTTGAAGTTTTACTGAACACCTATGGGCACCATCACCCTGACTACCTGTCAGATGCCGTCGAGAAGATCGTGCAGCGCGATCACACGGCGGAACGAAAACGGGACGTATCTGGTGCGATAGCTGGTGCGGTGATTAAACTGCCGACCGGAAAACGTTCATAACCCACTGATGTTGCTGGTGGGCCCGGGAGGATTCGAACCTCCAACCAGACCGTTATGAGCGGCCGGCTCTAACCATTGAGCTACGGGCCCGAATCGCGACAGCGGACGCCGGCGGGGCGCATTTTTCATACAATGTTGCAGCTTCCGGGACAATTGCAGCCCCAAGACTCGTCTGGCGAGAGGACTCGTCTGGCTTGAGGACTCCTCTGGCGAGAGGACTCGTCTGGAGTGAAGGCTCGCCTGGCACGAAGACTCGCCTGACGTGCGGCCGCGGCCCCCTGCACGCGCCGCATGGTGATCGACTCTTGATCGCCGATTGCGAACGATTCAAATTGGCGTAGACGGCGAATCACGGCAGGCCACACCGTGCCGCCGCGGATGGATGCGGAATGCCTGGTCTTCGCTTTGCCATCGGCGCAGTGCTGGCGATCGCGCTGCTGATCGTGGCGGTTTTTGGCTTGGCTGCGACCGTCCAAATGGCGCACCACCGGAGCACCACGGTGGACGATCCCTGGCGCACGCTGGCCTATCCGGACCCCACCGACTGGGGGCTCCTGGCCGATCGGTCGCGCCCCGCCACGGTGGCAAAAACCGAGCCCCCCGAGGCGCTCGAAGCGCTGGAGGCTGGCGCTGCGGTCACGTCGCCCGCCCCCGAGACAACCGCCGAGACAACCGCGGCCGCCGACAACGCGCGCGCGCTCAGCGAGCGCGTTGTGCCGCAGCAGGTGGAGGCCGCCGCGGGTGCTGAGCGGCCGACGCTCGATCCGCCGCCCGCGACTATTCCAGCAGCACCGTTGACTGCATCCGCCGCGGCCACCGAGCCCACCTCGGCCCCGACTGAGGATGAGCGCGTTGACGTGGTTGCCGCGATCCCCGCCACCAAAGCTGAGCAGGTCCAAACTGTGCCAGCCCAAACTGCGCCGTTCCAAACTTCGCCAGTCCAAGCCGCGCCAGTCGAGCCACCCGACATGTCGCCTGAACTCGAGGTTCCGCACCACGATGACGAGCCGCTCGAGCCGAGCGAGCGGGTCGGGACCTTGCCAGGGTTTCCGACCGCTGGACATGGCTTCGTGCCACCGGAACATCCGATCGCGCTGCCGGTCCCCTTGCCCATCAGCCGGCCCGACATCAAGAAGCCGGCGAAAAAGAAGGTGGCGCGGAGCCGGTCGCGCCCACCTCTTCCTTCAGCGCCGTTTGCGAATACCGGCTACCCGCGGTTCGGCTTCGACAAGTACGGTCCCGATTACTGGACCAACTACGACAAGAGATGGAGTGTCGAGTAAGCGGCAGCCATCAACGACAGCGGATAAGCCTGCGTGCCTCACATGCGCAAGAGGCGTTTGGCATTGCCGCTGAGCAGCTTGATCTTGTCTTCGTCGCAAAGCGGGATCGTGTCCACCCACTTGGTGCCGAGTGGGTTAGCCACGAATGGCCAGTCGACCGCGAACATGATCCGGTCGATGCCCAGCTCCTGGACGCAGCACAACAGCGCCGGATTGGAAAAGTTTCCGCTGGTCGTCAGATAGACATGACTTGAGAAGACATCGCGGAACGACATCGGCTTGGCGCCCGGCCGCGACAGCGCCTGGTCGATGCGCCACACCAGGAATGGCAGTGTCTCGCCGAGATGCCCGACGATGATCTTGAGGTTCGGGTACCTGTCGAACACGCCGGACAGCACCAGCCGGATCATCTGAGTGGCGGTCTCGACCGTGAAGCCCCAGGCGGCGCGGATCACCATGGGAAAATCCTGGATGTAATCCTTGTAGTATGCCTCCGTCACGGCCGGATGCGGTATCGAGGGATGCAAGTAGATCGGCACGTCGAGCTTCTCGGCGCGCTCGAAAATCGGCCAGAACTGTTTCTCGTCAAGGAACAGGCCGCCGGTGAGCCCATGGATCATGGCACCTTTGAAGCCATGTTTGGTCACGGTGCGCTCGAGCTCATTGGCCGACGCGACCGGATCGCAGGTCGGCAGCGCAGCGAAGGCCGCAAAGCGGTCCGGCCTCGTCTTGATGGCCGCGGCGAGCCGATCATTGACCCGCGCCGCAATCGCGGGCGCTTCGGAGCCGGTCAGCTTCTGCGCAGACGGCGCACCATGGGAGATGACCTGGATGTCGATCCCGGCCTCGTCCATCTCCTTCAGGCGCAACTCGCCCATATCAAACAAGCGCGTGGTGATGTTCGCATTGCGCTCCACACCCTTCGCGTGGGCGGCGAGCTCCTCGTCCCAATAGTGCTCCTCCAGTGCGATCACTGGACATTTCGGCTTCTGCAGCATTTACGCTTTCACTCCCATCAAGGCGCCGCATGTCTTCCATATCAATCACTCAACGCGCTGTCGCGGGGGCAGCAGCGCCAGTTACCGATTAGTGGCGTAACGGCCACATAACCGGAGAGCGGGAGCCCCGCATGAAGCGCAACCCTGCCTTGTCAGATTCCTCTTGGCCAAGGGGACCCATGGGACTTAGGTGCGCGTTGGGGATGCGACTCATGCGGACAGGACAAGAGCCATGGCGCACTTTATGGAGAAGGGGACGTTGTTCCGCGCCAACTCCGCGCTTCTGCTAGCCCTGGTGGGAGGTGGACTCGCGGCGTGCGCAGTAGGTGCTGTTATTTTCGACGTCGGCAGAATGGTCGGCGCGTGGTAACCATTCGCCACCAGTCGCGGATTTGTGATACGCGCCGGCTTGCTGCGCGCGCATAGCTCCTCAAGCCTTATCATCAGAAAATTTACGCCGGTTCCCGCTCGGGGCGCGGGTCGTACGCCGGCGTCGCCGACGGCAGAACCACATTCGGCGCCTCGCGTCACGGATGCCATCCCGTCAGCTTGGACGATTCTCGCATGAGCTCGTCTTCACTATTGGCAATCCAACGGACGTCTTCGTGATGCTGGTGCGAGATCGACATGCAGGACAACCATTTCAGTCGCACGGCGCAGGTCATGGCTCTTTTCAGGGCACTGGAGACGGCGCGACCGCGACGCGCACGCGTGGTGCATGACCCGTTCGCCAAGACCGTTCTTCCGGCTCCGATGCGCGGCATGGTCGCCATGTCGCGACTGCCGCCATTCCGCAGAGCCGTCTGCGCGATCATCGATCGCCGCTGGCCAGGTGCACGCAGCTCCGGTGTGGCCCGCACGCGCCTGATTGACGATTGGGTGTCGACCGGTGTTCGCGACGGCGCGTGCCAGGTCGTCATCCTCGGGGCGGGCTTCGACAGCAGGGCATGGCGGCTCGGGGCATTGCAAGGGTTGCCCGTCTTCGAGGTCGATCATTGCGCCACCTCGATCGAGAAGCGCCGTCGACTAAGGGCTGCCGGTCTCGATCCGGAACGCGTCACGCTGGTGGGGATGGACTTTATCCAGGACCTGCTCGCCGACGCCCTGGACCGCACAGGCTTCGACCCGCGGCAACGCACCATCGTGATCTGGGAAGGGGTGACCAATTATTTGAGCGAGGATGCCGTAGAAGCCGTCCTGGCGTGGACAGGCGGCCTCGCGCCGGACAGCCTGCTTGCATTCACCTATGTGCATGCTCGTGTGCTTGCGGAGCCTTCGGCGTTCGCTGGTGCCGAGCGCATCCTGGCTGCCGTCGCCAGGACCGGCGAGGCCTGGACGTTCGCGATCGATCCAGCCCAGCTGGAAAGCCGGCTTGCAGCCCATGGGCTGACACTCGTCGAGGATCTCGGGGCCGACGATTATCGCGCGCGGGTCTGCGACTCGCGCGATGCCCACGCTTGCGGTTACGCCTTTTATCGGGCGGCGCTCGCCTCAGTACGCGGGCCTGCCTAGGCCAAATTACGCTTGCGAGCGGCGCGGCGGCTTGTGCTGCTCGCGCTGCCGATAGAAGCGGACGAGCTCGCGCGCGGTCGCAGTCTTGAGCCGCTCGAAGCTCGCCATCAGTTCATCGATCGACTGGTTCGACGCGCCGGTGCCATTGCGCACGCGCAAGCCGAGGACCGCCTTTGCGGTCTGCCAGGACAGCGCCAGCGCCTTGGTGATGACGACAATCGTCTCGGCACGTTCCTGCCGCATCGCCTGCTCGACGAAGGACAACGACAGCTCGCTCATCACCGCCAGCGCCGCCACGGTTTCGGCATAGCGCCCCGACTGCGCAAAGCTTCGCAACCGCTCGTCGTCAAGCTGGCCCACCCGGTGCAGCGCCTCGGTAAATGCCATGGCGGCGGCATGGTCGCGGATCTTGTCGAGGACGTCGCTCTCGATGCGGCCAGCGGCCTCACCAACCGCTTCACGGACCTCGCGCTTGGCCTGCGGATAGACGGCCTCCAGCTTGGCACGTACAGCATCGGACGCCTTTTCGAGCAGCCGCAGAAAATGGTGCAGTGGAATCTCTTGCCGCGAGCCGACACACAGCGTGAGCCGCTCGTCACCCTCGGCACGGCGCACGAGCGTCGTGTAGCCCATCTCCGAAAACGTCGCGTTGCGATTCTCGGCCGTGCTCAGAACGGCCATCTGGTCACCACGCACGACCAGCACGTCGGTGACGGCTTCACTCAAGGTCGGCCGTTGCGAGATTGCCAACAGATGCTCGGGCCCCTTGGTGCTTGCCACTTCGATCAGGATCGCGTCGTCGAGCCGCCCGGATTGCTTGAGCACCGGACCTGCCACCTCGATCGCATCGTCGAGCGCCAGCGCCCGCACGGTGATCGGCGGCGCGTTTGGAATCGGAGCCAGACGGGTCGCGAGCAGCGCCCGCGCCGCGATCTCGATCTCGGCGGCAAGCCGCGTGAATACACTGTCGAAGACCGCAACGTCCTCTTCGGTGCATTGCGGCGAGCCGATCACGAACAGATCGGTCACGTGGCGGAGCATCTCGGCGCGCCGGCCGAGCGAGCCGCTCGCAATCGCATCATCGACTCGACTGAGCAAGTTCATGGCGGCGTTCATCGTCTGTCCGATCGGCAGCCCGACGTCGACATCAACGCATATGTCGCCCACGTGCGATCGAGCCGACGGCAGTTCGACGATGCGCTGATCATAGTCCCCGGTCCCGAGAGGCACTATGGTAGGGTCGCGTAAAGGTCAGGTTGACGAACGGTTAAGGAATCGTTGCACAACTCAGCCTTGAGCTATTCCGGCTTGATGCCCGCCGCCCTGATGATCGCGCCATAGCGCGCAAGGCCATCGACGATCAGGGCGCGAAAATCATCCGGCGATCCGCCGATCACAGACAGGCCGTTCTCATCAAGCTTGCCCTTCACCTCGGGCGTCACGAGCGTCCTGGCGATCTCGCCATTGAGCCTTGCCACCATCGGGGCTGGCAGGCCGGCGGGCCCGAACACGCCAAACCACGACGACGGCGCTTGGAACGCCGGAATGATTTCCGACAGCGATGGAATGTCCGGCCGGTGCGAGAAGCGCTGCGGCTGTAGCACCGCCAGGATCCTGATCCCTGCATTGTCGCCAAGCGCCAGAGCATTCGAGATTGAGAGAAAGGCCATCGGGATGTGGCCGGCGACGACGTCCTGCAGGGCGGGCGCGACGCCGCGATACGGCACGTGGTTGATGGTCACGCCCGCGGTCTGGTTGAACAGCTCTCCCATCAGATGAAACACCGAGCCGACGCCGGACGAGCCGTAGCTCAGCATGCCCGGGCGTGCCTTGGCATAGGCCACGAGCTCAGCGACCGAATGGACCGGCAGCGCGCTGTTGACGATAAGGCAGGTCACCGGCTCGACCGCTGCGACGATTGGCGTGAAATCCCTCACCGGGTCATAAGGCAGGCTCTTCATCAGATGCACGGCCGTCACTTGCGTGGACGCCGTGGTGAAGAGGAGCGTATGGCCATCGGGCGCGGCACGCGCCACCGCGTTGGCGCCAAGCGTCCCGTTGGCACCCGTGCGGTTCTCGACCACGACCGGCTGCCCGAGCGCGTCAGCAAGTTTTGCGCCCGTCAGCCGCGCCACGATATCGAGCGAAGGCCCGGGCGGAAATGGCACCACCATGGTGATCGGCTTGCCCGAAGGCGCCGTCTGTGCAGACGCCGGGACCGCGAGACCCATGGCCAGCGCGAGCAAGGCAGCAATCATCGACCTATCCTCTCATCCCGGTGCAATCCTGCAGCGATCGCGAAACGCACGCTGGATCCTTTTCGTATCCGTTGTAGCAAAATCATCACATGTTGAAATCGGAGGCCAGGGCACCGCCCAAGGCTTCAATTCGCCAAGACTTCAAGATGCGTCCAAAAGATGTGTCCGAAAAGCAGATACGCTACTGCTGCGCCAACCCTTCGATCCAGTGATCGGCATCGATCGGATAGCAATCCACACTGAAACCGTCCGGGAATTCGCTGAAGCCTGGCAGCACGCGCAGCCGCTCAATTGCGGATTTGGCCTTGGCTTCAGTCGAATAGACCCCAATGAGCTTGATCTCGTCCCTGTCGTCGTAGCGCTGATATTCGTGGTGAACCACAAACACTGCCATCAAAGTCGTATTCAAACCTCGCCTCCCGTTCCCCCGAACTTGGCTGATCCGGGAGGAACCACCAAAGTGTGGCATCTTTGGTATTCGCGCGTCCGCCGCCAATACGACCGTGAGTAGTTTCATGCCGGGCATGCTGCGAACATTTCGCGCGCAGAGATTTATTGTGCAGGCTCACAGAGTCTCAGTGCTGGTGCATCACCAGCTTGAGGGCGTCGCGCAGATTGTCGAGCGCGAAGGGGGCGAAACGGAACACGATTCGGTGCCGGCCCGCCGGCACTTCCAGGCCGCGGAACAGCACGTCAGCGCGCAAGACGGGCACACGTGCACCATCTATCTTGGCGATCCAGCCCGGATAGTAGATGTCGTGCAGCGCCAGCATGCCGCCGAGATCGCTGTCGGTCTCGATCTCCACGCGGTCAGGGCGCCAGGAGACAATGCGGGCGCGGCCGGCGCTCGCTTCGGCCGGATAGACGCCGGAGGGCAGCGTGTCATCGTCGATCAACACGCGATCGGGCGAGGGACTCGCGAGCAACTGGCCACTGGTCGTGGTGGCGTCGGCGTCGGCCACCTGGACCCGGCGCGAGAACTTGAGCCGTGGCGAGGAATTGCGCAGGCGATAGA
>Ga0126377_10002834_pt1 | contig 12104 bp, 10 predicted proteins | sample PanSoiMetPlot_22_FD_92647 | JGI IMG/M metagenome (GOLD analysis project Ga0126377, IMG submission 92647) | Tropical forest soil microbial communities from Panama - MetaG Plot_22 | ecosystem: Environmental > Terrestrial > Soil > Tropical forest > Bulk soil | place: Panama | collected 2016-02-17
ACGAGCGTCGCTGGTCCTGCGAAAGCCAAACCAAATTATCTGGCGGCTAGAGGTGATAGCGCCCGGCGCTGACGATCGCAGCAGCAATTCGTCGCCTGGCTGCGACGGTGTTGAGGGGTAATGACGGGACAGGTGGTATGGCAGCTGGTTTTCCGCTCGCAGGCAAAGCAAAAGCGACCCGGCTAGCATGGCTCGCTAGACGGTCTGCCGCGTCGGTGGCAAAGACGTTAGTGATATCGATCGCCAGGGCTAAATCCTGCGTTCGTCGAGCAGTCAGAAGTTTTTCAGTGCGCAGGATGGCGCTCTCCAGGGCATAAGTGTCGATCACGATATCAGTGATGTGAGCGAGGATTTCTTGCTCTTCAGCCAGATTTTTACCGTAAGTGGCCTGCGCGCTTCCGAGGGTGAAGGTTATCAGGCGCTTGGCCCGTTCCAACAATTGGCGGGCAGCAGCTAGTTCCGGAACAGGGTAACTGGAATTGACGGATGTCGTCCCGGTTAAAGTGGCCGCGATTCTTTCGTCAGCGAAGAGCGCAGCAGTAGCAGGATTTTTCAACAGACGGGTGGGAATAATGAGACGGTTGATTTCATTGGTGCCTTCGTAAATCCGGGTAATGCGGGCGTCGCGGTATGCGCGTTCCGCCGGAAATTCTTTTGAGTAGCCGTAGCCGCCATAGACTTGTAGTGCTTCGTCAACGACAAAAGCCAAAGCCTCGCTCGTCCAGACCTTATTAATAGAGCATTCGACAGCGAAACTTTCAATCGTCTTGAGAATCCCGAGCGGATCTGTTTCTGCAACCTGTTCGAGTGCTCGGTCGACGGCGCCAAGCGTGCGATAGACCATCGCATCGCCAACAAAACAACGTACGGCCATCTCGCCTAACTTCTGCTTGATGAGTCCAAATTCAGCGATGGCCCGCCCGAACTGTTGTCGCTCGACGCTGTATTGAACGGCTCGGCTTAAAGCCTGTTTGGCGGCTGCAAGATTGCGCGTACCCAGTTTGAGTCTACCAAGATTAAGCACATTGAACGCGACCTTGTGCCCTTCGCCAACATTCCCAAGCACGTTATCGATTGGTACGCGCACGTTTTCAAGAATGAGTGCAGTAGTGGACGAACCGTCTAATCCAAGTTTCGGTTCTTCGCGGCCACTGACGACGCCCATGCTACGTTCAACCAGAAAGGCTGTAAATTTCTGACCATCGACTTGAGCGAAGATGGTGAACAAGTCAGCAAAACCGCCATTCGTTATCCACATCTTTTGGCCGTTCAGGATGTAATGGCGACCGTCGGCAGCTAACGTCGCATTCGCGCGAGCGGCCAAGGCATCGGAGCCAGAGCCAGGTTCAGTCAGGGCGAAGGCGGCTACCCACTCGCCGCTTGCCAGCCGTGCTAGATAACGTTCTTTCTGGTCCTCAGTGCCAAAATAGACCAGCGGTAGAGTACCAATCGTTGTATGAGCGCCCAGTGATCCAGCAAACGAGGGCATGATGCCAATCTGTTCTCCTAGGTAAGCTGAGCTCACCTTATCCAGGTTGAGACCGCCGTACGCTTCCGGAATGTCAACTCGCAAAAGATCGAGTTCTCCTGCTTTGAGCAGCAACGATCGCGTGAGAGCCCAATCCTTCGCATAGATTTCCTGTTCTCGCGGCAGTACTTCTGTACGCATAAACTCGGCGGCGGATTGCCCCAACATCTTTTGCGCCGAGCTAAGATCTTCACGTGTGAATATCTCCGCCGGCGTGGGGTCGTGTACCAGAAACCGATCCCCACTAATTTCGAGGGTTACAGGAGTGGTGGACATGGTGTTCTATAATCTATCGGCCAAAATAGTTCGTGATTGTTAGCGAAAAAGGGTGCGGCAGCGAATATCAGTGGCGCGGACGATTGCCTTATTGACGCCGCGAAAATTAGATTGTATAAGAACCTACCGGACGGTCGGTAAGATACCATTAGTCATTTGTTTCCCACAAGTTTAGCCAAAATGAAGGCTCAGAAAAAAACAAGCAGCAACAATGAACGGCTGGCAGAGGTGTATCGCACGGCGGCCCAAATAATCTTGCGCAAAGGCTACGACGCGACCTCCGTCAACGATATCGCCAACGCTCTCGGCATGACCAAAGCAGGTCTCTATCACTACATTAGCGGCAAGAAAGAACTGCTCTTCGACATTATGACATTCGGTCTCGACGAACTGCGCGATGAATGTGTAAACCCTGCGGGTTCAATTAAGGACCCGACCGAGCGCCTCCACTTCATCATCACCAAGCACGCTGAACTCGTGACCAGGGGCCAGGGTGTTATTACCATCCTGGTTGATGAAATCACCGCCCTCACACCAGCCCAAAGCCGAAAGATTACGGCCCGTAAGCGCGATTACTTTGAGAAACTGAGAAACACGATTAGTCAGGTCAAGGAAGAAGGAAAACTCCAGGACATCAACGTTACGACGGCGGCGTTTAGCATCCTGGGGATGATCAATTGGCTTTCACGTTGGTACCGGCCCGAGGGTCCGTTGAGCCCCGACCAGATTGGTGAAGAGCTTTCCCGGATCGTTTTAAATGGCCTAATTCGTCCGGAAGCCCGCGGGCGTCATGGACTCAAGATCGTGAACTGATGAACATAGTAGTTTGTCTAAAACAAATTCTGGACCCGGAGATACCGGCGCGGGACTTTTCCGTCGATACAGAAAAGCTCGAGGCGAGGCAGGGTTCAGCTAGCCTGGTTACCAATATCTTTTGCGAGAACGCGCTCGAGACGGCCCTGCAATTCCGTGAACGGAGCGGGGGCGCCAAAATCACAGTTCTTTCCTATGGGCCAGCCTCCGCGGAAGACTCATTGCGCAAGGGATTGGCAATGAAAGCAGATGCGGCTGCTCTCGTGCTGAACGAAAGCGATACCAATCCTGATCCATTGCGAGTAGCACAAGTTCTCGCTGCCGCAATCAAAAAACTCGGCATCCCAGACCTGATCATGCTGGGCCGAGAGTCCGGCGACTGGGGGGTCGGACAAACTGGCGGGTTACTGGCGGAAGAACTCGGATTACCCTGCTTATCGTTCGTCGATCATATTGAAACCGTCGCTGGCCAGTTGTTGCTTAAACGGCAAACAGAAAGTGGCTGGGAACAATTCGAAGCTAAGCCTCCCGTCGTAGTAACAATCACCAACAACGAGTACAACGTACCTCGAATACCAAAGGTGCGCGACGTGATGTCATCATATCGGCAGCCACTCGAAACATGGAGGCCCGAAGATCTTGGTATCGCTGCCGAAACTACCAACCAATACTACGAAGTGGTGGAGCTGTTCGTGCCAGTGAAGGAAACGAGTTGCGAGTTTGCCCAGGGAGACTCGTTAAACGAAAGAGTGGAAGCTTTTGCTCAGCGCATCGTTGCAGTTATCAACACACTCTGAAGATCGCTCAATGAACGACGTCGTAATCACGTTTCTATCTACCACTTTTGATAAAGCCGCACAGGGACTGGCTGGCGAAGGACGACGTCTCGCTGACAGTCTGGGGGTACGACTGCACGCGGTTGTCGTCGGCAAACCTGAGGCGGACTTCACCGCGAACCTGTCACGAGTGGCCGATAAGCTGGTGTTCGTGGATCAATCCGAATTGTCGCTATATCAACCTGAGACGTACCTGACCGCACTCACGCAACTCTTTCAAACGCTATCGGCCAACACGCTGCTGCTGGGCAATGACACTTATAGTCAGGAGCTTGCGCCCCGGCTCGCCCACCGGCTCGGCGGTAGCGCCGTTGGAGATGCGGTGGCGTTACGCGTCGTCGATGACAAGTTCCTCGTTACTCGTCAAGTCTATGGCGGCAAAGCGCAAGCTGTGATCGAATTGAAGCGTCGTCCGGCCGTCGTCTGGTTGCGTGCGCGCGCGTTCTCTCCCACCTCGCCTCGAGACGTGCAAGGCGAGATCTCGCAGTTAACCTTGGCGCTGCAACCGGACACGCGCACGCGCCTTATCGAACAGAAGCGTGAAGAGCAGGGCGAAGTCCGACTTGAAGAGGCGCGCGTCATAGTTTCAGGAGGCCGGGGCATCGGTGGTCCTGAGCCTTTTGAGAGCGAACTGAAACCACTAGCTGAATTGATGGGCGCACAAATGGCGGCGTCGCGGGCCGCTTGTGATGCCGGTTGGGTGTTACCAACCTGGCAAGTTGGACAGACGGGTAAGAAGGTTTCACCCGACTTATACCTGGCGATTGCTATCACCGGCGCCAGTCAACACATGGCGGGTATCTCTGAAGCAAAGACCATCGCGGCCATCAATACAGACCCGGACGCTCCGATCTTTAAACACTCTCGTTTTGGCATTGTCGAGGATTATCGCAAGGTCGTGCCATTGCTACGCGAGAAGTTGTCCGAGTTGCGTAAGTAATAGAACAATTTTTGATTTTTGATTTTTGACTTTTGATTGGCTTAAGAAGAGAACCTTAGTCATCAAGCACAATCAAAAATCAAAACTCCACCAAGATGAATCCAGCCGAAGCCTCGCGTCAGATCTACTGGAACATCACCCACATCTGGGTAATGTACCTGTTGCTCATCCCCACGCTGGTCGTTGCCGGTTACGGAGTTTACCGACACCTCCAGCGTTGGCGTCGAGGTCTGCCGGCCACGCGTCTGGATCAACCGGGCCGACGCGTGCGGTTGTTGCTGCAACACGCCGCCGCCCAGTCTCGGACCGCCCGCGATGTGTATGCCGGGCTATTTCACTCTTTCATCAGTTACGGATTCGTGGTGCTGACGATCGCCACCACTGTCGTGGCGTTGGACGCAGACTTTGGCACCACCATTATGCGCGGCTGGTTCTATCTCTACTTCCAGTCGTTCATCGTCGACCTATTTGGTGTCCTGGTGATGATAGGGATTCTCCTGGCTGTTGCCCGACGTTATTTCACGCGGCCGCGAAAGTTGGTCTACACAAACGAAGCAACACTTATCCTGGCAGTCATCTTTTTAATGTGCTTACAGGGCTTTGCGCTCGAGGGCTGGCGTATCGCCGTCACGAACGACCCCTGGGCAGCTTGGTCGCCGTTCGGCAACCTGGTGGCTCAGGCTTCCCAAGGAGTCATGAGCAAAACGCAAATGCGTTCCGCGCACCTCGGAGTGTGGTGGTTTCATCTGGTTACGGTCTTTTGCTTTATCGCCTGGGCGCCATACACAAAGATGATTCACGTGGTAACGGCGCCGCTAAACATCTACACGGCCAACCTTGCTCCGTTGGGTGCCTCTCTAAAAACGATTGACTTCGAAAAAGCGGAATCCTTTGGCGTCAATTCACTGGCCAGATTTACCTGGAAGGACCTGCTCGATCTGGACGCCTGCACCGAGTGTGGCCGTTGCGTGGCAGTCTGTCCGGCGAATAACGTGGGCAAAGAGCTTTCACCCCGTGATCTGATCCTGCAACTACGCAATTTGAGTGCGATCTCAAGTAACGGTGGACCAATCATCGGCGCCAGTCCGGCAATCTCGCCCAACGCGCTCTGGCAGTGCACAACCTGTGCTGCGTGTATGGAAGCCTGCCCGGTCTTTATCGAACAGATGCCGAAGATCGTTGACATGCGTCGTTTCCTGGTGATGGAAGAAGCTGATTTTCCCGACACAATGCAGGCAGCAGTGATGTCTTTGGAGAAACGAGGACACCCCTTCAGCGGCACCCAGGCAACGCGGGTCGATTGGACCAAGGGCCTGGAAATCAAGCATGTCAGTGAACTTGCGGACGCCGAAGTGCTCCTCTGGGTTGGCTGTGGTGGCGCGTTAGTCGAACGAAACCAGGCCGTTACCCGGGCCACGGCCCAGTTGCTCGCTCAGGCCGGAGTCAAGTTTGCGATTATGGGCCGGGACGAGAAGTGCTCAGGAGATCCGGCGCGACGCATTGGCAACGAGTTTCTCTTTGAAACGCTGGTGCGAGAGAACGCCGCGAATTTGAACAAGTACCAGGTGCGCAAAGTGATCACTGCTTGTCCACACTGCTTCAACACCTTCAAAAATGAGTATCCCCAGTACGGGGCCAGCTTTGAGGTTCTTCACCATAGTGAGTACCTGGCGGGCCTCGTCGAGGCGGGCAAGATAAAGCCTACCGCCGCATCCGACTGCAAGGTTACCTTTCACGATCCCTGTTACCTTGGCAGGCAAAACGGTGTCTATGATGCGCCCCGCCAGTTGGTCCAGATCTCGATCAGGGATAAAGCGATCGAGATGGAACGAAGTCGCAACCAGAGTTTTTGTTGCGGTGGCGGCGGCGGCATGAGTTTCATTGAAGAACCAGCAAACCTACGAGTCAATCAAGAACGAGCGCGTGAAGCGTTGGCAACCGGTGCTGATGTCCTGGCAGTAGGTTGTCCCTTCTGCCTCACGATGATGGAAGACGGCGTGAACGCTCAAAAGCAGGATCGGGAGATGCGAGTATTGGACGTGGCCGAGTTACTTTGGGAAGCCTCGCGCCAGGTCAACGTTTGAAGCGAAAGGTAGAACGAATGACGCGACCAATTACTGAACTTTTCGATCTGTCCGGAAGAGTGGCTATCGTCACCGAAGGTGCACGAGGCCTGGGCAAGGAGATGGCCGAAGGACTGGCCGAGGCGGGCGCCTCCCTCATGCTTTGTGCCCGTCGTGATGAATGGCTAACCCCGACCGTAACTGAGTTTCGTGAACGCGGCTTTAAATGCGAGGGCCAACTTTGTGACGTGGCCAATCCTGAGCGAGTACAACAAGTTGTCGATCGGACGATTGAAAGCTATGGGCAGATCGATATTCTGATCAATAACGCAGGTATTTCCTGGGGTGAGCGACCGGAAAAGATGCCCCTTGAAAAGTGGCTAAAGGTGATTGACATTAATTTGACTGGTGCTTTTCTGTTTTCCCAAGCGGCAGGACGTGAGATGCTGAAGCGGGCATACGGTCGCATCATCAATGTGACGTCTGTTTCAGGTATAAAGTCGTCGGCGGTGGGTCCATTCTATGCGGGTTATGCTGCCAGCAAAGCCGGACTGTTTGGGCTAACTCGTGAACTTGCCGCTTCGTGGGGTAGACAAGGGATTCGCGTTAACGGCATCGCGCCCGGTTTCTTCCATTCCCGATTGGCCGATGGCGCACTGGAACTGGCTGAGCCTCGGATCAAAGAGGTGAATCCCATCCCCAGAGTCGGCGATCAAGGTGAACTGAAGGGTGTCGCTGTCTTTCTCGCGTCAGATGCTTCAAACTACATCACCGGACAGACCATTGTTGTCGATGGCGGTCGCTCGATTGTCTAACCGGAGAACTCAATGAGCAGCGCGAAACAAGTTAACGAAAGTCCTTCACCCTATGCCGCAAGACCGTGGCTAAAACACTATGACTACTGGGTGCAGCCGCACCTCAACTATCCCTGCCGGCCACTCTACGAGATTCTGCGTTCGGCGACCTCCGAGGTACCTGACGCAACCGCTACGGTCTTTCTCACTGCCAAGCTAACCTTTGCTGAAATAAAAGAGCGGGCAGATAAATTTGCCACTGCGTTGGTCCAACTGGGTATTAAACAGCATGACCGGGTTGGCATCATGCTGCCCAACTGTCCGCAGTATCTGATTGCCGCCTTTGCGGTATTTCGCCTGGGCGCGATTGTCGTCAACGTGAACCCTCTCTATACGCCGCGTGAGTTGACAGTCGTAGCCAAAGACTCAGGGATGAGCGCTTTGATCGTGCTCGACTTGATGATGCCGGTCGCCAACGCAGTGCGCCAGCAGAGTGAGGAGCCAATCATTCCCACCGTGATCGTCACCTCAGCGATGGAGTATTCGCCGATGGCCCTGCCCTGTCCGCACTTCGATGACACGCAACGGTTTGCCGACTTGCTTGCCGGCGTTACCGAGATTCGTTTGCCGATTGTCTCAATCGATCCGGAAAAGGATGTAGCGGTACTGCAGTATACGGGCGGCACAACCGGAACACCGAAAGGCGCGATGCTGACTCACTACAACATCTTCGCCAACGTGGTCCAAACGGAAGGGTGGGTCACTCGCCCGGGTCGCCGCGGCGAACATACCTTTCTACTGGTAATTCCCTTCTTTCACATTTATGGCTTCACCGTCGGTATGATCAGCGGCGTTTGGCATGGTGTTCGGCAAGTGTTGATTCCCAAGTACGATGTTGAAGCCTTACTCGTAGCCATTCGGGATTACACGCCTACTTACTTTCCTGCGGTGCCAACGATCTACATCTCTTTACTCAATCATCCGCGCGCTAAGGAGTACGGGCTGGACCGGGTCCGGGCCTTCAACAGCGGATCGGCGCCGCTGCCGATTGAAGTACTCGAACAGTTTGAGCTAATGACGGGTGGCACACTGTGTGAAGGGTACGGTCTATCTGAAGCCTCGCCCGTTACGCATTCCACCGCCTCACTCGCGAAGCGCAAACCGGGAAGCATCGGCCTGCCGTTACCGGATACGGAAATAAAAATTGTGGATCTGGAGAGCGGCACACACGAAGTACCGCTCGGCGCGGAAGGTGAACTCTGTATTGCCGGTCCACAAGTGATGCTTGGATACTGGAACCAGCCGGCAGAGACTGCCATTGCGTTGCGCAAGGATGATAGCGGGCGCACCTGGCTCTACACCGGCGACGTGGCACGCATGGATGAAGACGGCTATTGCTACATTGTCCAACGCAAGAAGGACATGATCATTGTCAGCGGTTTCAACGTCTACCCATCAGAGGTGGAAGCTGTGCTTTACACTCACCCGGCTGTGATGGAAGCAGCTGTAATTGGGGTGCCCGACTCATATCGTGGCGAATGTGTGAAGGCTTGCATCGTGCTCAAAAAAGGGATGAGTGCTTCCGTGGAGGAGTTGAAGGCTCATTGTGAGAAGGACCTGGCCGAGTTCAAAATCCCGCGCTTGATCGATATTCGTGAGAGTCTACCAAAGACCGCCGTGGGAAAAATTCTACATCGGGTTCTGCGAGAAGAGGGTCAAAACAAGTAGTTTCGGGTATTGCGGCGCTCCGGTAGGAGCGACATGTTTATAGCCACCGCACCACCGCATCACAAATTTAGCTCTCGCTCCGGTAGGAGCGACATGTCTGAAACAATTCATATTGCGCTCCGCTGGAGCGCACCGGCTTGTGTTGGCGCAGAGCTATAAACATCGTGCTCCTACCGGAGCACACACACCTTTGTGTTTGGACCGCAAACTCGTATTAAGGAACAAACTCTATGCAACTGCTTGAAGACAAAGTCGCCATTATTACTGGTGCGGCACGTGGCATCGGTCGCGCCTGTGCTGAGACTTTTGCAGCTCATGGCGCGCGAGTGGTCCTTTCCGATATCGATGCTGATCTAACGCGGGCAGCTGCGACCTCTATCAACGACTCCGAGACTCTCGCCTACCCGGGTGACGTCACTAATCCGATGTTTGCGCCGAGCCTGGTGAAGGCTACGCTGGAACGCTTTGGGCGCATCGACGCGATCGTCAACAACGCGGGCTATACCTGGGACGGCACCATCCACAAGATGTCTGACGAGCAGTGGCAGGCAATGCTTGAGGTCCACCTAACCGCTCCCTTTCGCATTATTCGCGCTGCTTCCGAATACTTGCGGGAAACCGCAAAGCGGGAAAAGGAGACATCAGGTCGCGCCACTGCTCGTAAGATCGTAAATGTGTCATCAACTACGGGCACTCGGGGTAATGCCGGACAGACAAACTACGCTGCGGGCAAGGCGGGCATCATCGGTGTTACCAAGACGCTTGCGAAGGAGTGGGGTCAATTCAATATCCAGGTCAACGCCGTCGCCTTTGGCTTTATTGAAACCAGATTGACTCAAGCGAAGGAGCATGGCGAACACATCTCTCGCGAAGCAGCAGAGATTGCGCTCGGCATACCACAGGCGAATCGCGACATTGCTTTTAGGTTGATTCCCATGGGCCGTGGCGGCACGCCAGCGGAGGCCGCTGGTGCAGTTCTCTTCTTTGCCTCACCGTTAAGTGATTACGTTTCCGGTCAAGTACTCGAAGTTACCGGTGGCTTGTAAAAGGTGGCGTATGAGTGCAAAACGAACCCTTGAGGATCAAAATGCGCGGGCCCGATTACGACGCTCAATGAGTGGCCTGGAGTATATGCAAGCACTGGCGAAGGGTGAAATTCCGCAATCGGGGATGGGAGAGCTCCTGGGCTTTCGTCTCGCCGAAGTCGGCGAGGGTCGAGCAGTGGTCGTCATCACTCCAGGGGAACACCACTACAACGGGCTGGGTATCGTTCACGGTGGACTCGCGGCGACGCTGCTCGATTCAGCTCTCGGTGTCGCCATCAACACCATGGTGCCCACCGGACAAGCCTTCGCCACGTTAGAAATGAAGATCGACTATGTGCGGCCTATCCGCGGCGGGGTCGGTGAATTGCGGTGTGTGGGAAATGTCATTCATGTCGGCGGACGAGTGGCCACCGCTGAAGGTCGAGTCGAAGACGCAAAAGGAACACTTTATGCCCATGGCACGGCGACGTGCATGCTGTTCCGCCAACGCTCAAGCGATGGAGAAAGTAAATCAGATGAGTAGCACTGACCCCTACTGCGGTTTTGCGGTCTCGCCTGGAGCAAGAGAACTCTATCAACGCCTCGACACATTCATAACGACTCACGTCTATCCAAACGAAGAACGGTTCCGTCAGCAAATAGAAGCTGACCGCTGGCACGCGGCGCCCATTACGGAAGAACTAAAAACGAAGGCTCGCGCGGAAGGATTGTGGAACCTGTTTTTACCTGAAAGTGATTATGGGGCGAAGCTCTCGAACCTTGAATATGCGCCGATGGCCGAGTTGATGGGACGTTCGCCGGGGTTCGCACCTGAGATCTTTAATTGTAGCGCGCCTGACACAGGCAACATGGAAGTACTGGTTCGTTATGGCACTACCCAGCAAAAGGAACGTTGGCTGCGCCCGTTGCTCAACGGCCAGATTCGCTCCTGTTTCGCGATGACCGAACCCGACGTCGCATCCTCCGACGCCACCAACATTCGTTCCACTATCACCCGCGATGGCGACGAGTATGTGATTAATGGGCGCAAGTGGTGGACCAGCGGCGCCGGCGACCCTCGTTGTCAGATCGCCATCTTCATGGGTAAGACTGATCCCAACGCAGCGAAGCACCGGCAACAGTCGATGATTCTTGTGCCCATGGATACGCCGGGCGTGCGGATCGTGCGGCTGTTGTCAGTTTATGGTTACGACGACGCGCCCCACGGTCACGCTGAGGTTGTCTTTGACAATGTGCGCGTACCCGTAAGCAACTTGCTGCTGGGAGAGGGGCGTGGCTTTGAAATCGCGCAAGGCCGGCTTGGCCCAGGCCGGATTCATCATTGCATGCGTCTCATCGGGATGTCGGAACGGGCGCTGCAAGCGATGTGTTTCCGTGTATTGCGCAGGCAAGCGTTTGGTAAAGCCCTGGCGGAACAAGGAACCATTCGCGCTGACATTGCCCAATCACGAACCGAGATCGATCAGGCCAGGTTACTGACGATGAGGGCTGCCCAGCTGATGGATTCAGTTGGAAACAAGGAAGCGCGCGCAGAAATTGCGATGATCAAAGTCGTCGCGCCCAACCTGGCGTTGCGGGTTATTGACCGGGCTGTACAGGCTCACGGCGGCGCGGGCGTTTCCGACGATTTCCTGCTGGCCCGCGCCTGGGCCCATGCGCGCACCCTTAGATTAGCTGATGGTCCAGACGAAGTTCATCTCGAGGCGCTTGCGCGATTGGAGTTAAACAAGTACCAGCGACCGGATGAGGTACAATGACCACTATCGAAAGTGTGGCGCAACTGCAGGAGTATGTCGGCCGCGAGGTGGCGGTCAGTGAGTGGTTCGAAGTGGCCCAAGATCGCATTAACGCCTTCGCCGAAACCACTGAAGACCGGCAATGGATTCATACGGATCCAGCCCGGGCCGCGCGCGAATCACCTTATAAAGAGACGATTGCTCACGGCTTTCTCACGCTCTCTTTATTGAGCGAGCTAATGAAAAGAGCGATCTCGGTGCAAGGTGTGCGGCTGGGTATCAACTATGGTTTGAATCGAGTGCGATTCATTTCTCCGGTCCCGGCGGGCTCCAGAATTCGCGGA
>Ga0126377_10002835_pt1 | contig 12103 bp, 7 predicted proteins | sample PanSoiMetPlot_22_FD_92647 | JGI IMG/M metagenome (GOLD analysis project Ga0126377, IMG submission 92647) | Tropical forest soil microbial communities from Panama - MetaG Plot_22 | ecosystem: Environmental > Terrestrial > Soil > Tropical forest > Bulk soil | place: Panama | collected 2016-02-17
GCGCGACGGATTTCGAGCGCCACTGCGAGGCACTGCTCAACCGGCTCGCGCGCCCCATTCAGCAGGCGCTCCGCGATGCACGACTGCGCACCGCTGAACTGGATGAAATAGTGCTGGTTGGCGGGGCCACGCGCATGCCTGCGGTACGCAAGCTGGTCACGAAGCTGTTCGGGCGGTTTCCGCTCGTCGAGATCAACCCCGACGAAGCGATTGCCGAAGGCGCAGCGATCCAGGCAGCACTCAAGGCACGCAATGCCGCGCTCGGCGACGTCGTCATGACGGACGTCTGCCCGTATTCGATGGGTGTCGAGATAGCGCGCCCCATCGAGGGCGACAGGTTCGAAACCGGCCTGTACTCGCCGATCCTCGAACGCAACAGCCACATACCCATCAGTCGCGAAGGGCGCTTCCACACCCTGCAGGACAACCAGCAGGCAGTGAACCTGCGGGTATTTCAGGGCGAAAACCCGCTGGTCAGAAACAACATCTTCCTCGGCGAACTGAACGTGAAGGTGCCGAAAGCTCCCGCGGGGCGCGAATGCATCGACGTGCGTTTCACCTACGATCTCGATGGCCTGCTGGAGGTCGAAGTGACCGTCGTATCAAGCGGCTCCCGGCAGCGGCTGGTGATCGAGCACAATCCGGGCGTACTGTCGAAGGAGGAAATCGAGCGTCGCTTCGCTGCGCTCGCCAGGCTCAAGCTGCATCCGCGCGACGATCTCGACAACAAGCAGGTGCTGGCGCGGGCCGAGCGCCTCTACGAGGAATCGCTGGGGGCCATGCGCGATGCAATCTCGGACAGGCTCGCGCTGTTCCAGAGCGTGGTGAACCGGCAGCAGCGCCAGGAAATCGCGCGGGCTCGTGCGGAATTCGAAGCCTTCCTGAACCAGATCGAGGCGAGCGGGTAACACCGTGGACATCTGGAACATTCTCGGCATCGAGCCCACGCCCGATGAACGCGCCATCAAGCGGGCCTATGCGGCGCGCCTGAAAGTCACGTCGCCGGAAGACCACCCGGCGGAATACATGCAGCTGCGCGACGCATACGAAGGAGCAAAGCAGCAGGCTCTGATGCGGCGTTTCGCGGCAGCGCAGGCAGCCCAGGCTGCATCTGCGGAAACGCAGACCGCCCCGCCCGAATCGCCGTCATCGGCGCCCGCGACTCCGGAGCTCCCGCCACAGTATCAGGTACTCGACAGGATGTTCCTGTTGCTCAAAACCGGCGACAGGGATGGCTTCCTGCGCGCGCTCGGGCAGGAACTGGCGGGAGATATGTTCGCCACGCTCGATGACCGTCATGAGCTGATCGGCAATGTGGCCGTCATGCTGCTGCATCTCGACCCTCCGGATCCGGAGTTGTCTGCGAGGGTCGCCGAACTCGTGGAAGCGCGCGAGCACGAGAACCTCTTCGAGGGCGACCACCGGTTCCGGCATGCATACGCTGTCCTGCTCCATAACTACGGCAGGTTCCGGGCGGCACAGACCACCGCGCACTCCAGCATCGAGGTCGCGCCGGGCTACCTGCATGTGTATCACGTGCTCACTTCGCCGTTCGATGCGGAGCGATTGGGCGCACTCATGCGCTCACAGACCTATCACCGCCTGGCCGAGCGCATCCTCGAACGCGCCCGCACGGACGACACCATCGTCATTCCCGCGGCGAATCGCGAATGGTGGGATCGCACCACCATGCGAGGACAGCCTCAGCCCGAAGCAGCGCCACGACCGGCACCTCAGCCCACGTACACGCCCGACAGGCCGCGAGTGCCGTTCTTTCTGATCTTCGTCGTCATCATGGGATTGGCGCGGATGATTGCTGCCATCAATTCCGAGGACACGCCATCGCCGCGGGCCGTCGAAGAGATTCTGCGGGAGCAGCGGGCCCAGGACGCCCTGCCCGATCTCGGCAGCGCAACCCGGTGCGATCCTCTCACGCAGCGGCAGCTGGACAGCTACCTGGAACACAAGCGCGGGCGGCCGGCGTCACCTGGAAATCCAGGCCCACAGCAGCAGCAGTTCGACCAGGCGAACGAGAGCATCGATTTGACTACCGGCAGCGGCAGCACGCCACAGCCACCATTCACCAGCAGGCCGGAGGACTTCGATCCAGTCCTCGAATTGTTTCGCAAGCGATGCAGGGGCACTGCGCCGTAAGTCACGCCGGGCGAATGAGCCACTGACCGGGCCGCGACTCCGCCGGACAGCTATCGCTCACGCGTGCGGTCAGGGATCGCGATGCACAGGCTGTCCGCTGTGGTAACGTGCCGTTCGAGAGGCACATCGATGGCCATCTACCTCTGTCACGAGCAACCCGATCTGTACGATTTCGCAGCGTGCGTCGTGCAGGCGCGTCCGGGTGCGCTGCTGCTCGATCGCTCGGCGCTGCACCCGGGCGGCGGCGGTCAGGTTGCGGATCGTGCACTCGCATCCGTCGGTGGAGAAACGCTGCAGATCACCGGCGTGCAGCCGGAAGGCGATGCTCACTGGCACCTGCTGGACCGCGATGTCTCGCTCAGCCCGGGCGACCAGATCGAGGTCCACGTGGATCGCGCGCATCGCTCGCGCGTAGCGCAGCTCCACACCGCAACGCACATTCTCAATGCGCTGGTATTCCAGCGTTTTGCGGGCGCCCTGGTTACGGGCGCCCAGATCAGCGCCGACGGCACGGCGCGCATGGACTTCGATCTGCCAAATGTCGACAACGACCATCTGCGCGCACTGGAACCGGACATCAATGACATCATCCGGCAGGGCCTGGATGTCAACGCGATCTACGTGTCCACGCAGGAGGCCGAACGGGAGCCGGGACTGATCAGGAGCATGTCGGTCGCACCGCCGCCGACACCCGATGGCCGCCTGCGGGTCATCGATATCGTCGGTCTCGATCGCCAGGCGTGCGGCGGTACGCACCTCACCAACACCGGGCAATGCGCGCGCATCGCGGTCACGAAAGTCGAAAACAAGGGCCGACAGAACCGCCGCGTGCGCATCGCGCTGGTGGAGACCTGAGACAACCCGGGGCGCAATCCCGGAAACAGATGGCGCTGCGGAACTGTCGCGGCGAATCCGGGAATTTGCGAGGTCCGCCGGCATCCGGAGCGGTCCGGACGCCGGCAGCTCTGCAGATCAGGTGATCGAGGCGCGGTAGATGCCTTCCATCGTGGTGCCGAGCGTCGTGTTGAAATCAGCATCCGACTGCTGTGCCGACAGGCCTTCCGCCAGCGCACGCGAGAAGCTCGCGGTCAGCCCGTGGTTCTTCGCGAGCAGCGAGTTCGCTTCTTCGCGCGAATATCCGCCGGACAACGCGACCACTCTCAGCACCTTCGGATTCGAAATCAGGTCGGCATAGAGATTGGCCTTGGTCGGAATGGTGAGCTTCAGCATTACCTGCTGATTGGGACCGAGCGCAGCGAGTTCCTTCTGGATCGCAGCCTTCAGCATCTCTTCGGCCTGATCCTTGTTCGGCGTCTTGATATCGACTTCCGGCTCGATGATGGGCATGAGACCGGCGGCCAGTATCTGCTTGCCGAAGTCGAACTGTTGCTTCACGACTTCATTGATACCGGCGGCGTCCGCCTTCTTGATGACCGAGCGCATCTTGGTACCGAACACGTTCTTGGCTTTCGCTCGGGCCAGCAGCGCATCGAGGCCTGGCATCGGCTTCATGAGCTGCATGCCGTTCTTCTCTTCGGCAAGACCCTTGTCGACCTTCAGGAACGGCACGATGCCCTTCACTTCCCAGAGGTACGTCGGCGTCGGCTTGCCGAGGATGTCGCGGTCCATGGTGTTTTCGAACAGGATCGCGCCGATCAGCCGTTCGTTGAAAGCAGGGCTGGTGATGATGCGGGTGCGCATCTGGTGCACCACGTCATACATCCCCTGTTCGTTGGTCCACGCGCTCTCGCTGACACCGTACTGCGCCAGCGCCTTCGGTGTGCTGCCGCCGCTCTGGTCGAGCGCCGCAATGAATCCCTTGCCGGTCTTGATCTTCTGTAACTGCTGGTCGTATGTGCTCACAATTGCTCCTGGGTAGGCCCCCTGACGAATCCCGGCCGCGGATGCGGCCCCTGTTTCATTGCATCGGGAAGGCCGGGATTCTACCCGGAACGGACGCCGGGAAGCGCAGAAAACCTGACGACACCGGGGCCCGGTCAGGCACCGGAGGAGCCAGTCAGTGCAACCGGTTACCTTGCTGATTTCTCCAGTACGGTAAGGCAGACGCGTCGCGCTGACTATTCACAAAAAGGCCACGCACCGCAGTGGGTGGCCCCTGGTTTCTGCAGATGAACCTCAGCGGATAACGCGTGCGCCCTTGCCCTTCATCGCCGCTTCGACTTCCTCGACGCGCACCATCGAGGTGTCGCCAGGGGTCGTCATGGCCAGCGCACCGTGAGCCGCACCGTACTCGACCGCGGCCTGCGGACCCTTGCCCTCGAGGAACCCGTACGCCAGTCCCGAGGCGAAGCCATCACCGCCGCCGACGCGATCGTAGATCTCGAGATTGTCGCGCTTCATCGACTCATAGATGGTGCCGTCGTACCAGAGGATCGCAGACCAGTCGTTGATCGACGCGGTCTTCGCATTGCGCAGCGTGGTTGCCGCCACCTTGAAGTTCGGGAATTCCTTCACCGCCGACTTGATCATGTTGGCGAAGGAATCGGTTTCGATGTTGGTGAGATGCTCATCCGCACCTTCGACCTGGAAACCCAGGCACGCGGTGAAGTCTTCTTCGTTGCCGATCATCACGTCGACGTACTTCGCGATTTCGCGATTGACGCGTTGCGCCGCGTCCTTGCCGCCCTGGCTCTTCCACAGCGAAGCGCGATAGTTCAGATCGTAGGCAACGATGGTGCCGTACTTCTTCGCGACCTGAACCGCTTCGATCACGGCCTCGGCCGTGTTCGATGCCAGCGCCGCGAAGATGCCGCCGGTGTGAAACCAGCGTACGCCTTCTTCACCGAAGATCTTTTCCCAGTTGAACTCGCCCGGCTTGATCTGCGACGCGGCCGAGTGACCACGGTCCGAGCAGCCGAGCGCCGGACGCACGCCGAAACCCTTCTCGGTGAAATTGAGACCGACGCGCGTGTTCCTGCCCAGGCCGTCGAAGTCACGCCACACGACGTGCGACATGTCGACGCCGCCCTGCATGATCAGGTCTTCGACCAGCCAGCCGAGATCGTTCTTCGGCAGCGCCGTCGCGACCATCGCGCGCTTCTGCCAGCACTTGCGCATCGCGCGCGACACGTTGTACTCGCCGCCGCCTTCCCACACCTGGAAGCTGCGCGCATTGCGCACGCGGCCAAAACCCGGATCGAAACGCAGCATCACTTCGCCGAAGGACGCACAGTCCCACTTGGTTTCGGCGGCAGACTTGATCTTCAACTGAGCCATGGTTCCCCCGACAGGAAAGAAGCGGTCAGCGGCTGGCGGTCAGCGGTTCGGAGATTGAAAACGCCACGCGCGGCTTCCGCCGAAAAAATCACTTGCGGGCCAGTTCGGCCTTGATGGTCTTGATGAGCTGCACGGTATCGCGGACCTTCTTCTCGATACCCGCATAGTCCTTGGCCTTGAGCAGCTCCTTCGTGATCAGGTTGCTGCCGATGCCGGCCGCGACGATGCCGGCGCCGAACCACTTGCGCAGCGACTCTTCCGTCGGCTCAACGCCGCCGGTCGGCATGATGCGGGTCCACGGCATCGGGCCCATGACGTTCTTGACGAACTCGGGACCGCCCACGGACGAGCCGGGAAATACCTTGACGATTTCACAGCCCAGTTCCTGCGCGTCGCCGATCTCGGTGGCCGAGCCACAGCCGGGGCTGTAAGGAATGGCGCGGCGGTTGCAGACTTTTGCCACGTCTGCATTGAGCAGCGGGCCCACGACGAATTTCGCGCCGTTGGCGATATAGATACCGGCAGTCGGAGCATCGACGATCGAACCCACGCCCATGATCACGGACGGATCGGCCTTGGCGAAGTGCCGGGTCACTTCGTAGAACACATGGGACGCAAAGTCGCCGCGGTTGGTGAACTCGATGCACTTGGCGCCGCCGTTCGCGCACGCCTGGATCACGTTCTTGCAGACGTCCACATCCGGGTCATAGAACACCGGAATCACGCCTTGCTCCATCATCGCCGCCAGGACGGTCAAGCGATCCTTGATCATCGAGCTGTCTCCCGAGAGGAAAAATGTGCGAACCGGCGGGCGCCGTCCGCGGGGGCGCCATTCTCGGCCAATCGGCCTCATATCCGCAACGGGGAGACGGTCGGTTCCGGCGAAAAAACCTTCTCGCTAAGTCACTGGCCGATAAGGGAATCGGTACGACTTATGGGGGGAATCCATGAAAAATGACACCGGTGGCGAAATCGCGACACAAGGTCGACAAAATCGCCTTGCGCCGACCTCACGGTCGAATGGACACGGAATCCAGAACGACACCGGGAGCGATGCCGTACACATTCAGGATGTGTTCGCCGGGTGCGGCAACATTCACCCGGGTGGCAATCTGTCGTTCGCCATTCAGGACGCCCTGTGCCCATTCCGGGCCGCCATCGGGAGTGTCCAGCACGACAGTGACGGGTGGTTGCGAATCGAGACTCACGGCCAGCTGCAACGGTGCGGCAGCATCCAACGGATGGGTCGGCAAGATTCGCAGCACGACTTCGAACACGCCTGTGGACGCGGAGGCAACCTTGTACTGAAGACGCGGCGCCTGATCACGAATGCGGCTCGCAGTGATCGGCTGCATGCGGGTCGGCGTGAGCATCAACGCAGCACCGCTCGACCCCAATCCCGGGACCTCAATCCAGCTCGCTCCGCCCCGCCCTGACCGCCGCGCCGCGAACCGCCGCGCATCGAACTGCACGATCGGCTGCGCGTCGTGATCTGCGACTGATGCCGCGTCGAACTGCGGGATCTGCCACGGTTCGATACGCATGCTCGCCCAGTGAGTGTCTGCGGGCTCGAGGCGCACGAAGTTGCGCCACTTGCCGGCGCTCACTTCACCGAACATCCGCGTTGCTTCGCGCAATGCCGCGTCCGCCTGCATCGCACGTGTCGTCAATGCCGGCACCGCTGCTTCCCCACGAAGCTGTGCGAGGGCCGCGCGTTCGCCATGAAAGTAGCGCTCGTTGGCCAGTGCCGCACCTGTCACGGGATATCCGACCAGCTGATAGAACGCGGCACGCTGCTCCGTCGGCAGTGCCCGCTGCACCGCATCGGCGCGTGAACGCAGGCGTGCAAACGCCGCGAGTCGCGAATCGATGCGCGAATCTGACCACCCGGACGGCCGCGGCGTCTCGCGCGGCAACCACCACTGCAGGTGCTCGGGCTTGCGTGCGAAGTTGAGCACGTAGTATTCGGACAGGACCGACGCGATCTCCGCGGCGTGTTCACGACCGAACTCACGCGCCGCCCACTCATCGAGGAACTGTGGCAGGTTGTCGGCGCGCCAACGATCGATATTCCACGCCATCTGCAGAAAGAACTCCGTGGCGATCTCGGCCGGCTTGATGTCGCCGACGTTGGCAATCCATACGCGATCGGCACCGCGCTCGTAGGACTTGCGCATCTCCGACCAGATCAATGCCGGTGGCGTCGTATTGAGCCACAGGTACGCAAGCGGCCGGCCGAGGTAGGAAACATGGTAGTAGACACCGAAGCCTCCGCTGCGGTGTCGCTCGCTTGCGCCGGCAAAGCTGCGGACGTAGCCGAAGTTGTCGTCGGGCCACACGAGGGTGACGTCATCGGGAACCTCGAGCCCGCCTCGCAGCACTTCGAGCACTTCCTTGTACGCGCAGAAGATCTGCGGTGCGTTCGATGCGCCACGCTGATCGAGCAGGGCCCGCTGGTCGCGGAAGATCGTCTGCAACAGGCCGATCTGCTGCTCGCGCGTCTGCACTCCCTGCATGGCAGAGTCGTGAATGCCGCGCATCCCGAGCGTGTACAGGTTCTCGTAGCCCCCGTTGCTCTGAACACGCTCCCGCCAGTACGCGAGCACGTCGTCCCGGTTGGTGACGTAGTTGTATTTCTCCGGCGACTCCTGCCACTCGCCGACGTTATTGCGCAGCATGGGCTCGGCATGCGATGAGCCCATCACGATGGCGTAGTCGTCGGCGAGCGCGGCGTTGCGCGGATCGGCATTGAACGGCGGCGTGCCAGGATGCATGGCCGGCCAGAGCGTGTTCGCTTTCAGGCGCAGCAGCAGCTCAAAAACACGTGCGTAGGTTTTCGGGCCGATCCCGCCGTGCTCTGGCTCGAAATTCGTCGCGGCCCAGGGCTGCAATCCCCAGTCTTCGTCGTTGATGAAGATGCCGCGATATCTCACCGAAGGCGGGCCGAAGCGGCGCGTGCCCGCGTCGACGTACAGCGCGGACCTGTGCTCAGGCGTGACGTCGGCCCACCAGTACCACGGCGACACACCGATGGCCTGTGACAACTCGTACAGACCGTACGCCGTGCCGCGCCGATCGCTGCCGACGATCACCAGTGCACTTGAGACACCCGGCCAAGGCTGCGACACGGTGGCAATCAGGAACGTTTCCCAGCGGCCACGCAACGCCGCAACGTCAAGCTTGCCCTTTGCGATCAACTGCTCCAGCAGCGCATTCCTGCCCAAGGTGCCGACCAGCACTACGGGTCGCGACGGCTTGTCCTGATCGCCGGCAATGGTGCGCACTGTCGCGCGTGAACCAGTAATGCGCTCGATGTCGGCCGCAAGGTCCGTAGCAGCCAGGGAGACGACACGATGATCCGCCCCGTCGATCAGGATATCCGCGACATGATCCTGCGCGACGAGTGCAAAGGAATGAGCGCCTGCCTCAGCGGCAATCCAGCGAGCGGTCGCGTGCGATTGCTGAACGGGCAGCCACAACGCCAGCAGTGTCGCAGCGACGAACCTCATGCGCCGTCAGGCGAACCACCCAGCATGCGAAATACTTCGCTGCCGGCCAGCAGGAAAGCTCCGACGCCAAAGGGCTCGGTGTGCGTCGGATCGAAGCCCAGCGGTGCATCACCCACTGGCTGACAATCGATCAGTTTGCCGTCGTCCTGCATGCTCGCGCTCAACGCCCGCCAGGCACGCAGCACCTGCGGCTCAACCTGCTCGCGCGGCAGCAGGCCGCGGTTCACGCCCCAGGCGAGCGCGAACGTCATGAAGGACGTGCCAGTCGCTTCGCGCGCCGGATGCGCCTGCGGATCGAGCAATCCTGCGCGCCACATACCATCGGACTGCTGCGCGGCCAGTGCTGCGCGCATCATCTGCTGATACAGCGCTTCGTACCGCCGCCGGTCGGGGTGATCCTGCGGCAGAAGATCCAGCACGCGCGCGAGTCCCGCCACGACCCAGCCGTTGCCGCGACTCCAGTGAACCGTTCTGCCGTTCGGCTCGCGCTGATCGATGAACGATTGATCGCGGAAATACCACCCCGCGGGCTGCGAATACAGATGATCGGTGGTCGCCCACCATTCGCGATTCATGAAATCGAGATAGCGCCGGTCGCCGGTGGCCTGCCACATCATCAGCCATGACGTCGGCGCCATGAACAACGCGTCGCACCAGTCCCAGCGTTCCTGGCTGCCCGGGCCATTCCAGTCGAACGGCGCTTGCGACGGCTGCGCGAGAATCTGATCGAGACGTTGCCGTGATGGCGCGATCATCTGTGGGTCGCGCGAGTTCTTGTACAGCTCGAGATACGCCTGCATCACCGCGTGATCATCGGCGTGGAACAGCCGCTTGCCCGGCTGCCACTCGTTGGCGCGGCCCTGATCGAGCACAGCCTGGCGATACTTTTCTTCGCCGCTGACTCGCTGCAGCGCCAGCAGGCCGATGTAGAACGGCGCGACTTCCCAGCCGCGCGGATCGCGTCCCGGCGGATTCGCCAGCTGCCAGTCGGCCGCACGACGCATCACGGTGACGACCTGCGTCGGCGTGACCGCCCCTGCAAATGCCGCACGCGTGGCCGGTTCGCGCTGTGGCGCCGTAGCAATACGAATCTCGCGCGGACTGACAATGAGCGTCGACACGCCGGTGGGCGGCGCGCTTCCGCCCGTGCGATCGTCGCCATCGCGCTGGCTCACGTTCTGGAGCAGCAGATGGAATTGCTGCAAGCGGCCCCACTGCACCGGATCGATCACCGGCTCCCATGCACCCAGTGAATCGCGGGTGAGCTCGCGCTCGGTCCATTCACCCGAACCAATCGCCGCAGTTGACAACAGCATCGCGCGACCCTCGTGCGCATCGTCGCGATAGATGAGATGCGCGGAGGGCGTTTGCGACCACCCTTCGAGAAGCAACACACCGCGCGAGATCGGTAGGCGCCTTGTTCCCCCGCCGCCCAGTTCGAAGGACTCCTGGCGTCGCGTGATCTGCTCGGCAATCCAGCGCGCACCGTCATATCGCAACATGTGGAACTGCGGCACCGCACTGGCCTCGTCTGACCAGTAACTCAGCAGGTACGGCCGCCCCTGCATATCGACGGCGACCCACGGGGAATTCATCAGGTTGTGATGCGCCGGAATACGCGCTGCGTAGTCCGAGTTGCCCGCGACGAAGGGCGGCGTGAGTTCCCTCCCCGCAATCGTCTGCCAATGCTGGCCCGCGTCGGGCGAGAACGCATACGCGATATCGTGATTGCTGGCGACGTCCGGTGTGTCGCGCCAGATCCATGCGAGATGCAATCCGCCGCGCCGATCCACTGTGGCACCCCAGTAGGCGCTGCGGGCACCTTCGCCATCGATCAGATTGCCCTGCACCGCGACCCAGCGCTTCTCCGCCGTGTGATAGCGATTGAGCACGGTTCTGCCATTGCCGGAGACACCATCGCGATACAGGAACAGCAGATCGCCATCGGGCAGCAGGTAGAACTCCGGGTAAGTGACGCGCGTTTCCGCCTGCCCCGTCATCTGCTGCGGCGACCCGAGATCGAACGACAGCGGGCTCTTGCTGCGAACGTAGTTCAGTGCGTCGTCGTGGTGATTCCAGGCCAGGTGAAGAAAGCCCTCGCCATCCACGGCAAGGCTGATGGAGTTGTGCGCGTCGGCCGTATTGCCGCGCAGTTTCGTACGCCGTGTCTCCCAGCGTTCGGTCCCTAGCTGCCGCCGGGCGAGCACGACGAATCCCCGGTCGTCGTAGTACGCGGCGAACTGTTCCGAGCGATGCGTGAACAAGGCATTGCGGCGATTCGCGACGACATTGATTGAGGTGCCGGAGAAACCTGGCCCGACGGGCAGCATCCGGGCCGGAGCAACAGGCTCCGCCGCGACACCCTCCAGCGCGTGCAGGCCGCAGAGCGCCAGCAACGCAAGCATCGGCACAGCCCGGGTAAAGGAACGGGCAGAAGAAGGTGACCAGGGATTCATGCAGAGAGTCCGGGCATCGATTGTGGTTGTGCGCAGATCGTACCGTCCTGCGCGCGCGGCGATCCAGCTTTGCTGGCTGCTGCCCGATCGCGGTGGCCTAGGCCACGTCTGCAGTCAGAAATTCCCGATACCAGCGGGCACTGTTCTTGAGGGTGCGCTGCTGGGTGGCGTAGTCGACATGCACGATGCCGAAGCGCTTGCGATAGCCCTGGGCCCACTCGAAGTTGTCGAGCAGGCTCCAGACGAAATAGCCTTTTACCGCCACGCCCCGCTCGATTGCATCGGCCACCGCCGCCAGATGGGTTTCGATGTAGTGCCGGCGCTCCTCGTCGTCGACTTCGCCATCGACGACCTCGTCCTTGTATGCCGCCCCATTCTCGGTGATGAACACGGGCGGCAGCGCGTAGTCGGAACGTAGCCTCAGCAGCAGTTGTGTCAGGCTCTGCGGCGCGACTTCCCACCCCATGTCGGTGACAGCAGCGCCCTGCGACGCAGGCGAAGCCGGGTTGGTGCTACTCGACACGGTCGGGTGGTAGTAGTTGATGCCGAGAAAATCGATTGGCTGCGCAATCAGCTGTGCATCACCCGGCGCAATCTGCGGTGCGTCGGCGCCCAGATACTCCAGTACATCCGCCGGGTACGCCCCCTTCAGCAGTGCGTCCATGTACCAGCGAATCAGGCGCCCATCCTCGAGCCGCGCATGGAGGGCATCCACGCGGGAATCGGTCGCGGGCGAGACCGGCGACA
>Ga0126377_10002836_pt1 | contig 12101 bp, 12 predicted proteins | sample PanSoiMetPlot_22_FD_92647 | JGI IMG/M metagenome (GOLD analysis project Ga0126377, IMG submission 92647) | Tropical forest soil microbial communities from Panama - MetaG Plot_22 | ecosystem: Environmental > Terrestrial > Soil > Tropical forest > Bulk soil | place: Panama | collected 2016-02-17
CTCGATGCCTGAGAAGCCGGCGCCCTGACCGCGCTTGATCACGATGACGTTCTTGGCCTTATCGGCATTCAAGATCGGCATGCCGTAGATCGGGCTCGATTTGTCCGTGCGCGCGGTCGGATTCACGACGTCGTTCGCGCCGATCACGATCGCGACGTCGGTCGTCTTGAACTCGGGATTGATGTCGTCCATGTCGGCGATGAGGTCGTACGGCACGCCGGCCTCGGCGAGCAGCACGTTCATGTGGCCCGGCATGCGGCCCGCGACCGGATGGATCGCGAAGCGCACGTCCTTGCCGGCCTTGATCAGCGCCTGCGAGAGCTCCCAGATCTTGTGCTGCGCCTGCGCGACGGCCATGCCGTAGCCCGGCACGATGATGACCTTCTCGGCGAGATAGAGCAGCGACGCCGCGTCGCTCGCCTCGATGGGCTTCTGCGATCCGGCGATCTCGGTCGCGCCGCCGCCGCCGCCGAAATTCGAGAAGAGCACATTCGAGATCGGGCGGTTCATCGCCTTCGCCATCAGCTGCGTCAGGAACGTGCCCGCCGCGCCGACGACCGTGCCGGCGATGATCAGCGCCTCGATCTGCATCACGTAGCCTTCGAACGCGACCGCGAGGCCGGTCAGCGCGTTGTAGAGCGAGATCACGACCGGCATGTCGGCGCCGCCGATCGGCAGCGTCATCAGCACGCCGAACGCGAGCGCGAGCAGGAAGAACACGACGACGAGGCTCGCGTCGAGCTTCCAGAACACCACCGCCGCGCCGGCGAGCACCGCCGCCGCAAAGACGAGGAAGTTGACGACCTGCTGCCCGCCGAACGTGAAGCGCTTGTCCATGCGCCCGTCGAGCTTCGCCCAGGCGATGATCGAGCCGGTCATCGAGATCGAGCCGATCAGCGCGCCGACGACCGCGAGCGCGAGCGTCGCGAGCGGCGGCGTCTCGGTGCCCGACGTGAACTTGAGCAGCTCGCCCGCGCCGATCGCCGCCGCGGAGCCGCCGCCCATGCCGTTGAACAGCGCGACCATCTGCGGCATGTCGGTCATCGCGACCTTCTTGCCCCAGAGCCAGGTCGGCACGACGCCGATCGCGATGCCGGCGACGATCAACCAGAGGTTGTGGCCGCCGGTGATCGCGAACGTCGCGAGCGTCGCGATGACCATGCCGATGCCGGCCTGCACGATGCCCTTGCGCGCCGTGACCGGCGAGGACATGCGCTTGATGCCGAGGATGAAGAGGACGGCGGCGAGGAAATAGCTTGCTTTGGCGAGCAGCGGCAGGAGTGTCGCAGTGTCCATTGGGGGCGTCCGAAGTTGTCGCGTTAGGGCGCCCGCTGCGCGGGCTCGTGAGGTCGGCGCTTCGCGCCTCGTGAGCGCGGCGCGAGCGCCGCTAGTGAGCAAGACGTTCTAACGAGCGAGCGCGCAGCGCGAGCGACCTCGCAGGGCGCGAAGTGCCCTGCCTCACGAGCTCGCGCAGCGAGCGCCCTCACTTCTTTTCACCTTTGCTGGACTTGAACATCTCGAGCATGCGCTCGGTGACGACGTAGCCGCCGGCCGCGTTGCCCGCGCCGAGCACGACGCCGATGAACCCGATCGCCTTGGCGAGCGGCGAATCGGCCTCGGCGAGCGCAACCATCGCGCCGACCAGCACGATGCCGTGCACGAAGTTCGAGCCCGACATCAGCGGCGTGTGCAGGATCACCGGCACCCGGCCGATGATTTCCTTGCCGGTGAACGCGGCGAGCATGAAGATGTAGAGCGCGAGAAAACCGTCGATCATCGTTCGTCCTCGTCCATTCGTCATTCCCGCGAAAGCGGGAACCTAGCGCCTCTGCTCCGGCGGCCGCAGGCGCTGGGTCCCCACTTCCGCGGGGACGACGAAACTAGCCTTCCACCAATTTCTTCGCCGCCTCGTTCCGTATCTCACCGCCGTGCGTCACGCACGTCTTCGCGATCAGCTCGTCGTTCCAGTCCAGATTGAGCGCCCCGTCCTTGAGGCTCAGCTCCAGAAAATTGTAGAGATTGCGCGCATACATCTCGCTCGCGTGCACCGGCGCGCTGGACGGCAGGTTGACCGTGCCGACGACGCTGACGCCGTTCTCGCTGACGACCGTCCTTCCGGCCTCGGTGATCTCGACGTTGCCGCCGGTCTCGGCCGCGATGTCGACGATGACGGCGCCGGGCTTCATGCCGGCGACCATCGCCGCCGAGACGATGCGCGGCGCCTTGCGGCCCGGCACGGCCGCGGTCGTGACGACGACGTCGAACGACTTCAGCTGCTCGGCGAGCGCCTGCTGCTGCCTGTCGCGCTCCTCCTGCGTCAACTCGCGCGCGTAGCCGCCGCTGCCGGCGGCGCTGACGCCGAGGTCGAGGAATTTCGCGCCGAGCGATTCGATCTGCTCCTTCGTTTCCGGGCGCACGTCGAAGCCCTCGACCTGCGCGCCGAGACGCCGCGCCGTCGCGATCGCCTGCAGGCCCGCGACGCCGGCGCCGACGATCAGCACCTTCGACGGCCGGATCGTGCCGGCCGCGGTCGTCAGCATCGGGAAGAATTTCGGCGCGGCCTCGGCGGCGATCAGCACGGCCTTGTAGCCGGCGACGGCCGCCTGCGAGGACAGCACGTCCATCGCCTGCGCGCGCGTCGTGCGCGGCAGGAGCTCCATCGCAAACGACGTGATCTTGCGATCGCGCAGCGCCTTCGTGCGCTCGGGCGCGAGATGCGGCTGCAGGTGCGCGATGACGACCGCGCCTTCCTTCAGAGCCGCGATCTCCTCGAGCGTCGGCGGCTGCACCTTGAGGAGGACATCGGCGCGGGCGAGCGCGCTCTGCGCATCGGTCGCCTCGCAACCCGCATAGGCCGCATCGGCGAAGTACGCCGATGCGCCGGCACCGCGCTCGAGGACGACGTCCGCGCCGCGCGACATGAGCTTCTTCGCGACTTCGGGCGTCGCCGCAACGCGGCGCTCGCCCGCGGCGCTTTCGCGCACCACCGCCACGGCAACCGGCATGTCGTCTCCCGGAATCGCTCGAACGCCGCATCCTAACGGAAGCGCGCGAAGACGGTAAACCGCGTCGGGACCGGAACCGGCCCGCTGGTAAACTCGAAGGCCGCCTCCACGTTCCGGTCCCATGTCCCTCGACGTGATCAACCAGCGCCGCTCGGTGCCGTCGCGCCAGCTCGGCGAGCCCGGTCCCGACGCCGCGCAGCTGCGCGAGCTCCTCGCCGCGGCGATCCGCGTGCCGGACCACGGCAAGCTCGTGCCGTGGCGGCTCCTCGTGATCCGCGGCGAGGCGCGCGCGCGGCTCGGCGCGGCGCTCGCGGCGATGCATCTTCGCCACGAGCCGGACGCGCCGCCCACCGTCATCGACAAGGATCGCGACCGCTTCAACTTCGCGCCGCTGATCGTCGCGGTGATCGCGCGCATCGAGGAAAACCATCCGAAGATCCCGGCGCAGGAGCAGCTCCTGTCGGCTGGGCTCGTCGCGTACAACCTCCTGCTCGGCGCGCAGGGCCTCGGCTTCGGCGCACAGTGGCTGACCGGCTGGTCCGCGTACGATCGCGAGGCGGCGGCGCTGCTCGGCCTCGCCGGCGACGAGCGCGTCGTCGCCTACGTGCACATCGGCACGGCGCGCGAGCCGGCGCCCGAACGCACGCGGCCGGTGCTCGACGACGTCGTCAGCGAATGGAACTGAAGCGGACCGCGCACCTCGTCGACGGCAGCCTCTACGTCTGCCGCGCGTATTTCGCGCCGATGCCGGACATCGCCGGCGCCGACGGCGCCTCCGTCGTCGCGGTGCACGGCTTCACGCGGTTCCTGCTCGATCTCCTCGAGCGCGCGCAGCCGACGCACATCGCGGTCGCTTTCGACGAGTCGCTGACGACGTCGTTCCGCAACGAGATATATCCCGAATACAAGGCGCACCGCGACCCCGCGCCGCCCGAGCTCATGGCGCAGTTCGCGCTGTGCAAGGACGTCGCCGCGGCACTCGGCGTCAGCGTGCTCGCCGACGCGAGGTACGAGGCCGACGACCTCATCGGCAGCGCGCTGATCGCGCTGCGCATGGCGGGATTCCGCTGCGTGATCGTCTCGGCCGACAAGGATTTCGGCCAGCTCATCGGCGAGGGCGACGAGCAGTGGGATCCGCAGCGCAACCAGCGCTGGGATGCCGACGGCGTCAAGCAGCGGCTCGGCGTCCGGCCCGAGCAGGTCGCCGACTATCTCGCGCTGACCGGCGACAGCGTGGACAACATTCCCGGCGTGCCCGGCATCGGGCCGAAGACCGCGGCGATCCTGCTCCACCACTACGGCACGCTCGATGCGCTGCTCGATCGCGCCGAGGAAGTGGCGTTCCTGCGCATGCGCGGTGCTGCCGCGGCGTCGATGAAGCTGCGCGAGCATACGGACGCGGCGCGGCTGTCGCGCCTGCTCAGCGTGATCGCGCTCGATGCGCCGGTGCCGCTCGCGGCGGACGCCTACGCGCGGCGCGCGATCGACGCGGCCGCGATCGAGCGCCTGTTCGATCACCTCAAGTTCGGCCCGCTGACGCGAGCCCGCGTGCGCGCGCTCGCGACCGGCGCCGCGTCAGCCGCCTGACGCGGTCGACTCGACGCCGCCCTCGACGTTCTCGAAGAGCTTGGGGACCGGCAGCGTCGGCACGGTCTTGGTCGCGTGCTGCGTGCGGATGCCGGGCTCGTTCCAGGCGAAGCGGAGATCGCTCCTGAACACGCGCACGGCTTCGAGCTTCGATGCGTCCTTGACGACCCCGTAGGTGTCGTACTCGTTCTTCTGGCTGTTCGCGATGAAGTACAGCGCGTCGCCGTCGACCGCGCCGTAGGTCGGCACGCCGAACGCCGCGTTGGCGACGTCGATCGGCATCGCGCTCTCGATCTTGTGGCCGTCCTTGTCGAGCTTGAGGCGCATGACGCGCCTGGGCGACATGCCGTTCTCGACGACGACGAGCGTGTCGTCGTACCAGTAGAGGCCGTCGACGCCGCCCAGCACGAGCTTGTCCGGCGCGTAGTCGAGATCGAAGCCCTTGCCGGCGCCGAGATCGACGCCGAGCACGCCGAGCGAATAGTCGGCGAAGTAGAGCCGCTTGCCGTCGCCGCTGACGGCGAGGCCGCGGATGCTGGTCAGGCGCGGATTCTCGACCATCGGCTTCAGCGCGCCGCCGTCGAGGCGGTAGATGACGTTGCGCACGCCGTCGGCCGCGAACACCTGGCCGCTGGTGCCGACCGCGAGGCTCGACAGCGTGCGCGGCTGGCTGTCGGGCGCGAGGAGATACTTGTTGAGGAGCTTGCCGCTCGAGAGCCGGAACTTGAACACGCCGGCCTTGCCGAAATCGTCCTGTTTGAAGCCCTTGAAGTAGACCGACGAGGTGCTGGCGACGTAGAGCGCGTCGTTCGCGGCGTCGACGGCCATCGCGTAGACGCCCCAGAGCCCGTTGTCGGCGCCGGGCGCGATGAAGTCCTTCAGCGAGCCGTCCTTGCCGACGAGATAGACCTTGCCCTCGCGCACGCTGCCGGCGAGGAACGCCTTGCGTTTGGGATCGTAGGCGAGCGATTCGAAGAGATAGTCGCCCTTGGGCAGCGAGAACGCGACCTTGCCTTCGCCGAACGGCTTCATCGCGGCGTCGAAGTTGTTGACGATCGTCGTCCACACCTTCGTGTTGGCGACTTTCGCGAAGGCCGGATTGTTGCCGATGTCGTAGCCGTAGCCCTGCATCTGCATGCGCAGGAGGATGTCGTAGGTGTTGCGCGTGTCGCCCTGCTGCGCGTAGACGCTCGCGAGCGCAAGCTTGAGCTCGCCCGAGTTCGGCAGCAGCACCGTGAGGCGCTGCAGCGCCCATTCCAGGCGCGTGAGGTCGCCGCTCTGCTTGTAGTACGCCGCGAGGCGGTAGAGCGCGGACGGCACCTGCGTGTCGCGGATCTGCTGCTCGGTGAGCGCGCGCGGATCGGGGCCCGACGCCTGCTGCTGCGGCTGCTGGGCCTGTGCGAGCGTCACGGCGAGTGCGAGCGCGACGGCGCCGAGGATTCGCTTGATCTTCATCGGTCTTACCTAGGATGCTTGGGCGGAATGGCCGCGCGGGATGCCGCGACGGTGCCGGCCACGGGCCGGATCCGGCCGATCCGGCCGGATCGAGACCTTGCCCACGTAACAAAGTTCGGACAGCCGCTCAAGATGACCGAAACCGAAACGCTTTGCAACGGCCAGTGGCTGCGCCTCAAGCGGCGCGGGCGCTGGGAATTCGCCGAACGCGTCAACGCGGGCGGCGGCGTCATCATCGTCGCGGTGACGCCCGAGGACCGCCTGCTGCTCGTCGAGCAGTACCGCGCCGCGATCCAGAGCCGCACGATCGAGATGCCGGCGGGGCTGGTCGGCGATCTCGCGCACAGCGCCGGCGAGCACGCGGTCGAGGCCGCGCGCCGCGAGCTGCTCGAGGAAACCGGCTACGAAGCCGGCCGCATCGAGTTCCTGATGGCGGGCCCTTCCTCGTCGGGCATGAGCAACGAGATCATGGCCTTCGTGCGCGCCTACGACCTCGTGCGCGTGCACGCGGGCGGCGGCGACGAGACCGAAGAGATCCTCGTGCACGAAGTGCCGCGCGCCGAGGCCGCGCGCTGGCTCGTCCGCAAGATGAGCGAAGGCTATTCGGTCGATCCGAAGATGTTCGCGGGACTCTATTTCCTCGAGCACGGCGAAGCGCTGTTCGCCGGTGCGGACCTACCGGGCGCGAAGCGCTAGGTCAGGAGCCAGGTCGCGACGACCTGCCAGAGCAGGAGGAGCGACATCGCAACGAGCACGAGCCAGGTCAGCGAGATGCCGACCGCGCGTCCCGGCGACGCGGTCGTCGAGCTCGAAAGACCGACGGCATGGAACACGCGCGATGCGATCAGAACGCAGCCGAAGACGTGCAGCAGCAGCGGCTGCGTCTGATTGAGCTCGAGGATCAGGAGGAGGAGCAGCGACAGCGGCAGGTATTCGGTCGCGTTCGCGTGCACGCGGATGCGCTGCGCGAGCACCGCGTCGCCGCCGCTGCCGATGCCGATCTTCGCCACGCGGCGCCGCAGCGTGACGCGCATGCCGAGGATCACGATCAGGAGCGCGGCGAGTGCGGCGTAGAGACCGGTGATGCGCATGGCGTTCCTCCGTCAGGGTTGCGGCGCGTTGCTCGTGGCCTTCTGCACGATGATGCGATCGCCGCGCTGCGTGCCGGTGATCTCGACGTTGCCGGCGGGAATGACGCGGTAGCTGATACGTACGTCGCCGACCTTGCGATGCGCCGGATCGCCGGCGTACAGCGCGCCGTTCGCGTCGCGGAACGTCATGCCGAGATTCGACGGAAGCTCGGCGCTCGTCACCGGAAGCGGCACGGGCTTGACGCGCAGCGACGCCCCGAGCCGGTAGTTGCCGAGCGCGGCCGCATCGAGATGGAACGCGCCCAGGCGCACGTCGCCCGACGAGAAACGCGCGCTGGTGATCGGCAGGCGCCCGGGATTCCTGTGGTCGGCCGGGAACTTGCCCGAGTCGATGATCTGCGGCGACCACACTTCCTGATACGTGCAGTTGGCGCCGTTGCAGGTCTGGCGCCACTGCAGCATCTCGGCGAAGCGCAGCAGCATCACTGCGTCGGCGCTGATGCCGAGCTGGATGTCGGTCGCCTTGGCGTGCACGTCGAGCGGCCCCTGCAGCGTGACCAGGCGGCCTTCGTTGGCGGGATCGACGTGATCGGCCGCGATCTTCGGCGCGGCGGGCTCGACCGGCGCCGGCTTCGCGGGCGTGCTAGCGCCCTCGGGGGACGCCTGACGCTTGTGGAGCCACAGATACGCCCCGAAGCCGGCGGCGATGACGACGAGGATGATGACGGCAGTCAGCGGAGAGCTCTTGGTCTTGGCCATGCGGATCGTCAGGCGGCTTCGCCGCTCAACGCGGCGCGCTCGTCGGTGGTCGAGAAACGGCCCTTCGCATCGCGCGCGACGCGCGCGAGCGCACAGCCGGTGTCGTGGGTGAAGAAGAGGCGCACGCCGCGCGCGAGCTTGTCCTCGAGAAACGACGTCTTCTCGTCGATCAGGAGCTCGGGGTAGCGGTCGTAGCCCATCGTCACCGGCAAGTGTACCCAAGGGCGGCCGGGAATCAGGTCGGCGCAGAACACGACGCCGCCCTCGCCCGTGTCGGGAGTGATCTCGGACAGCATGAGGCCGGGCGTGTGCCCGTTCGAATACGTGAAGCGCACCTGCATGCCGAGCGTCGGCGAGCGCGCACCCTGCACGCGCTCGAGACGGCCCGACGCTTCGAGCAGCGGCTGCAATTCCGGAATGAACGACGCGCGGTCGCGCGGATGCGGATTCTGCGCACGCTGCCAGCATTCCTCGCCGACGAGATACGTCGCGTTCGGGAACAGGAGCCGCGGCGGCTGGCCCTCCTCCCACGCCGCGAGGAGGCCGCCCGCGTGATCGAAGTGGAGATGCGAGAGCACGACCGCATCGATGTCGTCGTCGGAGAAGCCGGCGTCGGTCAGCGAATCGAGCAGCACGTGCCGCGCTTCGACGACGCCGTAGCGCTCGCGCAGCTTCGGCTCGAAGAACGCGCCGATGCCGGTTTCGAAGAGGACGTTGCGGCCATTGAGGCCTTCGACGAGCAGCGCGCGGCAGGCAAGCGGAATGCGGTTGTCGGCGTCCGGCGCGATCCATTTTTCCCACATCGCGCGCGGCGCGTTGCCGAACATCGCGCCGCCGTCGAGGCGCTGGGAATTGCCGAGGATCGACCAGAGTTTCATGCGGACAGCGTAACGGGCCGCACGGCGCGGCGATAGCCCGCGCCGTGCCGCGTTGCTGTCCCTTCAGCGAACCTCGCCTTTGCCCGACACGCCGCGCGGATCGGACGCCGCGCGCATTTCGCCGGTCTTGCGGTCCCAGCTCACGGCGTTCATGAAGCCGTAGCCCCAGGTGCCGGCCGCGACGTTGATGCGGTGGCCCATGCCTTCGAGCACCTGGATGTCCTCCGGCGAGATCGCGTCCTTCTCGGCATTGATGACGTCCGGCAGGTACTGGTGGTGGTAGCGGCGGTTCGCGACGAACTGCGCGGGCTCCTCGCCGTCGATGAAGGCCAGGATGCCTTCGACCGTCATCGTGATGATCGAGCTTCCGCCCGGCGTGCCGAGCACGGCGAGGCGGTCGGGGCCGTCGACGAAGCTCGGCGACATCGACGACAGCGGACGGCTGCGCGGCTTGGGCGCGTTGTTGTCGTTGCCGACGAGGCCGTACGCGTTCGGTTTGCCGGCGATCAGCGCGAAGTCGTCCATCTCGTCGTTGAGCACGAAGCCCGTTCCCGGCACGACGAACGCCGAGCCGAAGGTCAGGTTGACGGTCTGCGTCGCCGAGACGAGGTTGCCTTCGGTGTCGATGATCGAGAAATGCGAGGTGCTGAGGCCCTGCTGCGTGTCGAGATAGCCCGGCAGCAGGTCGCTCGGCGTCGCCTTGTCCGGATGGATCGAAGCGCGCAGGCCCGCGGCGTAGTCGGGGCTCATCAGACGCGCGATCGGCATCTCGACGAAATCGGGATCGCCGAGATATTCCGCGCGGTCGCGGTACGCGCGACGCATCGCCTCGACCGCGAGATGCACGCGGTGCGCGCTGTCGTATTTCGAGAGATCGTAGCCGGACAGGATGTTGAGGATCTCGGCGATCGCGATGCCGCCCGACGACGGCGGCGGTGCCGTCACCATGCGGTAGCCCTTGTACTCGCTGGTCAGCGGCGTGCGTTCCTTGACCGTGTAGCCGGCGAGATCGTCGAGCGTCCAGCGCCCGCCTTCGGCGCGCACGCCGTCGACGAGCGTCTTGGCGAGCGCGCCGCGATAGAACCCGTCGTTGCCGTGCGCGGCGATGCCTTCGAGCACGCGCGCGAGGTCGGGCGTCTTGAACACCCAGCCTTCCTTCGGCGTCTCGCCGTCGACGAGATAGAGGGCCACCGAGCCCGGAAAGCGCTTGATGACTTCCTTGCGGCGGTCGAGCCCGCCGAGGAGGCGCGCATCGGGCTTGAACCCTTCCTTCGCTAGGCGGATCGCCGGCGCAAGCGACTTCGACAGCGGCAGCTTGCCGTAGTGCTCGGCGATCCAGACGATGCCGGCGGGCTCGCCCGGAATCGCGGCGGACAACGGACCGTTCGTCGAGTGATTGCGATCGGCCGCGCCGTTCGCGTCGATGTAGTCCTTCGGATCGACGGCGGCCGGCGCGGCTTCGCGCGCATCGACCATCGTTTCCTTGCCGTCCGACGCGCGGCGCAGCAGGAACAGCCCGCCGCCGCCTATGCCAGAGCTTTGCGGTTCCAGCACCGACAGCGCCGCGGCGACCGCGACGGCCGCGTCGAACGCGTTGCCGCCCTCGGCGAGCACTTCGAAACCGGCGTCCGTCGCGAGCTTGTGCGCGCTCGAGATCGCCGCGTGCGGCGGCTTCGCGGCGGGTGCGGCGGGCGCACTTGCGGCGAATGCGAGCAGCGCGATCGCGACGACCGCGAGGGTGTTACTGCGCTTCATGCGTTACTTCTCCTGGACCAGCGTTGCGTATTTCGCGAGCAGCACGTCGCGCGACTCGACGTGCTCCGGATCGACGATGATGCATTCGACCGGGCACACCTCGACGCACTGCGGCGTGTCGTAGTGGCCGACGCATTCGGTGCAGAGCGCCGGCGCGATTTCGTAGATCTCCTTGCCTTCCGTGATCGCCTTGTTCGGGCAGACCGGTTCGCAGACGTCGCAATTGACGCAGAGATCGGTGATCTTGAGCGACATGCGTACAGCTTAGCGTATCGGGAAATCGCGCTCCCGATAGGCGCCTCGCGAAGATGCGCAATCGCGGCGCAAGCTTCGCGCGCCGCGGGCAAAAGCGTGCGTACTTCGCGTCATGAGCTTATGCACGTTCATGCATGCAGCGGACGCGGACCGAGCCGCGCGGCGACCTCGGCGACCGCGAGCCGGCACACCTCGGCCATCGGCCGCGTCGCGTCGATGCGGATCGCGGCAGCGGGCGGCGTGTCGAAGTGCCGCGCGACGAGATCGACGAGCTCGGGCTTGCGGTCGGCGGCCGGATGCCTGCCCTGGATCATGTCGAGCTCGATGCGCTCGCGGGCGAGCGCCGGCGGCACGTCGATGAGGAGCGGCAGCACGTCGAGGCCGTGCGTGTCGGCGAGCGCGGCGACCGCATCGTAGTCCTCGCGGCGCGAGAACGTCATGCCGTCGATCACGCTCGACTCGCCGAGGAGGCAGTTGATCTCGACGGCGAGCAGCACGGTGCGGAATGCCGCACGCTTCTCGACGAAGCTGTAGTCGCACTGCGGGAACATCGCCTGCCGGACCGCATCGCGGCACACGCGGCGCAGATGGAGCCTTTGCTCGAGCGCCCTTGCGACCGTGCTCTTGCCGGCGCCCGGGAGCCCGATCAGCGCGACCACGAGCGCGCGCGAGCCCGATCCGGACGGCTCGCGGTCCGGCACCGGCGGCACTGCCTGAACGCCCGGCGTATCCAAATGGCCGCCTCCGCGACGCCTCGACGATGCCCTTCCCGCGGTGCCCGGACCGTTCCGGGAGGCCGCGGGAGCAGCCTAGCGTGCCACATTTGTGGCCGATGCAACGTTTTCCGCGAGGGCTTGCGTGCTTGCGCCCGCTTTGTAGCCGATGCGCTTGGCTAGAATCGGGGCGGCGGATACAGGGGCCATGGGCAACTTAAACCTACCGTTCGAAATCGAGGGGTACCGGATCGTTCGGCGGCTCGGCCTCGGCGGCATGGCCACCGTCTATCTCGGCATCCAGCGCTCGCTCGGCCGGCCGGTCGCGATCAAGGTGCTCGCGACCGACCACACGCAGAGCGAGGAGCTCGTCAAGCGCTTCGAGCACGAGGCGCGCACGATCGCGCGCCTCGATCACCCGCACATCGTGAGCATCTTCGACGTCGGCCGCACGTCGACGGGCCAGATCTACTACACGATGCCGTACCTGCCGAACGGCGATCTCGCCGGCAGGAACCTTCGCGAGAATCAGGCCGCGATCCTCGACGTGATCCGCTCGATCGCCGACGCGCTCGGCTACGCGCACGAGCAGGGCATCGTGCA
>Ga0126377_10002837_pt1 | contig 12100 bp, 10 predicted proteins | sample PanSoiMetPlot_22_FD_92647 | JGI IMG/M metagenome (GOLD analysis project Ga0126377, IMG submission 92647) | Tropical forest soil microbial communities from Panama - MetaG Plot_22 | ecosystem: Environmental > Terrestrial > Soil > Tropical forest > Bulk soil | place: Panama | collected 2016-02-17
CGCCCTCCGAGCCACAGGTCAGCATCGGCTACAACATCGCGCAGGCGCTCTCGAGCTACGCGCTCAACGGGAACTGATCAGCCCATCTGCGCGCGGTGGCGTAGCGCGTGATCGGCGAGCACGCAGGCCATCATGGCTTCGCCGATGGGCACCGCGCGAATGCCGACGCACGGGTCATGGCGGCCCTTGGTGGCGATCTCGGTATTCTTCCCTTCGACGTCGATGGTCTTCCGCGGCGTTAGGATCGAGGAGGTCGGCTTCACTGCAAAGCGCGCAACGATGTCCTGGCCGGTGGAGATGCCGCCCAAGATGCCGCCGGCTTCATTTTGCAGAAACACCGGCTTGCCGCCCGGCCCGGCGCGCATCTCGTCGGCATTCTCTTCGCCGGTGAGCGCGGCGGCACGCATTCCGGCGCCGATCTCGACGCCCTTCACCGCGTTGATGCCCATGAAAGCGGCAGCAAGATCCGCGTCGAGCTTGCCATAGACCGGAGCGCCGAGGCCCGCCGGAACGCCTTCCGCGACGACTTCGATGATGGCGCCGCAGGATGAGCCTGCCTTGCGCAGTCCCTCGAGATAGTCCGCCCACTGATTGACCACACCGGCATCGGGCGAATTGAAGGGATTGCGCGTCACTTCGTCCCAATCCCAACGCTTTCGATCAATGGTGAGCGTGCCCATCTGAATGAGCGCCGCGCGGATCGTCACCTTGCCGTAGATCCGGTCGAGGATTTTGCGCGCTATCGCGCCGGCGGCGACGCGGGCCGCGGTTTCCCGCGCCGACTGCCGGCCGCCGCCGTGATAATCGCGCAGCCCGTATTTGATCCAATAGGTGTAGTCGGCATGGCCCGGCCGGAACTTGTCGCGAATGTCCGAGTAGTCCTTGGGCCGCGCATCGACATTGTCGATCATGAGCGCGATCGGCGTTCCTGTCGTGAGTTGCTCGGGCATGCGCTCGTCCTGGAACACGCCCGATAAGATGCGGACCTGATCGGGTTCTTTGCGCTGGCTGACGTATTTGGACTGACCGGGCTTGCGGCGATCGAGATAGGTCTGGATGTCGGCCTCGACGAGCGGAATCCCCGGCGGGCAGCCGTCGACCACGCAGCCGATTGCCGGCCCATGGCTTTCGCCGAACGTGGTGACGCGAAAGAGATGCCCGAAGCTGTTGTGCGACATGTGCGCCTTCTATGGGCCCGCACGTTTGGCGTCAAATGGCTCGCTCGCCGGCTCTAATTCGATGCAGGAGAGCGCGCCCTGGTAAAAGCGATAGACCACGCCGTGCGGCTCATCCATGTTGGACATTTGCTGCCAGGTCGCGCCGTAATAGAGCCCGCGGAGAATGCGGCCGAAGGCGCCGTGGCCGATGGCAACGGTCTCCTGGCTCAACTGCGAGAACCATTCGGACGCGCGCGCGGCAACGTCTGAATAGCTTTCGCCGCCCGGCGCGGGGATGTTCCACTTGTCGCGTTGGCGGTCGAGCCAGCGGTCGCGATCATTCGATTCGACCGCATGGACTTCGCGCCCGGACCATTCGCCGAGATCGATTTCGAGCAAATGCGGATCGGTCGTGTAGCTGTCGCGCGGCAGACCCAATTCGCCAAGCACGATCTCCATCGTGGCGCAGGCGCGGCCCAAGGGACTGCACACGAAGCGCGGTGGAGGACCGGTCGAGATGAAGTCGCGCAGGATGAGCGCCAGATCGCGCGACTGCTCGCGCCCGCGTTCGGTCAACGGGGAATCGTCGCGATTGCCCTGGTAGCGGTCTTGGACGTTGTAAACCGTCTCGCCGTGCCGCGCGAAAAACACGGGGAAGTTTTCCGGGCCGCTAAGAGCCATTGCCTTTAAGCGCAACCGCGATGTCGGGAGCATCCTCCGCTTTCATGCCGACGACGTGATAGCCGCTATCGACATGCATCACCTCGCCGGTAATGGCGCGCGCGAGATCGGAGAGCAGAAACAGCGCCGCGTCGCCCACTTCGGCGGTGGTGACGGTGCGCCGCATCGGCGAGTTCAACTCGTTCCACCTCAAGATGTAGCGGAAGTCGCCGATGCCGGCCGCCGCAAGCGTGCGGATGGGGCCGGCCGAAATCGCGTTGACTCGGATGTTCTGCTTGCCGAGGTCCTCGGCGAGGTAGCGCACGCTCGCCTCGAGTGCCGCCTTGGCAACGCCCATGACGTTGTAATGCGGCATGACCTTCTCGGCGCCGTAATAGGAAAGCGTGAGCAAACTGCCGCCGTTGCTCATCAACTTTTCGGCGCGCTGCGCCACCGCCGTGAACGAGTAACAGGAGATGTTCATCGTCATGGCGAAGTTGTCTTGTGTGGTTTCGACGTAGCGGCCTTTGAGCTGATCGCGGTCGGAGAAGGCGACCGCGTGGACCACGAAATCCAACCGGTCCCAAAGGGAACGAAGATGCGCGAAGACCGCGTCGAGCGAAGCAGGGACGCTGACATCGCAGTCGAGCAGCGCCGCAGGCTTGAGCGGCTCGACCAGCGGTCCAACCCGCTTCTTGAAGGCGTCACCCTGATACGTAAAGGCGAGCTCGGCACCGTGGGCCTGCAGCGATTGGGCAATGCCCCAGGCGATCGAGCGCTCATTGGCGACGCCCATGATCAGCCCGCGCTTGCCCGCCATGATGCCGGAATCTGCCATGCACCAGCCCTGATTGATCCCGCGCCAATCCTATAGCGGGCCGGCGCTGAGCCGCCAACCAATTGGATAAAGCGGGCGACAAGAAGCCGAGAGGACGTCGATTTACTTCAGCTTATCCCTGGGGTCGTAATTGACATCCCAGCTCCGCACGAAGCCGTCCAGCTTCGGGTCCGGCGATTCGGGCAGCGTCACCACCAAGCGGACGAAGAGGTCGCCGCCTTGGTCGTTGTTGGTGGTCGCGGGCAGTCCCTTGCCGCGCAAGCGCAGCACCCTGAAGCTGTTCGAGTGCGGCGGGATGGTGAGCGTGACCGGACCCGACAGCGTCGGCACGGTGATCTTGGCGCCCTGGGTGGCTTCCTTGAGCGGGATGGGCAGATCCATGCGCAGGTCGCGTCCGTCGAGCTGCAAGTAGGGGTGGGGGGCAATGGAGATCGAGATGAGCGCGTCGCCCGGCGGACCGCCGCGCTCGCCCGGCGCGCCCTGACCGCGCAGCCGGATCTGCTGACCCTCCTTCACCCCTGGCGGGATACGCACGTCGAGCTGGCGGCCATCGGAAAGCGCCACGCGCCGGTTGCCGCCCATGGCGGCTTCCTGGAGCGAGACAGTGGTCTCGAACTGGATGTCCTGGCCTTTGCGCGTCTGGCCGCGCCGGCTTTTGGTGCCCCCGCCACCGCCGCTGAAGCCGCCGAAAATGTCGGCAAAGAGGTCTTCGGCGGAAAAGCCGCCGCCCTCGCTGCTCCAGTGGAACTCGCCGCTGCCGGGTGCTTGGCCGCCGCCTTGGCGGCGAAAGCCCTCCCAGCTCTGGTTGAACCCATGCTGGCCGGCGCCCGGATTGAAGCCCTTGGGCGCGCCAGTTTCGTCGATTTCGCCGCGGTCGTATTGGGCGCGCTTCTCCTTGTCCCCGATCACCTCATAGGCCGCGCTGATCTCCTGGAAGCGCTGCTTCGCCTTGGGATCGTTGGCATGGGTGTCGGGATGATGCTTCTTGGCCAGAGCGCGGAAAGCCTTCTTGATCTCGGCTTCGCTCGCCTTCTTCGACACGCCAAGTACATCATAAGGATCACGCGCCATGTCTCATCCGGTGCCCTGTCCACCTCTACTCTATATAGGAAGAGTCTACCCTTGTGGTTAAGTGCCGTTACGAAGAGGAGCAGCGATCCGGTATGATCGCTGAGTTTCTTTAGGAGAGACCGATGAGCTTCAAGATTGCTGCAATTGCCGCTTTTGCCCTGATCGCCGCCACGGCTGCGCCGGCGGCCGAGCGCTTGACCCCGCTCGATGTCGCGCTTGGCGACGTCTCCTTGAACAAGGTCTCGTTCCTGATCGCCGCCGATGCCGGGCTCTATGCCAAGAACGGCCTTGACGTGCACCAGTTCATCACGCCCGGCGCGGCCGAGGTGGCGCGCAACTCCGGCGTCATCGTGCCCAAGGAATACGTCAAGCAGGACATCGGCAACGCTCCCATCAGCATCGGCGGCGGCAGCCCTATGCTCTACCGCGTGGTCAACGATCCGACGCGCGCGATCGACCGCGTGCTCTTGTCGACGACGGAGAGCATCATCAAGGACCACATCATCGCCACACAGGCGATCGGCAGGGTCGAGGACTTAAAGGGCAAGCGGCTCGGCTATTCGGTGCCCGGCGCCGTCACTCATGTCGGCGCGCTGTCCTTCGCCAAGCACATGGGCTGGGTTCCGGGGAAGGACATCACGCTTGTCGGCAACGGCAACGCGCTGAACCCCTTAAAAGAGGGAAAAGAGGACGCGCTCTTGGCAAGCGTCATGGTGTTCTCGATGGCGCCGGAGGCGAAGCTGAAGGACCTGATCGATCTGACGCAATACAAGTTCCCCGTCGCCGGCTCGAGCATCATGGCCGAGAAGAAGTGGTACGCGGGAAATCGCGACACCGCGGCCCGGTTCGTCAAAGCCAGCGTCGAAGCGATCGCGTTGATGAAGACCAATCGCGCGGCCTTCAATGCTGGGCTCGCCAAGTGGTTCAACATCAAGGATCCCGTCACTCAGCAGCGCATGTATGAGGAAGTCGACGAACTGCCGGTGAAGCCTTATCCGACGGTCGAAGGCATCAAAGCGACGATGGCGCTCTACGACTCGCCGGAGATGCGCAAGCACAAGGCCGAGGACTGGTACGATGCGAGCATCATGAGTGAGCTCGACAAGAGCGGCTTCATCGACCGGCTGTACAAGAAGTGAGCTCATCCGAAGAAGGGGAGATCGTACCGCCCGGCGAACCGATTGCGCTCTTCAAGGAGTGGTTCGAGGACGCCAAGGCGCGCGAGCCCAACGATCCCGAGGCGATGGCGCTCGCAACGGTCGATGAAAGCGGCCTCCCCAATTTGCGCATGGTGCTCTTGAAGGGCGTCGATGAGCGCGGCTTCGTCTTCTACACGAACCTGGAAAGCGCCAAGGGCGAGGAGCTCGCGGCCAATCCCAAGGCGGCGCTCTGCTTCTATTGGAAGTCAACGCGCCGGCAGGTGCGCGTGCGCGGGCCGGTGAGCGCAGTCAGCGCGGCGGAAGCGGACGCCTATTTTGCGACCCGTCCCAAGGACAGCCAGATCGGCGCCTGGGCGTCGCGGCAATCGCGTCCGCTCGAAGGACGCTTCGCGCTCGAGCGCGAAGTGGGGCGCTATGCGGCGAAATACGCGCTCTCGACTGTGCCGCGGCCCGAGCATTGGTCGGGCTTTCGCGTGCTGCCGCTCGAGATAGAGTTTTGGCGCAATAGGCCGTTCCGCTTGCACGAGCGGCTCGTCTATCGGCGCGCGTCGGCAGACTCGCCATGGGTCACCGAGCGCTTGTTTCCGTGAGCCTTTTCTCCTTCCTTCAGTTCGTTCGCTCAAATTGGCGAATGGTGGAATCGCGCGGCGCGCGCATTTTAATTGACGGCGTCATTCCGGCTACTCGATTTGCGAGGCGCTGGGAAGCCGTTCGGTGCCGTACGATTGGCTACGAAATATTTGTCGCCTTGAGCGGTAAACCAAACAACCACTGACGCGAGCTACGGTTTGCGTGGTTTCGCCTTGCTCATGCCGAGCTGTTCGCGCCAGACTTTGCCGGGGATCTCGTCGACTTGACCTTCCGGCAAGTGGCCGAGATGGAACGGCCCGAAGCTGACGCGGATGAGCCGCGCGACCTTTAGTCCGAGATACTCCATCAACTTCTTCACTTCGCGGTTTTTGCCTTCTTTCAATGCGATCGTTGCCCACGCGTACGGGCCCTTGCTGCGTTCGAGCTCGGCGGTGACGGGGCCGTAGTGCACGCCCTCGATGACGATGCCGTTTTGCAAGCGGTCGAGATCACGCTGAGTCACCGTGCCGAACAAGCGCGCGCGGTAGCGCCGGATCCAGCCTTGCGCCGGCAGCTCGAGCTTGCGCGCGAGCTCGCCATCATTGGTCAAGAGCAGCAACCCTTCCGAGTTGATGTCGAGGCGTCCGACCGAAACCACGCGCGGTAGCGCTGGGGGAAGACTCGAGAACACCGTGGGCCGTCCTTCTGGATCACGATGCGACGTGACGAGCCCGCGCGGCTTGTGATAGCGCCACAGCTTTGTCGGCAGCGCTGTCGGAATGGCTTTGCCGTCGACTGTAATGAGCGCGTCCGTTTCGACATTCAGCGCGGGCGAGGCGATGGTCTTGCCGCCAACGGCAACGCGGCCTTCGGCGATCATTTTCTCCGCATCGCGGCGCGAGCAGATGCCGGCGCGTGCGATCACTTTGGCGATGCGCTCGCCCGCGAAGCGTTCGTCGGAGCTTTCGCTGATCTCGTCGGGTGATTTCGGCACTTACATCTTTCTTAAGGTCTCGTGGCCGCAATGGCCGGTCTCTATGCGTGGCCGAAGAGCGGCCAATGAGCGTGTTTATGACTGGCTAACCAAGAATAGCAACCATGAGTTATGCGCCGGCTTTCACGGTGCGCGCAGAAGGCAACTTAACCGTTTGTTTTGCGCAAATGGTCCATGCTCAGAAAATTGTCATTAGCCGCCGGAAACCATGCAGCCGCGTTCGAAAATCGCGATCTTTCACAGCGATCCCAAAATCGCGGATCGCGTTGCGCAATTTGGCGCCGAGATCGGCCTTCTGGTCGTACAGCCGGCGTCGCGCAATGAGCTGAAGGCGTGCTTGCGCGATCCGCTCGTCGCAGGCGTCGTCTTGGACGTCGGTCTGCCGAACAGCGGCGGCTTCGAATTGTTGGAAAGCATCGGAGAGTCGCCCGCGTCTCCGCTCGCGATCATCGTGACGGATCTGGACGCAAAAACTGTCGACTCCATCCGCCGCCTTGCGGATCAAAAGGGACTGAAGGTCAGCTTGTTCAAAAAGGGCCGCATGCAGCCCTTGAAGACGTGTCTGCTCAGCCTCGTGCCGAAGAACACCGCTTTTACCGCCAGCGACTTAAACGAGGCAATCGAGCGGCAATGGGTGCGGGTCGAATATCAGCCGAAGGTGCCGTTCGATCCCGCGCTTTCGCGCGCTTATGGCGTGGAAGCTCTGGTCCGCATCGACCATCCGAGCCTGGGTGACATCCGGCCCGACGATTTCATCGGCCTGGCCGAGAACGAAGGGCTGATCGGCAAGCTGACCGATAGCGTCGTGCGTCAGGCCTTTCGCGATTGGCGTTCGTGGAGCGAGCAGGGATTGACGCTCAGGCTGGCGCTCAACGTCTCGCCTTCGCTGCTGGCGGACGGCGAATGGCCCGAGCTGTTCCTGCGCCGCTGCGCCGAGTTCAAGATGGAAACCGGCTGGATCACGCTCGAGATCACGGAATCCGGTTCAGGCGCCTCCAGCGCCGCGGCGCTGGAAACGCTGACCCGGCTGCGGCTCCGTGGGATTACGCTTTCCATCGACGATTTCGGCACCGGATTCTCGTCGCTTGCCACGCTCTACAAGCTTCCCTTCGGCGAGCTGAAGATCGACAAGAACTTCATCATGGACTTGCAGGAAAGTGCTGAGGCGCGCGCGCTCATCGAGTCGACCATCGGCATGGCGCGCCGGCTTGGCCTGAAGGTCACTGCTGAAGGCGTCGAGTCCCAAGCGGTGTTCCACGAGCTCCGCCTGATGGGCTGTCACGACGCGCAGGGCTACTTCATCAGCAAATCCATGCCTGCAAGCGAGGTCCCGAAGTTTTTCGCGGCTTGGATCTCGCTGATGGAGAACGAGACCGGCCGAGCCGGCGGCGGACATACGCTGCCCAAGATCGCCGTCATCCAATCGATGCTGAACGGCATCCTGGACCAGCCTGAAGCCGGCGTTAATGGCGGCCCGCGCAGCAGCGGACACGACACGTCCGAGCTCTCCGCGCTGGAATTCACCAGCAAGCTGCCATCGCTCGCGTTGCAGAATCATCCGATTGCCGCGCTCGCGTCCTGCCATGCAGCGGGGCGCAAGCTCGAGCGGCATCAAGAACGCGCTGCACTGAAAGCAAAAGTGCTGGAGCTGCGCCGGCTCTTGGAGAACGAGCTCGTCTCAAGAGACGACATCGAGCTGATCACCGCAACGGGACCGATACGCCTGCTCCCGAGACACTCGGCGCTCATTGGCCGGCCGGCGGGAAAGAAACCCGTCGATGTCGCCATCGGCTGCCGCTTCTTCTCACGCGCCGAGAAAAACTTAAGGCTGTTTTCCGAAGGCACCGATTGGCTGATCGAGGATCTCGGCAGCACGAACGGCTCCTACATTGGTCACGAAGCGCTTCTGCCGCGCCGGCCATTCACGCTGCCGCTCGGCGAAACCGTGATCAAGATCGGAAAGCCGGGAACCGTTGCCCCGGTCTCGATCCACATGAGGCGGCCGCCGGCAAGCCCGAACGCCGTCGTCCTCACTCTTGCCGCGAACAGCAGTCAGCTCTTGAGCATGGAAGGTGAAAACCCCTGGCCCTCTTATGAAGAGGACCTGCGCACGAGCTGGATCGTCTTTTTGGATTCCATCACGATCGGTGCGTCAAAAGACTGCGCGATTGTTTTGAACGATACGCGCGCGGACATCGCAGCCGAAATCCGCTTTCACGACGGCTTCTGGATCAAGCCATGCGGGAATGCGGAACTGATCGTCGCAGACATGCCGTTCGACGAAACCGTGCCGCTGTTGGTGGCGTCGAATGCGTCGATTGCGGGAGCCAATGTGCTGGTGGCGCATGCTGGCACCGCCTCATCGCTTAGCGACAGCCAATCTTCTGTGCGCTCCGGTTCGAACTGAGGGTGTGATGGGGCGGCGGCGTATGCATCGAATGACTGAGCTACCGGCGCGTTTAAAAGGCGCGCCAGCCACCTGCCTACGGTGCTACGCATCTTCGGCGAGGCAGGCCCGATCCGACCGCGCATGGGCCGCTAGGAATGCGCTGCTGGCGGCGGTGAGCGCGTTGCTGTTGGGCGGCTGTGCCGTCGTGGATCACTTCCGCGCGTCACCGGCCGGTCCTACGCCCGATCTGTCGCCGCCGGAGCGGCTGCAGCTCGCTATCAATCTTTTGGATCAGGGCTATGCCAAGCGTGCCCGCGTCGAGCTGAAGGAATATGCGGCGACCTTGCCCGACGAGAAGGCGAAGCCGGAGAGCAATATGGCGGCCAACGCGGAAGCCGCGCCGAGCGACAGCGCACCGCCCAGCATGATGGCGAGCAGGCCGGCAACCATGAGCATGGCTTCAGCGATGGCGGCCAAGCCAGTGGCGCCTGCTCCGCCAAAGGTGGCCAAGGCCGAGCCGCTGCCCGCGGCGCCGGCGCCGACGTTTGAAACATCTGCCGAGGCGTGGGCGGCAATTCGTCAAAACATCGACGCTGGACACTTCGATACGGCGATAAAAGTGGCCGAGCTCAATCACGTCAGTCCGGACCGCGTGCAAGCTCAGCTTCTCGCTTCCGCCTATGTCGCCAACGCCAAGGCGGTGCGGCGGAGCAACGCGACGCAATCCGGTGCGCAAGCTTTAACCGCCGGTCAGCTTTATCTCGAGACCGCCGACATGCCCGAGCAGGCGCTCGATGCGCTCGAGATGGCGGTGGAGGCTTCGCCCAATGACGAGCACGCCAAGACGCTGCTCGCCTCGGCAAAGAGCAAGACCATCGACATTCATTATCGAGACGGAGTGCTTGCGCTCAGGCGCCAGGATCTTGACGCAGCCATCACCGCTTTCGACCGGGTACTGGCAATCGATCCTGAAAACGAGAAGGCGCAGATGAGCAGAGCGCAGGCAGCGAAACTGAAACAGGCACTGCAAAGCCTGATGTAGCAATTTTGGACGGGCGGCGAGGCTGAAGGATCGCCGCGGGGAACGAAAGCAGGGGGCACGCGACGGTGAAGTCGTTCAAAAAGATCGGCCGCTATGAGATCCAAGGCATTATCGCCGAGGGTGCGATGGCGGTCGTCTACAAGGCGCGCGATCCCGAGATCGACCGCACCGTCGCCATCAAGGTGCTGAAGGACGAGCTTGGCGTCGATGAGGAGCATGTCGGCCGCTTCCTGCGCGAGGCAAAGGCGGCCGGCAGCTTCTCGCATCCCAACATCGTGACGATCTATGACGTGGGGTGCATGGACGACACGTTCTACATCACCATGGAGTTCCTCAACAGAAAATCGCTCGCAGACGTACTCACGGAGAACAGGAGCCTTCCGCCAGAGCAGGTTTTGTCGATCGGTATTCAATTGGCCAAGGCGCTCGACGCCGCGCACCGCAAAGGCATCGTCCATCGCGACATCAAGCCGGGCAACATTCTGTTTGCGGACGAGAAGACCGTCAAAATTGCCGACTTCGGCATTGCCTGGCTCGACCGTCCGGATGATCCGGAGAAGGCTGATGCGGGGATGGTTGCGGGTACGCCGCGCTACATGTCGCCCGAACAGGCCGCCGGCCGTGACGCCGACGGCCGCTCTGACCTCTTTTCCTTGGGCGCCATTCTCTACGAGCTCGTCAGCGGCAAGAAGGCGTTCGACAGCAACAATGTGCCCACCTTGATGCTGCAGATTTCGCTCAAAAATCCGACCCCGCTCAGCGCGCTCGTGCCCGGCATCAGCGAAAGCCTCCAGCGGATCATCCTGAAGCTGTTGAACAAGATTCCCGAACAGCGCTTTCAAAGTGCAGCTGACGTGGTGGATGCGCTCGAGCGGGAGCTCGCCCTTATGGCGCAAGAGGCACGGCGGCAAAGCCAACGCGCCATTCCACTGCGAATGAAATTCGCGGCGCTGGCAGGCGGTCTCACGGCGCTCTTCGCGGCAATCAGCATGGCGGTGGTGTGCTATCTCGAATCGCGCGATCTGGAATCGCAGCTGCTCGATTCCGGCGCCAGCCTCACCAAGGCGATTGCGACACAAACCGCCGCGCCGCTGCTCGGCAGGGACTGGCTTCCGCTGGAATTGCTTGTCGCCGACGAGCGCGCCCGCAACACCTTCGATTATCTCGTGGTGACCGATCGGCAGAACGTGGTCCGGGCCGCAACGGACAAAGCGATGGTCGGCAAGATCTACGCGCCGCCTCCGGCACCCGTGGTCCCAATCGCGGATCCCGACGTCACCGCGAGCTCGATGGTATTGCCGGAAGGCGAGGCTGCGTTCCTTTTCGATACGCAGATTCTGTTTCAGAAGCGGGAGATCGGCCGGCTCTATCTCGGGATGAGCAAGGCCAATATTCAAAGCGTGGTGCAGGCCACGTTTCTCGTGATGTCGGTCCTCGGCATGATAGCGGCGCTCGCCGCCGCGGGGACGTGCTTCCTTTTCGGCAATCTGGTCGCTCGGGCGATGCGTGTCTTGCGCGAGTCGATGGCCGGTGTGGGCGCGGGAGAGCTCGATCGCCGGGTGTTGGACAAGCGAAACGACGAAATCGGCGAAGTATTTGCTGCCTTCAACCACATGGTGGAGAGCCTCGCCAAGCACCAGCACGGAAACGGCAACGGCAAGAGCGCCATGCTGCCTGTGCCGGACGCCGAAAGGCTGGCCGCGTTAGAGGCGGCCGATGACGCCGAGGCGACGATGTTGATCGCGACGGAACCAGCGGCGCGGGGGAGCGGGGCAAAGCCGGCCAAATCTGCTCCAGTCGATAAGACTGCGCCGGATGTTGTTGCGAATGCCGCACCGGCGGAAGCGAAAAAAGAGCGGGCCTCGTCCCGCAAGCGGGCGTAGGGCGCACATCCCCCCTCCGCTCAGCCTCCGCGCTTCGCGCATCGGCTGGGCACCTCCCCCGTAAACGGGGGAGGAAACCGTAAAGCTTGCCCGGCAAAGGTAGGGACGAACAGGCGCGTGGGCGCGCTCGCGGACGACCGCGGATCGGCTATGTTGGCCGCATGAGCGAGCAGGACGACGCCATGATGGCCTTGGCGCTTGGCGAAGCGGAAGCCGCGGCGGCGCGTGCCGAAGTGCCGATCGGCGCGGTGCTGGTATCCGCAGCGGACGAGGTGCTTGCAAAAGACGGAAATCGCGTGATCGAGCTCAGCGATCCGACGGCGCACGCGGAGATGC
>Ga0126377_10002838_pt1 | contig 12100 bp, 22 predicted proteins | sample PanSoiMetPlot_22_FD_92647 | JGI IMG/M metagenome (GOLD analysis project Ga0126377, IMG submission 92647) | Tropical forest soil microbial communities from Panama - MetaG Plot_22 | ecosystem: Environmental > Terrestrial > Soil > Tropical forest > Bulk soil | place: Panama | collected 2016-02-17
ACTTCTCCTTTGCTTGATCTACTTCCTCGAACAACTCACAAAAAACTGGCGTCTTCTCGCCGACATAACCTCCGGCGATATTGAATTCGTAATGCTCTATCGCATCCTCGTATTCCATGCCTTCCTCGGTGACCAGGATCTCAATGATCTTGTTGCGGTCGTAAAGGGCAACAGCTCCCGCACTGAACATAAAGGCCACGCCGATAATGGCCTCATCAAAACCATCAGCGCATAAAATGCCCTCATCATATTCAGCCAATCTCTGGCGCCTGGTGATCATGCTTAAAGGGCTCCATCACCCAATCTTTCAAAAAACTGATATCAACCTCCGTCGCGCCGTGCGGCGGATAATAAAGCTTCTCCGGGTTTTCCTTGAACCCCAGGTCCTGAGCGGACTGGCTCAACAGATCGATATCAAAACTCTCCATCTGTACCGTCCAGCCGATCGGACAATCAAAGACCTGCCAAAATTTATCGAGCAATTGCTCGATGGCCTTCCCCAGCTCCCGCATGTTCATCTGGGCAAACCGATACGTGTCCATGTACTCGTTCAGATGTACCCCCAGCTGCGGCTCTATCTCGCACGGGTTGACCATTGCCTTCTCCGTGTCCGGGTCCAGCGGTACCAGCTTTATAAACAACGTGAAACGATTCACCGCGATCCCGATATATCCCATAACGCCTTAATTCCCTCCGACCTTCTTACCCGTCAACCGCTCGTAAAGAGCCGGGTCTTCCCGCTTGAGCCGGGCCATGTCCACCTTCTCCGCATTTTTAACCAGGCTCCCGTCCTCACACGCCTTCTTAAGAGCTTCCATTAATTCCTGAGCATCCGCTTCCGGGAGCTGATCGAAATCTTCCAGCGCCCCAGGCGTAAACTCGATCTTCCATTTCTTCGGCTCAGCCATTTTTACCTCACGCCCCTTTTGATAGGTCCATCTTCTGAATGAGATAGCGAACAGGCTTCCCGTGGGCCTCGGCATACTCGATCTCGCTCCGGGTGGAATCGCCGATATATCCGTCAACGTTAAGGACCAATACCTCATCACAAAGGTCGATCTTTCGCTTATGCAGCTCGTCCAGGCGTGTTTTGGTGTCGTGGGCAAGGGATAGGTCGGCATCCGACTTTGTGTTGCACCCAACGCTCAAAACAATGTGGCCCTTGCCCACCGTCTCTTCCAAATTCGCTTGCTGGAAAGCAGCCATGAACCGCGTCGATCCGCACAGGCAAACTATCCTCGGCATCCGTACGAAGAGATAGGCCAACTGGTCGTCAAAGGCATCACGCACTTGCTCGAAATCACTGTCGCCATCCAACGTCCGTCGAAACTTCACTGCGAGCTCTAAAAATTCCTTCATGATCTATCTCCTATCAACGCCCGGAACTGCCTAACAAAACTTTCCAGGCTGTCCGCTACGATCACCCAGGCCCCTTTGAGCCGCAATAGATCGTGTTGGGCAAGCTGCTCTTCGGTCGGCGCCATTCCCCGCATCTTCACTTCCACGTAACCGATCTTTCCCGAAAGAATGAACATCCGGTCCGGCGTTCCCTTCTTGCACAGCCTGAGCCAATCCCGCCGCTCCTGCCATTCACCGCCCGGCCTCTTAAAACGCTTGACAACCTCAACCATGCCGCTGTTCTGCCTGTCCGTATAGATACCGCGCCGCTCAAGCCAGGCTTCGATCTGCTTCGATATAAAATTCTCCTTTGGCTCTAACGGCCTGGGTTTCCCCGATACCGGGAAAAGCCCGCCGCGAAAATCACGCGTTCTCATACTCCCTCGATGTCCGCCTTGGCGCGTCGTGTTTCGAAAATTCCCTTGTGCTGCGGAAAGTCCTGCATGAATAGCCGACTGTAAAAGGCGGTGAAATTGTTATTGATCTTGAACTCCCCGCTCGCGATCATCGGCGACTCCCAGCGGATACGTTCAAAGATCGCCTTGCTGCCAATGTGTTTCGATCCTCTGGCGATCTTCTCAAAAGCGAACCGCTTAAAGTATTCGTACACCTGCGGATTGGTCTCGTGATACTTGTGAAACTCCGTCTCGGTCACCGTATCGAGACCGTCGAAAAGTCCATCAAACAACGGTAGATCATTCATGCTGCTGGCTCCGGCTCCGGCGTATCGTTCAGGGCGGCTATCAGATCGTCGGCCATCGCCACTGCCAGGCTCGCTATGTTCTGTAACTGCGTAGCGGTTGGCTCCTGGTACGCATCGTAGTTAAGATTTAATGATCGGTTGTTGAGCATTCCCAGCATGGCCCTGGCCGCAAAGTCCTCGCGGATCGTTTCGTCTCGTGACGGACTATCCGCAACTGTTAAATGTGTCTGGGCAACTGCTTCGGTGTTCTGCTTTACGTCCTCCATACAAAATCTCCCTTGTCTTCCCTGATCGCGTTCTCGGTCTCCTGGCACGCACACTCCAAGCCGATCTGATCCTCGCGGACCGTCCGCCAAAAGTTGCGCACCTTCCCGCCCGGTACATGGTTGTCCTCGAATGAACCTTCAAGCCCAAACTGATCAAGCAGCCATTTGGCCTCGTTGGACGTGACGCGCTGCTTTCCTTCAAGCGTCTGACGGGAAAACGAAAGATGATATTCGGGCCCGGCCTTCTCGCCTTCCTGGATATACTCAACGGCGCTGATCACATAGAAGTGAAGCTCCGGGTGAAACCATCCGGTCGCGGTGATAGATTCCGGTAAGCCCATAGGCGCCGGGCTCACTCCGATCTCAAGCCAGGCTTTGTTCTTAGGCTTTAGCGACTGAATGATGCTCACTTCCCTGGAGCCTATGATCTTGTCCATCTTTCTTTTTCTCCCGTGGGTCGAACAGATCCAAAAAATCAAAAAGACAACTCGCGCACATATCCGGCAAAACCCTCTCGCCTTTCGAATGCTTGGGCATTACCTCGATCGCCAGGTCCAGCCAGACGTTATGAAACACGGCGGTTTCCCTGAGTACGTGGCCCTGTTCGCTCTCGTCCAATTCCTTCTTGCAAAAATCGCAATAGATCTTTCTCATTGTTTGATCCAGCCCTCCCCTAGTTTTTTGATCTCGCCCAGGTCGCGGCCTTTGGCGGTTTGAATGATCTTCTGGAAGCGGCCTGGTAAACGACAGGCCAGACATCCCAAGTCCGTCATGCCTTCGATCTTTCCTTTTAGCTTCCGCTGTACGGACGGCGTAACGGTCGCGGCCTGGAACAACGCGATTTGCGTGGCTATCATTAACGCCCGCCAGGTATCGTTGGGCCCGTATCCGGTTTCCTTGACCAGCCGGGCGGCGTGTCGATCACACAACGGCGGCAACTCTATGTATGGGTGGTCACTCATACTCATATCAGCACCTTCGCCTGTCTTTGCAACTCCAGGAATTTCTCGTGCGATCCGCTTTCCGTGTCCGGGTGCAGCTTCGCGGCGGCACGCTTGTAGGCGTCCGCCCTGATCGACGGGTTCGTTAAAATGTCGTGTCGATTCAAGCCTGAATGCGTGGCCAGGAATGCGGCTGCGTCTTCTTTGGTAGTGGTCTTCCCCTCGGCAGACGGCAACGCCTTGTACCCTTCGTACTGAGCTCGCCCGTGCCCGGCACCCGTGACGCCATAACGGTTGATCTTTCGAAGCGCTTCCATTGTGTCGACGATCGCCCGGACATTTCCTTCATAACGCTCGAACTGATCGCACTCGAACTGCATCGGGGCCCAGCGGCCTTTATCCAGGTCCCAGGCATCGAACTTGATCACAACGCCCGGATGCTCCGGCTGTCTCGCGTCCCGGCGCAACGTGCCGTTCCCTTTCACATCCCACGGCTGATGCGCCGTCTGGATAACACATGAGCCCTCGCGATAGCTCAATTGCCACAGCTCGCGCTCAAGCAGATTTAAGATCTCGTCCCAGGGTTTCCCGAAAGGTGAAGGTTTCCGGGCGTCGGCTGGTGTCAGCTCGCGTGGGAAGCGGCCTTCCAGTGATCGGTAGGTGTAATTAAGCATCCCCTTACTCCTTGTTTTACAGATCAGAGCGGGCCTGCCTATCGCATGTGGCCTTTTTGAGATGTCGTAGCCATTACCAGGACTCTAAGTAACGATTCGGCGTTACTAGTCCAACCACAACCACTCGGAAAGCCAACCACAGGCCCGCTCGGCGCTGCAAAGGCCGACCAGCTTACGGATTGCCCGCAAAATGATCGGCCTCTTTCGATGATGACGGTTTCATTTTCATGTCGCCCGTCGCGTTCCTCGCTTATGTAGGATCGACTTACGTAACTTCAATGGGAGAGTCGTAAGGTTGACGATAAATCGCCCAGCGGCTCTCCCTTCCGGTCGGGGTAGACGCGAGAACCCGACAGCCCGACCGGAAAGCTTTTTGATCAGTGATAAACACCCGCATCCATGTTCAGCTTTAACCAGGCGCGAATGTCCTTCCCCTTGATCACACCGCCCTCGCGCGGCAGATCGAAAAGCGCACTGAACTTGAAAGCCTGGTGGAAACGCCAGGCACTCGCGGTGATCTTGCTCCCGTCCCAGAGCCTGACCTCCGGTTTCTCGCCCAGCTCACGCACAAAGATCTCCAAAATGTTCAAAGCAAAATCTGCCGGGCCCGATCCTAAATATCCCCATTCCATCCCCGTAGGCGAGTGATGCCTGAACGCCTGGAAGATGTTAAAGTGCAGGCCGTCCGCCCGGCGCTCGCACACGATATCCTTGGTCACCGGATCGAACGGCAGATCGGTGCGATCGCTGATCCCTTCATCGATCAATTGCGCCTCCTTCTTGGCCGCGCAGATCGCTCCCATTCCCCGCATCACGCTTTCCGATAGGCTCAGCGGTTTGTTGCATCTTAGACACGTCATTGTCATCGCTCTTTAACTCCCCGTAGATCACATGGGCCGTCTCGTAATGCAGCTGCATCACGTACTCTGAGAAACAAGTGAAATCGCATTTCCTGCACTCTTTCATCGCTTCGTGAAATCCCGATCTAAACACTCACCGCAAACCGAAACGTGGCGGCGATGCTTCCCGCGCTGAACGGCAAAGAATGTATTAGCGACTTTGCCGCAATGACCGCATCTGGCTCCCGGCCAGATCGCACACTGGCTCTCGTGAATCAAAAGATCACGGGTCGGGCCTTTATCAATAGTTGGCGAACAATTACATTTCATAAGTTTCAAAAATTGGCGGCTCAGCCAAACAAAAGAGGTAAATAAAACCGAACCGCCCAATCGCGCCTACGTAAGGTAGGTACTTCCCCTTGCTCGATCGAAGTCTAAAAAGGGCGAAACGTACAACATCAAAACGTCTCGCCCTGCGTGTGTCCCCTGGGCTCAGGTCTATCACTTAACGGGAAAATGCCAGGGGACTTGGGGCTTAAGGATTATTTCTTTGAGAGATCGCGATACAGGTCTTTCAGCTGGCCATCACTCAGCGTGCTCAATTCGTTGCCCTCAAGGGCTATCGCCAAAGCTTCCTGATCGACCTCATCGAGCGCCGCAAGCAAGTCCGCCCTCTTCTTCGAAATCGCGGGTTCTTGCTTGGCGGGCTCTTCTCCGGCAGAGCTCTCAGCTGCCGAACCTGTTGGCGTAGCGGGAGCGCCCACAACCTCAGAAGCTCCCGTGTTGCTGGGTGCCTCGGTCGCTCCCGCGCCTTCCGGCTGCTGCGTCAACCGATCCTTGAGTCCAGCCATACCGCCCATCGCCTGTGCATCACGGGCCTGTGCCGGGGTGATCAGCGGGAACGCTTCGTCAACCGCGATCTGGTTCTCCCGGATGGCCGTCGCATACCCTCTCAATACCGCGATGTCGTCAAGGCCGATATCTTCAACCGATGGCCGCTCCAGCGTCGAACAGATTCGCTCCGGGGTGACGCCCATCTTGCCAAAGTAATCAACGATCTTCGTCCGCGTCTCTGCCAGCGTACTGGCATCGCCGATCGCTACCCGTCTCGCGTTCTGATAGATCTCGTTAACGAAAGCTTTCGGGATCACGCGAAAGATGGCGTTACGAAGCGCGATCGACACGGCGGCGTTCCCGGTGACGGTGATCATGTCATCGGAGAACCGTTGCCCGGTCTTGGTGGTGATACGCCTGCGATTCTGGATGCGCACGGCAACGTTGTTTTCCAGGTCCCAGCAGGTGGCCTCGCTGATAATTTCCTTGTCGGTCTCGCCGACTACCCGGCCTTCAACCCGGATGTTCTTCCAGGCACTCGCGCATATCTCGGCCAGCCTAACGCTTGGCCCGGTGATCGGTTTCCCCGCTCGCGGCAACGTGAACATGCAGGACGCTGCCGTCTCTACATCTATCGTCGCCATCTCGGTGGCCTTTTCCTTAAAGGTGCGGATAGATCGCGGATACCTTAAAGCAGTCGAAATTTGCACGTCGACCTCGGCTGAATTGATGACCATCGGTAAACCCTCGCTTCCGTTCTGATTGGCCACAACCATCGATTCATCGATCGGATCGGCCATTGCTGCTCTTGTCGTTGGTGACATTGCCATAACTCTTTTCTAAGCTCCTTATATCGTTCAGTTAGTATGTAAAAATCTCAGCCACTTACTCGTTCGATGGCCATGTAAAATCGATCACCCCTACCTAAGCCGCTTTCTTCTGCGCTTTGGGCTTCTGAAAGCGAGCAACCCGGCATGTCGAGATCTCGGTGTAGTCGACGAGTATCTGCGGGTGGTCTATCGCCAACCGTTTCCGGTCGAGCCCGGAACGCGACTGCTCTAAATACGTCACCGTCCCCAGATCGCAAACGCCAGCTTCGGCATCACCCATCATGGTGATCAATTCCGCCTGTACGGTTTCGAGCTCATCCTCGGCCAGCTTCTTGATGGCCTTCTTCTCCAGCCATCGCGAAACCAGTTCGTTCTGGAGAGGCTTCGATGTCTTCGGCACCCGGCGAACCCGTTTCAAAATTTCCAGATGCGGGTACATGTTCTCTGGCGGTATGTCCGTCTTAACGTGCTTGTTCCAGAACACGTCCGCCCGCTCGATCATCATGGCCGTGATCTCTTCATCCATCGGCACCAGAAAGCGAGCGAATCCTCTCCCCCCGATAAAGGCAGCAATGCGGCAGCTGTCGTAACCCTGGCAAAGCATGTGAACCAGAGCCTGCACCAGCACTCTGTCCGGCACCTGGTCGGTGTCCGTGTCTCCCCACTTCTCGCCAGAGTAGTTGAAGAGCCCGGTGGTCTTTGCTTCCACGGGTTGCCCGGTGGCCGTCACCAGCGCATCTATATTGGAACCAAGCGGGAATGGTAAACCTTTCGCCACTCTGTACTGATTGCGAGTGATCTTTCCGAATTCCCGCTCGGCATATTGGAGAACACCATCCTCAAAAAACGTTCCCGCCAGCAGCGGATCGTTGTCGCGATGGTTGCGGTCCTCTTCCGCCAGCTTGTCAGTTTTCTCCAGCCAGACATCCGACGCATTCCTCCGGGGGTCCAGCCCCAGGATCGCGGCCATGTCGGAAGAGCCGATGCGCCCTTTTCGGGAAACTCTCTGAATCTCAGTGATTGGCATAAAGGTTTTCGATCTTTTGTATGATCTGTTTTTTTAGTCTAGGACGACCAAGATCGGCTGCGGCCTGGGCCGCGTAATCTTCTTTGGTCTCGATGCCTTCATATCTGCGGTAATGCTCGGCATACTTCTCGACCAGCTCATCGATCACCTGCGGCGGCAGCTTGGGGAATGTCATCACGTTTATCATCTTCTGGCTGCTTTAGCGTACCGTCCTTTCCGGTCGCGAATAACTGGTACCGATTCGATAGTAAGCAATATCTTTCTATGCCCGCCCAGCTGTTTATATTTTTCCAGCTTGTCGTTTTCGGAGATCGTTTTCTTGTTCAGCCGCTTGGCCTTGGTCACGTAATCAGCTTCTATCAATAAAGTGTTCAACGTCTCCAGGGCCGGGGCCAGTCTCAATAAACGGTCTATCTTGTTGGCCAGCTCTTCCAGCTCCGGGGTCATATTGCCCACTCCACCTCCGGTGCCCGGCGTCTGGCTATAAAACTGACAATTCGGGGATTCTCTTCTTCGAGTTTGTCCAGCTTGTCTCGTAAACCTTCCCTGATGATCTGTGCTTCGGATACGTCCAACACCGCTGCATATTCCTGCAATCTTTTGCGGTCGTGGTCGTTTATCCGGGCGGCTACCTGGGTATTGCGCATATCTCCCTCTCGCCTGTGTTCGGTATCACCCTATGTAACACATTGGGTGTAATGCACAATGTATCACATGGGGCATGATTGTCAATAGAATATTCGCCCACCGGAAAAATAAATTTTGCCTCGATTCGAAGGGGGATTTACAAGCGTTACATTATGTGATACATGTAGAGCCCTTAGCGGTTTTTGAACTATGGCCTTTACGCCGAAAACGACAACCATAAACTTTCGAATCAACGCCGCCCTTAAGGGCCGCATTGACGCGTTGGCCGAAAAACATTATCTGTCGCTTTCGTCAATGGCTCATGTGCTGCTCGCCTGGGGAGCCGACGCTTTCGAAAATCATTACGGCGGTCTAGCGCTGGAGATGGTGGAGAGGGCCAGGAATCCAGAGATCACGCCTGAACAAATGAGGGCCGCTAAACACAAAAACTCGCTGACTGAAATACCAAACGAAATAGTACCCGTCCGTTCTGCCGGATCGGTCGCTCGAAAAATGAAAACAGGTAACGGGAGATCGGGCGGAAGGAGAGTTAAGAAGTGAAGTGTAATTCTTATTCGTTTGCAGGCGCCTGGGCCCCGCCAAAAGGCGTGGCCCTTAGTTTCCCAAACCCGGTCGGGACCAATGTGCTTCCATTTACATCGAAGTGCGAGGCCCGGCTTGCCCGAATGGGGATTATAAAAACGATGCGGGTAGATGATGATTGTCTCGAAGGGGAGGGAATCTTCGAAGGCGATGAGATCATTTGCCAAACAGTACAATCCTTGGCCGATATAAATGAGCAAACCATTTGTATCGTGCGGATCTTGGCAACCAATGAAACCGTGGCCGCAAGGGTCAGTTTCAAAGGCTCTTATATCACTCTTGATTGTTGTGATGAAAAGGGCACCCAGCGCGGTTTCTGTAATGAGGATATAGAGATCGAACGGTTTGTCCTTTATGTAAAAAGAAGCGCGGATGGGCGTGGCCGCTTTGACCGCGTACATCTCTCCATTATGGCCCGCTCTACCAGTGAGCTCCGAACAGCGGTCCGCCGTTCGCGTGAGCTGATCGAAGAGAGCCGGGCTTTGATAGAGGCATTAGGTACATGAACTTTGCTAACGACAACCAGCGCCGTGAGCCGATCGCTCTGGGAACCACACCAGGGCTCGCGGCGCTTTCTGAAAATCTCGTCACAAAATCGTCACCACAAACAGTTAAATGATAGACAGAAAAGGGTTTGCGGCTGCTGTCCGTCTGACTTCGGATCATAAGGACGTGGGTTTGAGTCCCACAGGGTGCACCACCTTTCAATAGAAGAATTAGCCCGTATTTACGGGCTTTTTCTTTAACTCGCCACTTGCAAAACAGGTAAGCGTTTGGTAGTCTAATACCTGAAAATATTGTCACTTTTTGGTAAAAAATCGTCACTAAATTGGCACCAAATTGGCACCCGGTAGGGCGTCTGTCCTTTTGTCAGACGGTCGCCTGGAACAATATTGTCACTCTCGTCACTACCTTGATTAATACAAAAAATGGAGAAAATTACATGGCAAAAATAAAGCAGCCAACCAAGCCTTACGCGAAGATCGAGAAAGGCCAACTCATCGGCAGAGTTGAGCTCCCTCTAGGCAATGGCAAATACAAAACAGAACGAAATTGGGATGTCACTGACGAAGACGATGCGCACACCTGGGGCGTGCTTAAACATCTCGAATGGAAGAAAGGCGGTCAGCCGGAAGTCGGCGATAAAGAGATGACTTTCGAAGAGCTGGCCGATTGGTACAAAGAGTATGTGTTGATCGCGCCAATCTATGATAAGTCTGGAGCCAAGGTCAAAGGTCTACGCAGCTGGAAAAACCAAAGACTGTTGGCCGATTGGCTGAAAAAATATTTCGGACACTACAAACTAAACAAGATCACGGTTGACATTCTGGATACTTACAAAACGAAGCGCCTCACCGGGGAGATCGCCAGCGCTCGACGGGGATTCGAAAACGGCATATCCATAACAGCCATCAATCGGGAATTTGCTTTGATGCGGGCCATGTTCATCCGGGCCTGCTCACCCTCACGGAAATGGATGGATTACAACCCGTTCTCTGATAAAGAGGCGAAACTCATCAATAAGGCATTGGAGCGTCCCGCAAAAAAAGACACTTCGCGTCGGACAGTGGCCCGGCTCCTGGCGCGATCTCGTAAAAGCGAAAATCCTCTACTCCATTATCTACTGCTCACTTTGCGCTACACGGGTGCTCGACCATCCGAGATCTTTCCATTCGAAGCTCGCCCTGGGGATGGAGTGGTTCGCGAACCATTAACCTGGGCCAGGGTGCTTGAGCGGGATTTTAAGACAGTACGTATCGTCGAGTACAAAGGTGCGGTGCGCAGTGAACGGGTGGTCCCCACTTCTACGCAATTGGAGCGCGGTCTTCGCGAACTATGGACAAAAAACCCAAAAGCCAAGCCTACAGATATTATATTTCCCTTTTCAAGCTGCAAGCGTTCCTACGCCACTCTCTGCCGATCGGCGCGAGTTGAAGGGTTTTGGCTGCGACATTTTCGCACATTCTTTAATAATGAGCTGGCCGATAAGATCGATCCGGTTCGCCGAATGGCGCTCTTAGGACACACATCGATCGAAATGAACAAACGATATTCAGAGATCGATGAACAGTTCATTAAGAATTACCGGGGAATGACAGAGACGCCGATTGTCTCGGTGGCGGTGAATTAGAGCTGGAATATTGAATGAATAATATTCCGGGGATATAATGGCGGGTACGGGACGGTTCCAATAACGGCTCGTAGAAGTAACTCGAATGAAACGATGGGGAAGCCTGGGCACTTTGGCTTCCCCGTTGTCTTTTTACTTCTTCTGCATAAGCCATCCAAAGACGGCCAGGGCAACTCCAATCGTAACGATCACCCCGCCCGTTATGGATGTGTTTGGCAAACAGGAACTATACCCGTGGCACCCGTAATAAAAAACGAATACGCCGCCCACGGCCATCGCGAGCCCGATCGAGCACAAAATTTCCGGTATATTTTTACTCATAGTCAATTCACCCCCATTAACCAGAACATCAGTTTCTGGAGCCACACTGGTAAATAACGTGTATTCTGTCCTGCAAGCTGCATAGTGGCAACGGCGGGCTCTGCGAGATGCCTACTGGTCACGACAAAGCTGGCAGGCGTATCGCCTGGCTCTTTTACGCTCGCTTCGCGATCAGGCATATCGCCTGTTTTCTTCTTTCGGGATTCTTTATGCGTTTCGCCTACTGTTTCCAGGTGACGCATAGCGAGATCGAGTAGCGGGTTCAGTTTTATCTCGCCTCGTTCCCATCGGGCAACGGTGGTGACATCGACGCCTAGTTGAGCGGCCAGATCTTTTTGGGTCAATCCCAGCGCCTGACGGCGTTCCTTGACCTCATCAGCGGTCATATTCTTTATCATATTTTGTCTTCGGGTTTATGTAGTATTTCGGGCCAAAGCCCGGTGAAATGATTATGCAATACGCATAGTCGGTTTGGCAACTGATGGCTGGATTTACTGCGGTCTGCCCTTCTGCTGTTTGGGATATTTGCTGGTGGTGGAGACGCCGAAGAAGTCCGGGGCGTTATAGATAATGCCTGGTATGCCTTCGTTCTGAAAACCTTCGATCAGGCCCTTAAAGGCCATCGGCGAAACAGCCTCCCTCAGCACATCGCCGGGCGACACTTGCTGGCCGATAAAGTCTTTTCCGTACGGCTGGCCTTTGACGATCTGCCCGGTCTTGGAAAGCGAGGGGGCCATCGGTGCCAGGTCCCAGGCCGATGCCAGGATCGGCGATGCGCTCGATCGGATATAACGGGCGGCGATGTCCGGCTTGTCGCGCAGCTGCGTGGTAAATGCCATTTGGCCCATAAATCGGAGCTGCTTGACAAGGCCGGGCGTAAGGTCCCAAACGTGCTTGCCTGACGGA
>Ga0126377_10002839_pt1 | contig 12100 bp, 7 predicted proteins | sample PanSoiMetPlot_22_FD_92647 | JGI IMG/M metagenome (GOLD analysis project Ga0126377, IMG submission 92647) | Tropical forest soil microbial communities from Panama - MetaG Plot_22 | ecosystem: Environmental > Terrestrial > Soil > Tropical forest > Bulk soil | place: Panama | collected 2016-02-17
ACGCCCGGCTCTTCGTTCGGATCGTCACCTCCGCCGATCCGGATCGGGAATGCGCCGGGATGCAGCGGCTTCGACAGTTCGATCTTGTCTACCTGCTTGAACTCTTTAAGGTCGAAGATCAATACGTCTTCTTTGAAGACGTAAAGGAGCTTTCCATCGGGTGATACTCGATAGCCAGCCATAAAGCCGAATGGTGTGTCAAATTCTTTGGGAAAGTCGAATGTCTGGGCGATCTTCTTATTCGCGATATCGATCACGGCGAACTTGGGCTTCTCGATTTCGAAGCGATCGACCTGTTTGATCGCAACGCGAATCGTGGCATAGAGAAATTGATCCTGCGGATCAGGCGTAAACCCCATAACCCGCACTATGCGATTATCCTGATTAAGGACGAAATGATTCGTTACCTTGCGCGTGGCCAGGTCAATCACTTCAATGCCGTTATTCCATGTGCTTGCGAAGATTTTCTTTTTGTCGTACGAGAGTGTCAGGTTCGATGGTGTGCCGGTGTTCAGTTGAATATGATCGACGATCCTGCCTTGTGCTTCGTCGATCACCAGCACCTGGCGCGGCCAGGTGCCGATGTAGAGCATTCCACCGGGCTTCTGTGCTGATACCGATGGAATCGTGAAAAACACAAAGAATAGAAGAGAGATTACGGAACAAACGGAAATAAACGGAACAAACGGAAAAATCCGGATTAGATTTTTTCCGTTTGTTCCGTTTATTTCCGTTTGTTCCGTAATCTCTTTTTTCCTCAGCATACCAGATACTCCTTAGGGAAACACCAGATCGATCTGTCGCCAGTCTTTCGTCGCAGTCGCGCATTTGCTGGTCCAATCGGGATAGTTGTTAATATGATCCGGGACTTGAGCCGGCCAGAAGCAGCTGATGTAACAATCGTAAAGATCACGCTCGACCGGCTGGCACAATCCTGCAGTGCCGCCGGTGGCATCCACTTCCCAGCCGGGTGAAAACACCAGCGAACAGCCCATCGGATAATGTGGCCGGTTTTGTGGAGGGCCTTGCTGAAGCGCGAAAACATCCCCGTATTCAGATGAAATATAATCCTCAATGCGGCGCGCTTTGCGATTGACGGCTCTGAGGTGTTTCATATCGATTTCCTTTCGTCGAAATGTTCAAGGAATTTCGGATTCCGTGCGGCAAGCTCCCCGTAAATCTCCAGACAGATATGCGTCCAGCCGCGAATCCAGTCGCAATAGTGCAGATTTGCATGACCGGTGTCTCCGTAGCGAACATAGGCTTCGTGATAACAGCCTCCGGAGCAGACCGGCCGCGCCCAGCAGGTATGGCACTCCACTTTACGTTGTATGTGTCCACGTTCGAGGAATTCCGCCTGCGTCGTGCGATCGACACCTTCTGAAATGTGACCGAGTTTGTGTTTGTCTGAATCTACGAATCGATGGCATGGCGAGATATCGCCCGATGGTCCGATTCCCAATAATCCTAAACCGGCTCCACACGGGTGTGCTTTGCTGATGCCGGCGTGCAGCTCCTGCAGCGTGTCACTGACGTTTGAAAACCCGTGATGTTCATCACGTAAAGCATAATCCCGGTATTCATGCGCCAATTCGGTGAATTGCTCCAGCACGTTGTTCAATCCGTCACTCCCGATCGCATAAAGTCGCACGGGTGAAGTCGTCACCGGGGCAAAGCCGACCTCATGAAACCCGATCTCGTCCTTCAAATGCCGGAAAATCCGTTTGACATCTACGACCTGCGAAGTCAGGGTGACGCGCGCGCCGATCGGGCGCGATTTATGCCTGGTAATTAGCTCTTTGACCCTGGGAGCAATAACATCGTAGCTGCCCTGGCCGTTATTAAAGACCCGAAATGTGTCGTTCAGCTCCCTGGGTCCGTCGATACTGATCGTCACCCCGACTCCGTTTTCAGCGAGGTACTCGATCACCTGTGGCGTGAGCAGGGTCGCATTTGTGGTCAGACTGAAATCGATATATTTGCCCGCAGTATGCGCCTGTGCGCGTGCGTACTCGATGGTCGAACGCACGACTTTGAAATTCATCAGTGTCTCGCCGCCGAAAAATGTCAGATGGACTGCGCGGCGCCCCGGTGAATTTGCCAGCAGGAAGTCAACGGCGGCTCGGGCCGTCTCCTCGCTCATGAATTTTGGCTTGCCTTCAGGAGTAGCCACGCGGTCTTCGCCGAATTCATAGCAGTATTTGCACGAGAGATTGCATTGATTGGTGACGTTGAGCACCAGAGTTTGCAGCGGAAACGGCATTGGTGCGGGTTGAACTTCGGCCTTAAACCCGACGCCGCTTGTGATTGCGTGCGATTGATAAAGCTCTTCTATCGCTTCTTCGATCTCTGTTGAAGCAAATCCATCGGTCGCTAAATCGGAGAGCAACTCCGCCTCTGTGTGTTCGCCTCCCTTGAGTTTTTTGATGATCGCTGAAGAAAGATCAGTGAGCGCGAATATCCCGCCGCTCGGCACGAGGTAGAGATACTCCTGCCCGCCACCTTCGAATAAATGATACTCGCCAGCTTTGTAGGTCATCTTGCAACCTCCGGTTGGTCCCATTTGACGTAAAGAGGAACAGTCACGACCAGATAGGCCCTTGCCTTCAGCGGCTTCGCATCTTTTGGCGCAGCCGGAGGATTGTATGTCGCAACTACCCAGACTTCACCATAATTGTTGCGTTCGAATTTGCGTTTCGGATTGGGACCTTCAATCGCCGGTGTAAATAAAGCCGTAGAACTCAGGGCTCCCACAAACTCTTTGTCATCGTCATTGTAGGTTGAGGGGAATTCATCAATCGACCATTCCACGTCGACCTGGCCCAGGTTGAGATCGTCAGCGGTTTGCGGTTTATTGTCAGGGCCACGGTTCCAGGCAATTGCTTCAAATTGTTGAAAGCCTTTCGGGAATTTTACCCCACCCAGACGCGAGAGCGCATTGTCTGGGTTGACCTTGATGTAATCCACTTTGTCATAGACTGTCACCGCCCCCGGGAGGAAGGAACGGCGCACGGCAATGTCGCGCTTGCCCAGCGCTGCGCCCTCCATCACGTCGATTTCGACGACGATGGATTCAGGTGTGCCTTTGACGATTCGTTTAACGATGATCCCGGGTCCAAGATCGATCTCTGCGACATTTATATCAGCCGGCAAATTGCCGCCCAGTATTTTGACCTGTTCACCGGTAGAGGGAGCTTTGAGCGAAGAACGGTCAAGTCCGATCACAATCGGGGCAGTGTCAAGTCGCCGCAGCGTGACATCGATGCCGAATTCTTCATAATTGCCCCAGAACCATCGACCTTCGACCTGTGACCAATCGCGGGAGACGAACATCACTTCGCGCAATTCGCTCGGGTCGGTACTGGTTGAGAGAACATTTGAATCGCCATTGCCGCCGTTTCCACCCGCCTGGACGCCCTTTTCGTTAATCGAGCGACCGCGCCAATTGTAGCCCGTATAAACGATGCTCCTCCCGGTGCGCGTCACGACGGCGTTATCCTTCATATAATTGAGCCTGATCTTCGTCAGGAACTCATCTTCAACCGTGCCTGGCGCGATTTCTACAGTTCCGTAAACTCGGCCCCGGCCGATTTGATAGCCGGTCAGCAGCCATAACCCGGCCAGTTTCGGCGGTCGCAGGTTCGCCCGCCAGGCGCCCCATTCCGGCGTTAGCAGCGGATAGGTTTTGGCCAGGAATTCGACTGCGCGATCTGCCGGGTGCCGCGTATCTGTGCCCGGCGGGGGCGGTGGAGCGTCGGGTGGAGGAGGGAAGCGACGGAATCCCTGAAATTCGACTACCGGAAAATATCCGACGTGCATGTTGATCAGCAATTCCCACTCTTCCTTCGTACGGCGCTGTGAAATGATGCGACCATAGCTGTGACAAACGATACAGGCATTTCGCACGCTCTCATCGGGGACATTCTCATCGATCATTCGATGCTCGGCCTGATACATTGCCGGTTTCGCTTCCTCAGGGGCGAGGCCATGAAAATTGCTGAGGTATTTGACGATCGTCCGAGCCTCGTCGGGTGTGATGTTCAATCCGTTCAGGCGCACCATGCGCTTGATCGTCTGTTGCCAGCCTTCAGGAGTTAAACGCTCGAAGGAGATCCGGCTCAGCCGGCCCTTTTCGTCTTTTTTGTGACAGGAGGAGCATTTTTCAATGACCAGCTGGTTGGTGACCGCAATCCCTTCGTCACCTGGTTCCTTAGGGATAGTTTGTGCGGGTGACTGTTGATGAGATTGCGCCGACAGATCGGGCAAAAAAATGGGTAGTGAGAAAATGACTAAGACCAGCGCTTTGATAATCCGCATGGTGAGCCTCGACCGGTAAGCTGAACCGTTTTGATTGTCTGAAGCTGGGCGAAAGCAGCATCCTTCTAGCACGCTTCACAAAAGCAAGTCAAACCCAGAAAAAGAGGGATTACGAAAAAAACGAAAATAACGAAATAAACGAAAAGATAGAAAATTTCGTTTATTTCGTTATTTTCGTTTTTTTCGTAATCCCTCAGTGTTTGAAATGTCGCATACCGGTAAAGACCATTGCCAGGTTGTGCTCATTCGCGGCTTCGATTACTTCTTTATCGCGCACCGACCCGCCCGGCTCGATGATCGCCGTAACTCCATGTCTGGCTGCTTCATCAATTCCGTCGCGAAATGGAAAGAACGCATCGGAGGCCACTACGCTTCCTGCCAACGGCAGAATCGCTTTCATCGCACCGATTTTTACTGAGTCCACTCGTGACATCTGGCCCGCGCCGACACCGATCAACTGATTTTCGCTGGCATAGACAATCGCATTCGATTTGACGTGTTTGCAGATTGCCCAGGCGAAGCGTAAGGCGCTCATTTCCCCCGGGGTAGGGCGTCGGTTGCTGACGACTTCGAATTTCTCTTCATTGAACAACTGAGCATCTCGGTCCTGTACTAATATCCCACCGCTGATTTTGCGCATTTCAATGGATTGCTCCCCGGAAACAGGGGAATCCCCGATCTGCAGGACGCGCAAGTTCTTCTTCGCCTTGAGAATTTCCTTTGCTTCAGCGGTAAAATTCGGAGCAATGATTACTTCGGAGAACATCTCGGCTATCTCTCCGGCTGCCGTACCATCAACTTCGGTTGAAAAGGCAATTATGCCGCCGAAAGCGGAAACCGGGTCGGTCGCTCTGGCTCGAATAAATGCTTCGAGCGGGTTCGATGCCACTCCGACACCACATGGATTAGTGTGTTTGATGATCGCACAGATGTCAGGAATAACTGATGTCTGCTGCAAATACACGCGGTGAAGCTCCCGCACCAGTTCCAGCGCAGCATCGCTGTCGATCAAGTTGTTGTAGGATAACTCCTTGCCCTGGAGTTGCTCAGCCGTCGCCACACCGGACTCATCCGCACCGGCGATTCGGTAGAGCGCAGCTCGTTGATGCGGGTTTTCTCCGTAACGCAGGTCGGTGACTTTTTTCAAGTCCAGTTCGATCTCACCGGGCAATTCATTCTCCGGACTTTTTTGATCTTCCTGAGAGGCGAGGAAGCGAGCGATCTCGCCGTCATAGCGGGCGGTGTGCCGGAATGCAGAGAGAGCCAGTCGATATCTGACATCGAGCGGGAGCGCACCGTCGTAGTTATCGAGCGTCGCGCTGATCCAGGCGTAATCCGACGGGTCGACCACAACTGCAACATCCTGGTGATTTTTGGCGGCCGAACGGATCATCGCCGGTCCGCCGATGTCGATATTCTCGATGGCCTCGCTCATCGTCGTCTGCGGTCTGCTGATCGTTTGTTTGAATGGATAAAGGTTGACCACGACCAGGTCGATCGGCTCAATCCCGTGCTCGCGCATCTTCGCGCGATGCCCTTGATTGTCACGGATCGCCAGAATCCCGCCGTGAACTTTCGGATGCAAAGTCTTTACCCGGCCATCGAGCATCTCGGGAAACTCGGTGATCTCAGATACGTCCCGCACATTCAATCTATTTTCCCGCAGAAATTTTGCCGTCCCACCCGTCGAGATGATCTCGATCTCATGTTCCGACAGCTTTTTTGCGAATTCGATGAGCCCGCTTTTATCGGATACGCTGATCAGTGCGCGTGTGATTTTTTTAAGTGATTGGTCCATCATCCCAGCCTCCTGAAGGATTACGAAAAAAACGAAAATAACCACTGGTCCGCAGGCTTCCAGCCTGCATGTTCTAAAAAAGGGTCATCGCTAGAAACATGCAGGCTGGAAGCCTGCGGACCAGTGGTTATTTTCGTTTATTTCGTAATCCTTCTTCAACTATCCGGTGACGAGCATCAACTGAAGCTGTGTTTGGAGCTTTTGCATAGCCAGAGCAATTTCCGGAAAATATTCATTGTCGCGGGCAGGTGCCAGAAGCGGGTCGGAGAGCATAAATGGGTAATTTGCATAGCCGGTATTGATTGCGGCACGCAGCATCTCATGGCATTTTTCGATATATCCCAGCTGAGCATAAACTTGTGCCTGAATATAAAAGTGGTAACTTCCCAATTGCATCTCCGAAGAGATGGCTTGCTCGAGAATTTCTTTGCCTTTTTCGGTTTCGCCTTTCAAGGCGCAGAGAAATGCACACATTGCCGAGTGGAAGACACCGCGGTCGCCGTTTTTGGCCAGATGTTCCAGCCGCTGGATTGCCTGATCCTTGTGGCCTTCGATGAAATCGATCACTGAGAGCCAGTATTGCTTTTCCTGGTAAATGTCCGGGCAGGCCTCGAATTCACGACGCGCTCCCACGAGATCGCCCTTCTGATAGTAGATGAAGCCGATCGTATACGGATAGGTTACCGGGTTGAGTTCGGCGGCTTTGCGGAAAAGCGTCAAAGCTATGTCCGGGAGTCCCGCGTAATCATAGGCATGACCCATGGCCTGATAAGCATATTCGCTGTTCGGCGCCACCTGAAGCAATTGCTTGCAGATCGCGAGCGCGTTTTTTAAATCGCCTTTTTCGCCGTAGTAAACTGCCAGCCAGAAGAAGGCGGACGGCAGTTGTGGATTGAGCTCGAGCGCCCTGCGCGCTGCCGCCTCAGCCTTGGCGAATAAGGTCTCATCGCGCAGACAGCTTCGGGCATTAATATACCGCCCGGCCAGCGCTGCCCAGGCCGGAGCATAAGAAGGGTCCAGCCCAACAGAGGCTTCAAGTATTTCAAGCGCCTGCTTGTGGTCTTCAGCGGTGCTCCCAAATGCGAGTCCTCGCAGGTAAAATTCATATGCCAGCGGATTGCGGGCTTCATTCAGTTTGATCGCTTCCTGTTCCCCGGTCGAGATGGTCAGTCGTAATCCGCGGATTAACTCCTCACAGATGCGATCCTGAAGTGAAATCACATTGTCGAATTTGAGATCGATTCGTTCCTGCCAGAGGATCTCGTTGCGCGAGACATCGACCAGCTGGACGTTGACACGAAATATCTCTCCTGCTTTGAGGTAACTGCCGGAAAGGATAGTGTCGACAAGCAACTCGCGCCCAACACTCCGTGGGTCGATCATCTGATTCCGATATTTTTCAACGGCAGATGATGGTCGAACGATAAGTGATTTAATTGGAGCCAGTTGCGTGATGACAGTGTCGGCGAGCGCGAATCCGAGGAAATCAATCTCCGGATCGCCCGCCAGATTGCGAAGCGGAAGGATCGCCAGTCGCCGGCGGTGGGTTCCGGAAACAGAACCGGTGTTGGATGCGGAAACCTGTCCGGTGCGCGACCTTGACCCTGAATCTGAAGAATCGGTAAAAGTAACCTCGCCGCTCAGTTCTGTGTCAAAACGACTCGGATCGTCAAAGGCCAGGCGCAGGGCGTGGGCAAACTCGGCTGCTGAACCGTATCGCATATCGCGGTCCTTGGCCAGCGCCTTCATGACTACTGTCTCCAGGGCATCAGTTATTTCACCGCGAAATTCGCTCATCGGAGGCGGCGGTGTATTAATCTGGTGAATAAGCATCGCCGGGGACGCTGACCGGCCGTATGGCGTCGTGCCAGTCAACATTTCGTAGAGCACCAGGCCCAGCGAATAGATGTCGGAGCGCGCATCAAGGTCCCATCCCAGACTTTGTTCGGGCGACATATATGCCGGAGAACCGATAATATTAGCGCCGGTCAGGTTGGGATCTGTATCCTCGGTATGAGCTTCGCGCATTTTAGCGATCCCGAAGTCGAGCACTTTGGCGTTGATTTGGCCGTCGGTCTGTTCTTCGATAATGATATTGTCCGGTTTGATGTCGCGATGAATAATCCCGGAAGCATGGGCCGTGGCGATGGCCGAGCAGACCTGTTCCATTAAAACCACGGCGCGCGCAATCGACATCGGTTTCTGGCGCAGAAACTGCCGCAGACTCTTTCCCCGCAGAAATTCCATGACGATGTACGGCCCGTGATTACTGATGCCGTAGTCGTAGATCTGGACGATGTTCGGGTGATGAAGAGAAGCGACTGATCTTGCCTCACGCCGGAACCGTTCCTGAACTTTATCGTCGCTGCTCAGCGCCGGAATGAGAATCTTTATCGCAACAGCGCGATCGAGCCCAAGCTGAGTAGCCTCAAATACTGCTCCCATACCGCCGCGACTGATCAATCGCTCAATGCGGTAGCGATCCGCGAGTACGGTACCGAACTGCATCCCATACCACAATTCACGCGGTTCCTCACTCGAGCTCGTTAATTCACTCTCAGCCATAAGCTACATACCAGCGATTTAACAGCGACTCACCAGCGAATGGGGATTTACACCAAAATCTACGGTTATCGCGGGTAAACGGTTTTATCTGCAGACGATAATCGGACCGATCGCCAATCAAAAAATATTTTCTGTCTGTCATTTGATAATTGTCATCTGGGAATGATGAAAAACCGCTTGATCCGATTTTCCCAATGACAAATTTCCGCTCACAAATAAAAAAAAATTTTCTGCTCGCTCTCACTGCGTCTTCTTATTGAATCTCATTGCACTGACGCTGATCATTATCATGCTCATCATAGTCAAAATTAATCCTTGTTTCCAGAGGTCAGCCAGGTTGGCGCCTCTTAATATTATCCCCCGGAAGATCTCTATCAGATAGGTCGTTGGTATAATTTTACTTAGCATCTGAAAAAATACCGGCATGGTATCGATGGGGAAGATGTAACCAGAGAGAAAAATCGAGGGCATCATGGTCCCGAACGCAGCCTGTGTAGCCTCCTGATAAGTGTTGGCACGAGTAGAGATGAGCAATCCGAAGCCGAGCATGGTCAGAATAAAAGGGGTGACGAGCAATAATAACAGGAGCAGGTCCCCCCGGATCGGAACTCCGAAAGCCCAGCGCATAAATGTGATGAGCAATAGTGTTTCGGCATACGCCACGACGGCGTAAGGAATAATCTTCCCGAGCATCAAACCGAGCGGTTTGATCGGTGTCATATAAAGTTGTTCGAGCGTCCCCCGTTCCCGCTCTCTGACAATTGCAATAGCTGTCAAAAGGACGGTCATCATCTGCATGAGGACGGCGATCATACCGGGAATCAGAAAATTGGCCGACCGTGAATCTGGGTTGAAGAGGACCTTCGGCCGGGCTGCGACAGGTAGCTGTTGTCGCGTAACGGAGACGCTCAAAGCGCGTTCGAGTGATTCGCTCATGGCGATTCCATTAGCCACATTCAATGCCTCGCCGGCAACCGAGGATTCCGAACCATCGATCAAAATGAGAACATTGGCTGTTTCTCCAGCAAGCAAGAGCCGTGAATAGTCGGGAGGGATTTTTATTCCGACTTTCGCTCGTCCGGCGACGATCTCTCGGGTGAGTTCCTCGTCATTGGTTACATATTTGACAATTTTGAAATCGTCCGAATTGACGAAACGGTCCAACAACCGCTTGCTTTCCTGCGTTCTCGCTGCGTCGTAAATAACAGTTGGAATATTCCGGACATTGGTATTGATCGCATATCCGATCATGAAGAGCTGGATCATCGGAATCAATACCGTGAAGAATAATGCCATCGGATCACGACGAATGTGGATCGCCTCTTTGCGCATGATCGGGAGCAACCCGGTAAAAGGATTTGTTCGCGCTTTGATCGGCCCTCCTTCTGTTCGGTTGTTTTGCTTGAAAATATTATCGTCAGCCATAAACCCTCATGCGTGCGGCCCGTTTTGCTCAGGGCTCATTGAGTGAATTTGTAAGCGTGACGAAGACATCCTCGAGCGACGGTGTGATCGGCCGCAAAGCCGCCCCGTTATATCCTTCACGCTTCAGGTCGGTCTTGACCTGGTCCATACTGACATTATCGTCCATGAGCAGGTGTATCGATTGTCCGAAGATCGTTGCGTCACGGACATAATCTTTTCCTTTCATGAATAAAAGTGCGCTCGATGTTTGAAGCGTGTCGATCTCGATCCGCTTTGTTCCCATCGGTGAGACTTCCGGCATCTGCTTCAACTCTTCCGGCGTCCCGTAGGCGATCAGTTTTGAAAGATAGATATAACCGACGCGTCCGCAGCGCTCAGCTTCGTCCATGTAATGTGTAGTCACGAAAAATGTCACCCCCCGGCCCGAAAGCTGAAATAACAGGTCCCAGAGGTCGCGCCTGGCGACTGGATCGATGCCTGCCGTCGGCTCATCCAGAAACAGCAGTTTGGGCTCGTGGATAAATGCGCAAGCCAGCGCCAGTCGCTGTTTCCATCCTCCTGAAAGTTTGCCGGCACGGCGATCAAGATACGGTTCCAGATGTGTCAGCGCGATGGTCTCATCTTTTCTTCGTTTCAGGTAATTGCCGCTCAAACCGTAGACACCCGCATAAAACTCGATATTTTCGCGGACAGAGAGGTCCTCGTAGAGGCTGAACTTCTGCGACATATAACCTACGCGCTGGCGAATCTGCTCGGCTTCCGTCACGCAATCGAATCCCAGGACAGTCCCTTTTCCCAGGGCCGGCCTGAGCAGACCGCAGAGCGCCTTAATTAATGTGGTTTTCCCCGACCCATTCGGTCCCAGAAAGCCGAAAATTTCCCCTCCCTCGACCTGCAGGCTCACTCGATCGACGGCCGTGAAGTTCCCGAATTTAATCGTCAAATCTTGTGTGCTGATTGCCGGCATATTTCTCTAAAGGAAGAAAGAAGACAGGAGACAGGAGACAGGAGAGAGAATGAATATCTCCACATTACCATTCTTCTGGCTTCTGGCTTCTGTCTTCTTCATCCTTTCTCTATCGTTACCTCCGCTGCCATTCCCGATTTCAGTTTCCCGCTGCGGTTATCGATGTGGACCTTGACGCCGAAAACCTGGTGGTTGCGTTCGTCACGGCTCTGAATGTTTCGTGGCGTGAACTCTCCCTGCGAGTTGATCTGTTCGATCACGCCATCGAAAGTTTCCTTATCAAATGTATCTACTTTGATCTTTGCCCGCTGCCCGACTTTGACTAAGCCGAGTTGCGGTTCAGGAATATAAATGCGAACCCAGATCTGATCTTTTTCGAGTAATCGCGCGACCGGTTGATTGGGCGTCAGGAGGTCGCCCGGGCGGACAGAGACGATTTCAACCACAGCATTTGCCGGGGCTTTCACCGTTTCCTCGGCGAGTTGGACCTTGATTTGCTCGCTTCGGGCTCGGGCTTCGGCGAGTTGCGCGCGCGCATCCGTGATTTCTTCGGAGCGTGGACCCGCGAGGATCAGGCGCTCAGCCTGCTGTGCCTGTTTGAGGCGCTCTTCCGCCGCGCGGATGTCTTCCTTGCGGCTCCCGCTGAGCAACAGGTCGAGGCGATGTTGATCAACGTCCAGACGGGCGCGTGCATTATCGTAGCGGTACTTTGCCGCATCGAATTGCTGTTTGGGGATATCGCCTGTTTCGCGCAGGCGCTCGGCCCGTCGATACTCGATCTCTGCATTGGCGACTTCGGCTTGCGAGGCGGCGACCGCGGCCCGTCCCTGTGCGATCTCCTCCGGGCGTGGCCCGTTGCGGACGGCTTCGAGATTAGCGCGGGCGGCTTCGGTGACGGCGTGGGCCTGGGCTTTCTCTTCGGGGCGGGCGCCACGCTCGAGCAGCAGAAGCCTGGCCTGCTGCTGCTCGACCCGCGCCTGTGACTGTTCGTATTGTGCCTGCAATTCAGCCACATCGAAGCGCACCAG
>Ga0126377_10002840_pt1 | contig 12098 bp, 12 predicted proteins | sample PanSoiMetPlot_22_FD_92647 | JGI IMG/M metagenome (GOLD analysis project Ga0126377, IMG submission 92647) | Tropical forest soil microbial communities from Panama - MetaG Plot_22 | ecosystem: Environmental > Terrestrial > Soil > Tropical forest > Bulk soil | place: Panama | collected 2016-02-17
GGCGGCGTCCTCGGTGTGCGCGGCCACCTCGAGCTGGGATACGGCGACGGCCGCCACGTCAGCGGCGCCCTGTCGGTGGCGCTGGGCCGCAGCACCTACGACAACACCGTGCCGCCGCCGGAGTCGGTCAACCCGGAGTCGAGCCTGCACGTCAACCGCGTCGGCTTCGGCGCCGTCGGCGAGGGCCGCCTGCCGCTCGGGCGCATCACGCCGGTCCTCGGCGCCGGCGCGTACCTCGACCGCCTGAGCGCCAAGGCGCGCGGCTCTGCGCTCGGCATCCGCGTCGACTACTTCGACCGGAGCGACGTGGCGCTCGGCTTCGAGGCGCGCGCGGGCCTCGATCTGCGCGTCCACCCGGCGGTGGAGCTGGGCCTGCGCGCCGGCTGGTACTGGTCGCGAGCCGACTTCGACGAGCTGACCGGCGGCGCCGCCTGGCTGTCGGGGCCGTGGATCGAGCTCCGGGCGAGCTTCGACGCCAGCGGGTTCAGGATGGGGCCACCGGCCAGCCGGCGGCGGTAGCCAGCGCCGCGCGGATCAGCCCGGGTGGCCGCCCTCGCCGATGCTCGCGATGAGGATGGCCACCGCGCGGCGCGCCAGCTCGGCCGACTCGCTGTCCTGGTAGACGGCGTGGATCGGCACGCGGCCGTTCTCGAGCGTGGCGAGCACGCGCAGCCGCCCGGCCGCCACCGCGTCGCGCGCGACCGTGCGCGGCACGAACGCGGCGAACCCGCCGCGGGCCGCCACCTCGAGGAGGAGCATCACGTCGTCGGTCTCGCCCACCGTGCGGGGCCGCAGGCCCTGCTCGTCGAGGTACGCGTCGACCTTCCAGCGCGAGGAGGACACCGTCCGGTACTGCACGAGGCCGACGTTGTCCCAGCTCGGGTTCGGCTGCACGGCGGGCGGAGCCACGGCGACCAGCGGCGAGCCGGGCAGCTCGGTCATCTCGAGCCCGCGCGTGGCGCTCTCCGGCGGGATCGAGTCGGTCAGGACCAGGTCGCTGTCACCCGATCGGACGTCGCGGATGAGCTCCAGCGAGTCCCCGCTGCGGATGCTGGGGACACAGTCGTCGATGGCGAAGAGCGGCATGAGGAAGTCGGCCGCCACCGAGCGCGAGACCACCGCGCTCAGCCCGACGCGCAGGGTGCGCGGCACCAGCGCCGGCTTGTCGCCGAGCGCCGCGACCAGCCGCTCGCCGGCGCTGAACATGACCGACGTGTGCTCGTGCGCGAGCCGGCCCGCCTCGGTCAGGCGCAGGCCGGTGGCGGTCCGCTCGAACAGCGTCACGTTCAGGGCCCGCTCCAGGGTCCGGATCTGCTCGCTCACCGTCGGCTGGGTGACCCCGAGCTGCGCCGCGGCCGCGGCGAGGCTCCCCTCGTTCGCGGCCACGTGGAAGTAATAGACGTGGTTGAAGTTCAGCACGGGTGCCTCCAGCGAGACACGCCCGCGCGCGTCTCCGACCCATCGATCGCGACCCTGGGCGGACCATCAGCCCTTGTGCGCGAGGATGCGGAGAATATCCCCCACGTGAGGCGGCTTGACCAGATGCTGGTCGCAGCCAGCGCCGAGGCTGCGCTCGAGATCGATCGGCCGCCCGAAGCCGCTGAGCGCGATGATGCGGGTGAGCGCGCCGTCCTGCGCGCGCAGGCGCCGCGCCACCTCGTAGCCGTCCATGACCGGCAGATCGAGGTCGAGGAAGATGACGTGCGGCACCCAGGCGCGGCCGAGGTTCAGGGCCGCGTCCCCCTCGTACACCACCCGCACGTCGTGGCCGAAGGTGGTGAGGAGCTCGGCGAGCGTATCGGCTGAGTCGGTATCGTCGTCGACGATCAGCACGCGCAGGGGGGTCGTCGTCACTGGCGATTCATTCATCCGGACGCGCAGTCTAACGTCGCCGTGACAGCAGGCAAGGCCACATAATTGCTAAGCAAAGCCTATGGGCAGGTCACGGCTTCACCGAATGCCCGGCCCGCACGCTCGCCAGGAGCGCGATTCTCCGCTTTCGGGCCGGCGTCGCCTCGCGCACCGACGCCGCGCCTGGAGCACATGGTGTCAGGAGCGCGTCGCCTGTCGCATCATCCCGATGACCGTCCTCAGCCGCGCGCGATACCTGCGCACGGTGATCACGTCGGCCTTGAAGCCCGCGTCGGCCACCACCAGCATCTCGGCCAGGTCGCGCGCGCCGATGCCGCTCACCAGCCGGATCTCTCCGCGCCGATGCGCGGCGCCGAGCGCGCCGGCGATGGCACCGACGAGGCGCTTCTCCTTGCTCGCCATCACCGGCCTGAGCAGCGTGGCCTGGGTCGCCCACAGCTCGGCGGCGTGCTCGGAGCGCTCGAGCTCGCGCACGTGCGGCACGTTGCAGGCCTCGAATGCGGCGCGGACCCGCTCCCACAGATCGCCGGGGCCGGCCAGCGCCGCCACCGCCTTCTCGTGCGCCTGGTCGAACAGGTGGGTCGCCGCGCTGACGAAGAGGCGCTCCTTGCTGCCGAAGCGGGTGTAGACCGTCTGGCGCGAGACGCTGGCCTCGCGGGCGACGTCCTCCACGGTCACGCGGCCAAGGCCGTGACGGAAGAAGACCGCGATGGCGGCGCTCAGGATGTCGTCGCTGGTGTCGCGGCCGGTGCGCGCCATGACGGGCGATCCTAGCCGCGGCCGCCGGCGATGTACACGCGCCGCGCCGGCCACGGAGGCGTGGCCCGACGCTTTGTTCGCACGGCGAGCTCGTCGTCACCCGAAGAACCCACCGTCGGTCGGGCCTTCGGCCCGCCCTTGGCTTTTTTACAGATTGACTTATCGCGTCCATTTGTAAAGATGGCCGCCCCCATGCGCGCCGTACCCGGAGCTGGACTCCTGCCCCCGCTGGTCGCCGGCCTGCTCCTGGCCGCGCTGCCGCGCGCGGCCGCGGCCGACGGCGACCCGCCCTTCACCATCGGCCCGCGCCCGGCCTGGTTCCTGCTCGGCGGCGTCACCGGCGGGGCCACCCTGGCCGAGAGCGAGGGCGGCGGCGGCGGCGGCTTCGTCGGCGGCGAGCTCAGCCTGGTGCGGCTGCGCGATGGCCGCTTCGCCGGCCTCTATGCCGACGGCTACCGCGACTTCGGGGGCGACGCGACCTACCTGTCGGCCGGGCCCGAGCTCGGCGTCCACCTGCGCAGCGCCAAGGGCATGCAGCTCTCGTTCGGCGCGGACGCCGGCCTCGCGCTGCGCGTCGCCGACGACAGCGACGCCGGCGCGGCCGGGCGCCTGTCGGTCACGCTGTTCGGGCTGTTCTCGATCTACGGCCGCGCCATCTATCTCGCCGCCGACCGGGACGACATGGTGGTCCAGGCCGGCGCGATGCTCAAGTTCCCGCTTGCCTCGCCGTTCGGCGGGTAGCGGCTGGAGGAAGCGTGAAGCTCAGGATCAACGGAGGCGAACGAGACGTCTCGGTGCCGGCCGACACCCCGCTCCTGTGGGTGATCCGCGAGGAGCTCGGTCTCACCGGGACCAAGTTCGGCTGCGGTCAGGCCCTGTGCGGCGCCTGCACGGTGCACGTCGACGGCGCGCCCCGGCGCTCGTGCGTGACCGCGGTCGGCGACGTGGCCGGCCGCGACATCGTCACCATCGAGGGCCTGGCCCGTGACGGCGCGCTCCACCCGGTGCAGGAGGCGTGGCTGGCCGAGAACGTCCCGCAGTGCGGATACTGTCAGGCCGGACAGATCATGACGGCGGTGGCGCTCTTGGCCCGCAAGCCGCGCCCCACCGACGACGAGATCGACGCCGCCATGTCCGCCAACCTGTGCCGCTGCGGCACCTATCCGCGCATCCGGCGGGCCATCCGGCGCGCCGCCGGCCTGCCGGGAGAGACCCCGTGAGCGCGGCGAGGCGCGAGGAGCTGACGCGGCGCGGGTTCCTGGGCGGCGCGCTGGCGGGCGGCGCGCTCTGCCTCGGCGTCTCGCTGGCCGGCGGCGCCTCCGGCTGCGGCGGCGGTCAGCGGCGCATGATCCGGCGCGCCGACCAGACCGGCGAGCTCTCGCCGAACATGTACATCACGGTCAAGCGCGACGGCCGCGTCGCGCTCGCGCTCGGCAAGGTCGAGATGGGGCAGGGCGTGGCCACCTGCTACAGCACGCTGGTCGCCGAGGAGCTCGAGGTGCCCGTCGATCACATCGACACCACCTTCGCCGACTCGCTGCCCGAGTTTCGCACCAGCGGCGCGGAGGGCGTGCCGCTCTTCCGCATCCACGCCACCGGAGGCTCGACCAGCACGGCCGAGGCCTACGTCCCGCTGCGCCGCGCGGCGGCGGCCGCGCGCGAGATGCTGGTGGCGGCGGCGGCGCGCCGATGGGGCGTGCGCGCGGCCGACTGCACCGCCCTTGCCGGCCGCGTGCTGCATCGCGCCAGCGGGCGCGCCGCCGGCTACGGCAGCCTGACGACCGGCGCCGCGCGCGAGGAGGTGCCGGAGGAGCCGCGGCTCAAGCGCCCGGGCGAGTTCCGCGTCATCGGCGTGCACTCGCGCCGCGTCGACGCGCGCGCCAAGGTGCTGGGCCAGACCCGCTTCGGGATCGACACGGCGGTGCCCGGCATGGTGCGGGCGCTGGTCATCCACGGCCCGGTTTACGGGGCCGAGCCGGTCCGCGTGCGCGCCGGCGCCGCCCGCCGCTCGCCCGGCGTGCCCGGGCTGCCCGGGCTCATCGACGTGTTCCCGTTCCGCTGGGGCGTGGCGGTGGTGGCCGAGAAGTACTGGCAGGCGCTGCGCGCCGCCCGCCTGGTCGAGGTCGAGTGGGGCAAGGGGATGGTCGAGGGGCTGAGCACCGCCGAGCTCCAGCGCGCGGCGCGCGCCTATCGCGGCGCCGGGCTGGCGGTGCGCAGCGAGGGCGACGCCGCGGCCGCGCTGGACGGGCCGGAGTCGCTGGCCGCGGTGTACGAGGTGCCGTACCTGGCCCACGCGCCGATGGAGCCGCAGAACTGCATCGTCGCGCTGCGCGGCGACACCGCCGAGGTGTGGGCGCCGTGTCAGGTGCCGACCGTCATCCAGGAGGCGGTGGCCGGCGCGGTCGGCATCGCCAGCGGCGATGTCCTGGTCCACACCACCTTCGCCGGCGGCGGCTTCGGCCGGCGCCTGCTGGGAGACGTCGCGGTCCAGGCCGCGCTCATCGCCCGCCGCGTGGGCCGGCCGGTGCAGCTCATCTGGTCGCGCGAGAGCGACATGGGGCAGGGCTTCTATCGCCCGGCGGCGACCGCCTTTCTGCGCGGCGCGGTGGCGCGTGACGGGCGCGTGGCCGCGCTGTCGTGCCACTCGCTGTCGCAGCCGATCACGCCCCACCAGCTGGAGTCGCTGCGCGGCGGGCAGCCGGCCTGGCTGCCGCGCCTGTCGCGCACCACGATGGCCGACACCACCGTCGCGCTGGTCGGCACGAACACCATGGCCGACCTGTTCGCCAGCGAGGGCGCGCGCGACACGCCCTATCGCATCGACAACCTGCGCGTCGAGTACACGCCCATCCAGTCGCGCCTGCCGGTCGGCTTCTGGCGCTCGGTCGGCCACTCGTTCAACGCCTTCTTCATGGAGGGCTTCATCGACGAGCTGGCGCGCGCGGCCGGCCGCGACCCGTACCAGCTCCGGCGCCAGATGCTGCCGGCCGGCTCGCGCGAGCTGCGCGTGCTCGACGCGGTGGCCCGGATGAGCCAGTGGGGCGCGCCGTCGCCCCCCGGGTTCGCGCGCGGCATCGCCCGCCACACCGCGTTCGGCACCGAGGTGGCAGAGGTGGTGGAGGCCGGCGTGGTTGACGGCCGCATCCGCGTGTCCCGGGTCTGGTGCGCGGCGGACTGCGGCCTCGTCGTCAACCCCGACATCGCGGCGTCGCAGATGGAGAGCGCGATCGTGTTCGGCCTCTCGGCCGCCGTCGATCAGGAGATCACGCTCGAGGGCGGCGTGGTGCAGCAGGGCAACTTCGACACCTTCCCGGCCCTGCGCATGCACGAGTGCCCCGAGATCCGCGTGGAGCTGGCCGACAGCCGCGAGCCGCCCACCGGCGTCGGCGAACCGGGCCTGCCTCCCGTCGCGCCGGCGCTGGCCAGCGCGCTCCACGCCGCGACCGGGGTGCGCCTGCGCCGCCTGCCGCTGCAGCGGGCGTGGAACGAGCGCGATCGCAGCGGCGCCCGGGCGGCGAGGCCATGACCGCCCGCATGACCGCCCGCGCCGCATGGCCTGCGGCGGCCGCGCTCGCCCTCGCCGGCGCGGCCGCGCTGGCCCTCGCCGGCAGGGCCGCGCTGGCCGGACCGCGCCGCGCGCCGCCCGCGCACCCGGCCGCCGCGCGCCCGGCCCCCGGCCCGGAGGCGGTGGCCGCGGGTCGGCGGGCCTTCGCCGACGTCGCCCGCGTCCTGCAGTCGCCGCGCTGCCGCAACTGCCACCCGCGCGGCGACGCGCCGCTGCAGACCGATGCCGGCCGTCCGCACAGGATGAACATCACGCGCCTGAGCGCCGAGGCCGGGCTCCCGTGCGGCGCCTGCCACCAGGAGCGCAACGCCGAGACGCTCGGCATCCGCGGCGGTCCGCCCGGCGCGCCAAAGTGGGGTCTGCCGCCGGCCGCGACGCCGATGGTCTTCGAGGGCAAGACGCGGACGGCGCTGTGCGAGCAGCTCCGCGACCCCGCGCGCAACGGAAAGCGCACGCTCGAGCAGCTGCTCGAGCACGTCTCCTCCGACCCGCTGGTCCTGTGGGGATGGAACCCGGGCGGCCGGCGCACCGTGCCGCCCCTGTCTCACCGCGCGTTCGTCGCCTCCTTCCGCACCTGGGTCGACTCCGGCGGGGCTTGCCCCTGATGATTCACCACAGCCGAGATGACCGGTTCGCGTAGACGTGGTCGTTGCGTGGTCGTGCTCGTTGACCTTGACGGCGCCGGCGCCGTGGACGTGAGCGCCACCTTTGTCCATCACGTCGACGATGCGATGGTGCGTCAACCACAACGATGGCGCCGATGTCCACGGCGCCGGCGCCGTCAAGGTCAACGACCAGGTCAACGCAGCCGGTCATCATCGCCGTGGCGAGGGCGAGCGCGGTCAGCGCGGGCGCTGCTGCTCGATCCAGGCCGCGAACTCCCGCATGAACTCGGTCGCGAAGGCGATGGCGGCGGTGTCCACCAGCTCGCCGTCGGCGTCGAACAGCTTGGCCGCGCCGCCGATGTAGGCCTCGGGGCAGGGCATGACGGGGACGTTCACACCGGTCAGCGACTGGCGCAGGTGGTGGTTGGCGCCGAACCCGCCGAGCGCGCCGGGCGACACGCTGATGACCGCCGCCGGCTTGCCGTTCCACACGCTCTTGCCCCACGGCCGCGATCCGACGTCGACCGCGTTCTTGAGGACCGCCGGGATGCTGCGGTTGTTCTCGGGCGTCACGAACAGGAGCGCGCCGGCGGCGGCGATGGCGCGGCGGAAGCGCCCCCAGGGCGCCGGTGGATCGGCCTCGAGATCCTCGTTGTAGAGGGGCATGTCGCCCATCTCCACCGGAGACAGGACCAGGGTGTCGGGCGCCAGCCTGGCGAGGGCGCGAGCCATCATCTTGTTGAACGAGCCCTGGCGCAGGCTGCCGACCAGAACGGCGACATCGGTCTTTGGCATCGAACGACTCCGTGAAGGGGGGGACGGGAAAGGACTGGACGCTCTGCTCTTCTCGGGCAGCTCAGGTCGTGGGCCACAGGCGCCGGCTGGCGATGCGCGCGCCCTCGGCCAGCGCCTCGAGCTTGAGGTAGGCCACGTCGGGATCGACCGGGCCGAAGCCGGCGAAGGTGCCGAAGCCGCAGTCGGTCCCGGCGATGACGCGCTCGCGCCCGACCAGGTCGGCGAACCGACACAGCCGCTCGGCCACCAGCATCGGGTGCTCGACGTAGTTCGTGGTCGTGCTGATGACGCCCGGGATCAGGATCCCGTCGTCGGGCAGCTGGTGTCTGGCGAACACGGCCCACTCGTGCGCATGGCGGGGATTGGCGCCCTCGATGAGGAGGGCGCCGGCGCGCACCCTGGAGATGATGGGCCAGATGAGCTCGAGCGGCACATCGTGGTGGTGAGGGCCGTCGTAGTTGCCCCAGCACACGTGCATGCGGACGCGCTCGGGCGGGATGGCCCGCAGCGCATCGTTCAGCACCTCGATGTGGAGCTCCGCGAGCCGGAGGAACTCGTCGACCCCGCGGTCGCGGTACATGGTGTGGCGCCCCATGGCGAGGTCGGGGGCGTCGATCTGCACCAGGATCCCGGCCGCGGCGATGCCCTCGTACTCGACGCGCATGGCGCCGGCGATCGCCTCGAGGTACGCGTCCTGGGTCTTGTAGTAGTCGTTGGGCTGGAAGAGCGCGATGACCCCGGGCGAGGCGGTGTTCATGAACGCCTCGCCGGCGCCGCCGGCGGTCGCCGCGCGCCGCAGCGAGGCCAGGTCGGCGCGCAGGGGCTCGAGGCTGAGGGTGCGGATCTCGCCGACGCAGCGCGGGCGGGCGTAGGTGGCGGTGGAGCCGAGCACCGCCAGCTTCTTCAAGATGCGGGGAAACTCGACCAGGTCCTGGCCCGGCTCGCGCGGCGAGTCGCCGGCGAACCCGGTCAGGCGGCGCGCGATGTACGTGGCGTAGCTGATCTTGCTCATCTCGCCGTCGCTGACGATGTCGATGCCGGCCGCGACCTGGCGCGCGACCACCTCGTCGACCGCATCGGAGATGACCCGATCGGCCGCCGCCTCGTCGGCGACCTCGCCCCGCTCGCGGGCGAAAAGGACGTCGGTCACCGCCTGCGAGCGCGGCAGGCTGCCCACGTGCGTCGTGAGGATCCGGTCGGTGCTCGCGAGCAAGCGTCGCCTCAGCGGTAGGTGTTGTTGGAGGTGTGGTCCCCCGCCAGCCAGCGCCGCAGCTCGGCGTGGGCGTCCTTGCGCCGGGCCGCGGTGATGGCCTCGACCTCCGGGTGGTCGACGGTGAACTCGACGATCATCCCGTCTGGATCGACGGCGTAGAGCGAGCGGCAGTAGCCGTGCTCGAGCACGAACATCTGCGGCGGCTGGTAGCCCGCGGCCTCGAGGCGCTTCTCGATGTCGGCCTGCACGCCGGCGTCGACCTTGAGGGCGATGTGGTGGAACGGGGTCTCCGGCATCTTCGGTCCGAACAGCTCCTGGTCCTCCGGGCTGGCGAACTTGAAGAAGGCCAGCGCGCCTCCGTCGGCCAGACCGAAGAAGAGATGGCAGTAGGTGCGCACCGCGCCGAACAGCTCGTCCGATTCGCACCAGGTCGCGATGAGCGGGAGCCCGATCAGGTCCTCGTAGAACCCGCGCGTCTTCTCGAGATCGCTCGAGACGTAGGCGGTATGGTGCAGGCGGGAGGGCAGTCTTGCGTCGGCTTTCATGATGGTGCCTCCATCGAGGGGGTCGAACCTCGAACCTCGGTCTCGTCCAGCTCGGGCCAGCCGGGGCCGGACGCGGCCACGGCCTGGCGGATCGCGGCGCCGTGCTCGTCGAGCAGCGGGGCGGTGCGCACCGCGGCCGCGCGCTGCCGGTCGAACTGGACGGCGGGCCGCACCGCGCGCGCGCCGCCGTGCGCGCTGTCGACCGGCACGATGAGGTCGAGGTGGCGCACCTGCGGGTCGCTCAGCACCTGGTCGATCCGGTGGATGGGGGCGAACGGCACGTCGTTCTCGCCCAGCCGCTCCACCCAGTGGGCGGTCGGACGGCCCGCGAACCGCGCGTCGAGCGCGGCGCCCAGCGCCTCGTAGTTGTCGATGCGCGCCTGCCGGGTCGCGAACCGATCGTCGCGGGCGAGCTCTGGCGCGCCCAGCGCCCGGGTCAGGCCGAGCCAGAACTTCTCGAGCGACGACAGGTGAATCGCGATGAGCCCGCCGTCGCCGGTGCGAAGGATGTAGGCCTGGGCCAGGCGCGGCCGGTCGCTGGAGCGCGGCACCTGCCCGAGGGCGAAGAACGCGGCGAACGGCTCGATCGCGAAGTGCGACATGGCCTCGAGCATCGAGATCTCGACCAGGCGGCCGACCCCCGTCCGGCCGCGCTCGACCAGCGCGCCCAGCACGCCGTAGGCGGCGTAGATCCCGGTGATGGCATCGGCCAGGGCCGGCCCCATGAAGCGCGGCTGGTCGGGATCGACCACGACGCTGAGGAACCCGGACAGCGCCTGGGCGACCGAGTCGTAGCTCGGCCGGTCGACGTACGGGCCGCTCGACCCGAAGCCGGTGATGGAGCAGTAGACCAGCCGCGGGTTGAGCTCGTGCAGGCGGGCCGTGCCGGCGCCGAGCCGCTCGGCGGTGCCCGGGCGGAAGTTCTGGATGTAGACGTCGGCGCCGCCCACCAGCCGCTCGAACACGGCGAGGTCGGCCGCATCGTTCAGGTCGAGCGCGATGCTGCGCTTGTTGCGGTTGTAGGCCTGGAAGTGGGGCGAGAACTGCCCGCCCTGGTAGCTGCGATAGGGGTCGCCGGCAGGGCTCTCGACCTTGATCACGTCGGCGCCGAGATCCGCCAGCATCATGCCGGTGCACGGGCCGGTGATGAAGGTCCCCTGCTCGACGATGCGGACTCCGTGGAGGACCGGGGGCATGTCAGTGGAACGCCTCGCTCGCCAGGCAAGAATGACGGGTGGTGTTTTCGTATAGCGAAACTCGGGTCGCTATACGAACATGCTCGGCCGTGGCTCGGGCTCCTGTCAAGCTGGCGCGCGCGGCACCGGGCGGGAGCGCAGGCCGACGCGAGGTCATGGGCGGGCTGGCCAAGGGGCTCGACGTCATCCGCGCCTTCAGCCGCGAGTCGCCCGCGCTGACCTTGAGCGAGGTCGCCGGCGCGGCGCACCTGCCGGCCGCGACCGCGCGCCGCTGCCTGCTCACGCTCGAGGAGCTCGGCTTCGTGACCCGGGCCGGGCGCCGCTTCCTCCTGCGCCCCAAGGTGCTGGAGCTGGGCGCCGCCTACCTCGAGTCGATGGACATCGAGACGCTGACCAAGACCCACCTCGAGGACCTGGCCAGCCAGACCGGCGACTCGTCGGCGCTGAGCGTGCTCGACGGCACCGAGATCGTGTACGTGGCGCGCGCGTCGGTGCGCACCCTGGTGCGGCTCGAGGCCCACGTGGGCAGCCGCTTCCCCGCCCATCCCACGTCGATGGGACGCGTGCTCCTGGCCGGCCTCGGTGCCGACGGCCTGCGCCGCTACTTCGCGGAGGCCACGTTCACCGCGCTGACCCGGCACACGGTGACGGACCGGTCCAGGCTCGCGCGCGCCATCGAGGCCTGCCGCCGCGCCGGCTACGCCGCCGTGCAGGACGAGCTCGCCTACGGCGTGGTCGCGGTGGCGGTGCCGGTGCTCGACGACGCGAACCGGGTGGTCGCCGCGCTCAACAGCTCCAGCCACTCGAAGAAGATCACGCAGTCGCAGCTGGTGCGCGAGCGGGTCGGCATGCTGCAGGAGGTGAGCCGGCAGATCTCGCGCGAGCTGCGCCGGGTGCCGGGCCTCTCGCTCAGCGCGCAGACCTGAGCGGCTGGCGCCGAGGCCTGGCCAGAGGCGGGGCGGATCACTCCGCCGCGACCTCGGCTGAGACGGCGCCGACCCGTTCGACCCGCACGATGCGCTGCTTGTCGAGCACGACGCGCAGGTGCTCGCGCTGCTCCTCGGTCGCGCCGTCCGCGTCGTCGCGCCGCACGACCAGGATGACGTTGACGTGATAGACCTTGGGCAGCGCGGCGGTGGCGAAGGCGCCGCTGCGCGCGTCGAAGTAGGACTGCCTGGCCAGCGGCTCGTCGAGCCGGACCATGAAGTGGCGCATGTTGAGGCGCAGGATGTCGCGCAGCCAGTAGCCGGGCGGCATCGGGGCGTCCCCCTCGACCTCGAGGCTGATGAGCTTGCGGTAGTGGATGACCTCCTCGCCGGTGTTCTCGGCGCGCAGGACCGTGCGCCGGGCCAGGCGCAGCGCGGCCACCGACTCGGGCGCCTCGCTGCTCCTCAGGAAGCGCATCGCCTCGCGCGCGCGCAGGCGCACCATGCCCAGGCCGAGCACCTCCATCGACGGCCCGTGCAGCCACGACTTGTGGTCGAACTTGCGCAGGCGCCGGCTGAGGACGTCGCTGGTGATCGCCTTGATCCGGTCCTTCATCACGTA
>Ga0126377_10002843_pt1 | contig 12090 bp, 11 predicted proteins | sample PanSoiMetPlot_22_FD_92647 | JGI IMG/M metagenome (GOLD analysis project Ga0126377, IMG submission 92647) | Tropical forest soil microbial communities from Panama - MetaG Plot_22 | ecosystem: Environmental > Terrestrial > Soil > Tropical forest > Bulk soil | place: Panama | collected 2016-02-17
CGACGGCGTGCAGCCGCCCGACGTCACCAACGCGATCTGGCCGAAGCTGCAGGAGATCCGCGACAGCCTCGAGCCGGCCTACCGGATCGAGATCGGCGGCGCCATCGAGGAGTCGCAGAAGGGCAATGCGTCGATCTTCGAGCTGTTTCCGGTCATGATCTTCGCGATGCTTACCCTGCTGATGTTCCAGCTGCAGAGCATCTCCCGGCTGGTGCTGGTGTTCCTGACCGCGCCGCTCGGCATCATCGGCGCCTCGCTCGGCCTCAACGTGGCCAACCAGCCATTCGGCTTCGTGGCGCTGCTCGGGCTGATCGCACTCGCCGGCATGATCATGCGCAACGCCGTGATCCTGGTCGACCAGATCGAGTCGGACGTGGCGCTCGGGTCGACCCGCCGCGACGCCATCGTCGAGGCCACGGTCCGCCGCGCCCGTCCCGTGGTGCTGACGGCCCTCGCCGCGATCCTGGCCATGATCCCGCTGTCGCGCTCGGCCTTCTGGGGGCCGATGGCGATCACCATCATGGGGGGCCTGTTCGTGGCGACGTTTCTGACCCTTCTGTTCCTGCCCAGCCTCTATGCTTTGTGGTATCGTCGGCGACTGGAGGAGCGGGGCGGGGACCGGGAGGCTGGATCCGGGGGCGCGACGCGGTCCGTTCCGGCCCTGCTTGCGGTGGCGGCGGAGTGATGCGAAGAGCTGGTCTTGTCCGATGAACGATGTGACCGACCATATCGAAACCGACGTCCGCGGGCGGATCCTGACGACCGCCGAGCGCCTGTTTCGCGAGATCGGCTACCAGAAGACGACGGTCGCCGACATCGCCCGGGATCTGCACATGAGCCCGGCCAACGTCTATCGCTTCTTCGATTCGAAGAAGTCGATCAATGCCGGCGTTGCCAAGCGGCTGATGGGCGAGGTCGAGCACGCGTCGAAGGCGATCGCGTCGGACAAGAAGCCCGCCACCGAGCGGCTGCGGCAGCTCCTCTCGACGGTCAACCGGATGAACTCCGATCGCTACGTCGCCGACGCCAAGATGCACGACATGGTCGCCGCCGCCATGGAGGAGAACTGGGACGTCTGCAGGCTGCACATGGAATGCATCACGGGCGCGATCGGGGCCGTCATCGCGGACGGGGTCGCTTCCGGCGAATTCGCCGTCACCGACGTCGATACGGCGGCGTTGTGCGCCTGCACGGCGATGTCACGGTTCTTTCATCCCCAGCTGATCGCGCAATGCGCCGACAAGCCCGGCCCCACGCTCGATCAGATGATCGAGTTCATCATCGCGAGCCTGAGCCGCTGATCGCCGCCTGTTGTGACGCGCGCAGCGCATCACGCGGCGGCGCGTGCGTCATCCAGCCCGGTTGAAGGCCGTTTTTTGGCATCCATGCGGTCACGCGAAGGCGAACCCGGACGGCCGCGGAACCCGGGACAAAGTCACATGTGTGACGTGGAACGGGAGTCGCGCGCAGACAATTACTTTTCGGGGTGGAGTTTCCGAGGAGCCAGCCGATGAATTGGACAACAACCGCGATCGCTGCAGGCGCCCTGATGTTGACCGGAGCGAGCGCCGCATCGGCGCAAACGGTCATCGTCGACGACGGCTACGCGCCGGCGCCGGTCTACGCGGCGCCGGTCGTGGTGGCGCCGCCACCGGTCTATGCGCCTGCGCCGGTCTATGCCGCGCCCGCGCCGCTCTATGCGGCGCCCCCGCCGGTCTATGCGCCGCCTGTGCCCGCCTACGCCGCGCCGGTCGTGCGCGCCGTTCCGCCGCCCCGCATCACGCGCGAGGTCGTCGTGCGGGAGCCCGCGGTGCGGTGGGCCACGTACCCCGATTGGTGAGCGGCACTGGAAGCATAGAGAGTTGGTGTCCTTTCGATTCCGAAGTTCGCTCAAAGGTCGCGCGTGCGAACTTCGGGACCGGGACACGAGCGTTTGTTTCGTGGCCACGCGGCCGTGCCGTGCGGACGTGCACGCGCGATCTGCCGCGGCGCACCGCGTGCGCCGCGGCTGCCCAAGTCGTGGCTCCGCAAGTCGTGGCTCCCCAAGTGTCGCGTAAAACTCGCGATTGCGTGGCCAGGTTCTTGATCGCCGAGCGCGCTGATCCACGGCGCAACCAGCGTCGACGCGCCGACCGCCCGCGACTCATCAGCCCACTCCCCCGTATGTCTAGGCCGCCATCGACCGCGGTGGTAGCCTGACATATGTCCGCGGCGCAGAACCGCGCGAGCAACAAGATCGGGGAGGAATCGTGTGACCAGAGGCGTGCTTTTGGCTGCGCTCGCGAGCGTCGCGGTGCTGTCGGCCACGGTCGGCGCGGTGGCGCAAGGCGTCGACAGTTTTCCCAACCGTCCGATCCGCATCGTCGTGCCGCAGGCGGCCGGCTCGGGCGTCGACCTTCAGGTCCGCGTGATCGGACAGAAGCTGAGCGAGATGTTCGGCCAGCAGATCGTGGTCGAGAACCGACCGGGTGCCAATGCGATCATCGGCATGGAGTACGCCGCCAAGGCGGCGCCTGACGGCTACACGCTCGTCTATGCGCCGATCACCTCGGTGACGACCAACCCGTACATCTACAAGAATCTGCCCTACGAGCCGCTGCGCGACTTTGCGCCGATCACCGAGACGGCCGCGAACGTCATGGGCGCGCTGGCCAGCCGGAACTCCGGCATCACGTCGATCAAGGATCTGGTCGCGCAGGCGAAGGCCAATCCCGGGCACCTCAATTACGGCACGTTCGGCATCGGCAACCTCACGCATCTGATGGGCGTGCTGCTCTCGAGCGCCGCCGACATCCAGATGACGCATGTGCCCTACAAGGGCCAGACGCCGGAGATGACGGACCTGCTGGCCAGCCAGATTCCGGTCGGCTTCACCACCATGGCGGGGGCGACGCCCTACGTGCAATCCGGGCAGCTCAAGCTGCTCGCGACCTTCGGCGATCAGCGCGATCCCCAGTTCCCCGACACGCCGACCGTGGCCGAGGCCGGCTACCCGAGCGTGGTCGTGGTCGGCTGGAGCGGGATCCTTGCGCCGGCCGCGGTGCCGGCGCCGATCATCGCCAAGCTGCATGCGGCCCTTCTCAAGGTGCTCGACATGCCCGAGGTGAAGCAGGCGATCCTGCGCCAGGGCTCGAATCCGGTCAGCAGCAAGAGCCCCGAGGAGTTTCGCCGCTTCATCGAAGCGGAAACCCAGAAGTTCCGCGCCGTGGTCAAGGCCGCCGGCCTCGAAGGGACGCAATGAGTGTCGACCCGATGCTTGTCGATGCGGTCGCTGTGGATTCCGGACAGCCGCGCTTTGCGCCACTTCCGGAAAGACGGATTGAGAGACCTGCATGACCGATGTCGCGAACACCGATCGCTTCGGCCTGCTGACGCCGTCGTCGAACACGACCCAGGAGCCGGAATTTTTTGCGGCGCTGCCGCCCGACGTCTCGCTGCACACCGGGCGCGTCGCCTATCGTGACATCACCCCGCAGGAGCAGGAGCGCTGCGTGCTCGAGCTCGAAGCGGAGTGCCGCAAGCTTGCCGACGCCGACGTCGGTTGCATCGTTTTCGCCGCGACCGCGCCGACGCTCGCCAAGGGCAAGGGCTACGACCGCACGCTGATCCGGCGCATGGAGGACGCCGCCGGCCGGCCGGCGACGACGGCGGCGACCGCGTTCGTCGATGCGCTCACGCTCCTCGGCGCGAATAAGATCGCGATCGGCGCGCCGTGGAGCAAGACCATGGACGAGCCGATGGTCGATTTCATGCAGGCGAGCGGCTTCGAGGTGGTGCACAGCGAGGTCGTGGGCTTCGTCGCCTCGATCGATCTCGGCCGCGCCAGCCCTGAGCGGGCCTATGAGCTCGGCCTTCGTGCCGACCGGCCGGACGCCGACGCGATCATCATGCCGGGCGGCAACTGGCATTCGATGCGCGTCGTCGAGCGGCTCGAGCGCGAGCTCGGCAAGCCGGTGCTCGCCAACAATGCCGTGAGCCTGTGGGCGGGGCTGCGTCTGCTTCACCGGCGCGACAGCATTGCGGGCTATGGCCGGCTGCTGCGCGACCACCTGCGGCACGAGATGGCGTAGGCCCGCGCATCTTCCGGCGAAAGCCTGCCGCGGACTTGATCGAGGGTGGGACGCCGGTTCGCCGACAGGAATATGCGCGCCGCTACGGATATTTGATGTTCACCGCCGTCACCTGGTCGCCGAAATGGCGGTTCAGCCACCCCAGGAAGGCCGACAGCATCTGCCATTCCTGGTCGGGCGAGCGCACTTGCGCCGTGACGGTCTCGTCGTCGCCGTGCGTGAGGCTGACCGAGCCCTTGTAGCGCTTGTGGTTCCATTTGGCGGCGTGCTGCGACTTGCGGCCGGAGCGATAGAAGGTGCCGCGATCGTTCTTTCGGATATCGGCTTCCTTCTTCACGATCGCTCCGAACAGCCGCACCTTTCCGCGCGGCACGATTTGCACGACCTTCATTGGCGTCCTCCTGGGTCCGAGGATTGCCATTGTCGACGCGCTGCCGCTTCCCGGCAGCGAACCGCATGACCGGGGCCGCGTAAAGTGTCACACAAGCCGGGCGCCGCGGCTATCCCGAATACCCTCCGCGATGAACGTTTTTCGCCCGATTCACTCTGTTACCGACCAACCCGAAGGGGGTGCGGTGTCGCAAAAGTGACACGCGGTCGAAGCCTTCTTGCACCACATTCGCAATTTCATTTGGGAGAACGAATATGAGGATCGAAGGATTCATTGCATTACTTGTGGGCTCTGCGGCTTGCATGCCTTGTGCAATTGCGGACACCAAGTGGGAATTGAGGCGGGAGACCAGCGGCAACCTGTGCCACGTGCAGCGATCGGATTCCCAGCCGCAGCGTGGCAAACTGGTGAGCAGCCAGGATACGCGGGAGAAGGCATGCCAGGAGGCCAAGAAGCAGTTCGATTCTTCGATGAGCAGCCCCGACAAATGCTGGGGGTTTGACCCAGCGACGATCGATGCATGCAAGTCCGAAAGCGTCGACCTCAAGAAGAAGTCTTGAGGTTCCGCCGAATTGGCGCCGGCGTCGCTCGAGAAGATCCTGCGTCGCCACGGTCCCGATGTCGCGCTGACGATTTTCGACTCATTGGATATGCTATCAAGCGCGACATGAGGGGCGGCGCAGCGGACGGATGCGCCGACGAGGTGGTGATGGCGGACGGCAAGGGCGCAAGCGCAGGCGCGCAAATGGCGATCGAGATGCCGGATTCCGCGCTATGGCGGCTCGGCCGGGTCGCCGTCGTCGGTGGCCTTGCGGTCTCGCTCGTCATCCATCTCGCGCTGGTCGGAACCGCGGTGCTCGTCAGCGCGCGGTTCAGTCATCCTTCCCCGGTGCAGGCCGTCACGGTCGACCTCGTCACATCCGACGATCTCGCGGCGGCCGGGCCGCCCAAACCCAATCAACCCGCACCGTCGAAGGCGCCCGAGCGGGAGACGCAGGCGCAGCCGCCTGCGCCGGCTCCGTTCGCGCCGCCGCCATCCGCCCCGCCGCCGCCATCCGCATCCGCGCCGCCGCCATCGGCGCAGCCGCCATCAGCGCCGCCGCCATCGGTGCCGCCGTCGGCCGATACCTACGCGCCGTCGGCGGCGCCGCCACGACCGCCACCACCGCCCGCTCCGCCGCGCGGACAGGCCGCCGAACTCGCGCAGCTGCTCGGGCTGCCGACCCCGTCCGCCGACTTTGCCGGCGGCGGCACGTCGGAATATCAGGCGAACTTGACCGCGGACGAGATCGCGGCCTTCGCGACACATGTCCAGGGCTGCTGGAGTGCGCCTGCGACCCTCGCCGGTGCACCCAAGCTCAACGTGGTGATCCGCGTCAGCCTGCGGCCCGATGGCAGCTTGGCGGCCGAGCCGGCGCTGCTTTCCGCGCCCGCGTCGGCGCAGGGTCCCGCACTGGTGCAGAGCGCGATGCGGGCATTAATGAAGTGCCAGCCCTATGGCGGCCTTCCGCGCGCAAAGTATGACGAGTGGCGACTGCTCGATCTGCACTTCTCGCCGAGTGGGATTTCGACTGCCGCTCCGGTACCGAGCGCGCAGCGCACGCCAGGTTGACGGCCCGCTGCCACCATAGTCCCGTCCCGCGTCCTGTCCCGGTTCCCACTCGTTCTGATGCGCGCTAGACTGTCCGCGATTTCGAGCGGCGCACAGGCCCGATCCTTATTGGCGTAGCATGTCACGGGCGCGCACCGCTTGGGGACGAACGACTCAGCCGCCACGACAAACCGGGAGAACACGCACATGGCGAGGCTCAACATCAACGGCAAGATGCGCGACGTGCAGGCGGAGCCGGACACTCCGTTGCTATGGGTCATCCGCGAGCATGTCGGTCTCACCGGCACCAAATACGGCTGTGGCGTCGCGCAGTGCGGCGCGTGCTCGGTGCACATCAATGGCGAGGTGCAGCGCTCCTGCTCGATCCCGCTCTCGTCCGTGAAGGCGAGCGACAAGATCGTCACCATCGAGGGCCTTTCTCCCAACGCCTCGCATCCGGTGCAGAAGGCGTGGGCCGCGATCGACGTGCCGCAGTGCGGCTACTGTCAGTCCGGCCAGATCATGGCGGCCGCGGCCCTGCTCGCCAAGAAGCCCAAGCCGACTGACCAGGACATCGATGCCGCGATGACCAACATCTGCCGCTGCGGGACCTATCAGCGCATCCGCACTGCCGTCCATCTTGCGGCCGGGCAGGGCGGCGCTTCGTCCACCACCGGCGCCGAGCGCCAGGGTTGAGGAGGCGGACCATGACCAACACGATCGCCACCAAGTCCCGCAAGGTTTCGCGCCGCAAGTTCGTGATCGGCTCCGCCGCCGCCGGCGGCGGCCTCGCGCTCGGCCTGCACCTGCCGTTCGGTCCCGACGCCGCATTGGCGCAGGGCGAGGCGCCCGAGATCAACGCCTGGGTCGTCGTCAAGCCCGACGATACCTGCATGATCCGCATCCCGCGCTCCGAGATGGGGCAGGGCACGCTCACCGGCCTTGCTCAGCTCGTCGCCGAGGAGCTCGAGTGCGACTGGAAGAAGGTGACCACCGATCCGATCACGCCCGGCCAGAACCTCGCCCGCAAGCGCGTGTGGGGCGAGATGGGCACCGGCGGCAGCCGCGGCATCCGCACCTCGCAGGACTATGTGCGGCGCGCCGGCGCGGCGGCCCGCATGATGCTGCTGCAGGCGGCAGCTGATCAGTGGAAGGTGCCGGTCGCCGATGTCACCGTCGCGAACGGCGTCATCACCCACGCGGCGTCGAAGCGCAGCATCCGCTACGGCCAGGTCGCGGCGGCGGCCGCCAAGGTCACGCCGCCCGATCCGAAGAGCATCACGCTCAAGGACCCGAAGAGCTGGAAGATCGCCGGCAAGCCGATGAAGCGGCTCGACACCGCGCCGAAGCTCAACGGCAGCAAGGTCTATGCGATCGACATCAAGCTGCCCGGCATGCTGTGCGCCGCCATCAAGGACTGTCCGGTCTATGGCGGCAAGGTCAAGAGCGTCGACGAGGCCAAGATCAAGGACATGCCGGGCGTGCGCAAGGTCGTGCGCGTCAAGGAGACTGCGGTCGCGGTCGTCGCCGACACCTGGTGGCGCGCGAAGGTGGCGCTCGATGCGCTGCCGATCGAGTGGGATCTCGGCGCGAACGCGTCGGCGTCCGACGCCACGTTCGCCGAGCACCTCAAGGACGGCCTCGACGCCGAGAAATCGAACGGCGGCTGGCAGATCGGCGACGCGCCGAAGGCGATCGCCGACGCCGCCAAGAAGGTCGAGGCGGTCTACGGCACGCCGTTCCTGGCGCATGCCACCATGGAGCCGATGAACGCCACCGCCCGCATCACGGCCGACAAGGCCGAGGTCTGGGCGCCGACGCAGAACGCCGAGGCGTCGCTCGCGGCGCTGTCGGAAGCCTCAGGGCTCCCGCTCGCCAAGTGCGAGGTCTACCGGCCCGATCTCGGCGGCGGTTTTGGCCGGCGCGGCGGCACGCAGGACTATGTCCATCAGGCCGTCAACATCGCCAAGGAATTCCCGGGCGTTCCGGTCAAGCTGATCTGGACGCGCGAGGAGGACATGGCGCACGACTTCTACCGTCCGATCTCGCGGTGCAAGCTCACCGCCGGCCTCGACCAGGACGGCAAGCTCACCGGCCTGCACATCCGCCTGTCGGGCCAGTCGATCAACGCGTATCTGAGCCCGTCGCTGCCGGTGGGCGGTCCGAAGGAGCGCCAGCTCCAGGGCTGGTACCAGGAGCCGGGCGACTCGCAGTTCGGTTACGGCCTGCCGAACCTGCAGATCGAGTACGCGATGCGCAACACCCACGTGCCGGTCGGCCCGTGGCGCGGCGTCAACACCAATCAGAACGCGGTCTACCTCGAGTGCTTCATCGACGAGGTCGCGCGCGTCGCCGGCAAGGACCCGCTCGAATTCCGCCGATCGATGATGGCGGGTCTCCCCAAGCACCTCGCGGTGCTCAACGCAGCGGCCGAGAAGGCGGGCTACGAAAGCCCGCTGCCGCCCGGAGTCCATCGCGGCATCGCGCAGTTCATGGGCTACGGCAGCTACTCGGCGGCGGTCGCCGAGGTTTCGGTCAGCCCGCAGGGTAAGCTCAAGGTTCATCGCCTCGTGCTCGCGCTCAACTGCGGCCACGCCGTCAATCCCGACCAGATCGCCGCCCAGGTCGAGGGCTCGGTCGCGTACGGGCTCACGGCCACATTGTACGGCGAATGCCCCGTCAAGGACGGCCGCATGACCGATCTCAACTTCGACCGCTACCAGATCATGCGTCTTGCCGAGATGCCGAAGGTCGAGACCGTGATCGTGCCGACCTACGACTTCTGGGGCGGCGTCGGCGAGCCGACGATCTGCGTCACCGCGCCGGCCGTGCTCAATGCCGTCCATGCGGCGATCGGCCGGCCCGTGCGCAGCCTGCCGCTCAGGAACGTGAAGCTCGCGTGAGGCTTCGCATGCGCTTGCCCCCTCTCGCCGCGCTTGCGGGGAGAGGGGGAGGGGCGCTGAGATTGGGCAGGCGAACCGGGCGGCAACGACTCGCGGCGCCCGCCGCGAGACGACCGTCAGCCACATTGAAAGCCACGTAAGCCACATTGAACCGCCGTTCCGGATGCGCGATGCGGGCGGGTCCCCGCGGGTGTCGGGTTGCCTTTTCGGCGCGCTGCGCCGCTCGGACCGGCGCCCGCGTCCGCTATAATGCGCTTCGATGTATTCGACTGCGTCACAGTGATTGCGGGGACACGCATGCGGCGGCGGGATTTCATCGCAGGCGGATTGGCTGTTGCGGGTCAAACGGCGGCCGGGCCCACGTTTGGCGCCGCTCAGGCGCCGCCCGCAGGTGCTCCGATCAAACGCCTGATCGACGCGCATTGTCATCTGTTCAACGCGCGCGATCTGCCGATCGAGGGCTTCACCGAGAAGGTCCTGATTCCGGAATACGAGCAGCTGAGCTCGCTGTTCGCGCGCTATCCCGATGCCTTCAAGGTGATGATTCACGCACTGGCGAGCATCATGCAGGAACAGGCGCCGTCGCCGGCCGACGAGATCAAGTTCGCCGAGGGGCTAGACGCCGGAACCGCGCGCCTGCCGAGTCCGGGGCAGCGGCGTTCGCGCGACATCGGCAACATCGAAAAGGTCCTGCGAAAGATCTGGTCGAAAGACATCCTGCGCGAGCTGAGCATCCGCGACGCCCGGGCGGCGGATGTCGGGATCGTCGACCTGCAGAAGCTGCTGCTGCGCGAGGTCTATCCCGAGATCTTCTCCAGCAATCCCCGCGAGGACGAGGTCGTCGCGCTGATCGACGGGCAGAACCTGTCCGACGTGGCGCGGCGTCTCTATGACAGCGGCACCGAGCGCACGATCGGGCGGAACGTCCAATGGGCGCTGCTGTTCACCCGCCATCGTGTCGAGCTGAGCGAGGAGCTGCAGCGGCTGCATCGCAATCGCGCGGTGCTGGCGACGCCGGCGCTCGTCGACTTTTCGCTGTGGGTCGAGGATGAGCAGCACGCGCCGATCCAGGAACAGGTCGATGCGATGACGCGCGTATCGCTGCGGCGGAACGCGCCGCACGTTCATGGCTTCGTCGGCTTCGATCCGCTGCGGCAGGCCGTGCACGAGAAAACACGCGGTGCCGTCGCCACCGAGCCGCTCGCGATCGTGACGCGGGCGATCGAGCGCGGGGGGTTCATCGGCGTGAAGCTCTACCCGCCGATGGGCTTCCGGCCGACCGACAATGCCGGCCTCGGCGGCGAGTTTCCCGACCACGTGAAGCGGCAACTGGGCGAGCAGCCGGGCGCCGCGCTCGATCGCGCCCTGGCCAAACTCTACGACTGGTGCGCGGCCCACAACGTTCCCATCATGGCGCATGCGGTCGCGTCGAACGGGGCGGGGCCCGGCTACGGGATGCGGGCGCATCCGAAGTTCTGGGCGCAGGTGCTCGAAAAGCATCCGACGCTGCGCATCAACATGGCTCATTTCGGCGGGTTCCGGCAGATCGGCGAGCCGCCGAAACGCGACGTCACGTGGGAGTGGACCATCGGCCGCATGTTCGCGGCGGCCCCGCAATCCTACGCCTATGCCGATCTCAGCTATTTCGCCGAGCTGCTCCACCAGGATGCCGCCAAGCATCGGGCGCTGCTGGCGGACATGACGGCGTTCCGCGCCGCCTTCCCGGCCAGCGCCGATCACCTGATGTTCGGCAGCGACTGGACCATGGTCGGCCGCGAGGCCGGTTTCCAGCCGAAGAAGCCGAACGCATCCTATGTCGACGTCGTCAGCGCATTTCTCGGCCACGCCGGCTACCGCGATGCCGACATCGACAAGATCATGTTTGGCAATGCGGTCCGCTTTCTCGGCCTGGCGGCGAGCGATCGCGACAAGGGCACGCGCGGACGGCTGGAGGCATTTTACGCAAGTCGCGGCCAGGGCGCGGATTGGCTGGGGACCTTCGATTCATGAGCCTGCCGCATCGGATCTCTGTCCAAATGGTCCGCACGCCGGTGCAGACCTTCCTGCTGCTGCCGCTGTTCGTCGTCGCCTGCGAGCTGATCCGGCGCGGCGGTACGCTCGTGCTCGATCCGTGGGGTATTTTGCTGCTCGCCTGGGGCTTCGTGCAGTACCGCCTGGTCGGAAAATTCCGCACCGGCCATGGCGGCGGCGGACCGGGCATCGAGGTGCCGCCGACGCGCCTCGTCACGGAGGGACCGTACCGGCTCGCACGCAACCCGATGTATCTCGCCCACCTCATCTTCACGCTCGGGCTGGCGGCGACGCTGCACTCTTATGTGGCGCTTGCGGTCGTGGCGCTGCGCGCGATCTGGTTCCATCGCCGCGTGGTCGCCGACGAGGTGCGGCTCACGGCGCGCTTCGGCGCCGAGTACACCGACTACATGCGGCGCGTGCCGCGGTGGATTCCCGGCATCGGCTGAGTGCGCTTGCGCCCGGCGCCCTCGATGAGGCACGCTGTCTCGCAACGATGATGCCGGCGACCAGCGCCGTGCTTCGTCAGGGAGGACGGGGATGTTCTCGAAGATCAATCACGTCGCCATCGTCAGCGAGAACTACGCGCTGTTGGAGCAGTTCTATCGCGCGGTGTTCGGCATGCAGTCCTCGGCGAAGACGCGGCCGGGCCGCGCCGTCACTGTGGGCGACGGCTATGTGGGCCTCAACATCAACCCGCGCCGCGCCGGGCGTGCCGCGGGCCTCGACCATTTCGGCATCGAGGTGGCGGACGCCGAGACCGCGTTCGCGCGCATGCGCAAGAACTACCCGGACGTGAAATGGCTCAAGCGCCCGTCCAACCGGCCGTTCGCCGGCGTTTCGACGCACGATCCCGACGGCAACATGTTCGACATCTCGCAGAAGGACATGACCAACCGCACCTCGGTCTATGTCGAGAACGACGGCAAGGCCAATGTGCGGCACGTCAACCATGTGGCGATGCGCACCATGCACCCGGCCGAGATGGCGACGTTCTATCGCGACGTGTTCGAGCTCGCGCCGGCCAACAAGCCGGCCGAGGCGCGCCCGGACGACAAGAACCACTATCTCACCGACGGCCACATGACACTGGTCATCATGCCG
>Ga0126377_10002844_pt1 | contig 12090 bp, 10 predicted proteins | sample PanSoiMetPlot_22_FD_92647 | JGI IMG/M metagenome (GOLD analysis project Ga0126377, IMG submission 92647) | Tropical forest soil microbial communities from Panama - MetaG Plot_22 | ecosystem: Environmental > Terrestrial > Soil > Tropical forest > Bulk soil | place: Panama | collected 2016-02-17
AGACCCGGCTGCTGCTCCGCAACGGCGAGCAGTTGCTGATCGCCCTCGTCATCCCACTGCTCGTGCTCGTCGGCGGTCTCGAGTCGGGCGAGCTGGTCGACCTCGGCTCCGGCCGACGGGTCGACATCCTGACCCCAGGCGTACTCGCGCTGGCCGTGATGTCGAGCGCATTCACCTCGATTGCGATCGCGACCGGGTTCGAGCGCCGGTACGGCGTGCTCAAGCGACTGGGTGCGTCGCCACTGCCGCGGGCCGGTCTGGTCGCGGGCAAGACCGGTGCCGTGCTGCTCGTCGAGTCGCTCCAGATCGCCGTCCTGTCGGTCACCGCGCTGTCGCTCGGCTGGCAGCCGGAGGGCGGTGTGGTCGCCGTCGTCGCGAGTGTCCTGCTGGTGATCCTCGGCACGGCGGCCTTCGGTTCGCTCGCCCTGGCGATGGCCGGAACGCTGCGGGCCGAGGCGACCCTGGCGGCGGCGAACCTGGTCTACGTGCTGTTACTCGTCGGCGGTGGCGTCATCGTCCCGCTCGACCGCTACCCGGACTCGGTCCAGCCCCTGATCGAGCTGCTGCCGTCCGGTGCGTTGGCCGAGGGGCTGCGCGAGGCGCTCACCGGACAGGGCATGTCGTGGTACGCGGTGCTCGTGCTGACCGTCTGGGCTGCCGCCGGTGCGGCACTCACCAGCCGGACCTTCCGATGGGAGTGACGTGACGCTCTCCGTCGACACCCTGTGGCGGCCGACCCTGCAGACCGCCCGCCGGTTCGCCTACCTGACGCTGATCGCCAACATCACGATCGTCCTCACTGGCGGAGCGGTCCGGCTGACCGGCTCCGGCCTCGGCTGTCCTACCTGGCCGCACTGCACCGAGGGCGAGGGCGGCCGGGGCGGCTCGTTCGTGCCGCACGGCGAGGTCGACGTCCATGGCGTGATCGAGTTCGGCAACCGGCTCCTGACCTTCGGGCTGACCGCCGTGGCGATCGCGACGTTCATAGTCATGTGGCGGCTGCGCTCGACTCGGCCGACCCTGTGGCTGATCGCCCTCATACTCGGTCTCGGCATCCCGGCGCAGGCGCTGATCGGCGGCCTGACCGTCCTGACCGACCTGAACCCGTGGATAGTCGCCTTCCACCTGCTCGTGTCGATGGCGCTGATCAGCCTGTCGGTGCTGCTCGTACGACGGGTCGGCGAGCCCGACGGCCCGGCCCGGCCCATCGTGCCGTCGGCGGCCGTCGCATTGGTGGGCGCGACGTACGCCGCGGCCTGGATCGTGGTCTATCTCGGCACCGTCGTGACCGGCAGCGGACCGCACGCCGGTGACGCCGACGCGCCGCGCAACGGACTCGATCCGGAGTCGATGAGCCAGCTCCACACCGACGCGGTCTTCCTGCTGATCGGCCTGACCATCGGCGCGGTGCTCGCTATGCGGGCCCTGGATGCGCCGGCGGAGCTCCAGCGCGCCGTCCGCTGGCTGCTCGGGATCGAGCTGGCCCAGGGCCTGATCGGCGCCGTGCAGTATGCGACCGATCTGCCGATCATCCTGGTCGCCTTCCACCTGCTGGGCGCGTCGGCGGTCATCGCGGCTGCGACCTGGGCGCTGCTCCAGACCCGCGAGCGGCAGCCGCTCGACGAGGGCAATGCGCCGACTCGCTCGACACCGGTCGACGTACTCGATGACGCGGACCGCCCCGCATAGGCACCACGCCTGGACAGCTCGCGGCATCGAAAGTTGGCGCAAGATCCAGCCTCGACGCGGCGTAAACCTGAATCTCACGCCAACTCTCGCCTAGACCGGCAACGGCCGGCGACCCGCTCGCACTCCATCGGCGTCGGCGACGGTACTCCGCATGACTTGTACGCACTCTGCATGGCGTCGACACCGTGCAGAGTGCGCGGTTACCACGAGAACGTGGTAACCATGGGCACCCAGGTCGCGGCGGACCGTCAGATCAGCTGACGTGGACGAGTGTGTCGACGGCCACGGCAGCGAACAGCAGCGCCAGGTAGGCGTTGGAGCCGTGGAACAGCCGCATCGGCGCCAGCCGTACGGGGTCGTCGCTCAACCGTGACCGGTGCAGCAGCAGGTGCGCCTCGACGATGAACGCCACGCCGAGCACCGAGGCGACCGCGACGTAGAGCCAGCCCATGTCGGCGACCGGCCACAGCAGCAGCGAGGTCGCGACCATGATGTAGGCGTAGACGACGATCCGGATCGCGACCGAGCGCAGGGTTGCCACCGCCGGGAGCATCGGCACCTCGGCGGCGGCGTAGTCCTCCCGATAGCGGATCGCGAGCGACCAGAAATGCGGCGGCGTCCAGAAGAAAACGACCGCGAACAGCACGACCGGCGCCCAGGCCAGCTCGCCGGTGACTGCGGTCCAGCCGATCAGCGCCGGGAAGCAGCCGGCGGCACCGCCCCACACGATGTTCTGCGACGTACGCCGCTTCAGCACCATCGTGTAGCCGACGACGTAGAACACGTTGGCCGCCAGGGCGAGGGCGGCCGAGAGCCAGTTGACCAGCAGGCCGAGCCACAGGGTCGAGACGACGCCGAGGGCCAGGCCGAACACCAGCGCCGATCGCGTCGAGACGACGTGCCGTGGCAGCGGACGGCGTCGGGTACGTCGCATCCGCTCGTCGATGTCGGCGTCGAGCACGCAGTTGAGCGCGTTCGCGCTACCGGCCGACAGGGTCCCGCCGAACACGGTCGCGACGACCAGCCACAGCTCGGGGACGCCGCCGCTGGCGAGGAACATCACCGGCACGGTCGTCAGCAGCAGCAGCTCGATGATGCGCGGCTTGGTGAGCGCGACATAGGCGCCGACGACATCTCTGACGCTCGGAGATGCGGTGGCCACCTGCTCGCCCGGGTCGGCGACCCGAGGCGCCATCGCCGAGGCGGCGGAGTTGATGGCCGACGTCGTCACGCGCTGAGTCTATGGGCCCGGACGACCGGCGACACCACCGGGGACCACCATCTACTACAGACGGTCGTTGTCGGGTTCGGCGACTCGCGCGCTATGCGCCGAACCACCCGGGTGGAAACTGACGGCTAGTACCCTCGGACCCTGTGACAGACACCGCCACGACCTCGCCCCATATCTACCCGGCGCTCGAGTGGACCGAAGCGGATCGGCGCGCCGTCGACACCGTGCGGACCCTGGCGATGGACGCCGTCCAGAAGGTCGGCAACGGACATCCCGGCACCGCGATGAGCCTGGCGCCGGCCGCATACCTGATCTATCAGAAGCTGATGCGGCACGACCCGTCCGATCCGAGCTGGCCGGCCCGCGACCGCTTCGTGCTGTCGTGCGGGCACTCGAGCCTGACGCAGTACATCCAGCTGTTCTACGCCGGCTACGGCCTCGAGCTGGGTGACCTGCAGTCGCTGCGTACGTGGGGCAGCCGGACGCCGGGCCACCCCGAGAACCACCTCACCACCGGCATCGAGACGACCACCGGCCCGCTGGGCCAGGGCGTCGGCAACGCGGTCGGCATGGCGATGGCTTCCCGCCGCCGCCACGGTCTGCTGGAGCCCGACACCCCGATCGGCGAGGGCGTCTTCGACCACGACGTCTACGTGGTCGCGAGCGACGGTGACCTCGAGGAGGGCGTGTCCGGCGAGGCCTCGTCGATCGCCGGGCACCAGCAGCTCGGCAACCTGTTCCTGCTCTACGACGACAACCGGATCTCGATCGAGGACGACACCTCGGTGGCGTTCAGCGAGAACGTCGGCAAGCGCTACGAGGGCTACGGGTGGCACGTCCAGACCGTCGACTGGACCCACGACGGCCAGCGCTACGAGGAGGACGTCGAGGCGCTCTACGACGCCTACGTCCAGGCCAAGGCGGTCACCGACAAGCCGAGCATCATCATCCTCAAGACGATCATCGCCTGGCCCGCGCCCGACGCGCAGAACACCGGAGCGGCGCACGGATCGGCGCTCGGCGACGACGAGGTCGCAGCCACCAAGAAGATCCTGGGCTTCGACCCGGACCGGAAGTTCGCGGTCGACGAGGCGGTGCTGAAGCATGTCCGGGCCGTCATGCAACGCGGCAAGGCCGCTCACGATGCCTGGCAGCCCGCGTTCGATGCCTGGGCCAAGTCCGCCGGCGACCGCCTGGACCTGTTCGGGCGGCTCGCCGACCGACGGCTCCCCGAGGGCTGGGAGGACGCGCTCCCGACCTTCGACGCCGACGAGAAGGGCATGGCGACCCGCAAGGCCTCCGGCGAGATCCTGTCCGCGATCGCGCCGGTGCTGCCCGAGCTGTGGGGCGGATCGGCTGACCTCGCGGGCTCCAACAACACCACGCCCAAGGGCCAGCCGTCGTTCATCCCGCCCGAGCACGCGACCAAGATGTTCGACGGCGACTGGTACGGCCGCGTCCTGCACTTCGGCATCCGCGAGCACGCGATGGGCGCGATCCTCAACGGCATCGCGCTGCACAGCGGCACGCGGCCGTACGGCGGCACGTTCCTGGTCTTCAGCGACTACATGCGGCCGCCGGTCCGACTCGCGGCGATCATGGGGCTGCCCGTGACGTACGTCTGGACCCACGACTCGATCGGGCTCGGCGAGGACGGACCGACCCATCAGCCGGTCGAGCACCTGTCGGCGTTACGGGCGATTCCCGGACTCGACATCGTGCGGCCGGCCGACGCCAACGAGACCGTCGTGGCCTGGCGCACCGTGCTGGAGCACACCGACCGTCCGGCGGGTCTCGCCCTCACCCGGCAGAACGTACCTACGTTCCCCCGCGAGACCGACGGCTTCGCATCGGCCGAAGGCGTGGTCCAAGGCGGCTACGTCCTGCTCGACTCCGAGAACACTCCCCCGGACGTCATCCTGATCGGCACCGGGTCCGAGGTGCAGCTCGCCGTCGAGGCCCGCAAGCAGCTCGCCGCCGAAGGCATCGATGCCCGCGTCGTGTCGATGCCGTGCCGGGAGTGGTTCGACGCCCAGCCGCAGGAGTACCGCGAGCTGGTCCTGCCACCCTCGATCCGGGCTCGGGTCAGCGTCGAGGCCGGGATCGCCCAGAGCTGGCACGACATCGTCGGCGACGCCGGTCGCTGCGTGTCGCTCGAGCACTTCGGTGCGTCTGCGGACTTCCAGACGCTCTACAAGGAGTTCGGCATCACCGCCGAGGCAGTCGCAGCGGCGGCCCGGCAATCGATCGCCGCTGCCGACTGAGTTTGAGATCAGGCCCAACGGCACGGGAACTCGCGGCCGGCTGAGCGCTAGCCTGACAGGGCGGCCGCCGATACGAGGGGAGAACCCCGATGACCGACCGACTCCGCGACCTGAACGACGCCGGTGTGGCGATCTGGCTCGATGACCTGTCCCGCGAACGCCTGACGAGCGGGAGCCTGCAACGCTTTGTGGACGACAGTTATCTCAAGGGCGTGACGTCCAACCCCACCATCTTCGCCAAGGCCCTGACCGATGCCGACGAGTATGCGTCGGCGGTGGCCGAGCTCGCCAAGCGCGGCGCGACCCTCGACGAGGCCGTCCGCAAGCTCACCACCGACGACGTACGCGATGCCTGCGACATCCTGCGGCCGGTCTACGACCGTACCGACGGCGTCGATGGACGCGTGTCGATCGAGGTCGACCCGCGACTGGCGCTCAAGACCGGCGAGACGATCGACGAGGCGAAGGAGCTGTGGCGCATCGTCGACCGGGAGAACCTCTACATCAAGATCCCGGCCACCGTCGAGGGTCTGCCGGCTATCACGGCCACCCTGGCGGCGGGCATCAGCGTCAACGTCACGCTGATCTTCTCGATCGATCGCTACCGCGCCGTCATGGACGCCTTCTTCGCCGGCGTGGAGCAGGCCCGTGACAACGGCCACGACCTGAGCCGGCTCGGCAGCGTCGCGTCATTCTTCGTCAGCCGGGTCGATACCGAGGTCGACAAGCGGCTCGACGCCATCGGTAGCGCCGAGGCCAAGGACCTGCGTGGCAAGGCCGCCGTGGCCAACGCGCATCTGGCGTTCGAGGCCTACGAGCAGGCGTTCGCGACCGAGCGCTGGGCCACCCTGGCGGCAGCGGGCGCCAAGCCGCAACGGCCGCTGTGGGCGTCGACCGGCACCAAGGACCCGACCTACTCCGACACGCTTTACGTCGACGAGCTCGTCACCGACGGCGTCGTCAACACGATGCCGGAGAAAACGATGAACGCCTTCGCCGACCACGGCACCGTCGCCGGCGACACGGTGCGAGGACGCTACGCCGAGGCGCGGGAGGTCATCGCGCGACTCGAGGCGCTCGGCATCTCCTACACCGACGTCGTGAACGTGCTCGAGGAGGAAGGGGTCGACAAGTTCGACACCTCGTGGGAGGAGCTGGCGGCCACCGTCACCACCGCCCTCGACAAGGCGGCCCAGGGATGACCGCCTGGAACACCACCAGCGCTGACGACGTCCCCTTCGAGCTCTTCTTCGGCTATGCCGACGAGCAGGAGTACGCCGACACTGTCGAGCAACTGGTCGCGGACCGGGTCGCCAGCCGGATCGCCGCCAAGGACCCGACGCTGTGGGGACCCGATGCCGAGCCGGAGGCGTCGAAGCGGCTGGCCTGGGTGGACCTCCCGACCGAGTCGCGGCCGCTGGTCGCCGAGATCGACGCGATGCGGGCCAGCCTCAACGCCGACGGCGTCGACCATGTTGTGCTGTGCGGCATGGGCGGCTCGTCACTGGCGCCCGAGGTCATCTGCCGCACCGCCGGCGTCGAGCTGACCGTGCTCGACTCGTCCGATCCCGACTACGTCCGCGAGGCGCTCGCTGACCGGCTCGACCGTACCGCCGTCGTGGTGTCGAGCAAGTCCGGCAGCACGCTCGAGACCGACAGCCAGAAGCGCGCGTACGAAGCCGCCTTCCGGTCCGCCGGCATCGACCCGGCCGGGCGGATCGTGGTCGTGACCGACCCCGGCTCGCCGCTGGACAAGTCGGCTCGCGAAGCGGGCTACCGGGTCGTGAACGCCGACCCGGACGTCGGCGGCCGCTACTCCGCACTCACCGCCTTCGGCCTGGTGCCGAGCGGACTGGCCGGCGCCGACATCGGCGGGCTGCTCGACGAGGCGGCCGCGATCGCGCCGGCGCTTTCCGCCGACTCCCCCGACAACCCGGGCCTGCGGCTGGGTGGCCTGCTCGGCATGGCCGCCGTCCGCCACGGCATCGACAAGGTCGTGCTCGCCGACGCCGACTCGGGCCTCACCGGATTCCCGGACTGGACCGAACAGCTGATCGCGGAGTCGACCGGCAAGAACGGCCGCGGCCTGCTGCCGGTGGTCGTCGAGAGCACCGAGGCGCCGAACTTCGTCCCCAGCACACCCGACGAGGCGCTGGTCACCATCGGCCCGCGCTTCGTCTTCGACACGGTGCGCCCGGCGTCCGCGCATGGCGCCACCGTCAACGCGCCGCTCGGCGCACAGATGCTGCTGTGGGAGTACGCCACTGCGGTGGCCGGCCGGATCATCGGCATCAACCCGTTCGACCAGCCCGATGTCGAAGCTGCCAAGGCCGCCGCCCGCGACCTGCTCGGCGGCACCGGTGACCCAGCGACGCCGGCCTTCGTCGACGGGGCGATCGAGGCGTACGCGACGGCCGGACTGCTCGGCGACGACGTCGCCACGGTGGCCGGAGCGATCGACGCGCTGCTCGGTCAGCTCGACCCGGAGCACGGTTACGTCGCGGTGATGGCCTATCTCGATCGCAAGGACGACGCGGAGCTGGCCGGCACCCGGATCAGCCTCGCCGAGCGGACCGGACGGCCGACCACCTTCGGGTGGGGGCCGCGATTCCTGCACTCAACGGGTCAGTACCACAAGGGCGGACCCCCGACCGGCGTCTATCTGCAGATAACCGGCGCTCCGGTCGAGGACCTGCCGATCCCCGAGCGGGAGTTCACCTTCGGCGAGTTCATCCAGGCCCAGGCGACCGGCGACGGCAAGGTGCTCGCCGACCGGGGTCGGCCGGTGCTGCGACTCCATCTGACCGACCGGGCCAGCGGTTCGAAGCAGCTGAAAGACGTGCTGCTCAGTACGGTAGCCCCGTGATTCGCAACGCCGAGAACCCGTTACGCGATCCGCGGGATCGCCGACTTCCCCGGATCGCCGGCCCATGCAGCCTGGTGATCTTCGGTGTGACCGGCGACCTGTCCCGCAAGAAGCTGATGCCGGCCGTCTACGACCTGGCCAACCGGGGCCTCCTACCGCCGGGCTTCTCGCTCGTCGGCTTCGCGCGTCGTGACTGGGTCGACGAGGACTTCGCCCAGATCGTCCACGACGCCGTCAAGGAGCATGCCCGGACGCCGTTCCGCGAGGAGGTGTGGCGGCAGCTGGCCGAGGGCTTCCGGTTCGTGCCCGGCGAGTTCGACGACGACGCCGCGTTCGAGAAGCTGCGGGAGACCATCGACGAGCTCGACGAGATGCGTGGCACCGGTGGCAACTTCGCGTTCTACCTGTCGATCCCGCCACGGTTCTTCGCCGATGTGCTCGGACAGCTCAAGGAGCACAACCTCGCCACCGGGAGCGGCGCGTCCTGGCGCCGGGTCGTCGTCGAGAAGCCGTTCGGCAGCAACCTCTCGACCGCGCGGCACCTCAACGACGTGCTGTCCGAGGTGTTCCCGTCGGAGGCGGTGTTCCGGATCGATCACTACCTCGGCAAGGAGACGGTCCAGAACATCCTCGCCTTCCGGTTCGCCAACGCGATGTTCGAACCGTTCTGGAACGCTCACTATGTCGACCACGTGCAGATCACCATGGCCGAGGACATCGGCATCGGCGGCCGAGCCGGCTACTACGACGGCATCGGGGCCGCGCGCGACGTGATCCAGAACCATCTGGTGCAGCTGATGGCACTGATCTCGATGGAGGAGCCGGTCTCATTCGACGCCAAGAGCCTGCGGATCGAGAAGCAGAAGATCCTGTCGGCGGTGCAGTTGCCTGAACGGCTCGACCAGCACACTGCACGTGGGCAATACACCGCCGGCTGGCAGGGCGGCGTCAAGGTCGGGGGCTTCCTCGAGGAGGACGACATCCCGTCCGACTCGAGGACCGAGACGTACGCAGCGCTGCGCCTCGACATCGACAATCGGCGATGGGCGGGTGTGCCGTTCTACCTGCGGACCGGCAAGCGACTCGCTCGTCGGGTCACCGAGGTGGCGGTGGTGTTCAAGCGCGCTCCGCACCTGCCGTTCAGCGAGACCGCGACCGAGGGACTGGGTCAGAACGCCCTGGTAATGCGGATCCAGCCGGACGAGGGGGTCACGCTCCGCTTCGGCGCCAAGGTGCCCGGGACCGCGATGGAGCTGCGCGACGTCAACATGGACTTCGCCTACGGTGGCGCGTTCGTCGAGTCCAGTCCCGAGGCGTACGAGCGGCTGATCCTCGACGTGCTGCTCGGCGATCCGCCGTTGTTCCCGCAGCACGAAGAGGTCGAGCTGTCCTGGCAGATCCTGGATCCGGTCATCGCGCACTGGGCGAAGTCGGGCCGGCCGGAGCCCTATCCCTCCGGCACCTGGGGGCCGGTGTCGGCCGACGAGATGCTGGCGCGCGACGGACGGTGGTGGCGGCGGCCATGAACATCGACCTCACCGACACCAACGCCAGTCAGATCGCATCGGCCCTCGTGCGCGCCCGCCGCGCCGCCGGCAGCCCGGCCATGGGCATGGTGCTGACCCTGATCGTGGTCACCGACGAGGAGAACTGCGACGAGGCGATGCGAGCCGCCGGGGCCGTGACGACCGAGCATCCGGCCCGGATCCTCGGGGTGCTGCGCCAGTCGGCTCGCGGCAAGCCCCGGCTCGACGCCGAGGTCAAGATCGGCAACAACTCCGCGGGGGAGGCCGTCCTGCTGCGGATGAGCGGCGAGCTCGTACGCCATGCCGAGTCGGTCGTCCTGCCACTGCTGCTGCCGGACTCCCCTGTCGTGGTGTGGTGGCCGAACGACGCTCCGGACGACGTCGCGCACGATCCCCTCGGCAATCTCGGCCAGCGCCGGATCACCGATTCGGCGAACACCACCCGCAGCACCCGGACCGCCCTTCGCACCCAGGCCAAGCACTACGCGCCTGGCAACACCGACCTGGCCTGGACCCGGCTCACCCCCTGGCGCGCGCTGCTGGCGGCCGCCCTCGACCAGCACCCGGTCACGGTGACCGAGGCGGAGGTCGACGGCGAGCGCGGTAGCCCGAGCGCGGACCTGATGGCCGCCTGGCTCCAGTCGCGGTTGCGCGTGCAGGTCAACCAGCGCTCCACGTCGGGGCCGGGGCTGACCAAGGTCCGCCTGCTCACCCGGCACGGGGACATCGCGATCTCCCGGCCGTCCGGGCACATCGCCACCTTCACCATCCCGGGCGAGGCCGACCGTCCGGTGGCGCTCAAGCGGCGCGAGATCGCCGAGCTGATCGCGGAGGAGCTGCGGCGGCTGGACGAGGACGACGTCTTCGCCCAGACCATCAAGGCCTACGTCAAACGGAAGCCGACCGGCAAGAGCGCCAAGTCCGGCAACCGATGAGCGCACCTGCCGTTCTCGTCCATCGCACGGCGGACCTCCTGGCGTCGGCCGTGGCGGCTCGCCTGCTGACCCGCCTGGTCGACCTGCAGAGCACCGGGCGGGTGCCGTCGCTGGTCCTGACCGGCGGCGGCATCGCGGGGCAGACTCACCAGGCGGTGGCCTCCGCAGCAGCGCGAGACGCCGTGGAGTGGCAGCGGGTGCAGCTGTGGTGGGGCGACGAGCGGTTCGTGCCGCCCGGCGATCCGGACCGCAACGAGGTCCAGGCCCGGGCGGAACTGCTCGACCAGCTCGACCTGGACCCGGCCCGAGTACATCCGATGCCAGCCGACGACGGGTCAGCCGATGCCGATGCCGCCGCCGAGCTCTACTCCGAACAGTTACGCCGGCAGACCTCGCCGGAGGATCACGGCGCGGTGCCGACCTTCGACATCCTGATGCTCGGGATCGGACCCGAGGGCCACGTGGCATCCCTGTTCCCGGAGCGGCCCGCGCTCTACGAGACCCGGTCGGTCGTGGCCGTCCACGGCTCGCCGAAGCCGCCGCCGACCCGGATCTCGATGACCTTCTCGAGTCTCAACCGGGCGCGTGAGGTGTGGTTCCTCGCCAGCGGTGAGAGCAAGGCGCGCGCGGTCCGGCTGGCACTCGGCGGCGCCGGCCGGATGCAGGTTCCGGCCGCAGGCGTCCATGGCACCGCGCGTACGCTCTGGCTGCTCGACACCGCGGCCGCGAGCGAGCTGCCACCCGGGCTCAGCCGGATCGACTCCCCTTAGAGCGGGTCAGCTCAGAAGACGACTTCGCCGCGCTTGCGACGATCCCGCAGGAGCTGGAGGGCCTCTTCGAGGATCTCGGCCGCCTCGTCGTCCGACCGGCGCTCCTTCACGTACGCCAGGTGGGTCTTGTACGGCTCGATCTTGGGAGCCGGTGGCGGGTTCTCCTCGTCGCGGTTGGCTGGCAGACCGCAACGCGGGCAGTCCCAGGTGTCGGGAAGCACCGCGTCGACCGCGAAGCTCGGCTGCGTGTGATGTCCATTGGCGCAGTAATACGAGACGGTCTGCCTCGGCGCGGCCTCACCACGCTCCGCCTCTCCCATGGGTCCGGCACCGACCCGACTTCCCCGGATCGCACTGCCACCAGCCACGCTGCACTCCTTCGTCGGGGATCAACGGCTGACCGCAGGCCCGCGGCCAGGCGCATAGTGTAGGACGTCGCGTCAGCCTGACTTCAGCAGCAGGCCCAACGCGAAGATGCACAACAGCCAGATCAGGCCGATGCCGACCGTGATCCGGTCCAGGTTGCGCTCCGCGACCGAAGAACCGCCCAGCCCCGTTGACACGCCGCCGCCGAACATGTCGGACAGACCGCCACCGCGTCCCTTGTGCAACAGCACGAGCAGCACCAACAAGCCGCTCGTCACGACCAGGAGGATCGAGAACGCGATTACCACGGGAGTGCCAGGCCTTTCTTGCCGCCAGTCGTCACAGAATCGGCAGGTCGTAGAAGCGACAGATGGCGCCGAACTCATCTGCCTCCAGGCTCGCTCCCCCGACCAGTGCGCCGTCGACATCTGGCTGCGCCATGA
>Ga0126377_10002845_pt1 | contig 12089 bp, 11 predicted proteins | sample PanSoiMetPlot_22_FD_92647 | JGI IMG/M metagenome (GOLD analysis project Ga0126377, IMG submission 92647) | Tropical forest soil microbial communities from Panama - MetaG Plot_22 | ecosystem: Environmental > Terrestrial > Soil > Tropical forest > Bulk soil | place: Panama | collected 2016-02-17
CAATGCCTCCGGCGCAACCGCCGCCATCCAGCACATGCTCGACCTCCGCCCAGGACTCGCCGCCTTCGCCCGTGCCTCCTACGACCTGGAGCTGCAGGGCCGGCTGGCGGGCGCCTCTGACCTGATGCGCCGGGCGCTTCGCGACGCCGTCGACCCCGCGGACATCGCGTTCTGCCGCTTCCAGATCGGCGAGCTCGCCTGGCGCACCGGACACATCGGTGAGGCGGCGGCCCAATACGCAGCGGGCGAGGCCGCCGATCCCTCCTACCTTCCCCTGCTCGCCGGTCAGGGCCGGGTTGCCGCGGCCCGCGGCCAGACCCGGGTGGCGCTCGCCGACTACGCGAAACTGACGGCCCGCTATCCATCGCCGACGTACCTGCTGGAGTACGCGACCCTGCTCCGCGCCGTCGGTCAGCCGGTCCGTGCCGACCAGCAACTCGCACTGGCCGATGCCGCGCTGAAGCTCTTCAAGGCCAACGGCGGCACGGACGACCTCGGCACCGTGCAAATCGACATCGCCGAGGGCCATGCGAAACGAGCTGTCGAGGCAGCCAGGCGCGAATGGTCCCGGCGGCACTTCTCCGACGTCGCGGACGCGCTCGCCTGGGCGCTGCACGGTACCGGAGCGAACCGCGAGGCAATCTCCTACGCGCGCAAGGCAAACAGCCTCGGGGCACGCAACTCCGGCTATCTGTTCCACCTTGGCATGATCGAGCTCTCGCTCGGCCACCGCGCCGACGCACGCCGCGACCTGACCGCGGCCCTCGCGCTGAACCCGCACTTCTCGCCGCTGGATGCTCCGGCAGCCAGGGCGGCTCTGAAGAAGCTCGCCGCGCGATGAAGCGACTCGTCAGCCTGGGGCTGATCACCATGGCCGCAATCGCTGTGGTGATCGGCCCTTCTGGCCGGGCCGCCTGGGCCAGCCCTGCGAGCCCCGCGAGCCCCGCGCACCCGGCGACCGCAGCCCACCCGGCGAGCCCGGCCAACCCGGCGAGGCCGGCCCACCCGCTCGGCAATTTCTCGGTGAACCAGGCGATCGCACTGGACCTGCACCCGGACCGGATCGCCGTCACCGGAATCGTGGACCTTGCCGAGCTGCCGACGCTGCAAGAGCGCTCATCAGTGGACGCCAATGGCGACGGCACCGTCAGCGCGGCCGAGTCGGTGGCGTACAACGGCCGGATATGCGACGCCATGGCCAGGCAGGTTGTCGTGCGGGTCGACGGCCACCGGGTGAAATGGTCAGTACACCCGACCGGTTTCGCGTATCGGCACGGTAGCGCCGGCCTGCACACGAGCCGGATCACGTGCGCTTTCGCCTCGCCGGCCAGCCTGACCCGGCCAGCCGTCGTGGACGTCGTCGACGGTTATCAGGCCGAGCGGGTCGGCTGGCGGGAGATCACGGCCGCCGGGCACGGGGTCCACATCGTGCACTCGCCTGTCCCGGCGCGCTCGGTCAGCCATTCGCTGCTCTCGTACCCGACGGACCTGCTCGGGTCGCCCCTCAATGAGCGCTCTGCCCGGTTGCATGTCAAGCCAGGAGCTGGGCACGGCGCGGGAGCGACGGTCACCCTGAACCGAGGCGATCCGGTGAGCCGGTTTGTCGCGGCGGCGGACCGGAAGCTGGAGGCGCTGGTCGGCGGACACCTCACCCCGCTGGTCGGCATGCTCGCGGTACTTCTCGCGCTCGTGCTTGGAGCCGCGCATGCCGCACTGCCAGGACACGGGAAGACCGTGATGGCGGCGTACATCGCCGGCCGCCAGGGCCGCCCGCGCGACGCAGTCGCCGTTGGCGGGATCGTCACGCTCACTCACACAGGCGGCGTACTGATTCTCGGTCTGCTGCTGACCGCCACCGCGAGCATCGCGGGAGACGTGGTGCTCTCCTGGCTTGGCGTCGCCAGCGGGATCCTGGTCGCCATCGTCGGCGTCACCATGCTCGCCGGCGTCCTCCGCCGCCGGGCATCTGGCCACGACCATGACCATCACCATGATCATGATCATCACCACGACGGCGGCCATCACCACCACCAAGGACCTCAGCACGAGCACGGGCATGAGCATGACCATCACGATGACCCGGACCGCCAGCTGTCCCGACGTCCGCGACAGCTCAGCCTGGTGGGGATGGGTATAGCGGGAGGCCTTGTTCCAAGTCCCTCTGCCCTCATCGTGCTGCTGGGGGCCGTTGGCCTCGGACGTACCGCGTTCGGCGTCCTGCTCGTGATCGCCTACGGGGCCGGCATGGCCGCCACGCTTACCGCGGCCGGCCTGCTGCTGGTGCGGGTCCGCGATCGCTGGGCATCACGGCCACGCCAGACCCTCGCCAGGGTCGCGGCGCTCGCGCCGGCTGGCACCGCCATGCTGGTCCTGTGCGTCGGCATCGGCCTGGCCGGCCGCGCCGCGCTCGGAGTGATCCACTGAGCGCGGCGCGCGGTTAGCGGACCTTCCGGCCGCCCGAGTAGACCGCCCGGATATTGGACTTCAGGCAGGCGAGGTCGTACGGATCACCGGCGACCGCGACAAGGTCGGCGCGCTTACCTGGCATGATCGTGCCGGTCTCGTCGCCGATCCCCATCAGGTCAGCGGCCGAACGGGTCGTCGCCGACAGCACCTGCGCCGGAGTCATCCCGCCGGCGGCCATCAGCGGCAGCTCGTCCAGGTTGCTGCCGTGCGGCCCGACGCCGCTGTCCGTGCCCATGGCGATCTTGACGCCGGCCGCCACAGCCCGCGCGAACGCGCTCGCGTGCGCGGCGATCACGTCCTGCGCCTTCGCCGCCACCCCGTCGGGCAACTGGCTGCCCGAGCTGGCCGCGTTCAGCACGGCATGCGGCGCCACGAGAGTCGGAACGAGCCAGGCCCCGTTCTTGAGCATCATCTCGATCGCCTCGTCGTCGAGGTAGATCCCGTGCTCGATGGACCGGACGCCGGCGCAGAGCGCGTTCTTGATTCCGTCCGTCGCCTGCGCGTGCGCCATGACCGGCAGACCCGCCGCGGTCGCCTCGGCCATCAGCGCGGAAAGTTCGTCCGGCCGGAACTGAGCGTGTTTCGGGCTGTCGCGTGGCGACAGCACGCCGCCCGAAGTGTGGACCTTGATCACGTTGGCGCCTGAGCGGATGATCTCGCGAACCCGCTTGCGCACCTCCTCAGGCCCGTCCGCCAGGCCAGGCGGGCGCCCGGGATGCGGCGACATGAGGAACGTCGTTATCCCTGACGGAAGCCAGCCGTCGCCGTGACCGCCAGTCTGGCTCAGCGCGCTGATCGCGATCTGCATCCGCGGCCCGTCTAGCAGGCCATCCTCGACGGCACGCTGCACGCCGAGGTCCGCTCCCCCGGCATCTCGAATGGTCGTGATCCCGCAATCCAGCGTTGCCGAAAGGTTCTGCGCCGCCTGGAAGAACTGGTAGGAGAACGGCCGGTTCAGCCGGCGCAACAGGTCGATCCCCGACACCATCACGTGCACGTGAGTGTCGAAGAGCCCGGGCAGCAGCGTCAGGCCGCTGACATCGACCTGCTCGTCGCCGTCCAGCCCAATGCCAACATCGACGATCGTCCCGTCAGAGATCGCGACGTCGGCGTCGGCGATGGCGCTGCCCGTCCCGTCGAAGACCCGTCCGCCGCTCAGGACCGTCCGCGCCATTGGCCGCCTCCGTGCCTCTACAGGTAACCGGTGGAGTTCGCCGGTGCCGAGCCTGATCGCCACTGGGCCTGTCGGCCTGCTGGCCTGTCGGCCTGCTGGGTCCGCTCCGCACCCTATGCCACCATTGTGCATTTTGCGTCGTCGCTCCCTCGCGTCGGGTCCCGCCTCACCAGCGGCTGCACGCCGGATTAATTCGCGCGCCAAGAAACCGGCAGGCGATCGCGGCCGTCTAATTCCCAACTTCACTTGGAGGCAATATGAGGCCATTCTGGAACGCGCGTCTAACGAGCATCGCCGTCGCGGCGGCCACCGCCACCGCGACCACTGCCACCGCGTTGATCACCACCGGCTGCGCGCCAGCGGCGCACGCCGCAGGAACCACAATCCCAACCTCGACGATTGGCGCTCTGACCGCGATCGCAGCTAAGGCTGCCCGCGGCAACGGCGACGCTTCGCCCGCCTGGGTCACCGTGGTCGTGACCACGCGGGCCAAAGCATTGACGTCGGCTACGCCCGGAGACCACGTGCCCGGCTCCGCCCACGTCAAGGTCTACTTGATCACGATGCACGGCAAATTCGTTGCCAGCAACGCCTCGAGGCCGCCAGGAGCACCAGCCCCGAGAGGCCGGTACCTTTCCCTGGTCATCGATGCCCGGACGTTCCGCGGGCTCGACTCAGGAATCAGCCAGAAGCCGCCGCCCGTGCGGCCGGCCAGCCTGGGACCGGTCACGCACCTGCACGTGAAAGCCAGCAACTAGCCCGAGCGCAATGCGCCGCGGCCACGGATCGCCTGCCGCACCCGCGCAGGCCCGCGCCGACACCCCGGCCGCGCAGCCGTCCCGGCGCGCACTCCGGTGCCAACTCCATCTGTTCGACGCGACGCCCGGATCCGAACGTCGGTGTGGCTGGTTAGCCTGTTCGTGTTCCGACACGGTAAAGGGCGGCATGATGCGCGACCTTGACATCGCACGCTGGCGATTGCGCAGTCAGCACCTCGTCCTGCCGTACGCGGGGTCGGCGGCCGACGTGGTCAGCTCGCTGCTGGCCGTGCAGGCGGAGAACCGGAGTCAAGCGGCCTGGGCGGTTGCCTCGCGGACACAGCGTGCCGACGGCGCCGATCTGGCCGATCTCGTGGACAGCGGCGCCGTCGTTCGGACCCACGTCTTGCGGCCGACCTGGCATTTCGTGCGCGCCGAGGACATCGGATGGCTGCTGGAGCTGACCGGACCCCGGATCCGGCGCATCACCGAACAGCAGCTGCGCAACGCGCACGGTCTCGACGAGCGCGCCATGGGCCACGCTATCGACGCAGTCACGCAGACGCTCGCCACCAGCGGACACCTCACCCGCTCGCAGCTGTCCGACGAGCTGCGGGAGCGCGGCGCCGGGGGCAACGGGCAGCTGGTGATGATCTTGCTGGCTCACGCCGAGCTCGACGGGCTGATCTGCAGCGGGCGAGTCGTGAAGGGCGAGCACACGTATGCGCTGATGAGCGAGCGAGTATCAGCACCGCGTCGTCTGAGCCGCGACGAGGCGCTCGCCGAGCTAGCCCTGCGCTACTTCACCGGGCACGGGCCCGCGACCGAGCGGGACCTGACCTACTGGGCCAGCCTCACCCTCACCGACGTGCGCGCCGGCCTGCGGCAAGTACGTGACCAACTCGATTCTTTTACCCGCGATGGCCGGACCTACTGGCACGCCCCCGGCGAGCCTCCCGGCGGACCGCTGCAACCCGCCGGGCACCTCCTGCAAGTCCTCGATGAGACATACCGCGGCTTCCAGGACTCCCGCTGGGTGCTCGACGCCGCCGGCGTCGTACCACGCACCCGCGAGGCCGCGACCGGGATGGCTTTGGTCGACGGCCAGCTGCTGGCTTCGATGCGGCGCACGATCGCCGGTGACCATGTGCGGTTCGACCTGCGGCCCTATCAGGCACTGACAGCCGAGCAGGTCAGTGCGCTCGAAGAAGCCGCGATGCGATACGGCAAGTTCCTGCACCTGGCTGCCCGGCTGACCCTGAATTCAGCCGTCAGCTGATGTGCCAGCAGGAGTAGGCCGTGATTGCCGCCGCCATCGCTTCAAGCGCCGGTCCGCCCTGATCGCTGCTGGTCATGGCCGCCACGACGTTCTGATTGTGTACTGAGCCGACCATCGCGCACTCGTAGCCGTAGTTCGAGCCACCATGGCCGAAGTTCCGGGCATCATCATCGCCCGATACCCGCAGGCCCAGGCCCCACTCACCAACCTGCGGCGTCACCATCTCGCTGGCAAGCTCGGCCGGCAAGAGCGCGCCGGCCGCCCCGGCGAGGGCAGCCTGTATTGCCTGCGCTAGATGCAGCAAGTCCGTCGGCGTGCACCACAGGCCCGCAGCCGCAAGTTCGGGGTACAGCCGCCAGGAGTCCTGCCGGCCGTGCACATGCGGTGCCGCTGCGGCAGAAGGATCGGGTTGCGCATAGCTAGCTGTCGTCATTCCGGCCGGCCGGAGAACCAATTCAGCTGCCAGGTCGGCGAACTGACGGCCGGTGACATCCTCGAGCAACTGCTGCAGGACAAGGTAGCCGCCGCCGGAGTACTGCCACTGCAGGCCGGGCGGGCCGTCCCGACGAACCGCGGGGGTATTGCTCGGCGGCAGGCCGTCCAGCATGTCAGTCATGCTGGGCAGCACCTCGTCTTGCCGATAACCGGGAAACCCATGAACAGTGAGCCCGCCGCCATGGCAAAGCAGGTGGCGGACAGTCACAGGCACGGCCATGCCTTCGTCGGGGAGCTGCCACGAGGTCAGGAACTGATTCACTGAACGATCCAGCATCAGGCGACCATCGGCAACGAGCCGCAGCGCCACCATGGCGGCGACGGGCTTGCTGATCGACGCAGCCTGGAACAGGGTGTCAGGCCGCGCGCCCCAGGCCTCGGTGACCTGTTCTTCATCAACTGCTAGCGCAATCGAAGCGGCAGGAACGGCGCCCGGATCGGGCCTCGACGCGAATGCGGCAGATAGCGAGGCAGCCAGGCTCATAAGTTCCAACCGTACCGAGTCAGATCGGGTTCGTGCGGTGTCCGATCGTTAACCTGACCGGCAGGAAATCAATTGTGCGTTATTGGTAATCCGGTTCAGATACTGGTGCGTCCTGTTTGTAGATAGGCGTGGGATGCGGCAGAAGAATGGCGGCCGGCCGCGCGCAAGGACGGGGAACGTGGGGAGATTTTCATGCATCCAGAAGGTAATGTGCGCCGTTCGGTAGCCCGCTGTCTAGCGGTCGTCGCGTCGGCAGCGGCAGGAGTTTTCACGGCAGGGGTTCTCACGACTGGCCCAGCCCATGCGGGGGTCACAGGTTCCGCGCGACCGAGCGTTGTCGCCGGCCACGGCGCGGCCGCCGGAGCCCGCCAGGCCGCCACGAAGGTGGCCCTGACCGGTGTCTCGTGCAGCCAGCAGAGGCGATGCCTGGCGGTCGGGTTTCGAGGACGGCATTTCCGGCCGCCCACGATCGCGGAGTCATGGAACGGCGCGCGATGGCGGCTCACCGCGCCGCCGCCCCTGCGCGGACCCATCAACGTTAACTGCATCGGCCGATCGTTCTGTCTGGCAGTCGGCCATTCCCAGACATCGCAAACAAGCAATGGGACGGCGACATGGAACGGCTCAAGGTGGAAGGTCAGGCATGGGCACCAACCCGATGTCGTCGGGCAATTGTCATGTGTGTCGCCGAAGTTCTGCATCAATGTCGGGGTAGGCGGATTTACGACTCTGTGGAACGGGCAGTCGTGGCGGGAACTGCACGCGCCTCAACCTCCCGGCACGACCGACATCAGCCTGAGTGGAGTGTCCTGCACGTCGACGACCTTCTGCATGGCCGTCGGTGCGTTTACGACCGATCCGGACTCGATCGTCCCCCAGACGTTGGCCGAAACCTGGAACGGCTCGACCTGGAAGCTCATCGGTTCACCCACGCACAACCTGACCAGCGCGTTCAACGATGTCTCGTGCACCTCACCTACGCACTGCACAGCTATCGGGGCGTTTTTCACCTCCCAGGAGCACGACAACTATCGAGCATTCAACGTCGCCGGTCTCTGGGATGGCGCGTCGTGGCACGTGATGCGCCTTCCCGGCGCGATCGGCTTCCCAGAGGGCCCTGACAACCTCAACCAGGGCCCGGATAGCATCTCCTGCGCTACCGCCAGCAGATGCATGGCCGTCGGCAGCTTCGAGAACGCGCGCACGCGGCTTCCTGACAGCGTGGCCATCGCCTGGAACGGAACAAAATGGCAGGTCACAAAGCTGCCCGGTCCGCGCACCGGCATCGCCGACGTTTCCTGCCCGAGCGCCAACCGCTGCATAGCTGTCGGCCACGACCGAAACCGGGCCCTAGCAGAACGCTGGAACGGTACATCGTGGACGCTGCTGAGGACCCCTGCCGTCTAGGCGGATTCGGCGGCCACCGGGAACGCGCTCATGCTGCCGGCGCCGCTGGCGGCATGAGCGGGCTCGGAGGTGATGACCGGCGTGAGCGGCCGGTCGTCGGCCGTCTCTGACCAGGCGATCCGCAGCGCCCTGTGATAGGTCGCGGCCTGGATGCTCCCCGTGAATAGATCGCGCCCCTGCAGATCGGTCACCTTCACGATGAACGTCTCCCGGTCAGCCATGATCGTCCCCCTTTGTGAGCGTTCGGTAGTCACGCTACTACACTTCGTGTTGTCCGGAGTCGATTTGCCATTCATCGCTGGCATTATTACAACAGCACTGTTATATTAGCGCTGTGACATCACAGGAGGAACCAGGCGCGTTTACGGGTCTTGGCACGCAGCTACGCCATGTCCTGGACTTGATGGAGACCGACATCGCGGGCGTTCTGGCTGACCTGGGTCTGCCGGATTATCGTCCTCGGTTCAGTCCGATCGTTCGCGCGCTGGTAGCGCTGGGCCCGATGCCCATCCGTGAGCTTGCGCGCGCCGTGTCGGTGACTCACTCCGCGGCCAGTCAGACCGTGGCCGAGATGAACAGGCGCGGCTTCGTGACGCTGATGCCCGGCAGCGACGCCCGGCAGCGCGTTGTGCATTTGACCGATCGGGCCATTCAGGCTCTCCCCTCCATCCAGGCCGAGTGGGACGCGACCAAGGCGGCGGCCGACCAACTTGATGCCGAGCTGCCATTTCCGCTGAGCGCACTCGTTCCCGCTATCTCGGCGGCGCTCGAGCGGCAATCCTTCCGGCGGCGAATGACGGAGTCGGCGTGGGCGGCCGATCATCCGGAATTCACGGCGTCGCTTGCCATGCCGGCGTGAGGCGCGCGAACCCGGCCGCAAGTCCCATCGAAGTTAAGGAGTCCATGTTGGCGTGGAAGAAACGGCTGCTCATAGATATCACGCCGCTGCGCGAGTCGCCCCGATACAGGCGGCTGCTCTCCGGCACAACACTGTCGTCAGTTGGCAGCTCCATGACGATGTTCGCGGTCACCCTCCAGGTCTACGAGATCACCAGGTCGCCGTTCGCGGTCGGAGCACTCGGCATCGCCAGGCTAGTGCCGACGCTGACGATCGGGCTGCTCGGCGGGTCGCTCGCCGATGCGGTCGACCGCCGCAAGCTCGTTCTGACCACCACGAGCTTCCTGGCTGTCGTGTCCGCAGGGCTTGCCGCTCAGGCATTCGCCGGCCTGAGCCAGCTCTGGCTGCTCTACGGGCTCGTCGCCGTGCAGGCCGCACTGAGCGCCATCAACCAGCCGGCCAGGCAGACCTTCCTGCCGCAGCTCCTGCCGCCGCGCCTGTTGCCGGCCGGGATCGCGCTGAACCGGCTTACCTTCCAGGTCATGCTCATCGCCGGCCCGGCGCTCGCCGGCTTGGTCACAGCCGCGGCCGGAGGACTGCGAACGTGCTACCTGATCGACACCGTGAGTTTCGCCGGATCCATCTACGGACTGACCGGCCTTCCAGCGTCGGCGAGATCGCAGCAACCGACCTCCAGGCCAGGCCCGCGGGCGGTCGCGGCGGGCATCGGCTTCATCGGACGCAGCCGGGTGCTCGCCGGAGCGTTCCTGACCGATCTGAACGCGACGGTCTTCGGACTTCCGCTGGCGCTGTTCCCGGCGATCAATGCCGAGCGGTTCGGCGGCCGCGCGTCCACGCTCGGCTTGTTCACTGCGGCGATCGGGGTCGGGGGCCTGGTCAGCTCGGTGTTCTCCGGGCCGGTCGGCCACATCCGCAGGCAGGGGCTCGCGATGCTGATCTCAGCCGCAGTCTGGGGCGCTGCGTTCGCGGGATTCGCGATCGCATCCAGCCTCTGGCTGACGCTCAGCCTGCTGGCCATCGCCGGCGCCGCCGACACGTTTACGGTGGTATTCAGGTCGGCGATCGTCCAGTCGGTCACGCCTGACGCCTACCGAGGCCGGGTGCTGGCAGCCGACTATGCGGTCGGGGCAGGCGGTGGCGAACTCGGCAACCTTGAGTCAGGCACCGTCGGCTCGCTGACGTCGCCGATGGTCGGCGCCCTCAGCGGCGGCCTGGCGACGATCGCGGGTTGTGTGGTGATCGGAATGGTGCTGCCGACGTTCGCCCGCTACAAGAGCGGCGATGAGGCAGGCGAGGCCCAGCCTGATCAGGCACCTGAGGCAGCCGCTGCGGCACCGGGCTAGCCACCCGCAGGAGCTGTGGCACCGAGGCCGGGGTTCGATGTCGATCTGGGAGGCGGCCGTTCGTCTAAGTGGTGGAAGTCGCACTTACCTGGTCCGGTACCAGCGAGGAGGACACTGGCATGCAGCAGTATCTGCTCACCGTCTATCAGCCAGACGGGGATCCGCCGCCGCCCGAGGTGCTCAGCCCGATCCTGGCGGGCCTGCAGGCCTGGCGAGACGAACTCACCGCCGCCGGCGCGTGGGTCTTCACGGTAGGCCTGCATCCGGCGAGCACCGCCACCGTCGTCAGAGTCACCGGAAATGAGACACTCACCACCGACGGTCCGTTCACCGAAGGTAAAGAGCACATCGGAGGCTTCACGATCCTGCGGCAACCCGACCTCGATGCCGCACTCGAGTCCGCCCGCAACCTGGCCAGCGTGACCGGCCTGCCGGTTGAAGTCCGCCCGCTGCGCGGTGACGTCCAGGCCTGATGCCAGCACCCGCCGCCGTCACCGGGCCGGAGATCGAAGACATCTTCCGGCGGGAGTACGGCCGGGCGGTGTCCGTACTGGTGCGCCTGCTCGGCGACATCGATGCGGCCGAAGAAGCGGTGCAGGATGCTTTCACCGCCGCCGTGCAGCGCTGGCCTGAAGCCGGACTGCCGCCTAGCCCGGCGGGCTGGATCATCACGACGGCCAGGAACCGCGCCATTGACCGACATCGGCGCGAGGCGTCCAGGGCGCAGCGGCAGGCACAGGCAGCGCTGCTCGCGGGCGGCGACTCGCCGCAGGGCGAACCGGCGGAGGTGAGCTCGGTGCCAGACGACAGGCTCAGGCTCATCTTCACCTGCTGCCATCCCGCTCTGGCCACGCAGTCACAGGTTCCACTGACCCTGCGACTGCTCGGCGGGCTGAGTACCGCGGAGATCGCTCGCGCGTTCCTGGTCCCCGAGCCGACCATGGCTCAGCGGATCGTCAGGGCGAAAGGCAAGATCAGGGACGCGCGGATCCCTTACCGCGTTCCGGCCGACGCGGATCTGCCGAGCCGGCTCAACGCGGTGCTCGCGGTGATCTACCTGATCTACAACGAGGGATACACCGCTACGTCGGGTGACGACCTGACGCGCGAAGATCTTGCCGCCGAGGCGATCAGGCTGGGCCGCATTCTCATGGCGCTCATGCCGGACGAACCTGAGGTCATGGGCTTGGTCGCGCTCATGCTGCTGATCGAGTCGCGCCGCCCTGCCCGCGTTGGCTCGAGCGGGGAGCTCGTGCGGCTCGCCGATCAAGACCGCGCGCGCTGGGACCGGAACCTGATCGCCGAGGGTCAGGCGCTCGTACGGCAATGCCTGCGTCGCGGTCAGCCAGGCCCGTACCAGATACAGGCCGCCATTAACGCGGTGCACTCCGATGCTCGCGCGTCCGAAGTCACGGACTGGCGCCAGATCCTTCAGCTCTACGACCAGCTGGTGGCCGTCGCTCCGGGGCCGGTCGTGGAGCTCAACCGCGCGGTCGCCGTGGCGGAAGTTCTGGGTCCGGAGCGCGCGCTGGCGCTGGTGGACGAGCTCGCGCCGGTTCTGGAGGCCTACTACCTGCTGCACGCGATCAGGGCCGACCTGCTCCGCCGGCTCGGCCGGGACGCCGACGCGGCGCTGGCATACGACGCAGCCATCGCGCGCACGGACAACGGGGCTGAACGCGCGCTGCTGCAGCGCGGTCTCCGCTCGGTTCGGCCCGGCTGAGGCCTCCGCGCCGGCGGCGCTCGGCTCCGCGGCGGCGATATCGGGTCGCAGGAAAGCGGCGTCCGCGCGATGATGACCGGCGTGGACGACGACCGGGAGCA
>Ga0126377_10002846_pt1 | contig 12086 bp, 10 predicted proteins | sample PanSoiMetPlot_22_FD_92647 | JGI IMG/M metagenome (GOLD analysis project Ga0126377, IMG submission 92647) | Tropical forest soil microbial communities from Panama - MetaG Plot_22 | ecosystem: Environmental > Terrestrial > Soil > Tropical forest > Bulk soil | place: Panama | collected 2016-02-17
CGGTCGCTACAAATATGTTCTTTGACACCGTTTGTCTATCTGCTAACTGAATGAGGCTACATGAGGGCCACCTTACTCCTGTTGTTATGCGCACTGTGGTTCAACATTCCCGAACGAACGAAAAGCAAGTCTATTAATGAACCTGTTTCTAATCCTCCACGAGCAAAATTAACACCGCACCACATCCAACTCGCGAACGGCCAATCGTTCGACCTCAATCTGCCGGAAGCCTTCGAAATAGCCGTCGCGGCCCAGGGACTCAAACGCGTCCGCTTTATGGCGAAGAGTCCGGACGATCGCATCTTCGTCACAGACATGTTCAACCTCACCGACAACAGCAAAGGTGTGGTCTACATCCTGGACCAGTTTGATCCGGCAAAGCACGAGTTTAAGCAGGTAATTCCATACTTGACTGGACTAAGAAATCCAAACAGTGTTGCCTTCTATACCGACGAAAGTGGCGTCAACTGGTTCTACCTCGCGCTCACCGATCGATTGGTGCGTTACAAATACGAAGTTGGCTCGACGAAACAAACAGGTCAACCTGAAGTGCTGGCAACTTTCCCCGACTATGGTCTCGGTTACAAATACGGAGGCTGGCATTTGACGCGCACGATTGCCGTAGGCGGCAACGGCAAGGTCTACGTGTCGGTCGGGAGTAGTTGCAATGCCTGCGAAGAAAAAGAAGCAGTGCGCGCCAGCATCCTGGAAATGGATGCGGACGGAAAAAACCAGCGGCACTTTGCGCGCGGGTTACGCAACGCAGTTGGCCTGCGTTGGATTGAGGGCCAACTGTTTGCCACGAACATGGGCGCCGATCACCTTGGTCCCAATCGTCCGGCAGACACGTTTGGTCGCATTAAGAACGGAGCAAATTATGGCTGGCCCTTCTGTTTCCAGTCAGGGCCGACAGTTTTTGTGGACCCAAAGCTAAATCCGCGGGGAAAGAGAATGGATTGCCGCAAAGTCGCGTCGGCTGAGATTGCTTTTGCGGCGCACAGTTCCCCACTGGGCCTGGAATTCTTCGATCAAAACGGTCCTCCTGAACTACGTGGTTCCTACCTGGTCGCGCTACACGGCTCAACCACTAAACGTCTCGGGCGCGGTTATCGGGTTGTGCTAGTGCCTAACTTGTCGAGTCCGGTGCAAGACTTCATTACCGGCTTCCTTGAGGGCGAGATCATTCATGGGCGTCCAGCGGACATCTTTCGCTTCGGCCAGGATGCATTTCTGCTGACCGACGATCGCGCCGGCGTCGTGTATTACGTCTATCGAAAGTAATTTATCCACAGATTACGCCGATTACACAGAAGTCTTGAAATCAGTTTAGTTGAGCTTTGCCGTCATTCGCTCAAATTCAAGTAATTGAATCCTGTGGCTTGCAGTCGAGATTGCTTAATAGTGGGATCGGGCCGAAGTAGGCTCAACTAAGCTGATTCAGTACTTCTGCGTAATCTGCGTAATCTGTGGATCGTCCCGGCAACGTCGGAGTAGAATGTCCACCGCCGTTGCCACCCGTTTACCGAAAGGAAAATTCCCAAAATGCGTAGACTAGTTCTATCGTTCTTCGTGCTCACGCTTGTATTCACGGCTACCCCCACACTCGCCCAAAAGCGAAACATAACTGAAAAGGACCTCTTCAACTTCATCTGGATCGCGGACCCGCAAGTGTCACCGGATGGTTCGAAGGTGGCCTTCGTAAGAGTAACCGTGAACGACAAGAAGGATGGTTACAACACAGCCATCTGGACCGTGGCAACCGCAACCGGAGAAACCCGTCAATTAACCAGTGGCATCCGCGACTCCTCACCCCGTTGGTCGCCGGATGGAAACTTCCTTGTGTTTGTCAGAGTAGCGGAGAAAGATGGTCGTCCGGACCAACCACAATTGTTCATGCTGTCAATGGCTGGTGGCGAGGCTTTTCAATTCACTTCCCTGGCCCGCGGCGCCGGTGGCCCACAATGGTCACCAGATGGAAAAACTATTTCCTTCTATAACGGCGCCACCGTAGAAGAACTCGCCAAGGCTGCTAAAGCCACCGCCTCGCCCTCCCCCAGCCCCGCTGCCTCGGATGCAAAGAAGCCTGAGGAGCAGCGTGAGAGTGATGTGCGAGTAATCACGCGTGCCGTTTACCGAGCCAATGGCGCCGGCTATGTCGACAGCAAGCATCCCCAGCATATCTGGATTGTGGCGGCGCCTAAGACTGGCGACGAAAAGGTCACCCCAAAGCAACTCACCAGCGGACGTTATGATGACGGCAGCGTTACCTGGGCCAAAGATAGTTCCCGCCTCTACTTCACTTCTGATCACAATGACGAGTCGTACTATGAACTACCCAAGACTGATGTCTATACCGTCGGGGTGAGCGGCGGTGAACCTACTCGATTGACTTCATTCGACATGGGCGCCGGCGGCTTCGTGGTGAGCCCTAATGGAAAACAGGTTGCCTTCTTCGCTTCGGTGACTAAACCAGTGCAATCGTACACGGAACCCGATCTGTGGGTAATGGACCTTGCCCTTGGCGCGCAACCGCGTAATCTCACCCCCGACTTTGATTATGATCTTGGTTCGGGAGTGGGCGGCGACAACACTGCACCGCGCGGAGGCGGTGGCAGTCCTCCAGTGTGGTCAGCAGACGGGCGCAGCATTCTTGCAGTTTACGCAAAGGAAGGACGCGCTAACGTTGGTTCGTTTGAGGTAACAACCGGTAAAGAAACTGACGTCACCAAGGGTAACCAGGCAGTAGTTGGCTTTCGCGCCGTACCTGACGCGTCCAAATTCGTGTTGCTGATTTCCACGCCCACGCGTATCGGCGATCTGTTCTGGGTCGAGAAAGGCGGCGAACCAAAACAATTGACCGACTTCAACAAGGACTTGTTCTCGAAACTGAATCTCACTGAACCGGAGGAAATTTGGTACACGAGCTTCGATGGCAAGAAGGTGCACGCCTGGGCCCAGAAACCACCCGACTTCGACGCAAACAAGAAGTATCCGCTTATCCTCAACATCCACGGTGGACCGCACACAGCTTATGGATTCATCTTCGATCACGAATTTCAGTGGATGGCCGCGAAAGGCTACGTGGTGCTGTATCCAAATCCGCGCGGCAGCACCAGTTATGGCCAGGAGTTTGGCAACATCATCCAGTATCACTATCCCGGTGACGATTATAAAGATCTGATGGCTGGAGTAGATGAGTTGATCCGTCGCGGCTACATCGACGACAAGCGACTTGGCGTGACCGGCGGTAGTGGTGGCGGCCTGTTAACTAACTGGACCATAACGCAGACGCCGCGTTTCGCCGCTGCGGTTTCGCAGCGAGATATCGCGAGCTGGTCCGACTGGTGGTACTCAGCCGATTTCACTCTGTTTCAACCGAGCTGGTTCAAGGCGCCACCATTCGAAGACCCTGAAGACTACAAAGCCCGATCGCCCATTACCTATATCAACAAAGTAACTACGCCCCTCATGCTAATTCTGGGCGAGACTGATTACCGCACGCCAACGGGAGCCGGCGGAGAGCAGATGTTCCGCGCTTTGAAGTATCGAAAGATACCAACGGTGATGGTTCGTTTTCCGAATGAGACACATGAGCTGTCACGTTCCGGACAACCATGGCATCGCATTGAAAGGTTGCAGCATATCGTCGGTTGGTTCGACCGCTGGCTGATGGGCGTGGACAAGCCTGAGTACGAAGTGGCGACTCAATAAATGAAAACGCTCGGCTTAATTGGCGGCATTGGTCCTGAGTCAACCATCGACTACTACCGTCTGCTCATCAGTGGCTACCGGGAAGAGACGGGAGGCACCTCACCTCCCGTCATCATTAACAGCGTGGATCTGAAGCGCCTGCTCGCCTGGATGAACGCTGATCAGTTGCCAAACGTTGTCGATTACTTGAGTGTGGAAATCAGCAAGCTGCACAAAGCTGGCGCTGATTTCGGGGCCCTGGCCTCGAACACGCCTCACATTGTCTTTTCAGAACTACAAGAACGCTCCCCCATACCTCTGATTAGTATCGTCGAGGCGACCTGTGAACGCGTGAAGGAGCTGGGGTACAAAATAGTTGCGTTGTTTGGCACTCGCTTCACCATGCAGGCCCGCTTCTATCCGGATGTCTTCAAGAACGCCGGCCTGGAACTCGTACTGCCGAGCCCTGACCAGCAGAACTACATCCACGAAAAATATATGGGTGAGTTACTGAATAACCAATTTCTGCCGGAGACCAGGGAGAGGATTCTCCAAATTGCTGACGACCTGAAACAATTGTATGGGGTTGAGGGACTGATCCTGGGTGGGACCGAATTACCGTTGTTACTCCGGGCGGAAGAACATAACGGAATCCGCCTGCTCGACACATCGCGGATTCACGTCGACCGGTTGCTGCATGAACTATTGAGTTAGCGCTGGGAGCAGGAAGAGTGGTGACCGGGTCATTTCGTCATAACACGTCATGAATTTCCAGCTTGGGTCTGCGAGGTTTCTGGAAAACCCCTCTCGAGGTTCATTTTAGTGTCACTTAGATGACCCGGTCGCTACCATTCCCGCTTTCACCGCAGCGCCGCGCAATCTTGCCGCTCTTCTGACTCTTTCTTAGAAATGACTAACGAGGTCTCGGTTCCAACTCTCGACGATGTTCGCCACCTCGTCGACCAGGCCTTTCCGGCGCTCCAGGTGTCGGATTTCGAGTATCTTTCCGGCGGCCGCATCAATGCGAATCTCAAGCTCACGCTGCGATCGGGCCGCCCGCCACTGGTCTTGCGGCTTTACCGCGATGGCGCGGCAGTTTGTCGCAAAGAGATGGCGATACTTCAGCTGCTGAGCAAGACTGTGCCGGTGCCTGAGGTCTTGCACAGTGAACCTGATAGTTCTGCTGGTCTCGGTGCTTTTGCGATTCTTGAGTTTGTGGAGGGAATCACTTTTCAGCAATTGAAGAGAACCAAGGATCTGCCGGCCATCCATCAGGCTGCCTATTCAGTCGGCAAAACACTCGCCGCAATCGGTAGACATCACTTCCCTGCTGCCGGTCGACTTATCGGTGAGGAGTACTCGCTCCAGGTGGGAGAGCCTTATGTAACCGCCCCCCACCAGACTGCTTCGCTCATGGACCAATTCCTGGCCTCACCAAACTGCGAAAGAAGAGTTGGCCCAAGGCTTAGACAACGCCTCCATGAGTTTGCCTGGGCCTGGGAGGCCCTGATGCCAAAGTTACAGAACGATCGGAGTCTAGTGCACAGTGACTTTGGCAATCGAAATATCATGGTTCGCGAACAAGGCGGCGAATGGAAGGTCGCTGCTGTCCTTGACTGGGAGTTTGCCTTTTCCGGATCGCCGTTGCTCGACGTGGGCCACTTTCTACGTTACGAACGTCAGGAACTTCCGCTGCGTGAGCCCAACTTTTCCCGAGGGTTTGTCGAGAATGGCGGTGGATTGCCAGACAGATGGCGAGACATCGTGCGGGTCATCGATCTTACCGCATTGGTTGAGTGTCTAACGCAGGAAGACTTACCTTCCGACTTGGAAGCGGAATTGCTCGCCCTGATTCAAGCAACTCTCAAGGAATGCGCCCCTGAAATCTGAAATCCGAGATCCCGGATTTGAGAACAGTCATTAGGCGCAACTCGCAACGTTCAGCCTCAAGCCGCAAGGCTCGATCCCCAAAAACTTATGCCCGATTTTTGTTTGTTTTTCGAACTGATCTGCGTAAGCTGTCGCTACTCAAATCATGCCAAAAGTCAGCATCATCATCCCCACGCATCACCGGCCGCATTTTCTGCAACGGGCGATTGCGAGTGCCCTCAACGCGGGTAGTGACGTTGAGGTTATTGTGGTCGACGATGCTTCGCGGGATGACACGAGTAGTGTTTGCCGGTCGATCGCAGGTATCAAATATATTCGCCTGGATCACAATCAAGGGACCGCCGGTGCACGCAACGTTGGCATTCTCGCCAGCACAGCACAATTCATCGCCTTTCTCGATGACGACGACCTCCGCCTCCCAGGCTCTCTCGACCTTCAGGTAGCTGCGCTAGACAGAAACAGTGCGGCTGGTTTTGTTTGTGGTGCGATGATCATGGCTGACCAGGATGGAGCACCTACCGCCGAGGTTCTTGGACCAACATGGGCCAGCGGTGATGTATTCTGGCAGCTATTGGAGCTGGACTTTCCTGTACTACCGCTGTCCGTTGTGATTCGCAAAGAGTGTTTTTCAAAAGTTGGTTTGCTGAACACTGAACTTCAAGGTATAGACGACTGGGATCTTTTTGTGCGTATCGCGGAACTCTATCCGGTGCTCGTCTTAGCTGAACCCGTCGGCATCTATCGCAAGCCGACTGCCAGTTCAGGACAGCTTTCCTCGGCCCAGGCGCAACATCTTTCGCGGGCGGCGCGACATTTGTCCTGCCTGCTAGAGCTGCCCCGCGTTCGCTCGTTGGCGCCAAAGGACCGTGACGCGCTCCAGAGCCGAGCCTTGAATCGAATTGCCGACACTTTGCTGTGGCATGCTCGCGAGGCGACTAACAAAGGTTCTTATAAATTTGCCGTCAACAACGTTGTGAGTTCGTTGTGGATTGCCCCTAAACGCACTCTCACTCATGTCACTTATCGAAATCTTGGGCCGATACTATTCAACCAAAAGCTCGGGGCAAGTAACCTAGACCATTAGACGGAATTCAGGTCATGCCTTCAGTCAGCGTCATTATCACGAGCCACGATAGGCCAGCACTGTTGGCTCGAGCCGTAGCAAGCGCGCACGCAGCTGGTCGGGATGTTGAAGTGGTAGTGGTTGATGATGCCTCCGAAGACAAAACAGCCGAAGTCTGTCGTGACCTGGAGAGCATTAAGTACGTCCGGATTGAGCGCAATCAAAATGTCGCCGGGGCTCGCAACGTCGGTATCCTCAATAGTACGGCAGAGTTCATCACATTTCTCGACGACGACGACCTGAGACTGCCGGACACCCTGGATCGTCAGGCTTCAATGTTGCAATCCAAACCGGACGCAGGTTTTGTCTTTGGCCAGGCGTTGATAGACGATGGCTCCGGCAATCCACCGACAGATTACTATCCACGCCATTGTCCTCAAGGTGACGTACTGGCCCAGTTGTTGACGCAAAATTTCATTCCCTGCGGTTCAGTCGTGTTTCGTCGTTCGTGTCTATTTCGAGTAGGCCTGCTGGACGCTTCGATTCCCGGCATCGACGATTGGGATCTATGGATTCGCATCGCCTCTCTCTATCCGGTCCAGGCCGTCGCCCAACCGGTGATGATCTGGCGCAAGTCGTCGCCTACCTCGGGCCAGGGCACTTCACACGCTGACCGGATGGTGGTCCTCAGTACGCGTCAGTTCCAGAATAAGTGGTCCAAGATCGCCAGAGTTCGTGTAGAGTCTGATGAGGCGCGACAACAGATCTCGCGGCAATTTTCCCGGAACATGGGCTGTCACCTCCTCGTTGAAGCCTCGCGCTCGCTTAGCTATGGCCGCTTAGGGGAAGCTTTGAGCAATTCCCTGATCGCGGTACGGCTGCACCCGCGGGGGACCGTACAAACGATAATCGGAGCGGCCACACGCAGTCGGCAAAAACGCGCAGCAGCGACCATTACCAACGTGTCGGTCAGGGAAACTAAGTAATGAAGATCGTTCTTTGCAAAGGACAATTCCTGGGACCAATCAGCGGGGCGGACGAGACGCTCGTATCCTATGCCACCCAACTCAAACTTGCCGGCCATTCCGTGTCAGTGTTGCTGCTCTACGAACACTCACCGCAGGACTGTTACTACATTCGTCTTCGCGAAGCACAGGTTCCGGTCTACTCTGTGGCTTCAAACTCGGTGCGAACGTCGCTGGCGGCTGGTCGAAAAATAGCGCGGGGTCTCTTGCGCGCCTTGCCTTCATCGCAATTTCTCGTACGCCGCCATGCGCAACGGATTGCTACCAGCATGGCTTCTCGTCAATATGATAATTGCTATGAGTTTCTCAAACGGTCGGGGGCAAACGTAGCTCATGTGATAACACCGGACCCGGCCGCGATGGTGATGATCAGTGCCGCCTATGCGGCCGGTATTCCTGTTTTATACCAGGAACTGGGCACACCATTTCATCCGCCGGACTATGAGTCGTACTACGAACAGTTCACCACCGTACTACCCTTGTGCACTGAGATTGCCGCCCTTTCCCCGCTCCTCGCCAGCCACTGCCGCGCGAAGTTGGCGCATGCAAAACAGCTTTCCGTATTGCCGATCTTGTCAGAGGCATCCAAAGACGGGCTGGGCCGCGTCCTCGACCCCGCAACTGTGACGATAGGCTTTGCCGCTCGGGTTGAGCACCTGAAGGGTCCGCTTGTTCTGCTTGAATCATTCGCGACCGCGATTGCCAGGCATCCAGGTCTGCGTTTGAAAATCGCCGGTGCGGGTTCTTTAGAGCAGAAGTTTATCGCCCGCGCGCGTGAGCTGGGAGTGCTGCCGCATTGTGAGCTGGTCGGCGTTTACCGGACGACGGAGGAGCGGCACGCATTCATGAGCAGCATCGACATTTTTGCCTTGCCGTCGTTGACTGAGGGAACACCGAACAGTATCGCCGAAGCTATGTTACATGGATTACCGGTAGTGGCCTCGGCTGTCGGTGGAATCCCCGACATCGTGTCGCAGGAGGCAGGTATCCTGGTGCCGCCGGGTGATATTGAGGCTTTGAGCGAAGCGCTGCTCCAGTTGGCGCTGGACCATGAACTGCGGGTTCGCATGGGCCATATTGCCCGGCAACGTTATGCAGAACTTTTCTCGCCGGAAGTAGTTCTGCCGCTGCTACTGAACACCTATAAGCGCGTGGCCGCGAATGGCAATGGTCACGTGGCAAGTTCGGCCGAAACAAGCTGTGCCCACCCCTGGGCCCGGGAGTTGGTTTGTGGCTAGCGCGGCCTTACACGACCCAGCTCAGTTCCATCAGGCTGTCAGCAGTCTGCGAATCGGGTTTGGTGTTCACGAATATGTCACCGAAGGGTCATACGACGGAGGTATCGCCAATCACACGCACCGGGCGGCAAAATCTTTAGCAGGAATGGGGCACGATGTTCACATCGTGACTAGATCCGAAATCGACCAGTCCGAGTTCTATCACGAGGGAGTGATGGTTCACCGTGTCAAGGTCGGCAGCGCCTGGCACCAACTGAATCGAATAACTCGTTATCAACTCTCTACCACTATCTACCTGCTGGGTTTGAGCACTGCGATTCAACGCAAGCTGCGCGAACTCAACCAGCAAAAGGCCTTTCAAATCCTGCAGTTTCCCAATACGCCATTTTGTGGACTGTGGTCCATTCTCTTCCTTCGTCTGCCTCATGTTCTCTTGGCGGGGTCGTATCAACCTATCTGGAATGACTTGCGCATCGAGCGTAAGTTGGATTTCAAAGCAGTAACGTGGCTGGAAAGGCTACAAACGCGACTGACGAAGAATATCTACGGCCCCAGCGTTGCCATGCAACAAACGCTCAAGGAGCATGAAGGACTAGCAAACGTCAGAGTCATCAGGACGCCGATTTATCTTGAGACAGACGCCTGGGATAGTTCCGTTTACACACAGTTGCTGCGAGGCAGGAAATATCTGCTCTTCTTTGGCCGCTTCGAACTCCGCAAGGGATTTCACATTCTGGCCAGAGCATTACCGGCCTTGTTTGCCAGGTATCCAGATGCCTTCGCCGTGCTGGTCGGCCGCGACATGGAATCCAACCTGGCTCCGTCAATGGCCCAGTACGCGCGTTCCGTGTCGGATCAATTTCAGGATAGGTTAATCGTGCTCGGGCAATTGCCGCACACTCAGCTCTATCCAATTATTGAAGGAGCGCATCTCGTAGTGCTGCCTTCTTTGCTCGACAATGTCCCTAATGCGTGTCTCGAAGCCATGGCGCTAGGCAAGCCCGTGGTGGGCACGACTGGCGCCAGCTTCGAAGAGTTGATCAGCGACCAGAAGAATGGCTTCCTGGTTGCGCCGGATGATGTAACAGCGCTGAGCGACACGATTGTTAGCGCCTGGAACGATCCCCGGCTGGGCGAAATTGGTCGCGCGGCAAAGAAGAGTAGTTTGGAGTTTGCGCCCGCGCACACTGTTGCATCTCTCCTCGACTATTATTACGAGATACTGCGAGCCGTTGAGCCTCGCCAATGAGTACTTCCAACATCTCACGAATTGCTTTTGCCACCCCTGAATACGTCACCGAAAACTATTTCGATGGAGGGTTGGCCAACTACATCTATCGACTGGCGCGGGCACTGGTCGAGCTGAACCACGAGGTGCACGTTGTCACTCTGTCGGAGATCGACGCAAGCGAGTTTCCGCACGACGGCGTAAACGTTCACCGGATCCTTACTAGCAAAGCATGGCCCACCATAAATCGCTTAACGCGCTATCGCCTGACCAGCACCACCCATCTGCTCGACTTGAGTTTCCAGGTCTATAGAAAGTTGAAAGCTATTAACTCGCAGGGTCCTTTGCGTTTGGTGCAGTTTCCCAACTGCTCCTATTGCGGTTTGGCTTCCATGTGCTTTCTCAAGGTGCCCCAATTAATGAGAGCTTCTTCGTTTCAACGTCTCTGGCACGAGACGACGGGACTCCCCCGAACCATGGATCTGGTGGCCCAGGAGAAGCTTGAAGCTTTGACATTTCGTCTTTGTCGTTACGTGTTTGCCCCGAGCCTGACCCTGCGACAGACACTGCTGGAACATGCTCCGGTAACGCAGATCGAAGTCATCAGAACGCCAATCTACCTGGAGAACAAGGAGTGGGACGCTTCTGTCTATGACGAGCGGCTGGCAGGCAAAAACTATCTTCTGTTTTTTGGCCGGTTTGAAATCAACAAAGGCTTTCACACGCTGGTCCGGGCCCTGCCAAAATTCCTGGCTCAACAACCCGATGCTTACGCGGCCCTGGTGGGCCGCGACATGAGAACCCCTTTGGCCCCATCGATGATTGACTACGCTCGCCAACAGCTGGGCAAATTCACCGATCGCGTAGTCTTCATTGACAAAGTGCGGCACGCGCAACTCTATCCCATCATCTCTGGCGCACGCCTGGTGGTCTTGCCTTCTTTGATCGATAACCTGCCGAATGCTTGTTTGGAATCGATGGCCCTGGGCAAAGTCGTGGTGGGAACCCTGGGCGCAAGTTTTGATGAAGTAATAGACGAAGGTGAAAATGGATTTCTCGTGAAGGCAAACGATCCGGAGCGTCTGGCGGAAAAGATCTGCCAGGCATGGACCAGCCCGAGGTTAGCGGAAATCGGTAGGGCGGCGAAGGACAAGGCCCAGGAGTTTTCTCCTGAGCGAACTATCCCCGTCTTATTGAAATACTACGAGACGGTTATTCAGGAGTTTGAGTAAAGTGATGGAGCCAAAGCTTTTGCCAACAATTACTGCCGAGCGCGTTTGTCTACGCTGGATTTCCGAATCAGATATTGACGCCTTGTTTAAGGTGTTTTCGCATCCCCAGGTAATGAGGTACTGGAGCACACCGCCCCTCGCAGATCGGAAGGCGGCGGCGGATCTCCTGCAGGAGATTCACAAAGGGATTGAGAACAAGAGCATGTTGAAGTGGGGCTTGGCGTTGCGCACAAACGATCAATTGATCGGCACTACCACGTTGTTCCACCTGGATCTCGACAATGGCAGAGCGGAACTCGGTTATGCCATGGGTCGTGAAGAGTGGGGCAAAGGTTACATGCATGAGGCGCTGCAGTCGTTGCTGGGATATGCCTTCGGTGAAATGAAGCTACGTCGACTCGAAGCTGATGTCGACCCACGCAACACTCCTTCGATCAGGACACTCGAAAGGCTTGGTTTCCAGCGCGAAGGGTATTTGCGCGAACGTTGGCACGTCGCCGGTGAGATTCAAGATGCACTGTTTTATGGTCTCCTGGAGCGTGACTGGTCGCGGCCGGGTCTATGAGGTTGAACTGCAGCGCCGCACACCATGCCACGGCCTCGCGCCGTGGTGTTTACGTTCGCTACTACAAAAGTACGTGCCTGCGCTTTTAAGAATGCCACGGCCTCGCGCCGTGGTGTTTACGTTCGCTACTACAAGAGTACGTGCCTGCGCTTTTA
>Ga0126377_10002847_pt1 | contig 12084 bp, 12 predicted proteins | sample PanSoiMetPlot_22_FD_92647 | JGI IMG/M metagenome (GOLD analysis project Ga0126377, IMG submission 92647) | Tropical forest soil microbial communities from Panama - MetaG Plot_22 | ecosystem: Environmental > Terrestrial > Soil > Tropical forest > Bulk soil | place: Panama | collected 2016-02-17
CTCATCGGCAGTTCCTGACCGCGATGTTCGTGCTGGCGCACCTGTCCGATCCTCATCTCGGACCATTGCCCGCGCCGCGCCTGTCCGAACTGGCGTCGAAGCGCGTGCTCGGCTTTGCCAACTGGCTACGCAAGCGCCGCGCGCTGCACCGGAGCGACGTGCTCGCCGCGCTGGTCGACGACCTTGCCTCGCAACGGCCGGACCATATCGCCGTGACCGGCGATCTCGTCAATATTTCCCTGCCGGAGGAGTTCGCGGCGGCGCGCGCCTGGCTGGAGCGGCTCGGCTCCGCGCGCGACATCACGCTCGTGCCCGGCAACCACGACGCCTACGTCCGTGCGGCGAGCATCGAACCGGCCCGTCAGTGGGGCGATTTCATGTGCGGCGATGCTGAGCCTTGGGCCGAATTTCCCTTCGTTCGCCGCCGCGGGCCCGTTGCCTTGATCGGTCTGTCCACGGCGGTCCCGACGCTGCCCTTCATGGCGACTGGCCGACTGGGCGACGAGCAGATTGCGCGCCTCGCCAACATTCTCCCCACCCTGAGCCGCGAACAGCTGTTCCGGGTGGTGCTGATCCATCATCCGCCGCGCGGCAGACGAGCGCAGCGGACCAAGCGGCTGATCGACGCCGCCTTGTTGCGCGACGTGCTTGCCCGGCATGGCGCCGAGCTGGTGCTGCACGGGCACGACCACGTGTCCGCGCTGGTGTGGCTCGACGGTCCGAACGGCCGGATCCCGGCCGTGGGCGTGCCGTCGGCCTCGGCGGCGGCAACGGGAGAAGGTGATCCGGCCGCCTACACCCTCTACCGCATTGACCGCGGCAGCGAGAACTGGCGCTGCGAGATGGTGTCGCGCGGTCTGCGCAAGGACGCCGACGGTATCGTCGAGCTGGGCCGGCGGATGCTGGCCGGATGAACCGTCGCGGCTGGAGCACATTCTTCCACTGGAACAAGCGCCAGCGCGGCGAGAAAACCGGATGCTATCCGGACCAAGTCCGGACAAGCTTTTTCCTGAAAATGCTGTAGCGGACGTGCGATCCCCGCTTACGGATCAAGCGGCGTCGCCGTTCGGCGCCGGGGTCAACTTGGAGGTGCGCGGCTCGGACGGGGCGAGCTGCGGGGCATGCGGCATGCGCAGCTCTTCGGCGAGACGCGCCATACTCTCGTCGTGGCCATTGGCCTGCTTCGACGGCAGCAGACCGATGGCCGACACGAGATCGCGCACTTCCACGCGCGCCATGAGGTGCGACATGCTGGGCTTGAGCCCGAGCAGCGTTTCGTCGAGCGGATCGAACGCGGTCAGGCCGACCGGAAAGAATTCACGGTAGATGATCCGCTCGGTCAGCCCGCGCGCGGTGCGGAAGCCGATCTCCGGCGCCATGGCTTCGAGAATTTCGCTGATCTGGCGTTCGTTGCGCGAAAAGAGCGAGGACAGCCGGTTGCGGATGACGACCCAGTCGATCGACGCGCCGCACACTGCCGCACGCAATGCCGCCGCCTTGTTGAAGGTTTCGATGTAGCGCGATCGCCGCGGGCCGAATTCGGTCGAGGGGCCGATGGTCCCGATGAGGTCAAGATCGACAAAGCTGTCGTTGATCGGGCTGACCAGCGTGTCGGCCATTGCATGGGCCAGCATGCTGAGATAATAACCCCCGCTCGGCGTATCGATCACGATGAAATCATAATGGTCGCCGAGCTTGGCAAGCGCCATGGCGAAACGCTTGGCGTCGGCGGCTTCGTTGCGGCCGAGATCGGTGCCGACGATCTGATCGAAGGAATGATGAACCGGAAGCTCGAGCGCAACGTTGTGCACCCGCGCCCAGGTGGCGCGATTTTCAAGATAGCGCGTGAGTGACTGCTGCTCGAGATCAAGGTCGAAGGACGCGACCCGCCGGCCCTCGGTCAGCAATGCCACGATGATGTGGATCGCGACCGTTGACTTGCCGCAGCCGCCCTTGTGATTTCCGACGACGACCACATGAGGCCCGAACGCGGACCGGCTCGAGTGACCATGGGACATGACGCACACCCCCCAACGTGATCTGGACCGACACCCGATCGAGCAAATCCCCGTTTCGTCCCCAAATTAAGGCGGCCTCTCAAAACGATATCGGCGGATTATCCGCAAATATGTGGTGTTTTTTTGTTTATCCCAAACGGCATAGCGCCGCCCCGCTTGTCCCGATTATACGGTCCAAACGTCCCAATTTGCTACAGAATGCAACCTGGCGAGCGCCGTGCCGCCGGTCCCTCGTGGTCTGACCTTAATATTCTGCTCCAAATGTTGGGAAGGAGTGGGGCGACTTTCGGGCGGAGGCCGCCTGTGCAGGTCGCGCCAAGAGGGCTAGATCCGCGTCGCAATCAGCCAGACGCCAGCAAAAAATGCCGCGAAACCGACCACGAGACCCAGGACGAAGATACGGATCGCCTGCCAATGCCGACGTCGGCGTGGTGCCGCAACCCGCGCATAGCCGAGCGCATGTTCGTCGCTTGCGAGCGCCCGCTCACGCTCGATGATACGCCGTGCCGCATATTTGGTCACCGCTTCGACGATATCTTCGACCTCCGGTGACTCGGCAAGCACGATACGGCCGTTGCGGCTGTCCTGCAGGAAGCGGTAGGTGCGCTTGTCGCGGCCCATCACCACGTAGGAAATCACGTCGATCCACAGGCGAATGGGGTCGCCGCGGCCAATCCCCCGGTCGAACAGCTCGACATCGGACGGCATCTCGGCAAACAGGTCGTCGAGTGCATCGTTGAGGGTTTCGAGCCGTGCCGCCTCCGCATCGCGCAGGTCTACGACCACGGCGCTGCGTTCGGCCGACTCCATACGTGCCTGACGTAACGCGTCCCGCAGGCGCTGTGGTTGCTGATCGTCGGACGTCTCGCCCTCCGCCGATGTCGGCTTGCGTCCCCACATAGCGCGGCAGATTAGCAATCGTGTGGGTCGGCGCAAGGATGGGCCCGGCGCAACCGTGCGCCAAAGGCACCTCTTGGCGGCAATTACGTCGGATAATCCACAGACGGCAGATGACAGTTCGGCGGCCGGCGAAGCGGACCACGCGATGTGCGCCCTACACGCTTACCGCCCGCTGCGGCGTGGTCGGCTCAGCCGCCGGTCCCCGCGAGCGCTTCAGGGAAGAACATCTCGCGCCAGTCGGCCGGCGGATTTTTCAAGGTTCCGACCTTGGTCATGAAGGTCACGAATGCACCAATGCCCATAACCTTGGTCGTGTACTGGATCGCCGGGTCGGCCAGGACTTCCGTGATGTCATCGACCGGCGTCTTGTCGCCGCTGACCTTGAGATAGATTTCGGCGGCGCGCTTCTTGTCGGCGTTGATGAAATCGGTCGCCTCCTTCAGGCCGGCGAGAAACGCGGCGTAGACTTTCGGATTCTCGGCACGGAACTTCGACGTCGCGGCGATGACGTTAAAGGAGAGCCCTTCATCGAACAGATCGGTGCTGGTGAGGATACGGCGGATATTCGGATTCTTCATCTGACGATACTGGAACGGCGCAGAGGAGAAATTGGCCACGACCTCACTCGGCCCGCCGAGCATGGCGGCCGTCGCGTCTGGGTGCGCCATCGATACGGTGAGATGGTCGAGCGCATTGTATTTCTCGAAGCCGAACTCCTTGGCTGCGGCCATCTGCAACATGATCGCCTGCATCGAGACCTTCACCGCCGGCATTGCGATCTTGTGATGGTCCTTGAAGTCCTTGAGCGACTTGATCGCCGGGTCGCGCACCATGAGCATGAGCGGTGAGACATTGAGGCCGCTCGCGGCCTTGACGTCGATCGCCGTGCCCTTGGTCTTCGACCAGATGGTGATGATGCCGGGAATGCCGAGGCAGACGAACTCGACGCTGCCCGAAATCAGCGCGTCGTTCATCACGTCGCTCGAGCGGAACGTCGCCCAATCCACGGTGATGTCGCCGAGACCCGCCGCCTTGGCGTGCTTCTCGATCATCTTCTGGTCCTGCATGACCATGAATTGCATGTAGGCGACGCCAAACTGCTTAGCGACGCGCAGCGTCGTCGTCTCGGCACGGGCAAGATGGGGAAACGACAGCGCGCCGACGAGCGCCGCGGCGACGGCAAAACGTGAATACATGCGACTCCCTCCATGGGGTTTCTCCGCGCTGATCAGCGCTGCGCCGGCGCGGTTCTTGTTGAGCACAAGATACTACAACGGGTAGGCTTGCCGAAAGCGGCCGAGCCGGTCCAAAACGGCTCCAAGAAGCGACCGGAGAATGGTCCGAAGACGGTCCACAGGAAGGCCGCACAAGCCAGTGAGGGGAAGTGCATGACGACCGGAGATTCCGGCGTCGAGGAGAGGTCACGCACGAGCGCGGTCGCACCTCTCCTCGTCGTCGACGACGTCACGCTCCAGTACAAAACCGCAGAACACCTGGTCACGGCCACGTGGCGCGTCGGCTTCGAAGTATTCGCCGGCGAGCGCTTCGTGGTGCTGGGTCCGTCCGGCTGCGGCAAATCCACGCTGCTCAAGGCGGTGGCGGGTTTCATGGCGCCGGTCGAAGGCGCCATGCGGCTGGCCGGCCGCCCAATCCAGCGGCCCGGTTCCGACCGTATGATGGTGTTTCAGGAATTCGATCAGTTGCTGCCGTGGAAGACCGTGCTGGGCAACGTCACGTTTCCGCTCCTCGTCAATCGCCGGATGCCGCGGGCCGAGGCCAAACAACATGCGCGCGAACTGCTCGCCAAGGTGAACCTCACGCGTTTCGAGCATGTCTTTCCGCATATGCTCTCCGGCGGCATGAAGCAGCGGGTCGCGATCGCCCGGGCGCTGGCGATGGAGCCCAAGGTTCTGTTGATGGACGAGCCGTTCGCTGCGCTCGACGCGCTGACGCGGCGCAAGATGCAGGAGGAGCTGATCACGCTGTGGGACGAGGTGCGCTTCACCGTCATCTTCGTCACCCATTCGATCGAGGAAGCGCTGCTCATCGGCAGCCGCATCCTCGTGCTCTCGCCGCATCCCGGCCGGGTCAAGGCCGAGCTCAATGCCCATCACCTCGGGCCCGCCGACCTCGGCACGCCGGCGTTCGAGGAATTGCATCGGCGCATCCACGACCTCCTGTTCGCCGACAGGATCGAAACCGAACTCGCACCGGAGACCGGTCATGTCTGAACTCACCATCCCTTTGGCCCCGCCAGTCAGGCCCGAACGCGTCGTCCATCTCGATACGCTCGGTGCCGTCGGCGACGCCGCGCGTCCGCTGGGACCGATCGAACGCCTCGCCAACATCACCATGGTACGCCGGCTCGCAGTGCTGGTCGTGCTCGGCACGGCGTGGGAAATTTATGCGCGCATCATCGCCAACCCACTGCTCTTCCCGAGCCTGAGCGACACGCTCGAGGCGTTCTGGGACGCCGCGGCGCGCGGACCGCTGATCGACCGCACGCTGACGTCGCTCGGCGTGCTGGCGGCCGGCTACTCCATCGGGCTCGCGCTCGCCGCCTTGTTCACCACCATCGCGGTTTCGACCCGCGTCGGCACCGACCTGCTCTCGACCTTGACCGCGATGTTCAATCCGCTGCCGGCGATCGCGCTGCTGCCGCTCGCGCTGCTGTGGTTCGGACTGGGCGCGAAAAGCCTGATCTTCGTGATCGTGCATTCGGTGCTGTGGGCGGTCGCGCTCAACACCCATTCCGGCTTCATGTCGGTCAGCCCGACGCTGCGCATGGCCGGGCAGAATTGCGGGCTCTCGGGCCTGTCCTATGTGATCCTGCTGCTGGTGCCGGCGGCGTTCCCCTCGATCCTCACGGGGCTCAAGATCGGCTGGGCCTTCGCGTGGCGCACGCTGATTGCCGCCGAGCTGGTGTTCGGCGCAAGCTCGCGGTCGGGCGGACTGGGCTGGTTCATCTTCGAGAACCGCAACCAGCTCGAGACCCCGTCGGTGTTCGCCGGATTGCTGACCGTGATCCTGATCGGGCTCACCGTCGAGAGCGTGATCTTCCGCTCGATCGAGAACATCACCGTCCGGCGGTGGGGCATGCAGAGCTGACTGGAGCATTTTCCGGAAAAAACGCTTGATCCGGTATGGGTACCGGTTTTCCGCAGAACATGCGACCAACTGGAGATCCGGTGGCGTCCTTCCGATTGGCCGGAACGCACTCCAGGGCAGCGACCAACGATCAGTCGACCCACTGCCACGGCGACCATTTGACCTTGACCGCCGCGGACTGTGCCCGCCCGTGCCCGCGCCAGCCATGGAAGCGGTGCCAGGTCTTGATGTGCGGTTCTGCTCGATTGCCGATCGGACGCCGCCAGCCGCGCGCCAGCAAACGGAAAAAAGACTCTTCCGACCTGCGACCCCGCTTGGCCCAGTAGAACCGGTTGGTGCTCGAACTCAACATGTCAGGCTCCTGCGTCAGGTCCTCTGACGGCCGCTGACTACCCTGTGGACGGGCTTCTGCCGCACAGTCAGCATGCGTCCAATTGTTGAAAAGAGGCTTAACCGAACGTGTCTATTGCAACCTTCCGCGCTGAAGCACGGCGGTCACACGCAACGACCGCCATCGACCTCGAGCACGACGCCGGTGAGGAACTCGGCCTCGTCCGACGCCAGGAACAGCGCCGCGTTGGCCACGTCCTGCGGGGTGGAAAAACGCCCGAGCGGCACCGAGGCCATGAATTGCGCCCGCAGCTCGGGCGTATCGCCGCCCATAAACGAGGACAGCAGCGCAGTCTCGCCGATCACGGGAGCGAGCGCGCACACGCGGATGCGGTCGGGGGCAAGTTCTGCCGCCATCGATTTCGACAGGACGTTCACCGCGCCTTTCGAGCCGTTGTACCAGGTGAGCCCGGGCCGCGGCCGCAGTCCCGCGGTCGAGCCGATATTGATGATGACGCCGCGGCCTTTGCCGCGGAACAGCGGCACCACGGCATGAGCGAAGTGGAAGATCGACTTCACGTTGACGGTATAGACACGGTCGAATTCGGCCTCATCGATCTCGAGCAGCGGGCGCCGGACATGGGTGACGCCGGCATTGTTGACGAGAATGTCGATCGTGCCGAACGCCGAAATCGTCGCCTTCACGGCCACATCGACCTCGGCGCGTTTGGCGACATCGCAGCGTACAGCGACGGCGTTCTTTCCGATCGCTGCAGTGACCGCCTTCGCCGCGTCTTCGTTGATGTCGACTACCGCCACGCGCGCACCCTCGCGCGCGAAGGTTTCGGCAATCCCCTTGCCGAAGCCCGACGCCGCTCCAGTGACCAGCGCGACCTTCTGCTCGAGACGCATGCTCCCTCCCGTCACGCCGTCTTCGGCACCACACCATAGGGCCGCGCCCAGGCAAGGCCGTCTTCCGTGCGCGCGCGCGGACGATACTCGCAGCTGACCCAGCCTTGGTAACCCATGCGATCAAGCTCGACGAAAATCGCCGGATAGTTCACCTCGCCCTCGTCGGGCTCAGCGCGCGAGGGCACCGCCCCGATCTGCACGTGCCCGATCACACTCTGATGGCGCTCGAAGCGCTTGAGCAGGTCGCCCTGCGTGATCTGCACATGATAGAGGTCGTATTGGATCTTCACATTGGACCGTCCGGTCTTAGCGATGACATCGGCGGCGTGCTCGACGCGCGAGAGGAAATAGTCCGGCCGGTCGCGCTGGTTGATGGGCTCGATCAGCAGCGTGATGTTCTTCTCGGCGGCGAGATCGGCGGCCCGGATGAGATTGCCGACGAACACGGCTTCCGCCGCGGGACGCTGCTCCGGCGGCACCTTGCCGGCGAGGCAATGGATCGCCGTGCCGCCGATGGCGACGATGTAGTCGAGTGCCTGGCGCACATGTGCGGCGAATTCTTGCTCACGGCCGGCCACCGCCGCCAATCCAAATTCGCCGCTGCGGCCCGACGCCGTGTTGAGACCGAGCTGGGTGAGGCCGTGGCGTTCGAGCTCCGCCTTCACCGCCGACGGCGCGACGTCATAGGGGAACTGCAGTTCGACGCCCTTGAACCCGGCCGCCGCCGCCGCGGCGAAGCGCTCGATCAGCGGCCGTTCGGTGAAGAGATACGCGAGATTGGCAGCAAAGCGCGGCATGGAGGCCCCCGGCTGAACTGACGCGGATGACGGCCCAATCCGGCCGTCCGTCGATTGCGCAGACTAGCTGCAAATGCCATGCTCGATCACTGCAAAATCAATGGATAGGGACGGGCGATGATATCCCGGCTGTGGAGACTGCTGCCGCACGTAATCGCGTGGCCCATTCCGCCCCGCTATATCGGCGCCGTGGCGCTGATGCTGTGCCTCACGGTGCTCGGCATGGCGATTGCGCGCGTTCACTCGTTCGGGGGCGTTATGATCGCGGCCGGCATTGCCGTGCTGCTGATGATCGGCATCGGCGCGATCGGACATCACCGGCAAAGGGCATGACTGCGCGTCCGCGCTCGTCTTGTCGCTAATCCGCGACATCTGATCATGCGCGCCAACGACGCCTTCCACATTGCCGTGTTGCCGGGCGATGGCATCGGCGTCGAGGTGATGGCCCCGGCGCTCGAGGTGCTCAGGCGCGTCGCGGCGGCGACGCCCGGCCTGACGTTCCGCTTCAGCGCGGCGCTGGCCGGCGCCGCCCATTATCGCGACACCGGTACGGCGCTGCCGGACGAGACGGTCAGATTGTGCGAGGAAGCCGACGCCATCCTGCTCGGCGCCTGCGGCCTGCCACACATCCGCTATCCCGATGGCACCGAGATCGCGCCACAGGTCGAGCTGCGCTTCATCTTGGGTCTCTATGCCGGCGTCCGCCCTGCCCGCCTGCTCCACCGCGCCCGGAGCCCAATCGTCGGCGCGAGCGAACGCGGCATCGACCTCGTGGTGATACGGGAATCGACCGAAGGCCTGTTCGCCTCGATGGGCAAGGGCGTGGTCACGCACGAGGACGCGCGCGAAACCATGGTCATCACGCGCAAGACCTCGGAGCGGCTGTTCGACTTCTCTTTCCGCCTCGCCGCGAGGCGCCGAGCGCGGGGCGGCAGGGGCGTGCTTCACTGCGTCGACAAATCCAATGTTTTCCGCGCCTTCGCCTTCTTCCGTCAGATTTTCGACGAGCAGGCGGCGCGCCATCCGGGCGTCGACGCCCGCCGTATCTATATCGACGCCGCTGCCGCCGCCCTGGTGCAGCGGCCGTGGGATTTCGATGTGCTCGTCACCGAGAATATGTTCGGCGACATCCTGTCCGACCTCGCCGCTGCCCTGATCGGTGGCATGGGCATGGCTCCCTCCGCCGACATCGGCGACCGCCATGCCGTGTTCCAGCCGTGCCACGGCACCGCACCCGACATCATGGGCAAAAGCCTCGCCAACCCGACCGCTATGATCCTGTCGGCTGCCATGATGCTGGACTGGCTGGCCGACCGCCACGGCCATGCCCCCGCCGCCGAAGCGGCCGGTCGAATCGAGCGCGCGGTCGAGCGCGCCTTCGCCAACGGCCTCAAGCCCGCCGAATTCGGCGGTCCGGACGGCACTGCAGCGGTCGCCAAGGCGGTGCTTGGTGCACTCGGGGAAGGCCGGCGGGACTGAGCCTCACCCGTTGCCAGGTGGGATATGGCCCATGATTAGCTGCCCACTATACTGACCGGAATCCCCCTGGTCAGGATCAACCAGCCGCTTCTTTCGATCGGAAGAGCACTTTATTGCCATTAACAGGAAATTTTACAGTAAAAAGATTAGTGGGATATTTCCCAATAATCGTCCCACTACCATGGTGGGATCGTTTGTGGTTGACGGCAACGGACCAGCTTTGGTTCGCTAGCCTCGATACCGCGGCAGAAGCACGTCAATCGGTGCCGCACGCGCACGCATGCTGCGGGATCGTTCGAGGATACGCCCGCGATGAATGCCCAGGATCTGTTGCAGGAGATTTCCGACTTCTGTCGGCAAACCGGGTTGGCCGAGTCAACCTTCGGTCGCCGCGCCGTCAACGACGGCAAGCTCGCTAACCGCCTGCGCAACGGCGGTCGCATCACCACCGAGACGCTCGATCGCATCCGCTCGTTCATGGCGAGCAATCGTTCGCCGCAAATGACCTTGCGCCCGACCATCATCGCGCGCAACGCCGAAGCACCGCCATCGGCGTCGGTGATACCCATGGTGCCGCAGCCGCCGACGACGGACGGCAAGGATCCGCAACGCAATTTCCGCTTCTTCGACAACCGGCAGAAGTACCTGCTGTTCGTCAACACCTGCAGCGAAAAGTGGGTGACCGCACATCGTGTCTCGCTCGAACTCGCCAACATCCATCCCCGCCCGCCGGCGGTGCGCGTGTTCGATGCCGGCGCCGGCGATGGCACCGTGCTGGTGCGCGTCATGCGGGCGATGCACGATCGTTTTCCCAACATGCCGTTCTACGTGGTCGGCAAGGAGATCAGCCTTGAGGACGTCCGCCTCACCCTGCAGAAGATGGCGGACCGTTTCTTCGAGCATCCGGCGACCGTGCTGGTGCTGACCAACCTCGCCTATGCCGACGCGCCATGGCTGGCGGTGAAATCGATCAGCGCCGCGTCCAGCATGGTGTGGCACGAGATGCCGCTCAGCGGAAACTCGGCGCACCGCTTCGAGGCGCAGATCATCGATCTCGAATCGTTCCTCGCCGACAGCTGGAAGGCGGGCGTGAGCACCAAAACCGGCAATCCGGTCTACGAGCGGCCGGTCGTGCTCGTGATCTATCGCGAGGACCACAAGTTCCTGCTCGATCCGATCATCCCACGGCCCGGCGGCACGATGGCCGCCTATGATCTCGTCATCGCCTCGCAGCCCTATCGCGCGCGCTCACCGCTCGATTTCAAGACGCGGCGGGTGATCGCGCCACTCGCCCGCGCGCTCGGTCCTGGCGGACGGCTCATCGCCATCCACTCGCACGGTAACGATCCCGGACTCGAGATCATTCAGAAAGTGTGGCCGGGCGACAATCCGTTCATCCATGACCGCCATCAGATCATGAAGGCGGTCAAACATGAGCTCGGCCCCGCTGCGCGCGACCTCAACTTCAACGTCTATGCCGATAATCGCTCGCTGTTTCGCTATGACATGCACACGCTGCCGTCGGAGGTGTCCGATTCGATTGGGACCTCGACATTGTTCGCGGCATGGAACGCAGCGATCTACGTGGCGCAGGTCGAGGACGACCGGCTGGGCGACGTGGTCGCCGACGGCCGCTATCTCAACGCCACCCGCGCCGTGCTGCGCCACCACGGCGGGCTGTGGTTCTACGACGAATCCTACGTGATCTCGCGCCGCCGCGAATGATCGCGGCGGCGAGCGAAGGACTGTTGCGATGACCAGCGCATCTGCCGTTCCGGCCGCGACGCCGCGCGACAGCGCCGAGCAATCGCGCATCGCCGCGTTCATGCACGGCTTCTCGGTCGAAGCGACGCGGCCGACGGCCGCTGAGATCGAAGCGTTGCGGCAGGCCGCGCCGGCCGGCACTCTCGTCTATGTCAGCGCTGTTTCCAGCCGGCCGCCGCACGAATGCGTCGGTGCCGCCGTGGCGCTGCGCGGGGCAGGCTTCGAGCCGGTACCACACATCGCGGTGCGCAATTTTGCCGGCGTCGAAGCGCTCGATGATATCCTCGCCCGGCTGGCGAACGAGGCCGGGGTCCGCCGCGTCCTGGTGATCGGAGGCGACCACGACCAGCCGGCCGGGTGCTTTCACGCTGCGGTCGAAGCGATCGACAGCGGATTGCTGGGACGTCGCGGCATCGAAGAGATCGGCATCGCCGGCTATCCCCAAGGCCATCCGCGGCTGCCGGAGCTGGCGCTCGACCGCACGCTCGCCGCCAAGATCGACGCCGCCGAGCAGACCGGCCTCGCCGTCCACATCGTGACGCAATTCTGCTTTGCCCCCGAGCCGGTGCTGCGGTGGCTCTCGCGGTTGCGCGATCTCGGCATCGATCTGCCCGTGCGCATCGGGCTCGCCGGCCCCACGAGCCTCGCCGCGCTGTTTCGCTATGCCCGGCGCTGCGGCGTGCAGGCCTCGGCGGAGGGCCTGACGCGGCAGACCGGCATCGCGCGGCATCTGTTCGGCATGGCAGCGCCCGATATTGTCATCCGGCCGCTCGCCA
>Ga0126377_10002848_pt1 | contig 12082 bp, 8 predicted proteins | sample PanSoiMetPlot_22_FD_92647 | JGI IMG/M metagenome (GOLD analysis project Ga0126377, IMG submission 92647) | Tropical forest soil microbial communities from Panama - MetaG Plot_22 | ecosystem: Environmental > Terrestrial > Soil > Tropical forest > Bulk soil | place: Panama | collected 2016-02-17
CGCCGGTTATACTGCGGCGTCACGCGTCGTCGATAACCAGCACTGGACGAACGACGTCGTATTCGGCGCCGCTCTCGGTGTGGCCTGTGCGCGGACCGTGACGATCAAATTCCGGGAGTCCCGTGTGTCCATCGCGCCGGTCGTCACGCGCAAGAACGCCGGCCTCGTTGTCTCGGTTGTGAGGCCGCAGGGTTGAAGGGTCGTCTTGCCGCCATCCTCCTTACCGCCGTGCTCCTCCCCGCTGCCACAGCCGCGGCGCAGGAGGCGGCAGCCGTCGAGGAACAGGAACCGCAGACGCGTGAAGGCCTGATCGAGCAGCAGCAGGCCGACAAGGACGCGACGCTCACCCCGGCGAAGCCCGATAAAGCCGAGGCGTACGTCACGCGAATCTCCGACATCTTTCTCGCCGGGCAGATGCGCTGGCACGCGTTCTTTCACAGCGCGTACTCCGGCGGCGGCTTCACGATGGGCGCCGGCTACACGGAGTTCCTGAGCCCGAACAACACGCTCGACACGCGGGGAAGCATCACCTTCTCCGGCTACAAGCGGATCGAATCCGAGTTCATCGCGCCCAACCTGTTCGGCCGCCGGGGAATGCTGAGCGCCATTGGCGGCTGGAGAGAGGCGACGCAGGTCGGCTTCTACGGCATCGGCCTCGGGACGAACGTCAACGACCGGGCCAACTACAGCTTCCAGCAGCCGTACGGTTCAGCGACGTTGACCGTGCGCCCGAATCGCGATCTTTTTTTCGTCCGCGGTGGTCTCGAGATCACGCAGTGGAGGCAGAACCCGGGATCCGGGGATTTTCCGTCCGTCGAAACGAAGTACACGCCGTCCACGCTGCCCGGCCTTGGCGCTCACCCGGCGTACGCCCACACGACCGCAGCGGCCGGAATCGACTCTCGTCCGGCGGTCGGCTACGCGCGGCGAGGGACGCTGCTGTCGGCGACCTGGCAGGACTACAGCGACCCGGATCATGCGTTCGGGTTCGAGCAGCTCAATTACGAAGTGATTCAGCACATTCCCCTCGTCCGCGAGGCCTGGGTGATCTCGCTGCACGGTCTGCTGCAGAACGCGTACGAAAAAGACGGCCAGCAGATCCCGTTCTTCATGCTGCCGGCGATCGGCGGCGGCGACGATCTGCGCGCCTACGCGAGCTGGCGACTGCGCGACCGCACCAGCCTGCTGCTGCAGGCGGAATGGCGGGTCATCGTCAACCGGTTCCTGGATATGGCGGTGTTCTACGACACGGGCCGCGTGGCGCACGGCATGAACGACCTCAAGCTGAGTGACCTCAAGTACGACGGCGGCATCGGCTTCCGCTTCCACGGGCCGTTGGCGACGCCGCTCCGGATCGAGCTGGCAAAGGGGCCGGAAGGATTCTCGATGGTGTGGGCGGCGTCGCATGCGTTCTGAGACAGGAGCGATGGGCAGACGGCTGACAATTCTCGCGGCGGTGCTGGCAGCGCTGGCGGTCGTGCCAGCGCTGACCGCCGGGCTGAAATTTTATCCGGACGACCCGATTAGGCGCGAACCGGAGAGCCGCGATGCGTCGAAGGCGGTGCCGCTGAACATCGCGCTGTTTTACGAGTACGCGATCAACCTGTTCGTCACCGAACGACACAAGCCGTCGAACACGCGCGCGCAAAACGTCAACACCATCGACGAAGTCCCTGATTCGGGCTGGCTCACCAACCGCATTGGGACAACGAATCTGTCAGGCGAGCAGATCGCGCGCGGGCCCAACGTGAACCGCGGGCCGGCGCCGGAGAGCTGGGTGATCCTGCGCGAGAAGACGGCGGGCACGAGTCCCGGGTTCACCGCCCGTGACGCCAACGGACAAACGTGGTTCGTGCAGTTCGATGCCCCCGAGTACCCGGGCGCCAGCACCGCCGACGTCGAGATCGCCACGAAGATTTTCTGGGCGCTCGGGTACAACCAGGTCGAGACGTTCATCACCACGTTCGACCCGGCAAAGGTCACCATCGATCCAAAGGCAACCGTCCGTCGCCTGTCTGGCGTGCGTACGGCGTACACGCGAGAAGACATGAACATCGTGCTGGAACGCGCCGCCCGCTCCGCCGACGGCACCTATCGCGCGTCCGCCGGCCGGCTGCTCGAGGGCAAGGTCATCGGCAACTTCCGGTACTCCGGCGTGCGGTCCGACGATCCCAACGATCTCGTGCCGCACGAACATCGGCGTGAATTGCGCGCGCTGCGCGTCTTCGGCGCGTGGTTGAATCTGGTCGATCTCAAGGCGGGCAATACGCTGGACGCGCTGGTCGAACAGAACGGCCGTTCGGTCGTCAGGCACTACCTGCAGGACGTCGGGTCCAGTCTCGGCATGGCGAACGACTACGGCGTCTGGGACATGGGCTGGGAATACTTCTATGACGGTCCCGCGACAAAGCGCAGGTTCCTGTCGTTTGGTTTCGCCCTGAGCCCCTGGCAGACGGTGCCGTACAAGGAATACCCGTCGGTCGGGCGTTTCGAGGGGAGCGAGTTCGATCCGACGACGTGGAAACCGCAGACGCCGACGACCGCGTATCTCGAGTTGCGAGGCGACGACGCATTCTGGGCGGCGCGGAAGGTCATGGCGTTCAGCGACGATCTGATTCGGGCGGCCGTGCACGTGGGCCAGTTCACGGACGCGGCAGCAGAGAATCACGTGGCCACCGTGCTGATGCAGCGCCGCGACAAGATCGGCCGTGCCTATCTGCCGGCCGTGAATCCAATCGTGAACCCCAGCCTCGACGCCGGCGGACGGCTGACGTTCGACAACGCTGCGGTTTCTGCCGGTTTCGCCAACGCGCCGTCCGTGTACCGGGCCACCTGGTCGCGCTTCGACAACGCGACTGGTGACACCGCGCGCATTGGCGAGAATGACAGCGCGACGACGACGATGACGGCCCCCGCGAATCTTCCGGGTGCGCCAGGCAGCTTCATTGAAGTGGACATCTCGGCCGAGAGCGCGTCGAACCCGTCCTGGCGGAAGGCCGTCAGAACGTTCTTCCGACGCACCGCGGATGGGTGGAAACTGGTCGGCCTGGAACGGCTGCCGCAGAAAATCGATCCAACAGATGCCGGCACCGAAGCAAGACCATGAATGAATCCTCGACGCCGGCGGACCAGAGCGGCTTCGGTTCGAAGGCCGGGAGAGGAATCGTCACGCGCCTGTTGTCGCCGATTGCCGACGTCCACGACGACGAGGTCCTGAGCGCGCTGCTCATGACCCTGACGATGTTTCTTCTCCTGGCGGGCTATTACCTCCTCAAGACTGCTCGCGAACAGCTCATCCTGAGCGAGGGCGGCGCGGAGGTGAAGAGCTATTCGTCAGCGGGCCAGGCGCTGCTGCTCCTGTTCATCGTGCCGGCGTACGGCGCGTTTGCGTCGAAGGTCAACCGCGTGCAGTTGATTCAGTGGGTGACGCTGTTCTTCGCCTCCAATCTCGCGCTGTTCGTCGTTGCGATCTCGGCCGGCCTGCGCGTCGGCATCGTCTATTTCATCTGGGTCGGCATCTTCAATGTCATGGTGATCGCCCAGCTCTGGGCGTTTGCCAACGATCTGTACACCGAGGAGCAAGGCAAGCGGCTGTTTCCGCTCATCGGCGTTGGCAGCAGCCTCGGGGCCTGGCTTGGATCCCTACGCGCCGGCATGCTGGTGGAGTCGTTCGGGCCATCACGGCTGCTCGTCGGCGGCGCCGGCATTCTGCTCATCTGCGTGGCATTGACGCGCATCGTCGATCGTGTCAGTGCCCACGCCGGTTCGTCGCAGGCGGCCCGCTCGTCGGCAAAGCTGGAAGGCGGCAAGAGCGGCTTCGGGATGATCCTGTCCGATCGCTACCTGATGCTGATCGCCGGCCTGACGCTGCTCCTGAACGTCGTCAACACGACCGGCGAATACCTCTTCGGGCGCTACGTCGTCCTCGCGGCGGAACGTGCGTCCAGCGATCCGGCGGTGCGCCAGGCCTTCATCGGCGAGACCTACAGCAGCTTCTTCAGCTACGTGAACTTCACAGGGTTCGCGCTGCAGATGTTCGTCGTGTCGCGGGTGTTCAAGTTCCTGGGTGTGGGCCGCGCGCTCTTCATCCACCCGATCGTCGCGCTGTCGGGGTATCTGATGATGATCGGCGCGCCGTCGTTCCAGGCCATCCGATGGCTGAAGATTGCCGACAACAGCCTGGACTACTCGCTGGGCAACACGACCAAGCAGGCGCTGTGGCTGCCGACGAGCCGGGAAGCGAAGTACAAGGCGAAGCAGGCGGTCGATTCCTTCTGCCAGCGAGCGGGCGACGTGCTGCAGGCGGGCATCGTCTACATCGGCGAGCTCGTCCGGATTCCTGCCGGCGGCTTCGCGATCATCGGCGCCGTCTTCGCGTTCGGCTGGCTCTCGGTGGCGTACGGCCTGCGTCGTAAGCTCGCCGAGCACGCGCGCGAGACCGGCCGTAAGGAATTGTAGTGGCGACGCCGTGGAGGCGGTGGTCGCTTTCATCCCAGATTCTGTTCGGCATCCTCGTGGGCGCCGCGGTCGGCCTGTTCTTCGGCGAACGCGTGTCGTTCCTCCAGGTCGTCGCCGACGCGTACATCCGGCTGCTGCAGATGACGGTGCTTCCGTACGTCACCGTCGCCATCATCATCGGGCTCGGGTCCCTCGACGCGAAGCAGGCACGCGCCCTGGGCACGCGAGTGGGCGTGATCATCCTGCTCATTTGGGCCGTGGCGCTCGCGATGGTCGTGCTGTTCCCGCTGATGTTCCCGCAGAACCAGAACGCATCGTTCTTCAGCGCGGCGCTCGTGGAAGAACGTGAAACATTCGATTTCCTGGGCCTGTACATCCCGACGAATCCGTTCAACTCGCTCGCCAACAACATCGTTCCGTCCGTCGTCCTGTTCAGCGTGGTGGTGGGAGCCGCGCTGATCGCGAACCCGCACAAGCGTCGTCTCCTGGACGTGCTCGATGTCACGGCCAACGCCATCTCGAAGGCCACCAACTTCATCGTCAAGCTGACGCCGTACGGCGTGTTCGCGATTGGCGCCGTGGTCGCGGGCACGCTGCGGATCGAGGAGCTCGAGCGACTGCAGGTTTATCTGATCACGTACGTCGCGATGTCGCTGGTCATCAGCCTGTGGGTCCTGCCCGCGCTCGTTGCCACGATGACGCCTGTTCCGTATCGCGCGCTGATGTCGCGCAACCGCAACGCGCTCGTACTGGCGTTCATGACGACGAGCCTCTTTGCCGTGCTGCCGCTCATCATCGAAGAGACCAAAGCACTTCTTCGCGACTACGCGAACGTGGACGGCGGCGAGCAGGATGCGGCGACCGACGTGATCGTCCCGGCGACCTTCAACTTTCCTCACACGGGCAAGCTGCTGTCGCTGAGCTTCATCCTCTTCGCGGGCTGGTTCTCCGATCGAAGCGTGCCGGTGACCGAGTATCCACGGCTCGCAGGCACCGGGGTGCTCGTGCTGTTCGGCAACGTCAACGCGGCGATTCCGTACCTGCTGGACCTCTTCCGCATTCCCGCGGACACATTCCGTCTCTTCGTGACGTCAGGGATCGTCAACGCGCGGTTCGGGACGCTTGTCGCCGCCGTTCACACGCTGGCCATCGCCGTCCTCGGCACATGCGCCATGACGGGCACGCTGCGCGTCGATGCGCGCAAGCTGGTGCGGTTCGCGGCGATCACGGGAATCCTGCTGGTCATCGTCGTCGGCGGTTCGCGTTTCGTGCTGCAGGAGGCGCTGCATCGACCGTACGACAAGGACACGATTCTGACGGGCATGCGAATGACGCGTGACCGCGGGACGGCGCGCGTGTACAAGCTCGGGGAAGCAGTGCCGCCCCCGCCGCCGGTGACGTCGTCGGTGCTCGATCGCGTGCGACAGAGAGGCATCCTGCGGGTCGGCTACTTCGACGACAGCCTCCCTTTCGCATTCTTCAACAGCCACGGCGAGCTCGTCGGCCTGGACGTCGAGATGGCGCTCCAGCTCGCGCGCGACCTCGTCGTGCGCGCGGAGTTCGTGCCGATCGACCGCGCGCAGCTCGATGCAGGGCTCGACCCTGCAGCGTGTGACCTGGTGATGTCGGGCGCGGTCATCATGGCCGATCGCGCCGCCAAAGTGCAGTACTCGGTCCAGTACCTGCTGGAAACCGTCGCGTTCGTTGTGCCGGATCACATGACGTCCGCGTTTTCAGACTGGTCGAGCATCAAGGCGATGGGACGGCTGCGGCTCGGCGTGCCCCGCGCGCCGTATTTCATGCAGAAGATCCGCGACGAGCTGGGCGACGTGGACATCGTGCCGATCGATCGGATGGACGAGTTGTTCGCGCCGCACGATCCTCCTCTCGACGCCGGCGTGGCGACGGCGGAGCGCGGGTCTGCGTACACGCTGCTTCACCCGGATTACTCCGTCGCCGTGCCGAAGCCGCGCCTGCTGAAGGTCCCGCTGGCGTACATCGTCGCCGGGCGCGATTCAGCAATGGTCTCGATGATCAATACCTGGATCGAGCTGAAGCGCGCCGACGGCACGATCGACGAACTGTTTTCGTACTGGATCCTCGGTCAGAATCCCACTGCGAGGGCGCCCCGATGGTCGATCATTCACGACGTCCTGGGCTGGCGGTAAGCGCGTTCGGCGTTCTTCTCTGGGCCCTTCTCCAGGCGGCGCCGCCGCACGCAGCGGCGTCGAAGAGCGCGATATGGGTCGGACGCAGCGCGCAGATGGAGGCGCACCTGCGCGACGCCGAAATCGTCTCCGTCGAGGACATCGGCACAGGGGTGACCAATCCGAAGCGCGCGCACCTGAAGCCTGCCGAACCCTTCGAAAGCCTCGTCTGGAAGCCGATTCCACCCGGCCGACCGTCGGGATACTGGGAAAGCTACAAGTCCGAGATCGCGGCGTACGAGCTGGACAAGCTGCTCGAGATGCACATGGTGCCGCCGGCCGTGCAACGAACGGTCGACGGGCAGGACGGTGCGGCCATCATGTGGCTTCCGGGAATGGAAAGCGTCAAGCAGACTGGCGGCAAGATGCCCTCCGGCGGCGTATGGGGACGCGCTATCCGCCGGATGCTGACGTTCGACAACTTCATCGGCAACCCCGATCGGAATGCCGGCAACATCCTCATCGGTGCGCCGGGAGAGTTGATCCTCATCGATCACTCGCGCGCGTTTGTCGAGGATACGAACCTCGTTCGGAAAGTCGAGCGCGTCGACGCCGATCTGTGGCGTCGGATCGAGGCGTTGCGTTCGGAGGATCTCGATCACGCGATCGGCCGCTGGATAGGCGGCGAGGCCGTTCGCGCCGCGCTCGAACGGCGGCAGCGCATGGCCGATGCAGTCGAGAAACTGATCAAGAAGAAGGGGAGGGCAGCCGTGGTCGTGGAATAGCGGTTGTATGCCGCGCGGGAGCGAAAAAGAGTGTAAGCTCTGCCTTGCGTTGAAATCAGAGACAATTAGCCGCAACGCGAGATAATCGCACCGTACCGATCAGTGTCCAGTTCGCAAACCGCTCGAATTCAAACGGTTCCCGAGGATCTTCCGGTCGCCGTTCGTTCCGCGCCGGAGCCGTCGGCCCGCCTTCGTCTCATCCAGGACGTCGGGCTCGTCATCCTCTTTATAAGCCTCTCGTACGTCGTCCTGTTCTGGCGGCTCGGCGCGTCGCACTTCTGGGATCCCGACGAAGCGCACTACGCGCAGACCAGTCGCGAAATGGTGCTGACCGGCGACTGGTGGGCGCCGTACTTCAACCACCAGCCGTTCTTCGACAAGCCAGCCCTCTTTCACCAGTTGCAGGCGGGCGCGATGGTCGCGTTCGGGCCGACGGAGTTCGCCGCGCGGTTCGTCCCCGCGCTCGCGGCGCTGGGCCTCGTCCTGCTGACTGCCTGGTTTGGATCGGCCACCGGATCGCGCGACACCGGCATCGTTGCCGGCCTGCTTCTCATCGCGAGCCCCGGCATTTTCGCGCTGGCGCGCTATGCGATTCTCGACACCCTGTTCACGCTGTTTCTCTTCGGCGGAGCGGCGCTCGTTTCGGTCGCGGCGCTGTGCGATCGACCGCGTCTGCAGTGGGCGGGCTACGCTTCGATTGCCGTCGCGGTGATGGTGAAGGGTCCGCTCGCGCTGGTGTTGTGCGGCCTGGCATTCGGCCTCGCCATCGTGTCGTCGGCCGATCTGCGCCGACGGCTGCTTGGACTGCGATGGCTGACCGGGCTCGGACTCGTGATCGCGTTGTCGTCGCCGTGGTTCCTCTACATGTACTGGCGCTTCGGCGACGCCTTCGTACAGGGGTACGTCCTCGACGAGAACCTGCGGCTGTACTCGGCCCGGCGCTTCGCAAACCAGCCGAACTTCTGGTTCTATTTTCGAATCCTCGCAGCAGGTCTCCTGCCCTGGACCGGATTGCTCATCGGCCGGCTGATCGACGACGTTCGAGCGCTGGTGCGGCGCGAGCGCCTCGATGCCGTTGAAATATTGCTCTGGACCTGGACGACGGTCATCATCGCGTTCTTCACGTTCTCGACGTTCAAGCTCGATCACTACGTCTTTCCCGCCGCGCCGGCGCTCTGCCTGCTTTGTGCGCGCGCGTGGTTCGATGTCCGCCATGCCCGGCTCTCGCCACGTCATGCCGCATCGCGGGCAGGACTGCACCTGATCGGCCCGTTGCTCGTCGCCATCGGGCTGGGCTGCGGTTACTTTCTCGTCGCCAGGCTCGAATTGTCGCGATACGCGATCGCCGTGCCCGTCGCGCTGACGCTGGCGGGCATTGCGCTGACGGTGCTGGCGAATCTTCGGGGCGGCCTGCCGCCGCGAGCGCCGTGGATCGTGCTGAGCGCTCTCTTCGTGACCTACGTCGGGATTGTTGCCTTCGTGATGCCTGCGCTGGATCGCCGGAAGGTCGTCTACGACATGGCGCAGTGGATCGCGGCGGAGGCGCCCGCGCGCGCCTCCGCCCGCATCGCGGCGTACCACTACCCGAATTCCGCATTTCGGTTCTACGTCAACCAGGATGTGACATTCCTCGACGAGCCGAACCAGGCGCGGGCGTTTTTCGACGCGCCGGATCCGTTCTACTGCCTGATGCGGAAGGCGGCGTTCGACGAGTTCATCGCGCAGGGTGTTCCGCTCAAGGCCGTCTACGAGCGCGAAGGGATGGCCACGACGTCCGGCCGCGTGCTGTGGCGGAATCGGTTGCCGGAAACCCGCTTCGTCCTCGCCACCCGCGATCGCTGACTGGTCACATCCTGTCGGTCGCCGGTGGGACCCAGAACACCGTGATGTTCTTCGGCTGGGCGCGCCGGAACCGCCAGCCCTCCGCGTGGTACGTGAGAACCTCTTCCTCAACTTTCAAGCCTTGCCCCTGCAACCATGCACGGCTCTGCGCTTCGCACGCGGTGTCGTGGGTGCCTTCTCTCGCATACGCGCCTGACGCATAGCAGACCAACACCCCGTGCTGCTCCCGCCAGGATTCGTACGGGTTCACCAGCGCTCGCGGATCATCGGGAACGCCAGGCAACGCGTGCGGGTGGCCGGCGCCGAAGAACGCCAGCGCACCGGATTCGGGCCACGATCCACCAGCCCACGCCAGGCGCGCGGATGGAAAACGCTCGGCGAAACGGCCCTCGACGGCCTTCACCATTTCCTGTCGCGCCAGCGAATACTTCGCGTCGCCGGTGACCGAGAGGACGATCGTGTAGATCAGCGTGCCCGCCAGCAGCACCACCCACGCCACCGCGACGCCGCGCGCGAACCTGTTCCACTCGAAGTCGTCGCCGAGATTCGGCAGGAGCCAGACAGCCATCAGCACCGGAAGGCCGAACCAGACCGGGATCGCCCAGTGCGTCGTCAGGTGAATTCGGGCGAAGACGTTGAACGCCGTCGTGAATAGAGCGGGCAGGATACAAAGCAGCACGAGCGGCCGCAGCGGAACCGGCCACGCGATCGGCTTCCGCGCTGCCGACGTCAGCCTGCGGCGGACGATCAGCCAGGCGATCCAGGAAGCGGGAAGATAGTAGATACCCGAGAGCAGAAACAGCACGATGCGGCCGGCGTCGGCGCTCTCGTCAACCTTGCTTTCAAGGTAGTCGCGAAGCGGGAATCCGGCGCGTGCCTCCCAGAGGACGTGGGGCAGCAGCAGCAGGAGAAACAGCGCGAGCGCGGCGTATGGATGGATCGTCCGATACCAGCGGCGATACTCCGGCTGCGCGAACGAAACGAGGAGCAGGGACGCCAGCAGAAGACCGGAGTAGTACTTCCCGAGCATGGCCGCGGCCGCCGTCAGCGCCAGCAGCAGTGTGAATTTCCATCTCTCCCTCGATTCGGTGGCGTGAAGCGCCGCGAAGAACGCGTACGCCGTCCACGGCCAGAGCGACAGCAGGATCGTGTCCGCGTTGAATTTCGCTGCCAGGTTGCTGTACGGAAGGCTGAGCGCCGCGAACAGCAGGACGAGCATTTCGAAAACGCGGCGGCGTCCATGCGAGAGCGTGGGCGGCAGCCACAGCCGCGCGAGCCAGAGAATCCCGACGATCCCGGCGGCCGCGTTCAGGTACGACAGCACGTAATACGACCAGACCTGCGTTGGAAAGAAACTGAACCACGCGCCGACGGTCCATGCAAAGAGCGGCGGGTGCCTGAACGTTCCCCACGCCCACGTCTGCGACCAGGCGTAGTTCTCGACCATGTCGCCGTACGAATCGAGTGCGGGCACGGTCAGCCAGGAAATCAGGACCCACGTGGCGACGTACGCCATTCCGAGCGTTCGGAGCGGCAGTCGCTTCATCTCTGCTGGCAGGGTTGTGGTCGCGATGCCTTGATGTTACCCGCACTGGCATGCGTTGACGCGCCGCTTGTACCATGGCTCTGGGAACTCTGGCCTGGAGACGACATGAAGGAAACACCGCAGGAATACACGACGCGAATACTTGGCTACGCGGACGGCAAGAACGCACTCGAGGTTCAGGCTGCGACGGCCGCAAGGCTCGCACGCCTGATCGATGGCGTGCCTGTCGAAAAACTGCAGATGCGTCCCGCGCCCGGGAAATGGTCGGTGGGCGAGATCCTGGCGCACCTGGCCGATGGGGAGATCGTCGGCGGCTTCCGGATGCGGTTGATTCTCGGGTCGCCGGGAACGCCGTTGGCCGCCTACGATCAGGACAACTGGGTCGCCGCCGGCCACTACGCCAGACGCGATCCACGAAAATCCCTCGAGCAGTTTCGCGTGCTGCGCGAGGGAAACCTCGCTCTGCTCGAGTCGCTCGATCCCGAGCAGTGGAACCACTACGGTATGCACGCCGAGCGCGGGAAGGAAACCATCGAGCACATCGCCCGCATGTACGCCGGGCACGACATCAACCACCTGCAGCAGGTCGAGCGGATCCTTACCGGATGATCGGGAGTAGGATGCTCGGCGATGCAGCGTCGGCTCGGCGTCCTGTTGGTCCTGGCGTTGGCTCTGGCGCTCGAGCGCGAAGGCGTCAGCCGGGCGGACGAGACCAGAACGCGCCTCGGATACACCTCGTCGGGATCAGCCCGTCAGCTGTCCCTCGAGCAGCGATTCCGCAGCGCGGTTTCGACTGAACGGCTGTCGGCCTTCCACGCGGCGCTGACCAGGCAGCCGCACCTGTCTGGGACGCCGGCGTCGAACGCGGTGGTCGACTACCTGAAAAAGACGCTGACCGACGCAGGTCTCGACGTCGACGTCTTCGAGTACCGCGCCTACCTCTCGTTTCCGAAATCGATAGCCGTCGATCTCGTTGCCCCGGCGGCTCAAGCCCTCAGGGTCACGGAGCCGCCAAGCGATCTCGATCCCGACACGAAGAATCCCAATCTTCTCCCGGGATTCATCGCGTATTCCGCATCGGGCGATGTCACCGAACCGATCGTGTATGTGAACTACGGTCTTCCGGCCGACTACGCGCAGCTCGCCGCCCGTGGCGTCGACGTGCGCGGCAAGCTCGTCATCGCCCGGTACGGACGAAGTCACCGCGCGGTCAAGATCCACACGGCGGAACACGCCGGCGCAGCGGGCGTGCTGCTCTACAGCGATCCCGCCGACGATGGTTTCGCGCGCGGGGAAACGTGGCC
>Ga0126377_10002849_pt1 | contig 12078 bp, 5 predicted proteins | sample PanSoiMetPlot_22_FD_92647 | JGI IMG/M metagenome (GOLD analysis project Ga0126377, IMG submission 92647) | Tropical forest soil microbial communities from Panama - MetaG Plot_22 | ecosystem: Environmental > Terrestrial > Soil > Tropical forest > Bulk soil | place: Panama | collected 2016-02-17
ATCTACGACAACGCCGCGAGCGGCTGGACCGGCTTCGACGACAGCGTCTACGTCAAGCGCTGCAACGGCTGCACGACGACGAGCACCGGCGGTCGCGTCGTGGTCAACCAGGATTCGAGCCTGCGCAACGGCGGCGACACCGCGGTCGCGTGGTACTCGAAATTCGAGGGCCAGTTCCCGCCGTACAACAACGACCAGCATCCGTTCCTGGTCTGGAACACGTATCGCATCGGCGCCGACGGACGCATCAAGCAGATCGGCGTGTCCGGCGTGAAGCATGCGTTCTACACGGTCAACTGGAACTGCGGCTGCGACGGCGGCAACATCATCTGGCCGACCTGCGAGGACACGTACTCGAACTACAACAACGATTCGAGCACCGATCTCGGGCCGCGCTCGGAGATCATCCCGCACACGGCGCAGTGGGGCCGCTGCGGCTCGGTCTACGACGAGAACTGCGACGGCAACGAGGACAACAACGGCGGCGCGCAGGATCTCTACGAATTCCGCGAGAACATCACCGAAAGCGAGATGCAGGCGCCGCTCGCGACGGGCGCGCACTACTACCACCAGTACTGGTACATCGCGCGCGACGACGACGACATCTACAACTCGATGGGCTGGCGCGAGGTCGCGTTCAACAAGAACGGATCGAACTGGTCGGCGAGCCTGGTCGGCGACGTGCCGAACGGCGCGGACTTCCATCTCGGCCCGGTCATCAACATCTGGGTCGATCCCGCCTCGCCGCCGGCGAACGCGGCGAACGAGGAGTTGTCGACGCCGCTCGGCCGCGCGCGCATCGCGGTCAAGGCGACCGACATCGGCGGCGGGCAGTGGCGCTACGAGTACGCGGTCGAGAACTTCGACTACGCCCACGCGCAGATCGATGCCGCGCATCCGGACGAGCCGAACATGATGCTCGACTCCGACCACGGCTTCTCGCGCTTCAGCGTGCCGCTCGGCGCCGGCGTGACGCCGACGCAGATCCGCTTCGACGACGCCGACTCCAATGCCGGCAACAACTGGACGGTGTCGACGGCCAACAACGCGATTACCTGGACGATGGTCGGCGCCAACAGCATGGACTGGGGCACGATGTATCATTTCGAGTTCGTGGCCGGCGCGCCGCCGGCGGCCAGCGGCACGGTTTCGCTCACCGGCATCGCGACGGCGAGCGAGCCCGAGATCCCGTACACGCTCGATATCCTCGTGCCGCAGGCGACCAACGACACGATCTTCGACAACGGATTCGACTGAGCATGCGTTTGATTCCGGGGAAGCTGCGTCACCGTCTTGCTCTCGTTCTCACGGCCTGCGCGTTCGCCTCCACGGCGAACGCGCAGTATTTCGCCGAACACTGGCTCGGCATTTCGAAGCAGCTCGCGCCGCACGGCACGTCGATCGACTTCACGCCCCACGCGACGCAGCCCGGCCTCGTCTACGACATCCAGCCGCCGGAGCCGCAGTGCAGCGGCTGCCACGGCATCGGCGGCGGCGATCCCGACACGGCGTCCGAGTTCCGGCCGTTCAACACGTGGTCCGGCAGCATGATGGCGAACGCGACGCGCGATCCGCTGTTCTTCGCGGCGCTCGACATCGCGAACAACGACATGCCCGGCGTCGGCGACTACTGCCTGCGCCGCCACACCCCGCGCGGCTGGCTGATGGGCCACGTCGTCAAGCCGGGCTTCGGCCCGCCGAACGATCCGGTCAAGGGCGCCGCGGCATGCCTTCTCAACGGCGCCTACGACGCGCCCGACGACGTCAACAACGACATGGGCGGCGTGACCTGCCACTTCTGCCATCGCATGATGCCGACCGGCCCCGGCGGCGAGGCGGGCTACACCGACAACGGCAATTTCTGGGTCGACGACGTCAGCTGCGCGAACACCGGCGGCGGTCCGCCGTGCCGGCGCGGCCCGTACGCGTACACGGACGGCACCGCGCCGCCGCCGCACGAGTGGGACTATTCGGCGTACCACACCGAGAGCACGATCTGCGGCAACTGCCACAACGTCAGCACGCCGGACACGAGCAGCGGCCCCTTGAAGACGCTCAAGCTCGACGACGGCACCGACACCGGCCATCCGTTCCCGATCGAGCGCACGTTCGCCGAGTGGCAGCAGAGCCAGTACGCGCAGGCGCCGGAGACGAGCTGCCAGAGCTGCCACATGCCGACGACGGAAGATCCCGAGGCGACGGCGTGCTCGTACCGCATCAACAACCGCACCGGCAACATGCCCGTGCACGCGTTCGTCGGCGGCAACACCTGGGTGCCCGGCATCATCAAGGGCGAATACGGCGCGGGCCTCGACGCGAGCGGCACGCATCGCACCGAGTCGCTCGACCAGACCGTCGCGTGGGCGCGCGAGCTCCTCGGCACGGCGGCGAGCATCGATCCGGCGATCCAGAGCTACACGCCGCCGACGTCGACGACGGCGGGCTCGATGACGCTCTCGATCAAGGTGACGAACAACACCGGCCACAAGCTGCCGACCGGCTATTCCGAAGGCCGCCGCATGTGGCTCAACGTGCAGGTGCGCGACGCGAACGGCGGCCTCGTGTTCGAGAGCGCCGCTTACGACGCCGCGACGGCCGAGCTGTCGCAGGATCCGCAGTCGCGCGTCTACGAAGTGCTGCAGGGCATCTGGAACTACCACGGCACGAACACCTGCAACATCGAGGACGCCGAGGGCGATCCGATGTTCCACTTCGTGCTCAACGACTGCATCGCGCGCGACAGCCGCATCCCGCCGCTCGGCTTCACGCCGGCGACCGCACAGGATCCGAACGGCTACGACCTGCGTCCGGTCGGCATCACGTACCCGGAAACCTCGCCGGGCTCGGGCGTGCTCGTCAACTACGACACGGCGGCGTACGCGCTGTCGGTGCCGCCCGGCACGGTCGGTCCGCTGACCGCGACGGCGCGGCTCTACTACCAGACGTCGAGCAACTACTACATCCGCTTCCTGCGCAACGAAGCCGTCGAGAATGACTTTGCGGCGGAGAATGACATGTGCAGCGGCGGGCCCAATCGGCCGTTCACGGTCGGGCCGCAGGGCCGCACGCGCGGGCAGTTCGTCTACGACCTCTGGGCCGGCGACCGCATCTTCGGCAGCGGCTTCGACGACGGCAATCCGCTGCCGCCCGACGGCTACGGCCGCTCGCCGCCGGAGCTCGTGCAGTTCGGCTCGGCGACGACGTCGCTGTAAACAATCGGCTCATGCAACCGGCTGCGCGCCGCCAATGGCGCGCAGCAGCGCAACAAAAACGTCATCGCGGGGCGCGCTGCCGGCGCGCCCGGCGGGCCCCGCGCCGCACCGGCATCGTTGCGGCGCTTTACATTTCTTTACCGCAAAAACAGGCGTTTGCGTGCACGGCCTTACGTGCGGCTTGTGACCGTCGAGCCCGGTCCCGAGCACCGGTCCGGACATCGCCCGGAACCCTGCGCCATTCATGTTGCGTCGCATGATTCGGGTCGCCGGACCCATGATAGATTCCGCCGGTTAGTCCATCGGGACGTCGCGACCGTCGTTCCTCACTCTGGGGGTGAAGCATGATCGTTCGGGTTAGCACGCTCGCGCTTGCGTGCGCGTTGGGTTTGTCCGCGACCGCGCACGCGGGAGTGATCGACAAGGCACGAGAGGCCGAAGCGGCCTCGCATCAGACCTGGTCCGCCTGGGGCGGCGACATCGGCGTCCGCTGGAATCGCGAGCTCCTCGGCAACATCGGCGTGCGCATCGAGGCGTCGCCGGCGGCACAGATCCCCGGCCGCAACCTGCGCGGGCACGAATGGTTCCAGGTGCGCGAGGCCGGCGGCCTCGCGTTCACCGTCAAGAACGGATCGATGCAGCAGTTCACCGGCGGCTCGCTGCAGATGCGCGGCGGCTACGTGCTCAAGCTCGCCGATGGCAGCAGCATCGACCTTCGCGATCTTTCGTTCCGCATCCGCGCCGACGATCCGCGCGTGCTCGATGCGGTCAGCGGCGACGGCAAGGCGTGGTTCTACACCGACCGCGTGATGTTCGAGCTCGCCGACAACAGCAGGACGCTGGCAATCCGCGCGGCGGACCTGCGCATCGCGCCGGCCCTCGCATCGCGCATCGGCCGGCCGGAAGCGGCGAACTGGGAAGTCGCCGACCTCATGCTCAACACCTCGATCCACATCGAGGGCGAGGACGTCGTCGAGGGCGGTACCTGCGATCCGTATCCGTGGCCCGGCGCGAACGTCGGGGGCGTGCCCGGCGAGATCTACAAGGCCGACCTCTTCATGCAGGCGATCTTCTTCGATCCGGTCGGCTGCCAGAGCTGCGATGGCCCCGGCGGCGCCAACGACGGCACCGTGTCGTGGGCGCCGAGCTCGACGCTCAAGAACAACGTCAACAACGGCACGCTCGAGGAGACGATCCCGGGCGATCCGCTCGGCACGAGCGCGGCGCTCTACACGGGCTACATCGCGTGGTGGACGAAGTTCACGGGCGATCCGCCGCTCTACAACCCGCCGTACAAGAACGACCAGCATCCGTTCCTGATCTGGAACCTCTACCGCTTCAACGCCGACGGCAGCATCGAGCAGATCGGCCGCTCGGGCGTCAAGCACGCGTTCGTCAGCGTCAACGTCGGCTGCCTCGACAGCTGCGACCACATGGGCGGTCACGCGCTCGGCCGCGGCTGCGGCGACACGTACGGCACCGGCAACAACGACAGCCCGTGGGACATGGCGCCGCGCACCGAGATCGTGCCGGCGGCAGGCATCTGGGGCCGCTGCGGCTCGATCTTCGATCCGGATTGCACCGGCAACTACGCGGTGCAGGACGGCGGCAACGATTCGTGGACGCAGCGCCTCAAGTCGCACGAGTCGCAGGTCGATCCCACGGCGAATCCCGGCGCGACGTACATGATGGATTCCTGGTACATCGCGCGCCAGGACATCAACATCTACAACTCGATGGCGACGGTCACCGGCACGCCGCACTATTCGAGCAACCAGTGGGCCTTCAGCGGACAGACGAACTTCCGCCTCGGCGCGGCGATCGACCGCTGGGTCGATCCGACCAATCCGCCGGCGAACTCGATGAACACCGAGATCGCCGTGAACGAAGGCCACGCCAAGGTCGCCGTCAAGGTCACCGACAACGGCGACGGCACCTGGCGCTACGACTACGCGGTCATGAACTTCGACTACGCCCGTGCGACGATCGAAGGCGCGGACGCGGGTCCCGATCCGCGCGTCGTCGACAACAAGGGCTTCGACAGCTTCTCGGTTCCGGCCGGCGGCGCGATCAGCGCGACGCGCTTCAGCAACGGCATGATCGACGGCACCGGCATGTGGACCGAAGCGAACGCCAACGGCGCGATCACGTGGACCGCGCCGGACGGCGGCACGCTCGACTGGGGCACGATGTACTCGTACTCGCTCACCACGAGTGCGCCCCCGGTCGCCGGCAATGCGACGCTGCATGTCGCGAAGGCGGGCACGCCGGCGTCGTTCGACGTCGCAACGCTGGTTCCGGGATCGACTGAACCCACCGACCGCGTGTTCGCCAATGGGTTCGATCCGGTTCCGTGACAAGAACCGCAGTCGGCTGCGCGGTGACGGCTAGCATGTTCGCCCACCGCGCAACCGGTTCGTCACCTTCGACCGGCCTTCCGTTGTTTCACTGAACTCGGGGTAATGAAGATGAAGCTTCACGCACTGGCTTTGTTCATTGCGGCCGCGATCGTTCCCGCGGCCAACGCAGGCGTCATCGATCGCGCACAGGCGCAAGGCACCCCCGCGACGGCGACATGGTCCGCCTGGGGCGGCCAGATCGGCCTGCGCTGGAATCACGATCTGCTCGGCAATCTCGGCATGACGCTCGGCAAGGCGCCGACGGCGCGGCTCGCGACGCAGGACTGGCGCCATCACGAGTGGTTCGAGCTGCGCCAGAGCGGCGGCCTGCAGTTCACGGTCGCGAACTCGGCGCTGCGGCAGTTCACCGGCGGCTCCGTGCAGATGCGCGGCGGCTTCGAGCTCAAGCTTCGCGACGGCAGCACGATTGACCTCCGCGACCTGACGCTGCGCGCGCGCACCGACGGCAGCAACGTCCTCGACGTCGTCTCCGGCGACGGCAGCGTGTGGCTGTACAGCGACAGCCTGATGTTCCGTCTCGCCGATAACGATCGCGGCCTCGAGATCGTCTCGGCGAACATCCGGATGAGCTCGGCGCTCGCCAACCGCATCGGCGTGCCCGAGGCGGCCGGCTGGAACCTCGGCGACATCGCAATGAACACGCAGATCTTCGTGCAGGGCGTCGACAACGCGCCCGATCGCGTCTGCAGTCCGTATCCGTGGCCCGACGTCGCGGTGCCGGGCGTGCCGGGCGCCGTGTACAAGGCCGATCTCTTCATGCAGGCGACGCAGTACGATCCGGTCGGCTGCCAGGGCTGCGACGGCCCCGGCGGCGCCGACGGCATCGCCAGCATCGCGCCCAACTCGACGCTGCGCAACAACGTCAACGACGGCACCGCGCAGCCGACGATCCCGGGCGATCCCAACGGCACGAGCTCGAACCTCTACACCGCCAACGTCGCCTGGCACCAGATGTTCAGCGGCGTCAACGATCCGTACGGCAACGACCAGCATCCGTTCCTGATCTGGAACATGTACCGCTTCAACCCCGACGGCAGCATCGAGCAGATCGGCCGCTCGGGCGTCAAGCACGCGTTCCTGACGATCAACGCGGGCTGCCTCGACAGCTGCAACAACTTCGACTCGCTCGGCCGCGGCTGCGGCGACACCTACGGCAGCGGCAACAACGACAGCCCGTGGGACATGGGCCCGCGCTCGGAGATCGTGCCGGCGACCGGCATCTGGGGCCGCTGCGGCTCGATCTGGGATGCGCCGTGCTCGGGCACGCAGCACGACAACGGCAACTCGTCGTGGTCGCAGCGCATGAAGGTGCACGAGTCGCAGATCGATCCGGCCGCGAACGCCGGCGCGACGTACATGATGGAGTCCTGGTACATCGCGCGCGACGACACCAACATCTACAACTCGATGGGCACGATCACCGGCACGCCGCACTGGTCCGGCGGCACCTGGTCGCTGACGGGGCAGGCCAACTTCAAGCTCGGTCCGGCCGTCGACAAGTGGGTCAGCCCGACCGCGCCGCCGCCGAACTCGATGAACACCGAGCTCGCGGTGACCGAGGGCCACGCCAAGCTCGCCGTCAAGGCGACCGACCTCGGCGGCGGCAGCTGGCGCTACGACTATGCGGTCGAGAACGTCGACTTCGCGCGTGCGGTCACGCAGCCGCCCGCGAACGGTCCCGATCCGCGCGTGCTCAGCAACAAGGGCTTCGACTCGTTCAGCGTGCCGATCCCGGCCGGCGCCAACGTCACCGCGACGTCGTTCCGCGACGGCGACCTTGAGGCCAACAACAACTGGTCGACCTCGACGTCGGGCGGATCGGTCACGTGGCGTGCGATGGCGCGCCCGGTGATCTCGCCGACCGCGCCGCGCGGACAGACGCTCGACTGGGGCTCGATGTTCGTGTTCTCGGTCACCGTCAACCGCGCGCCGGGCAACGGCAGCGGCGCGCTGCATGTGGCGACGTCCGGATCGCCGGCGTCGTACAACGTCGCGACGCTGATCCCGGCGAACTGACGAGGCACCGCGGCGCCGCTCCGCGCCGCACGTGGAAACTCGGCCCGCGCGTTGCAAGACGCGCGGGCTTTTTCTTTGCGTGCGGTCAGCGCGGCTCGAACGTCAGCGTGTGCTCGGCCGGTCCCGGCAGGAACGGCGTCGGCTTGCCCGCGGCCCAGTCCGCATGACCCGCACCGTAGTAGGGCGAGAGCGGATGCCCGCTCTGTCCGCCGGCGAGCATGAAGTAGCCGTGCGCTTCGTCGCCCGGCGCGACCGCGAAGCGCTCGGACGCGCCGAACGTCGGGCTCTGCACGCGCGGCATGTCGCGATCGCCGGGCAGCTCGTCGGGCGGCATGTCGAGCTTCCTGGCGAGGAAGCGCGGCAATGCGCTCGACAGCGGATGCGCGATGCGCATCGTGTTGCGCTCGCCCCAGGTGCGCGCGGCAATGCCGCCCGGCTGCTTGTCGAGATTCGCCGCCGCGCGATCGGCGCACGCGATCAGGAACGCATCCCAGTCCGCGTAGCCCGGCGGCAAAAGATGCGCCGGCCGCTCGCGCAGGAGCTGCCACACCGCGTGCTCGCCCTGCGCGAGGTACGGCATCGCGAAATCGGGAAACTTCATGCGCACCTTCGCCGCGAACGCATCGAGCACGGCGTCGACGACTTCGCCGCGCCACGCCTTCACGACGCGATAGCCGACCGAATCGATCGACGCGTGCCCGCTCCATTCGGCGAGCGCCTTCGAGAGCGCCTCGTGCTGCGCGCTCTTCGGCGCACGATTGAGCTCGAGCGCGAGGAGCTCCTTCCAGCGATCGAGGAACAGCGCGCGATCGTCGAGCTGGATCTCGAGCATGTCGGCCGGCGCGAATTTCTCGCGCGCGCGCAAGTCGTCGCGGATCTGCCGCGCCCGCGCGCCGATGTCGTAGCCGCCGTCGCCGACCGTCGCGAGCCACGGCGCCTCGGTGACGCGCTGGTTGGCGGTCCACAGGCGCTGCCACGGCGGATTGGCGATCAGCGGATGGTCCTTGGCATCGAGCCAGCCGTCCCAGCCGGTGCCGGGCTGCGTCCAGTCGGCCGGGAGATGCGCGTCGTAATCGCCGCTCCGCTTCGCCAGATTGCCGGCGATCGTCCACGCGATGTTGCCGTTGCGGTCGCCGACGACGAAATTTTGCGGCGGCACGCCCGCGGCCTGCGCGATCGCGACCGCTTCGTCGGCGGTCTCGGCGAGCTCGAGCCGCTGCAATCCGAAGTTGAACGCGCCGGGCTGCTGCGCGGTCCAGGCCAGCGCGAGCGGCGTGCCGTCGGTGTCCTTGCCGATGATCGGGCCCCACTCGGTGTCCTCGACGGCGAGCTTCACGTCGTCGCCGCCGTGCACGCGGATGATCTCTTCGTGCTTCTCGATCGGCCGGAAGCCGTCTGACGTCTTGTATTGGTCCGGATGCGCGGGATCGCGCTCCACGCGCACCCAGTCGGTCGTGTCGGCGTATGCGTTCGTGAAGCCCCAGGCCACCTGCGTGTTGCTTCCGGCGATGATCGCCGGCGTGCCGGGCAGGCTCGCGCCGCTCACGTCGACCGTGCGGCCGGCGCGGCGCGGATTCGGAAAGATCGCACGTGCGCGGAACCAGAGGCCCGGCACGCGCAGGTCGAGATGCATGTCGTTGGCGACGAGCGCCGCGCCGCCGGCGAGCGCGCCCGTCACGGCGAAGCTGCTGCTGCCCGGCGTATTGCGATCCGCACGCTCGCTCGATTTCAGGAGCTTCGGATCGAGCGCGTGCAGATCGAGATCGTCTCTCGGCGGCGTCGCCGGCCATTCGAGCGGCGGTCCCGCGATCGGCGCATCCCACGAGCCGCCCATCGCAGTCAGGAACTTGTACGCCGACTCCGGCAGCGCCGCGTGCATCGCCGCGAACGCGAGCTCGCGCTTGTTCTCGGCATCGTTGAGCGTGAACGCCATCGCCCCGACGACGAGCGGCGTGTCCTCGTCCTGCCACGGCGCCGGCGTCGAGCGCGTCAGGAGATACGGAAACGGCCGCACCGACAGCGCGGCGAGACCCGCGTTGACGCCGTCGCGATAGGCGGCGAGCTCGTCGCGATCGTCCGCGCTGAGCTTCGCGATCGCCTCGTGCGCCCGCGCGCGCATGCGATGCGCCCGCGCGATGCGGTCGGTCGGCAGCGCAAGCGTGCCGAAGAGCTCGGCGAGCTCGCCGGCGGCGCGGCGGCGCAGGAGGTCCATCTCGAAGAAGCGCTCCTGCGCGTGCACGTAGCCGAGCGTCCAGGTGAGGTCGCGGCGGTTTTCGGCATGGATTGTCACGGTGCCGTTGTGGTCGCGTTCGACGGTCACCGGCTTCGAAAGAGCGGCCGCCTGCACGACGCCGTCGTACTGCGGCAGGCTGGCGCGGAGCGCGAAATAGGCGCCCGCCGACGCCAGTGCGCGCAGGACGAGGGCGACGGCGAGCACGCGAACGATGCGGCGCACTGGGTGGTATTCCTCATTTGCAGCGAAGGCGCGATCTTGCCGCATCGCCTGCGCGCGAGTCACGCGCAGAGTGCGACGGCGGTCGCGCAAATCCTGCTCGCTTTGCGTGTGCTTGGCGGATCGCGCCGCCTAATTTCGTATCGATCCGGTGGGCGGCGCAACGTGCCGCATCGGAATCTTCGCCATGAACCTCCCGCAGCGGCTCTTTTGGGCGAGCCTCGCGATACTGCTCGCATCCTCGTTCGCCGCGCACGCGGCCACGGCGCCTTCGGCCGGCGGCGCGCGGCGCTCGTGCTCGATCGACAGCGACGGCGACGGCCTTCCCGACTGCGTCGAAACCGGCACCGGCCGCTACGCCGGGCCCGGCGACACCGGCACGGATCCGCTGAACGCCGACAGCGACGGCGACGGCATTTCCGACGGCGACGAGGTCAACGGCACGGCCGGCGCGCTCAATCTCGCCGCGTTCGGCGTCAGCCCGGTGCACAAGGACATCCTGCTCGAATACGACTGGATCGACGACGCGAGCGGCTGCGGCGGCGCGCATTCGCATCGGCCGGACGATGCCATGCTCGCGGTCGTGGCGGAGGCCTTCGCCTCGGCGCCGGTCATGAATCCCGACGGCACGAGCGGCATCCATGTGTTCCAGGATCTCGCGCCGCCGACGGGCGCGCAAAGCGCCGACAGCGGCAGCAACCGTATCGACGACGCCGACGGCTACATCGACGGCACGATCGGCGGCGACGACTACGCCGCCAAGGAAGCGGCGAATTTCGATGCGCGCCGCGCGGGCTATTTCCACTACGTCATCTTCGCGCACGGCTACACCGGCGCGCCGGGATCGTCCGGGCAGGCCACGATCGGCGGACATCACATGCTGGTCACGCTCGGCTGCGGCTACGCGAACGTCAACGAAGTCGCGTACACGATCATGCACGAGCTCGGCCACAACCTCGGCCTGCGTCACGGCGGCGACGAGGACTGCAACGACAAACCGAACTACGACTCGGTCATGAATTACCGCTACCAGTTCACAGGAGCGGTCGACTGCACGCAGCATCCGCTCGGTCGCCCCGACTATTCGCGCGGCACGCACGCGCCGCTCAACGAGAACGCGCTCGTCGAACGCAACGGCATCTGTCCGATTCACGGTGCGATCGGCCGCGTGACGCCGATCGACTGGAACTCCAATCACGTCATCGATGCGGCGCCGATCGCCTACGACGTCAACTTTGATCCGCACACGACGTGCCCCGGCCTCACCGTGCTGCACGACTACGACGACTGGGCGCACCTCGCGCTCGACGCCGTGCGCACGATGGCGGCGCCGGTCAGCGAGGCGTGCGCGCCGCCGCCGGCCTTGCAGTAGTTCTTCAGTCGAACCCGTTGCGGAAGATGAGGTCGGGATCGACCTCGTACGCGCCGATGTCGGCCTCTGCGCCCTGCACGCGTGCGAAGCCGGGGCCGCGCTGGTCGGTGTCGAAGCCGTCCGGCGTGCCGTGATCGATCGCGGGACTGCCGGCGAACAGCCGGTGGGTGCGCGTCAGGCCGCCGTTGTCCGCGAGCGGGGCGAGCCGCGGATCGTCGGTGATCGTGTCGGGCGGCACGGGCTGCTCCGAGCTCATGATCAGGTTCGCCGAGCCGTCGACCGCGATCGGGATGTCGCCGCCGACGTCCTCGGGATCGTCGACGGTGCCGAGCGCGATGTTGTTGGCGATGATCGTGCTCGTGACCGTGATCGGCGCTGCGCGCACCGCGAGGCCGGCGCTGAACGCGTAGCCGATCGGAATCGTGTAGGAACGCGCAATCGTGTTGAACGCGATCGTGCTGTTCTTGAGCTCGAGCGGCACGCCGGCCATGACGCCGCCGGCGGCGTTCGCCGTGTTGCCGGAGATCGTGCTGGCGCCGATGACGGCACTGTAGCCCGCGCCGTTCTCGAGCAGGATGCCGCCGCCGACCGTCGCGCTGTTGCCGG
>Ga0126377_10002850_pt1 | contig 12078 bp, 6 predicted proteins | sample PanSoiMetPlot_22_FD_92647 | JGI IMG/M metagenome (GOLD analysis project Ga0126377, IMG submission 92647) | Tropical forest soil microbial communities from Panama - MetaG Plot_22 | ecosystem: Environmental > Terrestrial > Soil > Tropical forest > Bulk soil | place: Panama | collected 2016-02-17
ATGATCTCACCCTCGTCATTCTTAAGGTCAGGTAAATTGAAATATTATGGAACTTTGTCCGCCCCGCGGCGTGCATATGCGCGTTCGGGGAATTCAATGTCATCCTACTCTTTACACCGCTTTCTTGATTACCTCCGTGCCCCGTTCACACTGCTGGCGCTCCTGGGATGCGCTGCCGCTTGCGGCAGCGCATTTGCCCAATCGGCGCCCGGCGTCTCGCAACAAACTCCCCAATCCAATCCGATAACGACGAATGGCGAACTCATGCCCGTTCAGCTCAGCGACAGGGGGTATGTGGGCGTCTATCTGGGCGACCTGAACGCGGAGCGCGCGAGAGACCTGGGTTTGCAAGAGATTCGAGGCGCCGTGGTTGGACGAGTGGAAGAGGGCAGCCCGGCGGCCAACGCCGGATTGCAGGAGAACGACGTCATCCTCAACTTCAACGCGGAACGCGTGCAGAACCGCGCTCACTTCTATCGATTACTAATCAGCTCGCAACCGGGAAGCGCAGTCTCGTTGGGGATCATTCGCGGAGGCGCCGAACAGAAATTAGCGATGGTTCTGGGACAGCGTCGTTTGAGCGTCCCGGACCCATGTCAGAGGCTGTTCAGTGAGGCCAACGCTTATCTCGCGTCGGCCACGGAGAGCCATAAGTTGGCCGATGAGGCGCAGCAAAAAGGCGACGAAAAAGAAGCGCGACGCTTCATCGACGAGGAGAAGATGTTCCGCCAAATGGCCGAGGAAAGCCGCGCCTATATTGAAGGAGAGATACGCGACGGCCGTGTTGCTGAGTGCCAACCGTCGCGCCGCCCCGTGAACGCCAATCGCTATCAAATCGGCGTGAGCCTGGCCCCGCTGACCCCGCAATTGGCCGATTTCTTCAACGTCGCCCAGGACGGCGCGCTGATTACCGAGGTGAGAGCCGGAGAGTTGGGGGAGCAGACCGGATTGAAAGCGGGAGATTGCATCGTCACAGTGGACGGCAAAACGGTCAGATCGTCTTCAGACATCGATCGACTGCTCAATCAGGAAAGTTCGGGCGAATTGGAATTCGTCATCGTCCGCGACCGCAGCCAGCGGACAGTCAAAATCAAACTCGATCAAAAGTGAGCGAGTCGGCCTATTTTTCAGCAGGCGCGGTCCGCGCGAGATTCAAAGTTTTCATTTGAGAATTGAGTTCGGCCACTCGAAGACGCCGTGGGCAAGCCCGTGGCATCTCTCGCCGTTAGGAATTCGAGGGATAAGAAAAAAAGCGGGTGATGAGGATCGCTCACCACCCGCTTTAACAGTATCAACTCCTGTATGTGTTCTTATGCGTAGCTAGAAAGTTACGCGGAAGCCGAGCTGTATACGCCTGGCGCCAGGGGAATTGGTGCCGTTCTCGGCGCTTCCCGGAACGAATTTCATGAACTGGGCGGGGTTCGTGATGTCCGTGGCAGGCGCGCCGAAGTTGGTGTGGTTGAAGATGTTGGCCGCCTCGACGCGAAACTCCGGCTTGAAACGCTCTTTTATCCTGAATTGCTTGAAGAGCGAGAGGTCGGTGTTCCAAACCCTCGGCCGGCGGAAAGTGCTGCGGCCCGTGTTGCCGAAGCCGGCAACGCTGGTACCGGTCGGCTGCGAGAACAGGCTCGGGTCGTAGTACGCTTCAGTGGACGATCCAACAGCGCCGATCGGAGTCGGATCACCATTGAAGTTGAGGAGGATCGATCCGCAGCCCCGGCAGTTCATAGCGCTGTTCGAGCCGCCGATCGAATACGGCGTGCCGGAGTAGTGGGAATATATGCCGGTGAGCTGCCAGTTCCCGAGAAGATTGCCTGCAAGCCTGTTGTTGTTTTTCAGGAACGGCAGTTCATAGAGAAAGCCCAACTGGAAAATATGAGTCCGGTCGAAACCCGACGTGTCGAAGTTGTCCGCGTATTTCAGCGGCGTATTCCAGGTGAGCCCGACCCATCCATCTTCGTCGGCCATGTCCTTGGAGTGGCTGAGGGTGTAGGCGCCCTTCAGCAATAGACCGTTCTTGATTGGCCGGTTAAGCGCCACTTGCAGCGAGTTGTAACGGCTCTTGGTGCGGGCCGCCCAGTCGTTGATGGCGGTGGTGCCAGCCAGGGAGAAGTACTTGAGCGCGGCGTTACCGCCGCCCGGCTCCCCGTAGTTGATGTTCAGGTCGGCGTAGCCGCCGTCCGTGCGAGTTCCTACATACGCCACTTCGGTGATGAGCTCGAACGGAAACCTGTGTTCGAACGCGACGTTATATTGTTTGATGGTGGCCCGGTCGAGGCCTTTGCCTGAGCCTGGGAACGCCTCGGTTCCAGCGTTCGGCGTCCGCATGAAGACGCCGACCGGCAACTTCACCCTACCGGAACTGATATCCGGGACTACAATGGTGGGGATACCGGTGGCCAGGCTGGTGACCGGGAAGAATGTCTCGCCGGTGGCGTTGAAGTTGATGTCCTGGGGGAACGATCCACGCATCGGCCGCGACCAGGGGAGCGGATTGACGTTCTGGCCGTAGCCGGCTCTTATAACCGACTTCTCGCCAAGGCGGTAAGCGACTCCCACGCGCGGCGCCGCATACAACTTTTGTAGTTTGAGCCCGTTGTCCTTGGGCACATCGCCAAGACCGCCCAGCAGAACGGTGTAGGTGGCTAAGTCAAGCCGTTCGAGGCCGCGGTCCGCGCGGGACATAAGCGGGTAATACTCGATACGGAGGCCCAGGTTGACAGTCAGGTTCTGGGAGACGCGCCACCGGTCACGCACATAGAATCCATATTGCCACTCACGCCCGGTTTGAGGTTCGGTCTGGACGTCCTTGGCATAGAAGCTTGGCGTGCCCAGCAGGAACGCCGCGAACTGGTTCCAGGCCAGCGGAGTGTACGGTTTAACGCCTGCTGCTTTTTGTGCATCCGTGAGGGCCAGCGCTGTGAGGTTCCCATCAAAACTGAAACCGCCTTTCAAGCCATAGTTGCCGAATTCGGCCTGGCGATGAGTCAGGTCCAGCTTGACGATGTCGGCGCCGACTCTTACTTCATGCTTGGGGAAGATCTTCGTCAGAGCGCTGCTGAAGCTGTAGTTGCGCTCAGCGCGATTCAGAGGCATCCAGTTGGGAGTCGAGCCGATGGTGTAACCGTTCTCGAATGTGGGCAGACCGCTGGCTCGGATGTCCTTGGGGTCGTTCACGCCGGGAATCCCGAGATCCAGGCCGATGTTCTTTCCGAAGTCCGGCCCGGTCACCACCTGGTCCATGCGGTAAATCCCGAAATTGCCGTCCAGCAGCAGCGTCGGACTGATCGTCCAGGTATGGCCCGCGCCGATCACATAAACCTTCGTGTCACCGAGGCTGCCCTTGTCGAATCCGAGAATGTAATTATCCACCACGTTGGCTCGGAGCATGGAGAACTTGCCCCAGATCGCGTGATTCGTCGTGCGCTGCCAGGTGATCTTCGAGTCGTAGTTGGCTCGATCCACCTGGACCGTGCGCAACTGCACGTAGTCGTCGAGGAGCCCGTTCCTGTTCAGGTCTATGGCCGAATTGACCTTGGGATAGAAGTTCATGATCGCCTTGGCGATCGGACTGATACTAGCAGCGGGAATCACGAAGTTGGTGGGGAACGCCGTCCGAGCCGACGCCACGCCGCCGCCGGTGCTAGGGTCATAAAGTCGGAAGTCGGGAAAGGCGGCGGCTACCTCGCTGAAGTCGCCGTTGCGCATCTTATCGGTCGGGACCGGGTATGGGACGTTCGAGCCGCGCCGATCGCGGAACTTCTCGTATGATCCAAAAAAGAAGAGCTTATCTTTCAGGATTGGGCCGCCGAGCGTGCCGCCGTAAGTGTGGTGCGAGAGCGGCGGTCTCGCCAGCGAATTCGCATTATTGGCGAAGCTGTTGGCGTTCAGCTCATCGAAGTTCATGAACTCGAAAGCGGAGCCATGGAACTGGTTGGTGCCGGACTTGGTCACCACGGTCTGTGCGGCGCCGGCGGCCATGCCGACGTCGGCGTCGAAGTTGTTGGTGGCAATGTTGACCGTTTCGATGGTCTCCGCCGGTTGAATATATCCGGCGTGGTGCGGCAGCCAGACATTCACCGACACAGCGCCGTCAACGCGAGTGGTGTTGCTGTTCGGCTGCGTGCCGTTGACCCAGGTGCGCAACGACCTGCCAGGCGTGTCAATCTCCGCGTTCTGGAACTGCACGGGAGTGGCGCCCGGCACCAGGTTGAGCAGCGTCTGATAGTTGCGATACTGGTTCAGCGGCAGTTGGGTCACCTGAGCGGAGTTGATTTCCGTGTTGAGGTCGGACTTTTCGGTTTTCAACGTAGCGGCGTCGGCAGTCACCGTGACCGTTTCCTGGGAAGCGCCGACTTGCAGCGCGACGTCCATCCGTTTCGGGTTGCCAGCCGACACGATGATCGCTGACTGACGCATTTCCTTAAAGCCTTTGAGTGACAAGGTCATGTCGTAGTCGCCCGGTAGCAGGTTGCGGAAAATATAGCTCCCGGTTGCGTCAGTGATTGTGTCAAGCTTTAAGCCAGTGCCGGTGTTGGTAATCGAGACCGACACCCCCGGCAGGACAGCGCCATTTTGGTCGGCAACATTGCCGACCAGCGAGCCGTAAAGGATTTGCGCATGGGCCAAGCCGGGCGCAAGCCCCACTGTCAAAAGCACAGCGAGCAGCGCGCCCAAAGCTTTTACCGATAGCGCCAGCTTGAAGTATGGTTGTCGCATGATGATCTCCTCCATAAGGGGTTTGGCTCATCGATATGAAAGTCATATCTCGAGCAGAGGGTTTAAAAGCGCTCCGACTGATTACGGGTTTAGCGAGTCAATATTCGTTTGTTAGTGGTTTAAAACAGCAAGCTAGCGAAGTGAGGGCAGTCTAAGCCGAGGATGACAAAACGTCAATAGTTTTGGAAGTTGGGAAGGCGGCGCAGGCTCAGTTTGATGAAGACTTACACGTCATTTGAGGAAAACATTACACGCGCCGCCTGGCTAGATTAATCATTAGCGCGGTCAATCGCCGCAAGCATCTCCTCATCAGTGAAATATTTGAAGAACTCGACTCCACGGTCTTGCGACTCCTGTTTCTCGACGGCTTCTAGTTTCCGCACATCGGAATAATCGACACAGCGCACGCCTCGCGAATGCAGAAAATCTCGGAGCGCGGCGATCTTCTCGCTCAGATTCTCGGCCGAACCGGGCGCGATCTTCTCGAGGTAGCGGTTGACCACAGCCATTCCGCGCTCGCCGTCCTGTTTGGCCCTGCCGACCACGCCGTCCGACGCCTGACGTGACCAGCCGATGACGAACAGCCCGGTGCAAATCTTTCCGGTCTCCGGATCGAAGACCTGATAAGACTCGTCGCCCGGATTTTCGGGATCGGGGTTCGGGTTCTTGACGTATTCCACGCCGCTGCAGGGCAGTCCGAGCGTTTCGTCTACGCGGTCGCCGATGGCAAAGACCACGGTGTCGCATTCGATGTCGAAAAATTCGCCCGAGCCTTTGGCAGAGAGCGAATCGCCGCGTTTCACGAGTTCGGTGTTCTCGACGCGGAGCGCGCGCAACTTCCCGTTTTCGTCACACACGACTTCGGTCGGGGCGCTCAGGAACCTGAAGAGCATCCGCGTCGGACTTTCGCCCTCTTTCGATTTTGTGTTGACGTGCTTGGTCAGGTCCTTGTAGCTCGTCTCGACGTCTTCGCCGACGGCTTCGAGCTTCGGGCGGACGCGCTCAAGCTCCTCGCGCAGCGCGGCTGTGTCAATGTTAGCAGCGACGGCCTGGATTTCGACGTCGGTGTAGGCGCGCTGCGCCGGGCCGCGGCGCGCGACCGCGATCACCTCTTTGATCTTCTTCTCATGCACCAGCCAATGGGCCACGTCCACCATCACGTTGCCCACGCCGATGATCGCCACGCGCTCGCCGATCCTGAAATCGCGCCGGCTGAATTCCGGCAATCCGTTGTAGTAATAGACGAGGTCCTTCGCGTGGCAGACTCCCTCCGCCGTGTCGCCCGGAATACCGAGGGCTTTTGTGCCCTGCGCGCCGCAAGCCACGACGACGGTTGAAGGGTTCAGAATTTCGCGCAATTCGTCCAGCGTCAGATCAGCCTGCGCGCCTATCTTGATGTGGCCGAGGTAATGTAAGCGCGGGTCGGCCAGGATCTTGCGAAACTGAATGCGCACGCCTTCCTTCAGTTTGTGTTTGTTGAAATAGATGCCGTATTCGACCAGCCCGCCGGGTTTGATGTCGCGGTTGATGATAACGACTTCATGGCCGGCTTCGGCGAGTTTGCGCACTCCGTAGATTCCGGCGGGACCGGCGCCGATTGTGACTACAAGGTGACCGCTTGATTTTGTTTGTTCGCTCATTGCTTTTTAAAAATTCACCTTTTGAAGATTTGGAAGATAGAGGAGCGATAGAGTATAGAGTAAGGATACGGAACAAACGGAAATAATGGAACCGCGCGGAGAGGTTGTAGACAGGATTTACAAGATTGAGCAAGATTGACGCCGAAAATTGTATTTCTCTTCCTTATCATCTTGGAAAATCCTGTTCATCCTATCTGAAGATTTTCGGCATATTCCGTTCATTCAATTCAAATCCGATTGAACGCTTCAATGGCCTTCTGCAGCGATTTGTGCTGTCTGATGAATGGGAACATGCCGCGCTCACGGTCGTCAATCTCCTGGGCTTTTTTCAAGACCTCTTCGGCGCGTTCCCGGGGGACGACCACGACTCCGTCTTCATCGGCCACGATTATATCGCCCGGGCGCACCGTCACGCCCGCGCATTCGACGGGGACGTTCCTGGCCACGGTCGCATAATGCCCCACGGCGGTTCTCGGAGAGATCGAACGCGCATAGACCGTAAGCCCCATCCGGCGGATGTCCCACACGTCGCGGATGGCGCCGTCGAGCACCATCCCCGCCATCCCGCGAACTTTGGCCGCGGTCGCCATCAGGTTGCCCATCGCCGCGATCTCTAATGTGCCCTCCATCACGATGACGCCGATCTCGCCGGGCGCCGCGCTGTCGATCATCTCGACCGAATGTTTGGTCGAGAGCGCGGGAGTGGCTTGTTCCGGCGACGCCGATTTCACCAGCGACGTGACGGCGCGGCCGACGATCGGCGTTCCGTTGACCAGCTTCATGTCGTGCCACATCGTTCCGTTCTTGCCGGTCACCAACTCAACCGCGTCGGAGACCGAGGCCGGGTAGGACTTCTTGAACCCGGCGATCAATGGGTCGGCGGGAGCGGCTGGAGCTGACTTCTTCTGATAGGCCGCGACGGTCAGCGCCGCGACCAATAGAATCAAAGGGCAGACAAACAATAACGTGTGACGATAATTCCTTGCGATCTTCATTAACGATTGCTCCATGGGAAGGGTAGGGCGAACTTCCTGGGAGCGCCGCCTATCCTTGCCTATTTGCTTCGGCCAGGCTGTCATTGCCGGAAACCCCGCAGGCAAGGATGGGCGGCGCTCCCAGGTACATTCGCGCCCCGGTTTTTTCATTTTACAGCGTGGAGGTCCGGATGAATTCCGCGATCTCGCCGAGCGCCTGAAACGATTCGGGCAGCCTGAGCGCGACGAAGACCGGCCAGGCGTGCGGCAGGTCGTTCCACACGCGCAGGTTGACATTGACGCCGCATTGTTTCGCGCGATCGGACAGCCGCATAGAATCATCCAGCAGCACCTCGTTGTCGCTGACGTGGATCAACAGCGGCGGCAGTTTTGAAAGATCGGCGTAAACCGGCGAGGCGAGCGGATCGCGCGGCGAAGCGCCGCCCAGGTAAACCGGAGCCATCCATCGAACGCCTGCGCCGTAAAACATCGGATCGCGCTCGTTGTTGGTGTCAAGCGACCGTCCGGCGCAAGCCAGATCCGCCCATGGCGATAGGACGAAGGCCGCGCGCGGCAACCTTTCGCCCGCGTCGCGCAGCGCGACCAGCGTCGACATCGTCAATCCGCCGCCCGCCGAATCGCCGCCGATGACGATCTCCTGCGGATCAACGCCTTGACCGAGCAACCAGCGATATCCGGCGACGGCGTCTTCGACCGCGGCGGGGAACCGGTGTTCGGGCGCAAGACGATAATCGAGCGCGAAGACGCGGGCGTTCGCCGCTCGCGACAACGCCGAAGTGAACGCGCGGTGAGTTTCCGGCGAACAGGCCACGTAAGCGCCGCCGTGCAGGTAATAGATGGTTTGACGTGGCTCGCCTTTCAACCCCAGCCATTCGCCTTTGACCGATCCGTCTTTCACCGCGTTCACCATTCGCAGGTCAACAGGCGAGAGCATCGCGCGAAGGAATTGCGAAAACTCCAGTCTCGAGCGAATGTGTTTCACGATGTCCGCTTCGCTTCCTTCAGGGCGGCGCTTCACAATCATCCGAATGAAAGTCGAAAAAATGTCAGCTTGCCAACTCGCCATAGACTGTCTCTGATTTACTTCGCCATCAACTCGATCATCTTCCCGAACAGTTTCCAGTATTTCACCGGCGCCCACCGTTGAATGCGGTCTATCATCCAGGCGTCGGCGCCGACCAGGATTCGTTCTTCACCCCGCAAGACGCCGCGCACGATGCGTTCGGCGGCCGCCTCAGGCGAGGTCCGCGCCGCCGCGTTGAAGATCGCTCTCTCTCTGTCGACCGCCGCCTGGTCCGCTCCGGCGCCCGGTTTGGCGTTATTGGCGATGTTGGTTTTGACGCCGCCGGGATGGACTACTGAAACCTTCACGGAGCCGCCGGCCAATTCGTGGCGCAACGCCTCTGTGAAGCCGCGCACGGCGAATTTGCTCGCCGCATAAGCCGAATGTCCCGCCGGACCCACGATGCCGAAGACCGATGAGATGTTGACGATGTGGCCTTGCGGCTGCCGGCGCAGAATCGGCAGAAAGTGTTTGACGCCGTAAATCACACCCCAGAAGTTGACGCCCATCAACCATTCGATGTCTTCAATCGAAAGTTGCTCCGCCAGGCCGAACAGCCCGACCCCGGCGTTATTGATGAGCAGGTGAGCGCTCCCGTGCGCCTCGACGACTTCGCGGGCGAACTCCGCGACCCGCCCCTTATCCGAAACGTCAACGATGTGCGCGCTGACTTTGTCGCGCGATCCGCCTATCCGCTTCAACATCTCGACTGTTTCATCGAGTTCCGCAGCCTTGATGTCGGCGATGGCGAGCGACGCGCCCTCTTGAGCCAGACGGACCGCAAGCGCGCGGCCTATTCCTGACCCCGCGCCGGTAACTACCGCGACCGTAGTATGATCAATCTTCATAATTTCGATCCGTATTCTAAATGGGGAGTGGGGAATGGGGAATAGAGAGCGGGGGAGCGGGAGAGCGAGAGAGCTGGAGAGAAAGGGATAAGGAATTTCATTCTCCTTGTCTCCTTTCCCCTTGTCTCCCGCTCCCTCGCTCTCCCGCTCTCCCGCTCCCTTTTTCTCCTTCTTGCCCTTCTTGCTTTCTCCTTCACAAGTTATATTTGATCATAAACAAAACCGCGTCAGGCAATCGGATCTCAAACGCAACTACGAGGCTGAGCTATGAAGAACAGGAAACTCTCTCAGGCGGTCGTAATTGTTTTCGTCATGTTGATGGCCGGGTTGAGGCAATGGGCGCCATCATCTTCCGCCGCGACAAACGCAGGCAGGCAATCGAAAGTCGATTTCGTCAAGGAAATTCAGCCGATCTTTCAAGCGCACTGCTACAGTTGTCACGGCCCGGGCAGGCAGAGAGCCGGATTGCGGCTCGATGAGAAGAAAAGCGCCTTGAGGAAGGCGATCGTTCCCGGCAAATCGAGCGAAAGCGCGCTCTACCAGCGAATCGCCGGGATCGGGGAGCGCGCGCGAATGCCCTTGGGCAAGGATCCGCTGAAGCCCGAACAGATCGAGACGATCAAGGCCTGGATTGATCAAGGCGCCGAATGGCCGGAAGTGGAGGGCGAGAAGGGTAAAGAGGGAGACAAGGAGAAAGATGACGCCGCAGTCGTGCGGCACTGGGCGTTTGTTAAACCTGCGCGCCCGGCGATGCCCGAAGTCAAAAGCAATGCCTGGGTCAAGACTCCGATTGATCGGTTCATCCTGGCGCGCCTGGAGAAAGAAGGCCTGACGCCTTCGCCCGAGGCCGACCGCGTCACGCTGCTGCGCCGTTTGAGTCTCGACCTGATCGGCCTTCCGCCGACCATCGCCGAGGTTGACGCGTTTCTGAACGACAAGAGTCCGAACGCTTATGAAAAGCAGGTAGAGCGATTGCTTGCCTCGCCGCATTACGGCGAGCGATGGGGGCGTCATTGGCTGGACGCCGCGCGCTACGCCGATTCCGACGGGTTCGAGAAGGACAAACAACGATCGGTCTGGTTCTACCGCGACTGGGTGATCAACTCGCTCAACGCCGACATGCCTTACGACCAGTTCGTCATCGAACAGATCGCCGGCGACCTGCTGCCGCCCAAATCCGACCCTAAAGCCACTCAAGATCAGATCGTTGCGACAGGATTCCTGCGCAACTCGATGATCAACGAAGAAGGCGGCGTCGATCCTGAACAGTTTCGAATGGAGGCGATGTTCGACCGCATGGACGCCATCGGTAAAAGTATTCTCGGCCTGACCATTCAATGCGCCCAATGCCATAACCACAAATTCGACCCGCTCAAGCAGGAAGAGTATTACCGGATGTTCGCCTTCCTGAATAATTCATATGAAGGCAGCGTCGCCGCCTACACGCCCGAAGAGCAGATGAAGCGCGCCAATATCTTCAGTCAGATGCGCGAGATCGAGGCCGCGCTTAAAGAGCGAACTCCCGATTGGCAAAAACGGATGGCGGAATGGGAAGCGAAAGTAACGAAAGACCAGCCTGAATGGATCGTCGTGAAGCCGGTCGTTGAAGACATCTCGAACGGCGGGCAGAAGTACCTGCCGATGAAGGACGGCTCGTTCCTGGCGCAAGGCTACGCGCCGACCAAACATCGCGTGAAGATGGAAGTGAAAGTCGATCAACAGAACATCGCGGCCTTCCGGTTGGAACTGCTGACTGACGCGAACCTGCCAATGGGCGGCCCCGGGCGCTCGATCACAGGCGCGTGCGCGCTGACCGAGTTTGAAGTCGAGGCCGCGCCCGCCGCCGATCCCAAGAAGATCACGAAGATCAAGATCGTCCGCGCCACGGCCGATTATAACCAGCCCGAACGCGACCTTGAGCCGATCTACGACGACAAGAGCAAACGACGCCGCGTGACCGGCCCCATCGAATTCGCGATTGACGGCAAGGACGAAACCGCATGGGGAATTGACGCCGGCCCCGGACTTCGAAATCAACCGCGCAAGGCCGTATTCGTCGCCGAAAGACCTATTGCGAATGAAGGCGGAACGATTCTGACGTTTTATCTTAAGCAGAACCACGGAGGGTGGAATAGCGACGACAATCAAAATAACAACCTGGGGCGAATGAGGCTTTCGATCACGACCGCGCCAAACGCCGTCGCCGATCCGCTCCCCATGGGCGTGCGGGAGATAATTTCGATACCGAGCGAACGCCGCACGCAGGCTCAGGTTCAAACGGTCTTCAGTTACTGGCGAACGACCGTACCCGAATTCGATGAGGCCAACAAACAGATAGCTGAATTGTGGAGGCGGCATCCCGAAGGCTCTTCGCAACTGGTCTTGCGTGAGCGCGAAGACGGGCGCGAGACCCATCAGCTCAAGCGCGGCGATTTCCTCAAACCCGATAAAGTCGTCACGCCGGGCGTTCCCGCGTTCCTGCACCCGCTGCCCGCCGGCGCCGCGCCTGATCGGCTGACGTTTGCGAAATGGCTGGTCGATCGCAATTCGCCGACGACCGCGCGCTCGATGGTCAACCGCGTCTGGCAATCATATTTCGGCGCCGGGCTGGTCGCGACGCCGGAAGATTTCGGCATGAAGAGCGAGGCGCCGTCGCACCCTGAATTGCTCGATTGGCTGGCGGTCGAGTTTATGAATCCGACTTTGAGAGCGGAAGAGCGAGAGAGCGGGGGAGTGGGAGAGCGTGAGAGCGGGAGAGCAAGGGAGCGGGAGAGCGGGAGAGCGGGAGGGCGACGTGGCGACGTGGCGACGAG
>Ga0126377_10002851_pt1 | contig 12075 bp, 10 predicted proteins | sample PanSoiMetPlot_22_FD_92647 | JGI IMG/M metagenome (GOLD analysis project Ga0126377, IMG submission 92647) | Tropical forest soil microbial communities from Panama - MetaG Plot_22 | ecosystem: Environmental > Terrestrial > Soil > Tropical forest > Bulk soil | place: Panama | collected 2016-02-17
GACCTGGCGGTGGAACGCCTCGACCAGACGTACCACCGCCTCCCCGACGAGGACGGCCGGCCGCGCTTCGCATACGAAGCACCGAGGTTCGCCTACGCCGACCTGCTCACGTACGACGCGACCGGGCTGGTGGTGGACTACCCGGGGCTGGCCGTCCGCGTGGCGTGAGTCCCACAAGGCGAGTCGGGCGGGGTCAAGGGTCGCCGTAGGCGACCGCCGAAGGCGGCTTGCCCTTGACGCCGACCGACCGCCCCCACAATCCAAGGAGTGGCCGGGCCCCGCCCGGCCACGTGGCGGCCTCGTTTGTCATTGCCCAACCGCGCGCCGGCGCAAGTGACCAGGGGCCGGGAGGCAAGGAGGTTGCCTCGCGGCCCCTCACAGCTGCCCCAGCAGGTCCAGGGGGAACGGTGGCTGGGCCAGCGGCCCCACCGCGATCTGGACCAGCAGCAGCGGGCTGTCGTCTCCCGCCGTGCGGTTGAGGTGGACGCTGCCGCAGCCCGTGCAGCGGTGGACGAGGACCCACTCGCCCCTGTCGCGCACGCTCACGGCGATCGGTTCCATGGACGAGCCGCACAGGTCGGCCATCTCCCGATCGCCCGGGGCGTCGTCGACGTGGCGGCTCCACAGGCAGTACGGGCAGTGGTTGCGATGGGCGGTGCCGGGGGCCGACGTGGAGACGTCGAGCCGGCAGTGACGGCACCGGAACGAGCGCGGGACGCGCGCCAAGGGAGTGACCTCCGTGGTGACACCGGGCAGGGACGCAGCAGCGCGGCGCGTCCCGCAGGCGTCAGCCGCGGCCGGGCCGGCGGTGACGGAGGACGCGCAGCTCCCGGGTCACCCTGGGTGTCATCCCTCACCGCCTTTCCACGGGCCGGAACACGGACGTCGGTCGTCCGGCCGGGAGTTCAGCCCGGCCAGTGGTCCTCGGCAAGCGAATTTCGGGGCGTGAACACCGCCAGGCGGTCGCCCGGCTTGGCTATGTCGAACTCGTCGTCGCCGTCGAACGTCTCGCCGTCCCGGGCCAGCCGCAGCGGCCCGTTCCCCGACCGCACGTGGAGCGCCGGCGCCGCCCAGGTCTCGAACACCCGGCTGCGGCGCAGCGTCCCCGTGGCCGCGGCCAGAGCCAGCCGGGTGCGGCTGAACGGGTGGCCGGCGTCGACCACCCGCACGTCGAGCCGGCCGTCGTCGAGCCGCTCCCGCCACGTGGGCGCCATGCCCTCGGGCTGGTAGCGGCAGTTGCCGACGAACACCAGCCACAGCCGCCGCGGGTCGCCGTCCAGCGCCACCTCGATCGGGGCGCTGCGCCGCAGCACCCGCACCAGCGCCACGGCCAGGGCCGGCCACTTGCCGATGCGGTGCTCCAGCGCCTCCCGGGCGTCGACCAGCTCGACGTAGCTGCCGAAGCTGGCCGTGTTGAGGAACGGCCGGCCGGCGATGCGGCCCACGTCGATCTCGGCCACCTCGCCCCGGCGGACGGCGGCCACCGCGTCCTCCACCGTCTCGACGCCCAGGTCGCGGGCCAGGTGGTTGAGCGTCCCCGCCGGCACGACCACCAGCGGCAGCCCGTGGCGCAGGGCGACGCCGGCCGCGGTGTTGATCGACCCGTCGCCCCCGGCGACCCCGAGGGCCCGGCAGCCCCCGGCCGCCAGCTCGTCCAGGACCTCGGCCAGGTCCTCGCCCTCGGCCAGCTCGACCACCTCGGCCGCCGGCAGCGCCAGCCGCAACGCGGTGGCCGGGTCGGGGGCCGGAGCGATGGCGCCGGTGCCGGCGCCCGGGTTGACCACGATGGCGACGCCGTCGCCGCCGACGCTCGGGTCGGCGTCCCGCCACGTCCGCTGAGGCGCCACCCGGGCCGGCTCCTCGGGCGCCACGGGCCACACGAACCGGGTCAGCACCCCGATCGCCGCCCCCGCCGCCACCCGGGCGGCGACCGTCCGGGCGGGCCCGGGCGACGGCGCGCCCCGGCGGGACCGCACGGCCAGCCCGCCCGCGGCCGCCGCGCCGAGCGCCGCGGCCACGCGCGGCTCCTCCTGGGCCGCCCCGGCGACCGCCGCCGCAGCCGCGGCCGGCGCCCCCAGGGGCGCGGCGGCGGTGCCGGCGAGCGTGGCGCGCAGGGCGGCGCGGCGGGCGAAGCGTCCTGACCCCATGGGCGGGTTGTGTACCCCGCCGCCGGCCCCGCCATCCGGCGGTACCGTGGGCCCCATGCCCGCAGCCGTGCCCGTGACCGGCGACCCCGCCGCCGATCAGCTCCTCACCGACGACCCCCTGGCGCTGATGATCGGCATGCTCCTCGACCAGCAGGTGCCGATGGAGTGGGCATTCTCCGGCCCGCTCAAGCTGCGGGACCGCCTCGGCGGGCGCCTCGACGCGGCCGAGATCGCCGCCTACGACCCCGACAAGCTCGACGCCGTGTTCCGCGGGCCGCCGGCGCTGCACCGGTTCCCGGGGTCGATGGCCAAGCGCACCCAGGCGCTGTGCCAGCACCTCGTCGAGCACTACGACGGCCGGGCCGCCGGCGTGTGGGAGGGCGCCGCCACCGGCGCCGAGCTGGTGAAGCGGGTCAAGGCCCTGCCCGGCTACGGCGGCGAGAAGGCCAAGATCTTCAGCGCCATGCTGGCCAAGCGGTTCGGCGTCCGCCCCGACGGCTGGGAGCAGGCGACCGCCCCCTTCTCCGACGACCAGCCCCGCTCGGTGGCCGACATCGACTCGGCCGAGTCGCTGGCCAAGGTGCGGGCCTGGAAGAAGGCGATGAAGGCCGCCGGGCGGTCCAAGGGCGACCCCGTCGGCTAGTAGGGTCACCGCCGCTTCCCCGCAGACTCACCCCGCGAGGAAGCGATGGTTCCCACCACGCCGGTCCAGCCCGCCCTGGCGCTGGCCGCCGACCAGCACGGCATCGTGTCGGCCCCCCAGTGCCGCGAGCTCGGCGTCTCCCGCAACGTGGTGCAGCGGCTGGTGGAGCGCGGCCGCTGGCAGCGCGAGGCGCCGGGCATCTACCGGGTCGCCGGCACCGCCCGCACCTGGCACGGCCGGGCACTGGCCGCCACGCTGGCCTCGGGGCCGACGGCGGTCGTGTCGCACCGCAGCGCCGCCCACCTGTGGGGCCTGGCCGGGTTCGGGCCGACCGGGCGCATCGAGGTCACGGTCGCCCGCCACCGCCGCCCCCGCGAGCGCCCCGGGATCATGGTCCGGGAGACCACGTCGACCGCACTGCTGGCCGCCACCCGCCGCGAGGCCATCCCGGTCACCGGTGCGGCCCGCACGCTGGTCGACCTCGCCGCGGTGGCGACCGGCCGGGGCGAGGTGGTCGCCGCCCTCGACGAGGTCCGCCGCCTGCGCCTGGCCGGCTGGGACGAGCTGTGGACCACGTTCGCCACCCACGCCCAGCCGGGCCGCCCCGGCATCGCCCTCCTGCGCTCCGCCCTCGACCTGCGCTACCGGGGGCCGGAGGTGCCGTTGCCGGCGTGGTTGTCAGCGACGTAGCGCGTGGCGCTGGCGGTCGAGCCAGCCGAGGAGCACCGCGATCGCCCGGGGGTCGTGGCGGAGGGCGTGGCCGGCGCCGAGGATGAAGCGCAGCTCGGCGGCGCCATGGGCGTCGGCCAGGACGCGGGCGTCGAACGGCGGGACCACCTCGTCCTCGCCGCCGTGCACCACCAGCAGCGGACGGGGCGCGTAGCCGCCGGCGCAGGCCACCGCCCGCACCTCCTTGAACTCCCGCGACCAGGCGTCGACCGACGGCGGGAACTGGGGATCGGTGATCACGCCGATCTCCCGGGCGTGCTCCAGCAGCCGCCGGGGGTGCGACGCCCAGTCGTCGAAGTCGCCCGGTGCCCCGACGGCCGCCACGCCCTGGACCCGCTCGTCGGCCGCCGCCGCGCACACGGCGAGGGACCCGCCGGTGCCGAACCCGGCCAGCCAGATCCCGAGCGGCCGCACCGCCTGGTCGACGTAGCCGATGGCGTTGCCGATGTCCTCCAGCCACCCGCCGATGGAGAACTGGCCCTCCGACTCCCCGCAGCCCCGGTAGGCGAAGGCCAGCCCGGCCCACCCCATCTCCGTGGCCACCCGGTCGGCCAGCTCGGGCATCGTCTCCGGCGCCCGCTCGGCGGTGCCGGTCGACGGGTAGCCGTGGCACAGCACCACCGCCGGCACCGGCCCGCTCGGCCGGCCCGGCGGCCGGGCCAGGTGCGCGGCCAGCGCCAGCCCGCCCGACCGGATGCGCTGGTCCACGGGTCCGGACCCGGGCTAGCCGTCGTCGCCGTCGTCGACGCCGGCGGCCGACCGGGCCGCGGCGCACGACCGGCACAACCGGTAGCCCCGGTTGCGGGCCTCGGGCAGCGTGTCGGGACCGAACGCCAGGAAGCTCTCGGCGCGGACCATGTCGGCGACGGCGTCCTCGTCGACCGCGTGGTCGATGTCGTGCACCCGCTGGGTGCGCTTGTCGCCCACGAACCGGTGCTCCTCGAAGCCTCTCAGGCGGTCCATCGCCGGGACCGTACACCGGCCGCGACCGGCCGCCGTAAATCCCCTCCGAGGTGGCATCGGCTGCCAAATGTCTGAAAAGTCCACGAAGAGTGTCCGTTAGGCCGCGGTAACGGGCGGCGAACGCGGCAGAATCGCTCCCACGATGTCTGTCGCGTCTCTCGCCGTCGATGGCGGGCTCGCGGAGACCGAGGCGCCGCCGCCGATCTTCCGGCGCGGTTTGCGGCTGCTCGGGCGGAGCCTGCGGACCCATCCGAGGCCGTTCGCGGTCGCGATCGCCGGATCGGTCCTGTTCTCGACGATGGCGGTGGCGGGCACCTGGGCGATCGGCTGGGTGACCGACCACGTCATCGTCCCCGGCTTCCGGGGCGGCGTCGACCACCGCACGATCGCCGCCGGCGCCGTGCTGATCATCGGTGTGGCCGCACTGCGGTCGCTCGGGGTCATCGGCCGGCGCTACTTCGGCAGCATTGCCGTGCGCCGCATGCAGCGCACCTGGTTCCGGCGGGTGACCGACACCTACCTGCGGGTCCCGCTCGACTACTTCGGCACCCACCCCGCCGGCCAGCTCCTGGCCCACGCCGACGCCGACGTCGAGCGGGCGGTCACCGTGCTCCAGCCGCTCCCCTTCACGCTGGGGATGATCGTGCTCATCGGGCTGTCGATCCTCAGCCTGGCCCTGGTCGACCCCCTGCTCATGCTCGTCGGCCTGGCGCTGTTCCCCAGCCTGGCGCTGTTCAACCGGGTCTACAGCCAGCGGGTCGAGGCCCCGGCCGCCTCCACCCAGGCCCAGCTCGGCGCCGTGTCCACCGTGGCCCACGAGTCCTTCGACGGCGCCCTCGTGGTCAAGACGCTCGGCCTGGAGGACCGGGAGGTGACCCGGCTGGCCGAGGTCGCCGGCGAGCTGCGCACCGCACGCCTCGAGGTGGGGCGGCTGCGGGCCACGTTCGAGCCGGGCCTCGACGCGCTGCCCGCCCTCGGCACGATCGCCCTGCTCGCCATCGGCTCGTGGCGGGTGTCGACCGGCGCCACCACCACCGGCGAGCTGGTGGCGGCCATGGCCCTGTTCGGCATCCTGGCGTTCCCCACCCGCGTGGTCGGCTTCCTGCTGGAGGAGATGGCCCGGGCCGTAGTGGCGGCCGACCGGCTCGACGGCGTCATCGCCACCCCCACCCGCCCCGCCCCCGAGCCCGGCGCCGCCACGCCGCTGCCCACCGGCCCGCTCGCGCTCGACGTGGCCGGCCTGCGCTTCGCCTACGACGCCGCCGATCCGGTGCTCGACGGCCTCGACCTGCGGGTGGCGCCCGGCGAGGTGGTCGCCCTGGTCGGCGCCACCGGCAGCGGCAAGTCGACGCTCTGCAGCCTGTTCACCCACGTCTACCGCCCGGCGGCCGGCACGATCCGGCTCGGCGGCGTCGACCTCGACACCGCCGACCCCGCCTCGGTGCGGGCCCGGGTGGCGCTGGCCTTCCAGGAGACGTTCCTGTTCGCCGCCTCGGTGCGGGAGAACGTCACGCTGGGCGAGGACATGGACGACGACGCCGTGCGCTGGGCGCTGGCCCGGGCCCGGGCGGCCGGCTTCGTCGGCCGCCTGCCCGAGGGGCTCGACCAGCAACTGGGCGAGCGGGGCGTCACCCTGTCGGGCGGCCAGCGCCAGCGGCTGGCCCTGGCCCGGGCGCTGCTGCGCCGGCCCGGCCTGCTCATGCTGGACGACGCCACGTCGGCGGTCGACCCGACCATCGAGCGCCAGATCCTCGACGGCCTACGGGACTCGCTCGAGGCCACCACGCTGATCGTCGCCCACCGCCTGTCGACCATCCGCCTGGCCGACCGGGTGCTGTACCTGGACGGCGGCCGCATCGCCGCCACCGGGTCGCACACCGAGCTGGTCCTGACCGTGCCCGGCTACGCCCAGCTGGCCCGGGCCTACGCGGCGCAGCCATGACCGCCGCCGACGTCCACGACGCCGCCGCCGACGTGCTGGCCGAGTCGGCCCCGCCCGGGGCCGACGAGGAGCGGCCCCGCCCGCCGGCCTCGCCCGACGAGGTCCACATCCTCCACGCCGGAGCGCTGGCCGTGCTGCGCCGAGGCGTGTCGGTCACGCCCGAGCTGCGCCAGGGCATCGCCCTCACGCTGATCATGGCCGTGGCCACCGCGGCCGGCAAGCTGGCGGTCCCGATCCTCATCCAGCAGATCCTCGACCGGGGCGTGCTCGGCGACGCGGGCTTCCGGCCCGCCTTCGTCTACCCGGCCTGCGCGCTGACCGCCGTGGCGGTCGTCGCCCTCTACCTGGCCAGCCGGGCCACCTACCTGCGCCTGGTGCGGGCGGCCGAGAACAGCCTGCTCGGCCTGCGGGTGCGCACGTTCGACCACATCCACCGGCTGTCGATGGCCGAGCACAGCGAGAGCCGGCGGGGCGCGCTGGTGGCGCGGGTGACCAGCGACATCGAGACGCTGGCCCAGTTCATGGAATGGGGCGCGGTCGCCTGGATCGTCGACGGCTTCCTCATCATCGCCACCTTCGGCGTGATGGCGGTGTACGACTGGCGGCTGGCCGGGCTGGCCTTCGCCGCCTTCGTCCCGCTCGGCCTGCTGATGCCCTCCCTCCAGCGGCGCCAGCTGGCCGCCCAGGACGAGGTGCGCACCGCGGTGGGCGACACGCTGGCCGAGGTGTCCGAGACCGTCACGGGGGCGCCGCTGGTCCAGGCCTACGGGCTGGAGGACCGGGCCCGGGGCCGGCTGAGCGAGGCCATCGACCGCCAGTACCGGGCCTACCTCACCGCCGCCCGCTACTTCGCCGTCATGTTCCCGCTCGGCGACCTGTTCGGCGCGGTGGCGCTGGCCGCGGTGGCGACCGCCGGGGTGATCTGGGGGCCGGGCTGGGGCCTCGACGTGGGCGAGGTCGTGGCCTTCGTGTTCCTGATCAGCCTGCTGCTCACGCCGCTGGCCGAGCTGTCCGAGATCCTCGACCAGACCCAGACTGCGCTGGCCGGCTGGCGCAAGGTGCTGGGGGTGCTGGCCACGCCGGTCGACGTCCCCGAGCCCGCCAAGGGCCGGGAGCTTCCCCGGGGCCCGCTGGGCGTCACGGTCGACGGCCTGATCTTCGCCTACCGGGGCGGGCGGCCCGTCCTGCGGGACGTCGACGTCCACCTCGAGCCCGGGCGGTCGGTGGCCATCGTGGGCGAGACCGGGTCGGGCAAGACCACCTTCGCCGCGCTGCTGTGCCGGCTGGCCGACCCCACCCGGGGGACCGTGCGGGTGGGCGGCGTCGACCTGCGCCACGTGGACCCCGGCGCCCGGCGCCGGGCGGTCCGGCTGGTGCCCCAGGACGGGTTCCTGTTCGACGCCACCATCGGCGACAACGTGCGGGTCGGGACCAGCGACGGCCGCCCCGCGGGCGACCGCCAGGTGCGGGCCGCGTTCGCCGCCCTCGGGCTGTCGTGGTGGCTCGACGAGCTGCCGCTCGGCCTGGCCACGCCGGCCGGCGAGCGGGGCGGCAACCTGTCGGTGGGCGAGCGTCAGCTGGTGGCCCTGGCCCGGGCCCAGCTGGGCGACCCGGGGCTGCTGGTGCTGGACGAGGCCACCTCCGCCGTCGACCCCGAGACCGAGCGGGCGTTGACCGAGGCCCTGCACCGGCTGTCGGAGGGCCGCACGTTGGTGTCGATCGCCCACCGCCTGTCGACCGCCGAGGCCGCCGACCGGGTGCTGGTGTTCGACGCCGGCCGCCTGGTCGAGACCGGGGCCCACGCCGAGCTGGTGGCGGCGGGCGGCACCTACGCCGCGCTGTACCGCAGCTGGCTGGGCAACACCCGGGAGGACCAGGCCCGCGGTCAGCCGGCGGCCGGGGGGCCGACGGCGCCGATGTCCTCCAGGTAGGTGTGCAGGGCGGAGACGACCCGGAACACGTCCTCGTCGGTGACCTCCAGGCCCTCGGCCTCCGCCCGCCCCAGCACGACGGCCACCGAGTCGTCGTCGGCCAGGACGACGTCGGGCGTGGCGCCGTCGGTGACGGCCACGTCCCGACCGTGGCGGGCCAGGATCCCCTTGTCCTCCAGGTGGTCGAGCTGGGCGATGATGAGCCGGCGGACGTCGTCGTAGGTCAGGCGGGACTGGGTCTCCTCGGGCAGGGCGTCGCCCACCCGGGTCACGGCCTCGTCGATGTCGAGGATCGTGGCCGGGGGCTGGTGGCCGAGGCGGAACGTCTCCCGCCCGACGGTGCCCGCGGCGATGGCGAACACGAGCAGGGCGGCGACGACGACGAACAGCCAGACCACGACGGCACCGTAGTGCGCGGGTGCCATGATTCCCGGGTGACCGTGCGCGCCACGACGCCCGCGTTCGTGGGCCGCAGCGCCGAGCTCGCGGCGCTCGTCGATGCGTTCGGCCGGGCCGCAGCGGGCCGCGGCGCCACCGCGCTCGTGGGCGGCGAGGCCGGCGTCGGCAAGTCGCGGCTGGTCGCCGAGATGGGGGCCCAGGCCCGGCGGCGCGGCGCCCGGGTGCTGGTCGGCCAGTGCCTCGACCTCGAGTCCGGTGGCCTGCCCTACGCGCCGATCGTGGACATCCTGCGCACCCTGGCGCGCGAGCTGTCACCCGAGGAGGGGGCGGCGACGCTCGGGCCGGTGCTGGCCCTGCTCGGCCGGGGCCCGGCGGCCGGCGACGGCGGCGCCGACGCGGGGGACGTCGACGGCGAGCCGGCCACCGAGGGGACCGCCAACGTGCTCGGCCAGGCCCGGCTGTTCGAGCTGCTGCTCACCGTCATCGAGCGGCTGGTCGAGGCGGGCCCGCTGGTCCTGGTGGTCGAGGACGTCCACTGGGCGGACCGCTCGACGCTCGACCTGGTGTCGCTGCTGGCCAGCAACACCCGCGAGCTGCCGGTCCTGCTGGTGGCCACCTACCGCAGCGAGGACGTGCCGCCCCGGCACCCGCTGCGCGACCTGTCCGCGGAGCTGACGCGGCGGGGTGCGCTGCACCTGCCGCTCGACCGGCTGGGGCCCGGTGACGTGGCCGAGCTGCTGGGGGCCCTGCTGGCCACGGCACCGCCCGCCGAGGTGACCGCCAGCGTCGTGGCCCGGACCGACGGCAACCCGCTGTTCATCGAGGAGCTGGCGGCGGCCGTGGCCGAGGACCCCGAGGCGCCGATGCCGCCCCAGCTGCGGGACGCGGTGATCACCCGGGTCGAGCACATGCCCCCGGAGGCGGCTGCGGTGCTGCGGACGTGCGCGGTGGGCGGGCGCCAGGTCGAGCACGACCTGCTGGCCGCCGTCCTGGCCCCGGGGTCCGACCCGCCGACCACCCCCGTCGACCCGCTCGCGCTCGACCGGGCCCTGCGCACCTGCGTCGACCACCGGCTGCTGGTGTCCGACCAGCGGACCGGCAGCTACCGGTTCCGCCACGCCCTGGTCCACGAGGCCGTGCTCGACGACACGCTGCCCGGCGAGCTGGCCCGTCTCCACGCCGCCTACGCCGCCGCGCTGGCCGCGTCGGGCCGGGACGACGACCGGGACTGGGCCCGCCTGGCCCACCACTGGGCGGCCGCCGCCGACTACGACGCCGCCCTCGGCGCCGCGGTGCGGGCGGGGCGGGCGGCCGAGTCCGCCTTCGCCGTGCCCGAGGCCCACCGCTACCTGGAGTGGAGCGTGCGCCTGTGGGACCGGGCCGCGGACCCCGAGGCGGCCGCCGGCTGCGACCGGGGCCGGCTGCTGGCCTGGGCCGCCGACGCCGCCAGCCGGGGCGGGGCGGTCCTGCGGGCCCTCACACTCGTCGACGAGGCGCTGGCGACCCCCCAGGTGACCGGCGACCCGGTGCGGGCCGGGCTGCTGCACGAGCGGCGGGGGTGGTACCTGCACCGCTCGGGCCGCCAGGACGAGGCGCTCGCCGCCTACGAGCTCGCCGTGTCGCTGGTGCCGGCGGCGCCGGCCAGCGCGGCCCGGGCCCGCGTCGTCCAGAACCAGGCCCACGCCCTGGTCCGGGCGGGCCGCCACGACGAGGCCGGGCGCTGGGCCGAGGACGCCCTGGCCCTGGCCCGCGAGGTGGGCGACGTGCCCGACGAGGGCCAGGCCCGGCACGTGCTCGGCCTGGTCATGGCGGCCGACGGCCGGACCGACGAGGCGCTGGCCACACTGCTGGAGGCGGGGCGCATCGCCGGGCGGATCGGCGACCTGCCCGAGGTGGCGGGGGCCTACCTGCACCTGTGGCGCACGCTGGTCGAGGCCGGTCGGGGCCCCGAGCTGCCGGCGCTGCTGGCCGCCCTCGGCGGTGCCGCACCGGCGAGCGAGGGCGGGGCGCCGTCGCTGCTCGGGATCATCGGGGCCGGGGCCCTCCAGCTGCTCGGGCGCTGGGACGAGGCCGACCGGCTGCTGGGCGACGCCCGGGCCGCCCAGGAGGCCGGCGGGCTCACCGCGGTGGCCCGCACGCTGGTGGCCGGGAGCCTGGCGGTCGACCGGGGCGACCACGACGCCGCCCGCGACCAGCTGGAGATCGCCCGGACCTGGTGCCACCAGGTGGGCGACGGGCGGCTCAACGGGCTGTTGCACCGGTCGCTGGCCGAGCTGGCGGCCTGGCAGGGCCGCTGGGACGACGCACGGCGTGAGGTCGACGCGGGCCTCACGCTGCTGGCCTACACCGGCGACCCCGAGCTGGCGGCCCGCATCGCCGCGGTCGGCGTACGGATCGAGGCCGATCGGGCCGACGCGTCCCGGCGGGCCGGCGGCCGGGGCGGCAGCCGTCCCGGCCCGGACGAGCGGGAGGCCGACCGCCGGGCGGACGGACTGGTCCGGGAGCTGGAGCTGCTGGCCGACACCGCCCGCATGCGCCACGCCCCGGCCGCCACCGAGGTGGGCGCGGCGCTCGCCACCGGCCGGGGCGAGGCGGCCCGGCTGACCGGGGCGCCCGACCCCGGGGTGTGGCGGGCGGCGGCCGGCACCTGGGACACGCTGGCCTTCGTCCCGAGCGCCGCCTATGCCCGCTTCCGGTGGGCGGAGGCCGCCCTGGGCGCCGGCGACGCCGGCACGGCCGAGCGGGAGCTACGGGCCGCCTGGGACGCCGCCGACGGCCTCGGCGCCGCCCCGCTGGCGGGGGCGGTCGAGCGCCTGGCCCGCCGGGCCCGCATCGACGTGGGCGCCCCGGCCGCCGAGGCGGCCCCCGGCGCCGGCGGGTCGCCGCTGACCCCACGCGAGGCCGAGGTCCTCGCCCTGGTGGCCGAGGGCCGCACCAACCGCCAGATCGGCGAGGCGCTGTTCATCAGCGAGAAGACGGCCAGCGTCCACGTCTCCCGCCTGCTGGCCAAGCTGGGCGCCAGCAACCGGGCCGAGGCGGCCGCCGCCGCCCGCCGGGCGGGGCTCCTGGGCGACTGACCGGACCGGGAGCCGCACGGCGGCGACCAGGGCGTCCACGATCGGGTCGGCCGACCCGGCGCAGGGCGTCGACCACCAGCTCCCGCGTCTCGGAGCCGGCGGGGTAGGTCACCCACGGGCCCCACGCCGCGGGCGGCCCGTGCTCCGGGGGGGGCGCACTGGATCGTGGCCGCGGCGTCGATCATCCCGACCCGCACGGCGCCGGACCTGCGTGCGGGCCAGAGCGGCGTGGGCGTGGTCGAGC
>Ga0126377_10002852_pt1 | contig 12075 bp, 11 predicted proteins | sample PanSoiMetPlot_22_FD_92647 | JGI IMG/M metagenome (GOLD analysis project Ga0126377, IMG submission 92647) | Tropical forest soil microbial communities from Panama - MetaG Plot_22 | ecosystem: Environmental > Terrestrial > Soil > Tropical forest > Bulk soil | place: Panama | collected 2016-02-17
GCGGCGCCGGCCTGGACGAGGATGACGTTGATCGCGTGGCCGGCGGAGTCGTGGAGGTCGCGCGCGATGCGGGTGCGCTCCTCGGCCGCGGCCAGGCGCCGCTCGCGCTCGGCGTCTCGCTCGGCGCGGTGGGCTCGCTCCTCGAGCTCGGCGATCCGGGCGCGCCGCTGGCGGACCCGGTCGCCGATCACCCAGGCTCCGCCCCAGACGAGCGCGCCGAAGAGCAGCGGCACCGTCGGAAACGCGTCCTCGCCGATCGCGACCGAGGAGACGTGGACGACGAAAAGGCCGACCACGACGCCGCCGATCGTCCACCTGGACGCACGCGATCGCTCCGGGTAGAGCGCAAGCAGGAAGAGGGCGATGGTCGGCCCCAGCGGCGGCCCCGCCGGGTACCCGACGGCGTTCAGCGTCGCGCTGGCTGCTGTCGTCACGACGAAGACCGCGAGCGGCGCGCGGCGCCAGGCGGCGAGCGGCAGCGAGGCGACCGCTGCGAGCAGCACGCCGAGGGCATCGAGGCTGCGGGTGTCGGAGTCGCCGCGGGCGGCGAGCAGCGCCAGCGACGCCGCGAACACGACGACGGCCAGCACCGCGTCGCGCACGGCTTCGCGGTGGCTGCGCCACGGACGCCTTGTCGATGCGGTCTGGACGGTCACTTCGAGCCGAGCGTAGCGCTGCGCGGGCGCCGGCTGAGTCCCGCCGCGGGAGGATCCCACGTCCCCCCGCAGGAGGACGTCGAGTTCCTCCTCCAGGGCGTTTCGGAGCGCAGTAGCCCCGGCCTACCGTGGCTGCATGAACACCAAACAGCCCACACCCGCACTCGTCACCCACGACCTGACGAAGCGCTACGGCGGCCGTGCGGCCGTCGACAACCTCAGCATCGAGGTTCCCGCCGGCGTCGTGGCCGGCTTCATCGGCCCGAACGGCGCCGGCAAGACGACCACGATGGCGATGCTGCTCGGCCTCGTCAGGCCGACGGCCGGGAGCGCAACCGTCCTCGGCTCGAGCCTCGCCGACCCCGCCGCCTACCTCGGCCGCGTCGGCGCCCTGATCGAGACGCCCGCCTTCTGGCCGGGCCTGACCGGGATCGAGAACCTCCGCGTCCTCGCCACGCTGAGCGGCCACGACACGCGGCGCATCCCGGACGTGCTGGACCTCGTCGGCCTGGTCGGCCGCGGCGGGGACAGGTTCGGCGCGTACTCGCTCGGCATGAAGCAGCGCCTGGGGATCGCCGCGGCGCTGCTCGGCGACCCCGAGCTGCTCGTCCTCGACGAGCCCACGAACGGGCTCGACCCCGTCGGCATCAACGAGATCCGCCAGTTCATCCTCGAGCTGGCCGACGGCGAGCGCACCGTGCTCGTGTCGTCGCACATCCTCAGCGAGCTCGAGCACGTCTCCGACTGGCTGATCGTCATCAACGACGGCTCGCTGCTCTACCAGGGGCCGGCCGACGGGTTCCTCGGGCGCGTGCCGACGACGATCGCGCTCGCCCCGGAGCAGCCCGGCGACCTCGAGCGCCTGGCCGCGCTGATCCGGGCTGACGGGCACGAGCCGCGCCGGGACAACGGCGCGCTGACGGTTCCCGTCGACGAGGACGACGCCAGGGCCCTGGCCGCCGCGCTGAACAAGGCCGCGGTCGCCCACGGCATCGTGCTGGCCGAGCTGCACACGCGCCGGCCGAGCCTCGAGTCCCAGTACTTCGCAGCGATTGGAGGAGAACGATGATCGCGACCATCCGGGCCGAGCTCGTCAAGATCCTGCGCCGGCGCGTGCTCGTCATCACCGCCGTCACGACCATCGTGTTCGCGGTCGGTTCCGCAGCCCTCGTCCTTGCCTCGGCCGAGCCCGCCGGCGGGCGCTTCTCGGACCGCGGCGTCACGGTCGAGTCGCTGTCCGGAGCGGGAGGCGGCACCGAGGTCTTCACGAGCGCGGTCTCCTTCGCCGGAACGTTCCTGTTCGTCGTCTTCGTCGGCGTCGTCGCGATCGAGTTCTCGCGCGGGACCTTCCGCACGATGCTGATCCACCAACCACGCCGGATCCGGCTGCTGGCCGGGAAGACCGCCGCTCTGGTCGGCTTCGCAGCGGCCGTGCTGGCGGTCACGGAGGTGCTCACGTGGGTCGCAGCACGGCTGTTCGCCCCTACCCAGGACATCGCCACCGGCAAGTGGCTCAGCGCCGACGCGCTCGGCCAGGCCGTTGCCGACTACGGCTCCGTCGTCTTCTGGGTCAGCGGCTACGCGCTGCTCGCGACGATGCTCGCCGTGCTGGTGCGCTCGGTGCCGGTTGCCCTGGCGATCGGGATCGCCTGGGCAGGCCCGTTCGAGCACATCGTGCAGGACGCCTGGGGACCCGCGAGCCGGTACTTCCCGGGCCTGCTGCTCGAGGCCTTCGTGGCCGGCGGGACGTCGGCGGTGAGCGCTACCCGCGCCTTTCTCACGGTTGCCGTCTACGTCACGCTCGCGGCGGCGATCGCGGCGACGGTCTTCAGCCGGCGCGACGTGACCGCCTGAGCTCGACGCTAACTCCCGCAACAGTTCGACGTCAGATAGTTCGATATCGAGAATATCGACGGGAAGGCTTCATCAGCCTCCCGGAAAGGGGGAGTGGATGTCCGCTGCAGTCGAGAGCCGCTTTGTCCTCACACAGCTCGACGAGCTCGAGCCCGCGCCGCGAATCGCGCCGGGGGGAACCGACGACGGGAGGCAGCGGTTCGACGTCCGTCGCCGCCTCGGCATCACCGCGTTCGGCATCTCGGCGTTCAGCGCGCCGAAGGACGTCGCCGTCATCCGCGAGCACGACGAGACCCTGCTCGGCGAGGCCGGGCAGGAGGAGCTCTACCTCGTCCTCCGGGGCGCCGCGACGTTCGAGATCGACGGTGAGGTCCTCGAGGCGCCGACCGGCGCCCTGGTCCAGGTTCAGCCGACCGCGAAGAGGAAGGCGACGGCGACGGAGGACGACACGACGATCCTCGTCGTCGGCGGAACTCCGGGCCGAGCGTACGAGCCCGCTCCGGAGGAAGCCGCCGAGGCGTTCGCCGCCTACAACGCGGGGGACTACGAGACGGCGCTGGCCAAGCAGCTGGTCGTCGTGGAGAAGCAGCCGGACAATGCCGTGGCGCACTTCAACGCCGGGTGCTTCGCGGCTCGGGCGGGACGTGCCGACGAGGCGATCGAGAGTCTCAGGCGGGCGATCGAGACCAATGAGCGCATCAAGGAGCTCATCGCCACCGACGAGGATCTCGATTCCATCCGCGAGGATCAGCGCTTCGCGGAGCTGACGACATAGGCCGACTCAGGCGGACTCCGCGAGGGCGAGGGCGCCGAGCACTCCCGCCCTCGCGCCGAGTCCAGGGCGCGTGACGAAGCCCGAGACACCGTCCGCGAGCGGCGGCGCTTCCAGGTAGCCGTTCATCAGCGCGACGATCTCGCCATGAACGAGCTCCAGCAGACCCGCGTGCTTCATCACGCCGCCGCCGATCACGATCCGCTCGGGTGAGAGGACGCAGAGCACGGAGACGAGCCCGAGCGCGAGGTAGCGGGCCTCGAGCTCCCAGGCGGCTTCGTCCGTCAGCTCGTTGGCGGGCCCGCCCCACCTCGCCTCCATCGCGCGGCCGGAGGCCAGGCCCTCCCAGCAGTCGTCGTGGTAGGGGCAGATGCCCGGGAACGGATCGGCGCTCCGGTCGTGCGGGATCCGCATGTGGCCGAACTCCGGGTGCACGAGGCCGTGCAGGAGCGCCCCTCCTACCATGCCCCCACCGCCGATGCCGGTACCGACCGTGACGTAGCAGAAGGTTTCCAGCCCCTGTGCGGCGCCCCACCGATGCTCGCCGAGGGCCGCCGCGTTGACGTCGGTGTCGAAGACAACCGGAACCGAGAGGCTGTGGCTGACCTCCCGGCCGAGATCGGTCTGCGCCCAGCCGGGCTTCGGCGTCGTCGTGATGTACCCCCAGGTCGGGGAGCCCGGCTTGCCGTCGAGCGGCCCGAACGACCCGATCCCGATCGCCGCGACCGGTCCTTCACGCTCGAAGAACGCGACGGCGCGATCGATCGTCTCCCGCGGCGTGGTGGTCGGAATCGTCGTGCTCGCGCGCAGGTCGTCCGGGCCCGTGCCGACCGCGCATTCCCACTTCGTCCCGCCCGCCTCGATGCCGCCGTAGACCGTCAAAGCGCTTCGACCGCGCGGGCCCCGCACGACCGGCGGATCGTCAGTCGGCCCGGGAGGACGACCACGTGGCCGTGCGCCGGCCCCCGGCCGTCGATCCGCTCCAGCAGCAGCTGGATCCCGAGGGTGCCGAACGTCTCGGCGGGTTGCTCCATCGCCGTGAGAAACGGGTACAGCCGCGAGGCCAGCTCGATGTCGTCGAAGCAGACGAGCGCGACATCGTCAGGAACCTCCAGGCCCGCCCCGCGCACCGCTTCGATCGCGCCGAGCGCGACGAGGTTGTTGACGGCGAAGACGGCCGTCGGGGGTTCGTCGATCGCGAGGAGGCGGCTCATGCCGAGGAACCCGCCGCCGGGATCCGGCGCCTGGACCTCGACGAGCGCCGGGTCGAGCGGCAGGTCCGCGGCCTGCAGTGCGGCCTCGTACCCCCTCCGCCGCTCACGGGCGGTCGAGACCTCCTCGCCCTCGACGATCAGGCCGATGCGCTTGTGGCCCAGACCGATCAGGTGCTCGACGAGCACCCGCCCACCCCCCAGGTTGTCTCCGACGACGGCGTCGGACTCGATTCCTTCGACCGTTCGGTCGATCAGCACGAACGGGACGCCGAAACTCGCCAGCCGCGCCAGGTGGGGCTTCGACCGGTCGCTGACGGGGGCGATGGCGATCCCCTCGACGCGGTGGGCGATCAACTCCTCCGCCACGTCGCGCTCCACCGCGAGGTCGGCGCGGGTGTCGCAGAGGATGACGCGGTAGGTCGAGCGCCGAGCCACCTCCTCGGCGGCGCGGACGATCAGGGTGAAGAACGGGTTTGCCACGTCGGGCACGATCACGGCCAGCGTCCCGGTCTTGCGCGCGCTCAGCCCGCGGGCGAGCCGGCTCGGGACGTAGCCGAGGTCGGAGATCGCCTGTTGCACTCGCCGCTGCGTGTCAGGGCTGACTCGAATGCTGCCGTTGATCACGCGCGAGACGGTCATCGGCGAGACGTCTGCCCGCTTGGCGACGTCCTTGATGGTCACGTTGGAGGGTTTCGTGGTCACTGCGGCTCTCTGGTAGCGATAACACACATTACCGTCGGACTGCCCACCGAGCTACCGCCAAAAGGCTTGACTCTTGAGTGGAAGACGTGTTATCGGTACCACACACACCGGGGGCAAAGGGAGGTAGCAGATGCGCGATCCGCAGAGGGAGCACACGTCTTGGCGGACGCTGGTTCTCGCGACGGCACTCCTCGCAGCCGTCATCGGCACGTCGGTGCTCGTCGCCGCCGCGTCCGCGAAGCCGACGTCCCAGGGCGCAACGGTCAAGGTGGGTCTGATCACGAAGGACGCCACGAACCCGTTCTTCGTGAAGATGCGCGCGGGAGCGACGAAGGCAGCCAAGAGACTCGGCGCAAGCCTCATCTACGCGGCCGGGAAGAGCAGCTCGGACAACGCGAGTCAGATCGCGGCGATCGAGAACATGACGACCGCCGGCGTGAAGGGGATCCTGATCACGGTCGCCGACGGCAAGGCCGAGAACGCAGCGATCGCGAAGGCTCGCAAGGCGGGGGTCATCGTAATCGCTCTCGACACGCCGACCGTTCCGAAGAGCGCGACCAATGCCCTCTTCGCGACGAACAACTTCAACGCGGGGATCCTGATCGGGAAGTACGCCCGCGCCGCGACGAAGGGCAAGAAGGTGACGATCGGGATGATCGACGAGCACGCGGGCTCGTCCGTGGGAGCCCTGCGACACAACGGCTTCCTGAAGGGGTTCGGAATCAAGAAGAACAGCAAGCTGATCGCCTGCGCGGGGAACGGCGAGGGCCAGACCGCCCCGTCGCAGACGGCGATGGAGAACTGTCTTCAGAAGAACCCGAAGATCAACGTCGTCTACACCATCAACGAACCCAGCGCGCTCGGGGCCTGGAACGCGCTGAAGAAGGCCGGCAAGTCGAAGGCCGGCACGACGATCGTCTCGGTCGACGGGGGCTGCGCGGGTGTGCGCAACGTCAAGGCCGGCATCATCGACGCGACCTCGCAGCAGTACCCCCTGCTGATGGCCTCTCGCGGCGTCGCCGCGGTCGTCAAGTTCGCGAAGACCGGCAAGAAGCCCAGCGGCTACACCGACACCGGCGTCAACCTGATCGCGAAGAAGCCGCTCGTCGGCGTCAAGTCGAAGAGCGTCAAGTACGGCCTCGCCAACTGCTGGGGCTAGAGAACCCTCACACCTACCGCGACCGGAGGGCCTCGACGGCTCTCCGGTCGCGGTGGGATCGGCCTAGGATCGCCCTTCCGGAACGGGATCGACGGTGAACGCGACGGACACCTCAGCGCAGCCCCTGTGGGAGCGGTCCGCGGTCCAGCAGATCCGCCGCGTCCTCGCCGCACCCGCGGTCGGCCCGCTGATCGCCCTGCTGTTGACGATGGCGTTCTTCTCGCTCAAGAGCGACCGCTTCCTGCAGGGGCCGAACCTCTCGCTCGTGCTGCAGCAGGTGATGGTGGTCGGCGTGCTCGCGATCGGGCAGACGATGGTGATCCTGACGGCCGGGATCGACCTGTCGGCCGGAACCGTCATGGCGTTCGGGCAGATCGTCATGACCAAGCTGGCCATCGACTCGGGCTACAGCCCGATGACGGCGATCCTGCTCGGCATCCTCGCCTGCGTCGCGTTCGGGGTGCTCAACGGAGGGCTCGTCGCGTTCATCAGGCTGCCGGCGTTCATCGTCACGCTCGGCACGCTGAACATCGCGTTCGCTCTGACGCACGTCTACTCGAACGACCTCACCTACCCGCCGGGCGAGTCCGGCGCATCGACGCTCCCCAAAGCCCTGCTCTTCTTCGGCCGGACCTTCACGATCGGGCACACCGACATCACCTATGGGGTGGTGTTCATGTTCCTCCTCTACGGCCTGGCCTGGTTCGTGCTCACGCAGACCGGGTGGGGCCGCCACGTCTACGCGACCGGGGACGACCCTGAAGCGGCGCGGCTGACGGGCATCAAGATCGCCCGCGTTCTCCTCAGCGTGTACGTCGTCGCCGGGCTGATGTACGGCCTCGCCGCCTGGCTGCTCGTCTCGCGGACGGAGATCGGCGACCCCAACGCCGGTCAGACGACCGAGAACCTCGACTCGATCACCGCCGTGGTGCTCGGCGGCACGAGCCTCTTCGGCGGGCGCGGCACGGTGATCGGAACGCTGATCGGCGCGATCATCGTCGGGGTGTTCCGCAACGGGCTGACGCTGATCGGGGTCGAGGTGATCTACCAGTACCTCGTAACGGGCGTTCTCGTGATCCTCGCCGTCTCGGTCGACCAGCTCACTCACCGGAGGCGGTTGTGAGCGAGCGGCAACCGCTCCTCGAAGCGCGGGGGATCGTGAAGCGCTTCGGGCACGTGGTGGCGCTCGACGGCGCGGACTTCGAGCTCTACCCCGACGAGATCGTCGCGGTGATCGGGGACAACGGCGCGGGCAAGTCGACGCTGATCAAGTCGCTCTCGGGCGCACTACAGCCCGATCGCGGCGAGATCCGCCTCGACGGCAAGCCGGTCCGCTTCCGCTCGCCGGGCGAAGCGCGGAGAGCCGGCATCGAAACCGTCTACCAGGATCTCGCGGTGGCGCCCTCGCTGGACATCGCCTCGAACATCTTCCTCGGCCGCGAAGCGCGAAGACGGGGGCCGCTCGGCCGGGCACTGCGCATGCTCGCGAAGCGGACGATGCGGCGGGAGGCTGCGCTTCACCTCCAGGAGCTGCAGATCGGCGTCCAGTCGATGAGCCAACCGGTCGAGAACCTCTCCGGCGGGCAGCGGCAGGGCGTCGCGGTCGCACGCGCGGCGAAGTGGGCCCAGCGGGTCGCGATCATGGACGAGCCGACGGCCGCGCTCGGGGTCAAGGAGACGCGCCAGGTGCTCGACCTGATCCTGCGGGTTCGCGACCGTGGCCTGCCGGTCATCCTGATCAGCCATGACATGCCCAACGTCTTCGAGCTCGCCGACAGGATCCAGATCATGAGGCTGGGCAGGCGCGTCGCGGTCGTGACGCCGCAGACCCACACCATGTCGGAGGCCGTGGCGATCATGACCGGCGCCACGCGCGGCGAGCTCGAGCTGACGCTCGTCAAGAGCAGCCCCGCGCAACCGCCCACGGAGGAGGACGCATGACGTACGTCGCCGCAGACGATCGCTACGACCGCATGGTGTACCGGAGGTCCGGTCGCAGCGGGCTCCAGCTGCCGCTGCTCTCCCTCGGCCTGTGGAACAACTTCGGCGACGACTTTCCCTTCGACACGGGCCGCGCGATCGTCCGGCGCGCGTTCGACCTCGGGGTCACCCACTTCGACCTGGCCAACAACTACGGGCCGCCGTACGGCTCCGCGGAGCAGAACTTCGGGCGCATGCTCGAGCTCGACCTGCACCCGTTTCGCGACGAGCTCGTGATCTCGACCAAGGCCGGCTACGACATGTGGCCCGGCCCGTACGGCGAGTGGGGCTCGCGGAAGTACCTCCTGGCGAGCCTCGACCAGAGCCTTCGCCGGATGGGGCTCGAGTACGTCGACATCTTCTACTCGCATCGCTTCGACCCCGAGACGCCACTCGAGGAGACGATGGGAGCTCTCGACGCGGCCGTGGGGCAGGGGAAGGCGCTGTATGCCGGCATCTCCTCGTACTCCGCCGACAAGACTCGCGAGGCCGCTGCGATTCTCCGCGACCTCGGAACGCCGCTGTTGATCCATCAGCCCTCGTACTCGCTGCTCAACCGCTGGATCGAGCCGGAGCTCCTCGACGTGCTGGAGGAAGTCGGGGCAGGCTGCATCGTCTTCTCGCCGCTGGCGCAGGGCATGCTGAGCGACAAGTACCTCGACGGGATCCCGGAGGGGAGCCGCGCGAGCCGTCCGGCGTCGCTCTCGCCAGACCTGATCACAGACGAGGCCCTCGAGAAGATCCGCGCGCTGAACGAGATCGCGAGCGGGCGCGGCCAGAGCCTCGCGCAGATGGCCCTTGCGTGGGCGGTGCGCGACCCGCGCGTCACCTCGGCGCTCGCCGGCGCGAGCAGTGTCGGACAGCTCGAGGCGAACGTCGCGGCCCTGGAGCAGCTCGACTTCGGCGACGACGAGCTCGAGCAGATCGAGCGCCACGCGACCGACAGCGGCATCAATCTCTGGGCCGCCTCGAGCAGCGAATAGCGCGAGTGCACGACGTCGGGGGCCTGACGGCTCGGCTGCTCGCGGACGTCGACGCGCAGCCGGGGCGATTCCTGCTCGGCATCACGGGGCCGCCGGGCGCCGGAAAGTCGACCCTCGCACACGCGCTCACGGCCGGCGTGCTCGACAAGCGGGGACGAACGGCCGCTCTCGTGGCGCCGCTCGACGGCTTTCACCTCTCGAACGAGACACTCGAGTCCCTCGGTCTCCTGCCGCTCAAGGGCGCGCCGCAGACGTTCGACGCGACGGCCTTCGTCGGGTACCTACGACTGCTTCGAGCTGACCCGGGCGCGACGGTGCTCTGGCCCGACTTCGACCGCAGAGCCGAACGAACCGTCCCGGACGCGATCCCGATCGCCGCCTCGACGACGCTCGTCATCACGGAGGGGAACTACCTCCTGCTCGAGGACCCGCCGTGGCACGAGGTGCGCGAGCTGCTCGACCAGGTGTGGTACCTGGACGTACCGGAGGACATCCTGCGCCGGCGCCTGATCGACCGGGCCATGGCCTACGGCCGCTCGGAAGACGACGCCGTCCGCCACGTGGACGGGAGCGACCTCCGGAACGCCGAGCTCGTCGCCCGGACCAAGCACCGCGCCGACCTGATCATTCGTTAGCTACGTCGGACTGACGGCCGGCTCTGGCTCGGCTCGCGTCTGGCGGTGCTGCGCCGCCTTGGTCCGCGTCGAGAGCAGGACCGCGCCGCCGATCACCGCTGCGAAGGCCAAGATCCGCAACGCTGCCACCCAGCCGCCTGGGAACGGTTCGTTGAAGACCAGCATGCCGGCGGCGATCGGGAGTGCGTTCGTGAGCAACGTCGCGAGGCCGGCGATCGTCAGCGCACCACCGCGCTGGAAGCCGGCCTGGAGCAGTGCCGTCCCAACCGCGTAGAACACGATCAAGCACGCGAGGAACGCGACGTCCGCTGCGCCGCCGCTCACCGCCATCTTCGTCGACACGTCGCCGGCTGCGAAGAGGATCCCGACAGCGAGTCCCCACGCAGGACCGCCACCGATCAGGCGCGAAAGCGCGATCAAGACGGCGGCGGCGATCGCAGAGGCGATCAGCCAGACGCTGATCCAGACGTAACCGGACGGCGACCCCTCGTCGTGTCCGCCGAGGAGGCTGACCCCGAGCAGCGCCAGTCCGACCACGGAGAGCAGCGCTCCCATTCGCTCGCGGCCGCTGAGCGGCACCCGAGTGAAGCGCGAGACCATGATCGCAAGGATTCCGATGCCGCCGGCGGCGGTGGCCTGCACGAGCGACAACGGCGCCAGGGAGAGCGCGACGACGTACAGCAACCATCCCGCGCCTTCAGATGTGAAGCCGAGCAGCCAGCGCCGGTTACCGACCAGCGAACGTACCGAGGCGATGGGGCGACGGAGCGAAAGAGGCGGCGCTTGGGAGGCGACGCTGTGCTCGAGCAGATAGCCAACGTTCAGCAGGCACGCCGACACGAGCGTGATCAGCAGCGCAAACGCAATCTGCATCGGGTCTTCTCGGATGCCTCTACGACGTCGGAGCTGGCGCCGCTGAGGCTACGGCTTGATTGGAACTGAACGCGGAGCTCTTCAGGAGCGGATGATGGGACTCGAACCCACGACCTTCTGCATGGCAAGCAGATGCTCTAGCCAACTGAGCTACATCCGCCGGGCCCGCCGAGTATAGCCTCGCTCGCCCGCGGCCGGTCCCGGCTAGCCTGCCGCGCGTGACGCTGCCGGACGACCTGCTGGTCGCCTATTTCTCGCTTGAGTTCGCGGTCGACGAACGGCTCCCGATCTACGCGGGCGGCCTGGGCGTGCTCGCCGGCGACCACCTCAAGTCGGCGTCCGATCTCGGGGTGCCGCTCGTCGGCGTCGGGCTCTTCTACCGCGAGGGCTACTTCCGCCAGGAGGTGGACGATGGGCAGCAGCGCGAGCGGTACGCGCTCAACGCGCCGGCCGAGCTCGGCCTCGTGCCGACCGACGCCACCGTTCCGGTCGAGATCGGCGACGAGGCGATCGAGGCGGCGGTCTGGCGCTTCGACGTGGGTGCGGTTCCGCTCCTCATGCTCGACACCGGCCTGCCCGAGAACCCGGGGTGGGCGCGGGCGCTCACCGCGCGGCTCTACGGCGGCGACCGGGAGACGCGCATCGGCCAGGAGCTCGTGCTCGGCGTAGGCGGTATCCGCGCTCTGGCGGCGCTCGGCTTCGAGCCGACCGTCTTCCACCTGAACGAAGGCCACGCTGCGTTCGCCGGGCTCGAACGGATGCGCGTCCTGGCCGAGGAGCAAGGGGCGTCGTTCGACGAGGCGCTGGAAGACGTCCGTCGCGCGACGGTCTTCACCACGCACACTCCGGTGCCGGCCGGGAACGAGACCTTCGACGGGGACCTAGCGCGGCGGAGCCTCGAATCGCTCGTCGAGCGCCTGGGCGTCGGGTGGGAGACTGTCGCCGAGCTCGGCCGCTCACGCCCGAGGGACGAGAGCTTCGGCCTCACGCCGCTCGCGCTGCGCACCGCCGAGCGCTGCAACGCGGTCTCGCGGCTCCACGCCGAGGTCGCGCGCGAGATGTGGGCGCACCTCTGGCCCGAACGGCCCGGCGAGGAGGTTCCGATCGACCACGTCACGAACGGCGTGCACGCGCCCACGTGGGTCTCGCCGGCGCTCTCGGAGGCCCTGGCCGCCGCGGGCGTCGAGCTCCCGGCGCCGGAACCGGACTGGGAGCGGACGCACGAGCTCGAACCGGCGGAGCTCGAC